>JAESGS010000155.1_pt1 | contig 104405 bp, 113 predicted proteins | sample 9269761 | NCBI WGS metagenome assembly JAESGS01 (sample SAMN15741799, study PRJNA653493) | algae metagenome | isolation source: Cyanosarcina radialis HA8281-LM2 and co-occurring heterotrophs from damp... | place: USA: Makauwahi cave, Hawaii | collected 2011-01-06 | reverse complement strand
GGTTGCAGTGGGACTCGACATAGGGGTCGTGCCAGCGCTGCGCGGTCTCGTTCTCGAGCAGCCCGATCAGGACATCGTGCGGGTTGCCGTTGTTGCGGTTGGTGCCGACCTTCTCGATCTCGTCGAGGATGACGCAAGGATTGGCTACGCCGTGCCGGCGGATGGACATGATCGGAATGCTGGGTTCCCAGGCTCAGCGAAGCGCTGAACCACTGGCGTTGTGATGTCCTGGACGCCTGTTATTCGAAGAAGCTCTTCGATGCGCCAGTCGAAGGCCCCCTGCTCATCTTCGCACACCCGATCCTCCCGTTACACCGGATCGTTCGAGGAAGCGGTGAAGACCAGGAAGGAGGTGTTGAAGGACTGCTATGGCCTGGTGCCGCGTCCTGACGCAGCCGGCAAGAACCAGCGTGCCGGCTGGAAAGGGATGTCGGTCTTCAATCCCAACCTGCAGATCACGCACGGGACGTGGACGTGCGACAAGCGTGCGGCGGAGTTCAACGAGCTTGTCGCGGAGATCCTTGAGTTGCACGGCTCTCTCCGGACTGATGCGGTGCATCCATACCTGCATGTCAACGCCAAGAATGCCGCCTTTCTGGGCGAGCCCCTAAAGGTCGGCAACGTGGAGGAAGCCTTCGACCGGGCATGCGTTCGCGCAGGGGTGCCCCCCCATGGCCCCGGTGCCCACATCCATGGCCTACGCCACTTCTATCGCTGGTACGCCCAACGCGAGCTCGGGCTCTCCGAGGAGATCGTGCAGCTGATGATGAGGCAGAAGAGCGTCACCAGCCAGCGCACTTACGGAAAGCGATCGCGAGATGCCCACGATGCGATGGAGCGACTGAATACGAGAGGGGATCATGAAGCTTGAACTACGAAACGAACTCAACCTCGATGCCTCCGATCAGGAGCCTGGAAGCTACTTCAATGTCGGGAACCAGCCAGTTCTTCTTCGAGTGCCCGATATCGGGGAACTCCACGCCTTGTGGGAGGAATTTGACCTGGAACTGCGATCAGGGCTGAAAGAGCTCTTGCTCATGCCCTACGGGCAGGTGGTTGAGCGCCTTTCGGCGGTGGCCTGGTTTTGCTCCGCCACGTCAACCGGCGGCTATGATTGCAGGCGCCTGTAACTATCGACTGTAATCTTCGTCAGGACGGAGCGCCGAGCCTGTGGGAAATCGTCTTGACGGTCGACAGCAGGAGATCTTGATAGGATGTCACATCCGCTTTATCGAAGCGGTACTTCGGCATGCTTAGACTAATCGCGCCGACCGGAGAGGCATTACGTCCCAGGATTGCGGCGCCAAAACAGCCGATCTCAAGCTCGTTCTCTTCGTAGTCTACTGAAAAGCCCCTCTCTCGAGTCTTTTCCAGTTCCACTTCGAACACAGCGCGGTCGATGATCGTGTGTTCGGTCCGAGGCTCGAAGGAAATGGCGGCGAGAATGGTTGCGCTTGCAAGGGGATTAAGCGCTGCAAGATAAGCCTTTCCTACCGAAGTCGAGTGCAAGGACACGCGCGTTCCAATCCGCGACGTCATCCGCACCGTCCGCGGACTCTCAAGCTTATCGATATAGACCATTTCCATCCCGCTCGGCACCGCGAGGTGAATGGTCTCGCCAGTTGCGTCACGCAGTGCCACAATATATTCGCGAGCAATCAGACGAAGATCATTCTCGTCCCACGCTTTTGTGGCGAGATTCACTAGACGGATGCCAAGCCTGTACTTACCGGTCGCCTTATTCTCTGCGACAAGTTCTTCGGCGATTAAGGCAGATACGATCCGATACAAAGTTGGGCGCGGATAGGGTAGAGAGGCACACAGCTGCGCCATATCGGCCGGTTCCGATGAGTCGGCGATCGCTTGCAAGACATTCATGAATTTGGAGAAGGCGGCAGTGCCTTTCACGTGAGCTTCGCCGTTCGAAGCAGTTGCAGCCATAGTGTCTTCCACATTGCCTTTGAGTACGGCGGCATCGCGCGCCGTAAGGCACGATTTGATGCGACCGTGAATGATGTTGATTGGAATATAACCAGCGGCAGGTAAGAAAGCTACCGCAGAGCCGCTTCACTCGCCATATCTATGCCGCCTATGCCGCGCTCTTTCGTGCAGCCGCAACGAGGGCTTGCAGCGAAACCGTCGGATCGCTGAGGGATTTCAGGTCCACCGGCTGGTTCGAGCGGATCAGCATCTGGCCGGCCTTGGCGGCTTTCGAGTCGTTCGCCGTGGTCACGGCAATCACTCGTTCTTTCTCATCGAGATGAAATGCACATATGGTTTTTGGAACGCCGCTCTCGCGCAAGATCGTGCGGTGTGCCGCCGAGGGCGAGCCTGCCACCTGCAGATTGACTCCGTGCTGCTCGGTCCAGAACCAGGGGAGTTCGTCATAGGCTTCGATCGTTCCGGCCATCCCCCGGCCGACGGCAAGGCCGTGATTCTGTGCGTGGCGCCAGGATTCCAGCCGGACATGCCGCTGAAGCGCCGGATGCCAGAATGCGGCGACATCACCCGCAGCGTAGATATCCTCGATATTGGTCCGACCGTGCTCGTCGACGAGGATGCCGTTGTCGACGGCGATGCCCGCCGCCGCCGCGATAGTGGTGTTTCGCTCCATGCCGATGCCGGCGACAACGCAGTCGGCATCTAGGGAGGATCCGTCGCAAAGCCGGACGCTATAGCCATCATCGTGCCTCGTGATCGCCTCAACGGCGACCTTGAACCTAAGATCGACTCCTGCATTCTGGTGCAGGGAAGTCACAAACCCGATCCCTTCCGGGGACAGGCACCGGCCCATCGGCATATGCCCGGCTTCCAGAACGGTTACATCGCAGCCGAGAGCCCGTGCGCTGGAGGCGATCTCCAAGCCGATAACGCCAGCGCCGATGGCGATAACCTTTCGCGCCCTCTGGACCTCGTGGCGGATCTTCAAAGCGTCGTCCCACGTGCGGAGGTAGAGAACTAGCTCGCCCCCTTCGATCCCCAATCGGCGCGCGCGGCCCCCGGTGGCTAGAAGCAGCTTGTCATAACCGACAGTCTGGTCGTCCGAGAGACGTAGAAGGCGTCTTTCCGGGTCTATCGACACCGCCGCAGCGTCGCGTCTCAACTCGATCCCAAGTTGGTGGTACCGTGTTTCATCATGGAGATGAGGTATGCCGGGAAGCTCAGCCTCGGTCAGCACCTTCTTGGAGAGAATGGGCCGCTCGTAAGGAGCATGACGTTCGTCGCCGATCAGCACGATCGGCCCATCGAACCCCGCCTCTCGCATCGCGACGGCGGCCCATCCGCCCGCTTGTCCGGCCCCGAGAATGACGTTGGCATCGTTCATGAAGGTTGCTTTCCCCAAAGGTCACGGGCACCGCTGAGAAGGTCAGGGCAACCTGATATATACGTCATCACCCTCGACGCTGACCGGATAGGTTGGAAGATCGAGAGTGATGGGCGCGCCCTGCCCCTTGCCGGTGCGCACGTCGAAGCGCCCCTCGTGCAGCGGACATTCCACTATTCCATCCTCAAGCCAGCCTTCTGAGAGGCAGGCATATTCATGCGTGCAGATGTTGTGCGTCGCGCAAATCTCGCCGCCACCGAGATTGAACAGGGCAATCTGCTCGTCGCCGACCTCGACGGCCAAGCATTCGCCTTCCGGAATGTCCTCAACAGAGGCCACCCGGACCAGTTTCGCTTCATCCATTATGGTCTACCACCCTTGCGCGGCTTGCTCTCGGCATCATTGTTTTGTCCCTCCCTTCCGTTTTTTCGTCAGAGACTGACCAGCACATAGTCCGTTTCAACCGAAACGGTGAAAGTCTCGGCAACATATGGACCCTCGACCAGGGTCCCGCCGCTTGCCACTTCGGCTGGGAAGGACCGGACCTTGATCTTGTCTGGATCGCAGTAGGACTGTCCGGTCCGCAGGTCGAACTCCCAGCCATGCCACGGGCAGCGTAGGAGCTCGCCGGGGCGGGTGAACTTGTACTCGCCCGGATTTTCGGATTCGAGCAGGCCAACAAGCGCACCTGAGCACAGCTTGGCACCTTCGTGCGGGCAACGGTTAAGCACTGCGAAATACTCGCCCTTGACGTTGAAGACGACGATCTCGCGGCCCTTGATGGTGACGACCTTCTTGCCACCGGGCGCAATTTCGTCGGCGGTGGCAACCACGTGACGCTCCATGATCAGTTCAGCCCGTACAGCGCACGAGCGGTGTCGCGGAAGAGCGCCCGGCGTTCGGCCTCGTTGAGGCGGATCTTGAAGGCGTAACGCGGGTCGTCAAAGTCCCAATGCGGATAGTCCGTCGACAGCATCATGCGGTCCCAGCCGATCCACTCGATGAGGTCGCGCAGGTGCTCGGGATTCTCCGGCTCCTCGATCGGCTGCGTAGTGAACCAGAAATGCTCGCGCACATATTCCGAGGGAGGCCGCTTCACATGCGGCACCTCCTTGCGGTAGCGCGCCCAATGCTTGTCAAGACGCCATAACGTCGCCGGTACCCAACCGAAGCCGCCCTCGATTAAGACGAAGCGGATCCCTGGGAAACGCTCCGGCACGCCCTCAAGGACCAAGCTCGCCAGCATCGCCTGCATGGTGTGGGCATTGGAGTGGTGTTCCTCGGCATAATAGGAGGGCCAACCGCTCGCCGTCGGCGGCACGCCGGCCCATCCGCCGACATGGATGCCGATCGGCAGGTTGGCAGCCGCGGCCGCCTCGTAGATCGGCCAATAGCGGCGACGGCCGAGCGGCTCATTGGCGCGGGGCGGCAGGTTGATCTGCACGAAGTTCTTGTCGCCGGCGCGTTTTTCGATCTCGGCGACGGCGAGCTTGGCGTCCTCCTGGGGAACGGCGACCGCTGCCTTTAGGCGAGGCTCGGGGATCGACCACGCCTCCACCTGCCAGTCGTTAATCGCGCTGCAGAGGGCGGCGCCGAACTCGAGGTTCGGTTCGGCGCTCACGCCCGGCGTCAGAACCTGCATGATTCCAAATTCGATCTCCATCGGATCGAGGTGCTGGGTGCGCATGAAGTCGAGATCCGAGCCCGGAGGGCCCCCGGATGGCGGCCAAGCGTCGCGCCGCGCCAGCGAGGGCGAGGAACGTGGGTAAGGCATGGTACCGACGAAAGGCTGGCGCAGGTGCATACCAAAATCGGCCAGGTGCTCCTGCCAACGCTTCGAGAGATAGGGCAGCAGGACGTCATTGGATTTCGTGGTGGGATGAATGTCGCAATCCACGATTCCGAGGCGCGTCTTCTGGGCGACTTTGGGACGTTCGAGCACTTCACTCATTGAACCAGCTCCTTAAGACGAGGATACGTTTCCTGAGGGTTTTCTACGCACATCTTCCGGACGAGCTCCTGTGAGAAGCCGGCCGGAATCGCGTCGTCGCCGTCGAACTGCCAATGGGGGTAGTCTGTCGAGAACAGAAACATCCGATCAGATCCGATCTGTTCCATCACGCGTTCAACTTTTGCTGTGTCCGGAGGTCCATCGAAGGGTTGGGTGGTCAGGCGAACATGTTGGCGGATGAGCTCGGCAGGCGAGCGGTCGACCCAGGGCACCTCGACGCGAAGCCCGCGCCAAGTCTTGGTTGCACGCCACATGAAGGCCGGAAGCCAAGTGATGCCCGATTCCATCAGCACCACACGCAAGCCGGGATATTTCTTGAAGACCCCCTCGTAGATCAGGCTGAGAAGCTGGCTCTGGAAGGCCTGCGCCTCGGCTACGTAATATTCGACCCGGTAGGACGGCCAGCCTACGGAACTCGGCGGGTTGCGGTACTGACCGCCGGCATGGATGCCAATAGGGAGGCCGTGGCGCTCGGCCGCCTCGTAGACGGGCCAGAAGTGCCGTCGCCCGAGGAGCGTCTCGCCCATCGCCAGGACCAGCACCTGCACGAAGCGAGGGTCTGAGGCGCGCCGCTCTATCTCTTCGACTGCGAACTTAGGACTTTGCATCGGCACTACGATCGAAGCCCGCAGCCGCGGCTCCTTTGCCAGCCATTCCTCGGCCAGCCAATCGTTTATCGCCCGGCAGAGGGCCGCGGCCAAGTCCTCGCTATAGACCGCCTGCGCTCCGTAAAGGCAGTTGCAGATGGCGATCGAAGAGCCGAAGCCATCCAGCGCCTGCTTGCGCAGCATCGGCAGGCTGCTGCCGGGCTTCTCGCCGGAGGGAGGCCGCCAGTCCGGCCGGCCGTTCAAGGCCATGAAGGGCGGCGTGCTCGAAAGATCGAGGCCGTCGATGCCCCGGCTGACCACCTGCTCGGCCCAGTGCGGCTCGAGATAGGGCACCAGAGCGGCAGTGCTTGGAAGCGCTGGATGGATGTCGCAGTCAATGCGGGAGGACGGTTGGCTCATCGGATTTCACAAGCTCTGCGTTGGAGGGGTCGGCGGCTCAGCGCGGCTGGTTGACCAGCATGTATTGCATGTTCTCTTCCCAGGCTTCGAGGAAGCCGTAATAGGATTCGGAGATCCTGCGGACCCACTCGTTGTCGCCGCCTTTCTCCTCCGTCCACTCCCGGCCGGCGGTCCGCCAGGCGTCCAGATACTCCTCACTGAGCCTGATTATCTCGATATTGGACGCGTGCAGCGTCTGCATCGCCTCCAGATCCTCCGCGGCCCAAGCCTCGTAGGCCGTGAAGGTCGTCAACTTCGCGGCCGCCTCGATCTGCTCCTGGATGTCCGCCGGCAATTTGTTCCAAGTTGCGGCCGGCATCACGAATTCGAAGGCCAACGACGGTTGGTGGATGCCCGGGATGATGACGTAAGGGGCGATCTCGTGAAGGCCCATGTTAACGTTGTCGGCCGGTGTCGACCATTCCGTGGCATCGACCGCGCTGCGCTCGAGCATCGTGTAAACCTCGTTGCCCGGCACCGTGACCGGCGCTCCCCCGAGATTCGTCAAGATCTCCGCCGCGGCACCGGTTATGCGCATGCGCAACCCCGCAAGATCGGCAATCTCCTTGACCGGCTTGTGCGAATGCATGTGGATCTCGCCGGGAGCGGCACCCGCGACCACCGAGTAGAGCCCCAGCTCCTCGCGGCGGAAGTCGCGCCAGAGCTCCTGGCCGCCGCCAGCATAGAGCCAGCTTAGGAAGACATCGACCCCCATGCCGCCGGGATGAGCTGAGAACAACGAGTTGGCCGGGTTCTGGTTGACGATGTAGCCGGGCCAAGTATTGCCGACATCGGCGCGACCATCCAGGACGGCGTCGTAGACCTCGAATCCTGGAGCGAGGACTCCCGCCGGATAAGGCGTGATCTCAACGCGGCCGTTGGTGAGCTTGGCGATGTTCTCCGCCAGCGGCTGAGCGAACAGGCGAAAATAGGTGGATGTCTCGGACGGCGCCATGGTCGCCATGCGCCAGCTAAATTCCTGAGCAGAAACTCCGCTGGTCGCGGTCGCGATCAGCCCGATTGCGCTCAATCCTTGCAGGAATCTCCTCATTATTCTTCGTCCCTCCCTGATTGTCCACATAGTGACCAAACGTGTCATAGTGTGGTCATCTTCTAACATTGCGTTTCTGCCGCTGTCAAGCAGCGCACGCGACCGTTGAACGGTCCATCGAAGCTATTCAATCAAGGACAGTACAAGAGCAATCCAAGATTCGCTGGCTGGGGGCGAGCTTGTCGTCTTGCGCTCGACCACCGCTGTCGCTCCAGACGCGACGTATTGAACCTGGTTCATGAGCTCGCAGAGAAGGGGCTCCGCTACGGGCCTTGAACCGGAAGTCACGCCGCCGAAACCTATGGGACGGATGGCAATCACCATCCTTGGCATGGTGCTGACATGGACTGAAGTTCATCGAGCCCGGCGTCATGATCTATGCAATATGTTCGATCGTAGCGCAGGATACTTGACCGCTCTTGTCCCGACCCCAACCCGTTGGCGACGCAAGGCAATCCTTGCCGTGCGATGCACCACCGTTCGTCCATTGCGGCGAGGACGATACGTCTCACTCCCCGAGGACGAACTCAATAGGTCGCTCGGCCGCCGGAGAGATCGAAGACGGCGCCAGTGCTGAACGTGCATGACGAAGACGATAGCCACAGTGCAAGACGCGCCACCTCCTCAGGCTCGCCGAAGCGCCCGAGCGGGCTCTTACCAAGCATCGTCGCCACATGCTCCTCGGTCATTTGCTCGAGGAGCAAGGTGCGGACCGCGGCGGGCGCCACCGCATTGACAAGGACTCCGGTTCCCGCGAGTTCCTTGCCGAGCGACTTCGTCAGCGCCAGCACTCCGGCCTTGGCGGCGCTATAGGCCGCCGCGTTCGGCGTTCCCTCCTTGCCGGCGAGCGAGGCGATGTTGACGATACGGCCCCAGCCATTGCGGCGCAGCCAGGGAATAGCCCGGCGTGAGACGTTGAAGACGCCATAGAGGTTGATGTCGACAACCCTTCGCCACTCTGCCTCGTCATAGCTCTCGAGCGGTCCGATGGCGCCGGCATAACCGGCATTGTTCACTAGGATGTCGAGCTTGCCGAAGCGGCTGATCGTCCTTTCCATTGCGTCCTTGACCGAGGCGTCGTCGGTGACGTCGGCGGCGATCCCGTCCCGGCAACCAGCGGAGATCGAGCGGTCCCAGACGACGACGCTCGCGCCGCCTTCCTTCAGGCTCTCGGCGATCGCGGCTCCGATGCCGCGCATGCCGCCGGTGACGATAGCGACCCGACCGGTGAAGTCGTAGCGCGCAAAAGCTTCGGAAGCGGCGCTCGCGCCGCTGGCGTTTGTCCCCGGACCCTGTTTCGCCACGCTCATCGGCCGACCATCGAGGCGAGATAGGTCGCAGTCCCCGGGAAGGCCGCGACGATGAACAGCACCAGGAACTGCATGGCGACGAAAGGAATGACGCCGCGGAACATGTCCTGGTAGGTGATCTCCCGCGGGGCGATGGAGCGAAGATAGAAGATCGCCGGCGCCATCGGCGGCGTCAGGTAGGAGGTCTGCATGATGACGATCATCATCACGGCGAACCACAGGGGGTCGATGCCCGCCGCGCGGATGATCGGGTCGAAGATCGGAAGCACGATGAGGATTATCGAGATCCATTCCAGGACGAAGCCGAGCGCGAAGACGATGGTCAGCATCAGGATGATGATGCCTGCCGGCCTGAGATCGAAGAGGTTGATGAGGTCGGACACCATCTGGCCGCCGCCATGCACGTAGAAGATGCTGGTGAACATCTGGCCGCCGAGCACGATGAAGAGTATCATCGCGTTGATCTTGATGGTCTGCTCCAGAGACGCATAGAGCATCTTGAAATTCAGACGCCCGTAGCACAACGCGAGAATGAGCGAACCGACGGCGCCCATGGCCGCGGCTTCGGTCGGCGAGGCGATGCCCGCTAAAATCGAGCCGAGGACGACGGTGATCAGCGCGACGGCCGGTACGAAGGACGTCAGCGTGGCTTTGAGCTTCACCGATAGAGGAACTTTGGCCTCCTCCTCGCTCATCGGCGGGCCGTCCTGCGGGCGCAGAAGGCAACGGACGGCAATATAGGCCATGAAGAAGCCGATCATCAGCATGCCCGGAATAAGCACGCCGGCGAAAAGCTGACCGATCGAGATTTGTGCGACCGAGCCGTAGATGATGATGGTCACAGAGGGCGGAATCATCGTGCCGAGGGATCCGCCAGCGCAGATCGTTCCCGAGATCAGTCCCTTGTCATAGGCGTAGTTCATCATCGCCGGGATCGCCATCAGGCCGATGACGATCTCAACGGCGCCGACGATACCGGTCGTAGCCGCGAAGATGCCGGCCATGGTCATGGTGGCGAGCGCCAACCCTCCCGGCATGCGGCCCATCCACAGGCGCATCGTCTCGAACAGGCGTTCAGCGATGTTGGAGCGCTCCAGAATGGCGCCCATGAAAACGAAGAGAGGGATTGCAGCGAGGGCGTAGGAAGAGGAAACCTCCAGGAGCTTGCCGAACAACTGGCGCGGCAAGACATCTCCGAACACGAACACGCCGGCCAGGGAGGCCACGGCGATCAGGCTGAAGGAAACCGGAAGCCCGATGAAGATGAAAAGGAACAGCGCCGGAAACATCAACGACGCGATTAGCTCACTTGCCATGGAAGCTCTTTTCTCGCAGCGCTCTGCGATCCGTGTTTCTTTTAAGAATTAGATCAGTTCGTGGGAATCCGACACGCCGGGCGCTGTCACCGCCGAGGGATCCCGAACGCCTTGACAGTAGCGGATCGCGTCCACGACGATCTGCAGGCACAGCACCACGAGGCCGAAGGCGAGCGTGCTGTAATAGGGCCAAACCTGCGGCCCCCAGGCGCTCGTCAGCTCGCGGCGGCCAGTCAGGTAAGCGTTAAATGCATGGTTGACCGCGATGTAGGCGAGCGTCGTCATGGCCGGGAGCAGGATGAGAAGGAAGAACGCCAGGTTGACGCCGTGCTGGACCCGCAGCGGCATCATGGTCGCCAGGAAGTCAATGCGGATATGGGCGTCGCGTCGCAGCGCGTATCCTGCCGCCAGGATGAAGAGCGCACCATTGGTCATGAAGGCTATGTCAAAAGACCAAATCGTCGGTGCGCCGAGGACATACCGGCAGAACACCTCATAGGTCATAACGGCGATCAGCACCAGGAGCAGGATCATGGCCACGCGCGCGGCGAAGAGCGGTAGCGCGCCAATCAGCTTGACGATTTTCATAACAATCAGCTCTCGATGAGGAGGGCGTCTCCGGCCGGACCGGAGACGCTGCCTAGGAACGCTTAGCGACCGGCATTGAAGTGGAGATGGCTCATGCTGCCTTCCCAGTCATTCAAGAAGGTGTAGTAGGATTCGGAGATACGCTGGACCCAAGGATTGTCACCGCCCTTTTCCTCAGTCCACTGGATGCCGGCTTCGCGCCAAGCGTCCAGATACGCCTGGTCGAGCTCGATCATCTCGACGCCCGAGTCCTTCAACTGCTTCATGGCGACCATATCCTCCTGCGCCCAAGCCTGATAGGCCTCGAGCGTAGTCAGCTTGCAGGCCGCTTCGACGAGAACCTTCAGATCGTCCGGAAGCCCGTCGAAGGCTTCACCGTCCATCACGAACTCGAAGGCGACGGAAGGCTGATGAACGCCGGGATAGATCATGTAAGGCGCGATCTCGTGCAGCCCCATGGCCATGTTTTCAGCCGGACCCGACCACTCAGCGGCATCGATCGCGCCGCGCTCGAGCATCGTGTAGACCTCGCCGCCAGGCACGGTCACGGGAGCGCCCCCGAGCATGGACAGAATTTCCGAGGCCGCGCCGGTGATCCGCATCCGCAGGCCCTCTAGGTCTTCAACCGTGCGGACGGGCTTTTGCGAGTGCATGTGGATGTCGCCGGGAGCGGCACCGGCGACTGCCGAAAACAGGCCGAGCTCCTCGCGGCGGAACTCCTGCCAGAGCTCTTGGCCGTCGGCGGCGTAAAGCCAAGCCAGGAAGGAATCGACGCCCATGCCGCCCGGATGCGAGGAGAGCAGCGAATTGGCGGGATTATTGTTGATGAGATAGCCCGGGAAGCTGTTGCCTACATCAGCCCGCCCGTCCGTGACGGCGTCATAGATCTCAAAGGCCGGCGCGAGAACTCCCGCCGGATAGGGCGTGACCTTGATGCGGCCGTTTGTCAGCTCTTCGATGTTCTCGGCTAGCGGCTGAGCGAACAACCGGAAGAAGACCGAGGTCTCGGATGGCGCGATGGTCGCCATCCGCCAAGTGTATTCCTGCGCCGCCGAGGTGAGGGTCGAGCTCCCGAGCAGGCCCATCGCGATGGCGATCTTTCCGAGTACCTTCATATCTTCCTCCCATGAAATTAGATGAAACAGGCAGTTCTATCGAGCTTCCCCTGGATTCCTATCTGATGAATTGATCTACAAACGAGTCGCCGAGGCCGTTCTTGACGTAGTGTGCGCGGCATTTTGCAATGCGCGTGAAGACATCATCGTATCCAATGTTGTTGCCGTCTGGATCTACATAGATCATCGCGCCGTTCACCTGGAATAGCGTGATCATCTCCTCAACGTCCGGATCGACGACGAGCGTGTGCGTCTCGCCCGGAGCCTCGTAGACGTAGCCGCCCTCGTTGGCGCGCCAGGGATGCTCGAGATAGCGCCAGGAGCCCTTGAGCACGAAGCCGTGGACCGGCTGCGGATGGCGGTGGCGAGAAAGGACACCTGCCTTGCGCACCTTCAAAAGGTTGGTCCAGTAGCCGTTCGAGGCGGAGAGGCAGAGCGGCCGAAACCAGACATTCTCCTCGACCGGCACCCAGACGCGCTCGTCGCGCGGGATCGCGTCGGGGATCACTAGTTCCGGAGCACTTTCACGTGGCTGGGGGTGGCGATACGGAATGGCCTTTGGATCGTTCAGGAACGCCTGATCCGCAAGCTTGTCGATCGTGTTCATCGCTTGTCTTCCTTGTTCATACGCTGGCATAGCCGCCGTCGACCGGGATGATCGCCCCCGTGACGAAGCGCGCCTTCTCCGAAAGGAGAAAGCCGACGACATCGGCGATCTCGGCCGCATTGCCCCAGCGCCCCATCGGCGTGCGCTCGATGATGGCCGCCGAACGGGCAGTGTTCTCGCCTAGGGGACGCGTCAGTTCGGTTTCGATCCAGCCCGGCGCGACGGCATTGACGCGGATGCCATCGGGCGCCCACGCGGCGGCGAGGCTCTTAGTGAGTTGCGCCACCCCGCCCTTAGACGCGGAATAGCCCGGCGCGTGCGCCGAGCCGAAGAAAGACAGCATAGAAGCGGCGTTGACGATTGAGCCGCCGCTGGAGAGCTTGGCCCGGGCGGCAAGGCATACGCGCATGGTACCGATGAGATTGACCTCGATCGTGCGGGTGAAGCCCTCGACCTCAAACTCCTTGCCGTTGCGCTGGATGATGCCGGCGCAGTTGACCAGTGCGTCGAGCTGCCCGATTGATCCGAGCAGTGCATCTACCTCGTTGGAACTCGTGACGTCGAGCTGAGCGGCCCTGACATTAGGGACCGGCTCGAACTGTTCGACCTCGGCTTCGCCGACACCCGTAGCAATAACGAAATAGCCATCTCGCGCGAGAGTTCTGGTTATTGCCCCGCCTATTCCGCGAGTACCACCGGTTACCAAAGCATACTTCATATTAAACCGACCGATGTGAGAGACGTTATGGCGATGCGTTTATTGATAACTATACAGGCAATTGATTTGGGAAAAACGTAAGATCGTCATTGATGGCGCAAAGGAGCGACCGTCACTGCTCGTAACTTCTCTTTTCTATTCGCATTAGCAATTTCCATAATGTGAACAAAACGACCACTTTATGGAAAACTGCTATCAGTCGAATTTCTGATTGTCAAGGCAGGGGCGTGAGAGAGCTTGATTCAGAAAGCTTGAAGCAGCTTTTTTCTAGCTCCCGCATGTAGCCTTCGCGAGCCCATCGGCTTAGATGGGGAGCGGGATGGTCGGGTTCCCATCCCCCCAATGGGAAGCGGCAGACAATTGTGGCTCCGACTCACTTTCAATGAAATCATGACGTCGGCAAACATTGGTTCAACTGGGAACCAACGGCATGGGCCAGACCGCTACGGGATGGCGCGACGCCCGTGCCAGCGTCGTCGCCAGTTCCAGATCCGACCGTGAAAGTTAGTGCGCTGCAACGCTCATGCGGCCGGTCATCGGTGTGCCGGTAGTGTCGAGCGCCACATGGTCGAACTCGGCCAGCCGTTCGAGCGCAGCACCCTCCTTCAGCGTCACCCCAACCTCGCGCGCGCGGCCGTGCATCACGTGGTCCAGCGTGCGTCTCGCGAGCAGGAAGAACAGGAGCGATGTCAACGCGTCGAAATAGGCATGGTGCCCACCCGTCATCGCAACATAGGTACACCGTTTCGCTATGGGAGATCGACGGGTTTCGGGAATGGACAGGACTGGCCCTGCGAACATTACGGCAACTCAGGCGGACCTTTAGTCAGGCCGGCGACCTAGTCTGGCGCGCGGAAGCTGCGGAGTGCTTCGAACAAGCAGGGTTGGGTGCCGACCAGATCTATGAGCGGCTGAAAGTCCGAATTGCGAGCGGCATCCTTCAGAGTGACCCATAGCTGGCACGGTCCATTTCTCTATGTCCGGCCTTTGTGCATTGGGTGTCAACTGAAACGTACAAATCGATCAACAGGGTTGCGTCGAACGACCCGTTCTCGTCGTGATAGCCGCGCGGTTATAAACGACCCGCGCCTCCGGGATTCGATACTCGCAGCTGTCGTGGGTGTGGCCGTGAATCCATAGATGGGGCCGAGCCGCGGCGATCAGGTCCCTGAGATCGGAGGCGTATGCGGCGTTCATGGGATCACCGGCGGAGTGGGGCGGGGTCGATTTTCTGTGCGGCAGATCATGGATGACGACGACGGTCGCAAGGATACGCCTCGAGCGCCGACGCGAGGAACACCTGCCACTGGTCATGAATCCTTGCGGCGATCTCCGGCACGAAGCGCATCCACGGCTTCTTCTGAAGCGCGATCGCCCTGAAGTCGTTCATGGGGTCGCGGGCATTCATCATGGCCAGGTGTTGATAGCCTTCGATCCGGTAGTCAGTCCAGAGCGTCGCACCGAGGAAGCAGACGCCACCGATGGTCACCATGTCCTGCTCGAGGAAGTGGACGTTAGCGTATCCTTGCGCCGCGCCCCGGCCGTCCTCCAGGCCCTCATTGATCGAGTCCTTGTAGAACGCGTGGTTTCCGGCGACGCAGACGCAGGGCAGGGGGTGCGATGTATTCCGCCAGCCAGCGGACGCCTGTGGCGACGCCTTGGCAGAGGTCGCCGGCCACGACAGACGTCAGCGTCGGGAATCGCGAGCGGTTCCGGAAGTGGCGTCGCTTCCAGGTGGAGGTCGGGAAGGATCCAGATCTTCATGGAACGAGCTTGCTGCGGATCCGCTCGACGATGCGCTGGAGGCGGTTACCTTCGAGCGGTCTTTCATGGAGGATCATCGACGCCGTGTACTTCACCGCCGCCTGCTGACGGCGGACCAGAGCGCGCGCTTCCTCATATGCTTCAGCGAGGCGCTCATGGATTCGCTCCGCCAGTTCCTTGTTCATAGTGAGGAGCATCGTGCGGTCGGTGGTCGGCAGATGCAGCAGCGGCAGCGTCGTCCCGAATCCCAGCACCGTCTCCATGCGCAGGGCGAGTTCGTTCGCCTGGGCGAGATCGCTGAACTCGGGCCCGCCGGAATAGGCAGAGACGGATCCGACCAGGACCTCCTCGGCCGCCCGACCGGCGAGCATGATGATGAGTTCATTGGTCAGGCGCGTCTCGGTCGCCTCGTCATCATCGTCGGGATTCCACGAGACGCCGCCACCGCGCTCCCGAGCGAGGTCCAGCGTGATCAGTTCGAGGGTGCCTGCATTGAGCTGAATCCTTGCCACGGCATGCCCGCCCTCGTGGATCGCGAGCCGGTAGAGGAGCGCGTTCGACGGCAGAGAGCGTCGCCCCAGTGAGGAGTGCCGTTCCGAGCCGGCGTCTGCACCTGCCTGATCCGCTGTGGTTGAAGGATTCGTCATTGCGGCACCTGCGACTGATCGCGAGCCGCGATCAGCCCTTCGACGAGCCGTTCCAGCCTGCGGATCGAACCACCCCGCCAGGCTTCGCGGAGCGCCGCGCGCTCGGCTCCATCGAGGGGCGTCGCCCAACGCCGGTCGTGACCGGTGTCTTCATAGAGCCGCTGAAGGATCCGCTGAGCCAGCATGTCGAGGTCGTCGGGGCCGGGATCAGGAAAGCGAAGGATCCGGCATCGGTCCCGCAGGACAGAGGGGACTGGCTCGACGCTGTTGGCCGTCATCAACCAGACGACATAGCTCAGGTTGCAGTGGGACTCGACATAGGGGTCGTGCCAGCGCTGCGCGGTCTCGTTCTCGAGCAGCCCGATCAGGACATCGTGCGGGTTGCCGTTGTTGCGGTTGGTGCCGACCTTCTCGATCTCGTCGAGAATCACGCAAGGATTGGCGATGCGGTGCCGGCGGATGGACATGATCGGAATGCTGGGTTCGCCGGACGACCAGCGCCGTGCCGTGCCACCGATCGCGCTGTCGCTGAGGCCGCCGCACGGCACGAGTTCGTATGGCAGACCGACGACCTCCGCGAAGCGGCGGGCGAACCGCGTTTTCCCGCATCCTGGCGATCCGACCAGCAATGTCGGCCGTAGCCAGACGTGGTCGCGGCCGATCATGGTCTTCAGCAGGGCGTCGACGATGCCGGCGGCGTAGGGAAACTCGGCGACGAGTTCTTCCCGCGCCAGCGAGAGGTCTGGCGGGGCGCGCATCGGAACGGGCTTGCCGATAAGGGAAGCGAATTCCTTGACGACCTTCTTTCCCTCGGACGTCGTGTCATTGCCGACCCCGGTCACGATGACCACGCCATCGGTGCTGGGGCGTGGGGACGGAACGCTTTCATCGTCAATGTCGCTGTCGGACGCCTCGCTCCCGAGGCCGAAGTCCTCATCCTTCTGCTCTGCTCTCTTGACGTCGCTCTCCGCCAAACGCTCTTCCAACTCACGCTCGACGGCACGTTGGAAGCTGAGTCGGAACTGCTGGCGAGTGCGCTGGAGCTCATGATCAGTGCGAGTGTGCGAAGCGGCTATGGCAACGCCGGTGTCCTTCCATCCCGCTATGCGCACGGACAAGGCGCCCCAAGCGAGCGCATCCCAGGTCAACTCGGGAAGCCTGTCGAGGCGGCCGTCATCGAAGGCGCGCGCCGCAGCCTCGGCGGCGACCTGCGCCATGGCATCCTCCTGCCCGAACCAGGCGCGGTAGATGCGGCAGCGCAATCGGCAAGCTGCAACGGGAAACCGTTTTGCGTCCTCGGCTTCGGCGATCACGTCCTCGAGGACAGCAACCGCCTCCAGGCAAGGATCGACGGCGAGTTCATCGAGGCAGGCGAGGATACGTGCAGGTCCAATGGTTGCTCGCTTCTTCGCGGCGCGACCCATCCGGCCTGCATATTCGCGGACGTCCTCGACGAGGTGGCCCTTGAAGAAGGACATGCCACGCAAGAGCTCTTCCTCCGATGGCAGGTGCACCCCGGCTACCGCAGCTGCGAGACGGCGCTGGAAATGCCGGTCATTGCCGATGTCGTCAGCGATGATCACGACCCACCTCCCCGACCTGCAGCAGGGGCACGCTGACCGAGCCGGTACCAGCGGGAATAGGTCCTGGCCCAACCAGCCTCCTCGTCGAGGTGCCAGAGCTCCGACGTACGGATGGCCCGATCTTGGCCGACGAGGACGGGGTGTCCCCCCACGAGGCCGTCGAGGCACAGGGACGGCCGGACCGCGGGGCTCCACTGATCGAGGGTGGTAAGTGAACCATGGACAAGCTCTTCCGGAACCTGGCCACGAGCGATGGCCCGCAGATCGGCGGCGAGCGCCGATAGCCGCTCCGCCATCTCGGCCAAGGATTCATGTTGTGGGTTGCCGCTCGTGAAGGTGACCATGGCAAAGCTCCGGGATCTCGCCGCCGGCCCGAATGCTTGGGTGCGGCTGGCGATTCGCTTGGTGACGAGCTCTTCCATACGGCGTCGCAGGGGCCGGCGTCCATCGGCCAAATCAGGCGTCGCGACGCCTTGGCGTCTAGGATTTGGATCGGCTACAAGTCGACCATGCAAGCTTCCTACGATCTCCTGCGCGCCGCGCGCTCCGCCCTCGACATGTCAACGACCGAGCTCTGCGAGCGGGCCGGCATCAGCAAGCGCTCGCTGGTGCGCATCGAGGCAGGCGAGCCGGTCGGCCTCGAGGTCAGCCTGCGCGTCCAGAAGGCGCTCATAGACTCAGGGGTCGAGTTCCTGCCGGAGACTGAGGCTGGTGGAGCGGGCATTCGGCTACCGAGGGGCATGGCACGAAAGTTTGGGTTCCAGATCTGAGACTACGGCTACTAGTGCGCATTCTGGGTTCGCCCGTGGACGTGTGTCTCCAGGAGTTCGTGTTCCGCTTCAACCGACGGCGGCACTATCGGTCTTCATTCGAGCGGCTGCTCGGGATCCGCGTGAAGGTCGGGACACGGAACCTACTGGGACATCACTGGCAAGCAGCCCGTCTTCCGAGACCTCAAGACGCGATTCGCCGATGAAATATGCCAAGCTGCTGCTGGATCCCGAACACCCGCCGGAAGCGGTGCTACCGCCGCAAGAAGCCGCAGCGGCCCGTGCTCGCCAAGAGCCGGACGGCGTTCGTGTCCGATACCCATTAGGGTCCGACACGCCTCTCCAATTCGTCCAGACGATCGCGGATTTCGTTGACATCGGCCGTGTTGCTGAGGCTGGCCTGCAACGCATTGAGAATTTCGTTCTGCTGCGTGATCGCCTCGGATCTGGATGCTCGAACTTCGGCGGTGTTCTGGTCGACTCGATGCTCGTGTTCATCGAAACGCGTCCCCACGGCATCAAACCGTGCGGCAACTTCCGTCCGGAAGTTGCCGAGGTGGACCTAAGGGTTGCGAAGTCGGAGCGCAGACCTGCGATTTCCGATTGTGTCTTCAAGCCCTGACGCGCCAGCTTCACCATCTTGGTGTCGAGCCTGTCGAACCTGTCCGTGAATGTGGAGATGGAAGTGAGCATGCGCTTCTGCAGGTCGATCAACGCCTCGAGCGTTGGCAGCAGGCAGCAGCTTTGCTTTCCTTTGCCGTAGATTCCTGCGCCATTTCGTTCATCCAGTGACCGCCATTGGATAGTCGGAATATGGCCCCTCTTGCGGCAAATGACAATTATCCGCGATTTTGATCGACGCCGGCATCTGGAACGCCTTCAGGAAGACCTAGCCGCCCCGCGCATCTCATCGAAGCCCGCCCTCATGCTCACCTCTACATTTTGTGTCACCGGAGCGAAGGGGATCAGCCTTGTTTTGAGAGCGCACTTACGCTTCCGGGTGTCCGGTATACGCCAGCTTCCGCTCGATTAGGCGTCGCAATCGGTCTCCAGCCAGGCCGCATGGCTGTGACTGCTAGCCTGGCGCGTTGCACTTTTCGTAAAGGTGGTCGACTGTCGATCGGCTACGGCACGAGATGGAGTGCCGCCTCCGACAGATAGGATCGTCGTCAAACGCAACACTTGCGAAAGTGGTGTCACATTCCGAGCGCGGTCTTGTAGAGCTCCAAAATAGCTTCGGCCTCTTCGCGCTCCGTCTTGTCCTGCTTGCGCAAGCGGACCAACTGCCTAATGGCCGCCGTCTCGAAGCCCGTTCCTTTTGCCTCGCTGTACACCTCTTTGATGTCGTCTGCGATGGCCTTCTTCTCCTCTTCGAGGCGCTCGATGCGCTCGATGAAAGCCCGAAGTTGTCCGGCTGCTACCGTCTGCGAGTTGTCCGTAATGTCGTCTGCCATGCTTATGATCCGTGAAATTCGCGGCATTAAGAGTGCGTAGCGAACCGCTCTCTCATGTAGCCAGGATAAGTGATTGATATTGTTATTAGGCTACAAGTTTCAGGGTAGACAAGTAGCCGGTTCCTTTCGCCTCAGCGTAGACTTCCTTGATGTCGTCGGCCAACGCCTTTTTCTCTTCTTCGAGCCGCTCGATGCGCTCGATGAATGAGCGAAGCTGCCCAGCGGCAACCTCATGCGTACTGTCGGTTACGTCGTCTGCCATTTGTGATCCGTTCCATTGCCAATCGTAGTGTTGTCTAGCGGGCAATCTTGTAGCCGCCGCAAAGGCTTGATATTGTTATCAGACAACAGATTTTAGGGGGTATTAGTAGCCGCGGCCCTTGGCTTCGGCCATCACTTCCTTGATGTCGTCCTGAAGGGCGGTCTTTTCCTCTTCAAGGCGCTCAACGCGCTCGATCAACTGGCGCAGTTCCGCCGCTGCGACGGTATCCTGCGTTGCCGTTACGTCATCCATGGTCAACCTCGTCCTGGGCTCCAGCGCATTGCCCGCGCCTTGAATGGGAACTCACCTCGCCGGACCTGTCGAGTCGCGGGCGGGGGATCGGGCGCTTGGTTGCCTCAGCGCGGCGAAGGGGTCAATGGTCTTTCGCTCGCGCGGTTTCGAAAGCCGCCTTTTGTGATGCGCTCGCCTCGCTCTGGTGCTTTGCCTGCCACTCGGCATAGGGCATTCCGTAGACGATCTCGCGCGCCTCGTCCTTCGATAACGCCGCGCCGTCCGCCTCGGCGGCATCGCGGTACCAGTTGGACAGGCAGTTGCGGCAGAAGCCGGCAAGGTTCATCAGGTCGATGTTCTGGACGTCGCTGCGTTCGCGCAGATGCGTCAGGAGCCGGCGGAAGGCGGCGGCCTCGTAGGCCTGGCGCTGTGTGTCGGTGAGTTCGGTCATCATCTCATCCTTCGAAGATCGGGCCGGTGCGCGAGCCGAACTGCTGCGCGACATGAATGTCGGGTCGGGCATTGATCGCGTCAAGGATCGGCGCCAGCCGGTCGGCCCACACATCGGCGCCGGCCTGGTCGGCGATCAGGTCCTGCCGGATTTCGATCAGGAGATGGGCATAGCCTTCAATGATGGCGTGCTTGAACATCGTGTCGCCGCGCAGCGCGCCGTCATAAGGCTCGTTGTCGCCCACCGTCAGCGCCGGGTCGGCGCGAAGCGCGGCCAGCATCGGCTCGACGGCGCGCGGGTCCGCATCCCACAGGATGCCGATCTCCCAGGGGCGACGCCTGCCCTGCATATGCGGCGTGAAGGAGTGGATGGAGACGATGAAGGGCGCGGCGCCGCTGGCATGGGCGACCGATGCGACCAGTGCGCCGACCGCATCGTGATAGGGTCTGTAGTAGCGCTCCAGCCGGCGCGCGCGCTCGGCTGCGCTCATCGGATAATTGGCCGGAACGATGGTGCCGTCATAAAGCTGGCGGATCAGCGTCGGGTCGTCCTCGCCGCGATTGGGATCGATCAGGAGCCGCGAGTAGGTCGCCATCGCCGCCGGCGCGCGAAGCCGGGCGGCAAGGCCGCGCGTGACCATCTCGACACCGATGTCGTAGGCGATGTGACGGGTGAATTCGCGCGCGGGCAGGCCCAGATCGCCATATTCGTCCGGCAGGGCATTGCGGGCGTGGTCGGCAAGAAGGACCAGCCCGCGCGTGCGATCTCCCTCGACGAGTTCGACGGGATTGAAGAGGGCGGCGCGCGTCATGGAATGGCAGTTCCTGATGAAGGCGGGAGAAGTCGCCGCCCGTCATGGACGAAAAATCCCGCGGGACGCAAGCCTGGTGCAATGTCATTCATGCGACAAGATCATCGCTGACGATCGGCCTAAATCGATTTGTCCGTCGCCGCTCGCGCGTTGACAAGGCCCGGCGGATTGCCGAAAAGGTTGAAACCATGCTGATTTCACGCTTCATGCGCGCCTTTTTCCCCGTCGCACGGCGGTATCGAGGACGCGCGCCGCTCCTAGTGATCCTGACGGGTCTTGGCCTTGGCGCGAGCGCCGCTCCAGCCCTTGCCGATTTCCGCGTCTGCAACGCGACGCAAAGCCTTGTCGGCGTCGCCATCGGCTATCGGGCGCAGGCGGGCTGGGTGACCGAAGGCTGGTGGCATATCGAGGCGTCGAGCTGCAAGACGCTGATCGAGGGCACGCTCGCCTCGCGCTATTACTATCTCTACGCCGAAGACGCCGAGCGCGGCGGACGATGGGAAGGCGAGGTCAACATGTGCGTGGCCGAGCGCGAGTTCAAGATTTCCGGGCCGGGAGACTGTTTCGCGCGCGGCTTCCAGCGCGCCGGCTTCCAGGAATACGATACGCGCGAGCAGTCGAGCTGGATGGTGCAGTTGACCGACGAACCGGCCGGCGACGGCCTGCCCACCGTTACCGGGGGCAACGCGCCCGCCAATGGCGCGATCCCGCGCGAGACCCCCAATGGCGCAGCGCCGGGCGAGAGCCCCGGAGACGCGACGCCGAGCGAGACCCAATGAGACGCAGCCGCAAGGTCAAGATCCTCGCAACGCTCGGCCCGGCCTCGTCCGACGAGACGATGATAGCCAAGCTCTTCGATGCGGGCGCAGACGTCTTCCGCATCAATATGAGCCATTCGAGCCACGAGTTGATGCGCACGCTGGTCGCAAGGCTGCGCAAGGTCGAGGCCGCAGTCGGCCGGCCGATCGGCATCCTGGCCGATCTTCAGGGACCGAAGCTGCGGGTCGGCAAGTTCAAGAACGGCGCCGAAACGCTGGAGGTCGGCCAGAGCTTCACGCTCGACGACAACGCGGCGCCGGGAACGAAAAGCCGCGTCCAGCTCCCACACCCGGAAATCCTGTCTTCCGTCGAGCCGGGCCACCGGCTGCTGATCGATGACGGCCGGCTGGCGTTGCGCGTGGAAAAGACCGACGGAAAGAAGGTGCGCTGCACCGTCATCTCGGGCACGAAGATATCAGACCGCAAGGGCGTCTCGCTGCCCGACACCGAACTGCCGGTCGGCGCGCTGACCGAGAAGGACCGCAAGGACCTCGACGCGGTTCTGGCGACGGGCGTCGACTGGGTGGCGCTTTCCTTCGTGCAGCGGCCCGAGGACATCGCCGAGGTTCGCAAGATCGCGCGCGGGCGCGCCTCGATCATGTCGAAGATCGAAAAGCCGCAGGCGGTCGCCCGGCTCGCCGAGATCATCGAACTGTCGGACGCGCTGATGGTGGCCCGCGGCGATCTCGGCGTCGAGATGCCGCTCGAGGCGGTGCCCGGCATCCAGAAGCAGATCACGCGCGCCGCGCGCCGCGCCGGCAAGCCGGTCGTCGTCGCGACCCAGATGCTCGAATCGATGATCTCCGCCCCCGTGCCGACGCGCGCGGAAGTCTCGGACGTGTCGATCGCCGTCTTCGAGGGCGCGGACGCCGTGATGCTCTCGGCCGAATCGGCCGCCGGGCAGTATCCGGTCGAGGCCGTTTCGACGATGAACGCGATCGCCGTCCAGGTCGAGCGCGACCCACTTTATCCGGGCATCATCAACGCCCAGCGCACCGAGCCGGAAGCGACCGGACCGGACGCCATCGCGCTTGCCGCGCGCCAGATCGCCGACACGCTGAACCTTTCGGCCATCGTCTGCTACACCGGCTCGGGCACGACCGGCCTTCGTGTCGCGCGCGAACGGCCGCAGGTTCCGATCATCGCCCTGTCGCCGGTCATCGAGACCGCGCGCCGGCTGTCGCTTTTGTGGGGGACGCATTGTGTCGTGACCGATGATGCGAGCGATCTCGACGACGTCGTCGACCGCGCCTGCCGGATCGCCCATCGCGAGGAGTTCGGCGGACCGGGCGATCGCATCATCATCACCGCCGGCGTGCCGCTGCGGACGCCCGGTGCGACCAACATGCTGCGCATCGCCTATATTGCCTCGGACGGCAAAAGCGGGCTCTAGACCGGTGATATCCTGGCCTGAGCGGCCTGCAAATGACGGCTTTCTGTGCTTCCGGTGCTCATGTACCCAACGTACATTCCGCTCCGGTTCTCGAAATCCGCCATATTCGGCACGCTCAGGCCAGGATATCGCCGGTCTAGCCAGATCGAGGAGTGCCGCCTCAGCGCGAAAGCGCGGCGACGCCCGGCAATTCCTTGCCTTCCATCCATTCCAGAAACGCGCCGCCGGCCATCGAGACATAGGAAAAGTCGCCCGCCGCGCCCGCCTGGTTGAGCGCGGAGACGGTGTCGCCGCCGCCGGCGACGGAGACGAGGTTTCCGGACTTCGTCTCGGCGGCCGCGAAGCGGGCAGCTTCCATGGTCGCCTTGTCGAAGGGCTCGATCTCGAACGCGCCGAGAGGTCCGTTCCAGACCAGCGTCGCCGCGCGGCCGATCCATTCCTTGATCCGGATGACGGATTGCGGCCCGGCATCGAGGATCATCGCATCGGCGGGAACCTCTGTGACGGCCACGGTCTCGCTCGCCGCGCCGGCCTTGAATTCGCGTGCAACCACCACGTCGGCAGGCAGGATGATCGCGCAACCGGCCTGGGCCGCCTCGGTCATGATCGTCTTTGCGGTGCCGGCCAGATCGTGCTCGCACAGCGACTTGCCCACATCGGTGCCGCGCGCGGCAAGGAACGTGTTGGCCATGCCCCCGCCGATGACCAGCGCGTCGACCCTGGTGACGAGGTTCATCAAAAGGTCGATCTTGGTCGAGACCTTGGCGCCGCCGACAATGGCGACGACCGGCTTTTGCGGCTTGCCGAGACCCTTTTCCAGCGCCTCCAGTTCTTCCTGCATCGTTCGTCCGGCAAAGGCCGGCAGAAGATGCGCGAGGCCCTCGGTCGAGGCGTGCGCGCGATGCGCGGCGGAAAACGCGTCGTTGACGTAGAGATCGCCATTGGCGGCGAGCGCTCTGGCGAATTCCGGATCGTTCTTTTCCTCGCCCTTGTGGAAGCGGGTGTTCTCCAGCAGCAGGATGTCGCCGTCCTTCATTCTGTCGACCGCCTTGGCGGCCGCAGGACCAATGCAATCGTCGGCGAAGACGACTTCGCGGCCGAGCGTATCAGCCACGGCCTGCGCGATCGGGGCAAGCGACATGTCGGGAACGACAGCGCCCTTCGGCCGCCCGAAATGGGCGAGCAATATGACCCTGGCGCCCTTGTCGGACAGCTCGGCAATGGTCGGCGCGACGCGCTCGATGCGCGTGGCGTCCGATACCGAGCCGTCCTCGTTCAGCGGAACGTTGAGATCGACGCGCACCAGGACGCGCTTTCCCCTGGCATCGATGTCGTCCAGCGTGCGGAAACCGGCCATGTTCTTGTCCTTTGCAAGGGGGAGAAAAATCGGCCGGACAATACCGCGTGCCGAATTCGGCGCAAGCCTTCAGCCGCGCGGCTCTTCCTTCGTTTCGTCCTTTGGCGCGGGGCGCAGCCATCCGCCGACGAGGCCGAAGATTTCGCGCAGCGACAGGAAAGCCGGAATCTGCGGTTCGCGCTGTTCGGGCTCCAGAGACACGCCGACGGAGATGATGTCGCCATCCTGGTCCGTGTCGCGCACGATGAGTTCGACCGGGCCGACCGAAACGCGGTCCGCATATTCGGCGCGTCCGCCGAGCCTTGCGACCATCAGTTCACTGATCGACATCTCCTCCTCGCCTTCGCGCAGGGAGGGGCCGTAGGCGGCCTCGAGATCCCGCGCCGGGCGCTTGGGGTCGATGGCGAAGGCGCCGAAGAACTCGGCGTCGTCGCCATCCACCGGCGCGGGGCTGGCGAAAAGCCGGTCGAGCAGCCGCGGATAGCGCGACGAGATGAACAGATAGACATAGTCGCCCGCGCGCAGCCTGCCGGCATATTGATAGCGCATCGACTGGCCCTCGCGGATGACCAGCGACGGGCGCGCCCAGCGCGGCACGCGCTCGCCCTTGGCGACCGGCGAGTTGGTGACGACGCGATAGACCAGAAGCTCGTGATTGGCCGTACCCGGCAGTTCCAGTTCGACCTTGTCGACGGGGCCGATGCGCTGCGGAACGACCAGACCGAGCCGCTTGGCCAGGGGATTGATGGTCCAGCCCTGGACGAGCAGGGAGACGAGGACGATGATGAAGGCATAGTTGAAGAACATCGAGCCCGTTTCGAGTTCGCCCAGAAGCGGAACGAGTGCGAGCAGGATGGACACCGCACCGCGCAGGCCGACCCACGAGATGAAGGCGGTTTCGGCGCGGGGGAAGTTGAACGGCATCAGCGACAGCCAGACGGCGAGCGGCCGGGCGATGAAGATCAGCACCAGCGCGAGCGCCACGGCCGATACGCCGATGGCCGGAAAATCGGAAGGCGTCGCCAGAAGCCCGAGCATCAGGAACATGATGATCTGGGCCAGCCAGGACATGCCATCCTGGAACCGCTTCAGCGTCGGCGCGGAGCGGATGTTGCGGTTGCCGGCATAAAGACCGGCGACATAGACGGCCAGGAAACCCGATCCGCCGATGGCGCCGGTGACGGAAAAGACCAGAAGCGACAGGGCGAGCACGAAGATCGGCGACAGGCCGCGCTCCATCTTCAATCGGTTGACCAGGAAGACGATCATCGCGCCGCCGGCAAGCCCGGCCGCAAGGCCGATGCCCATCTGGGTGATGAAGAGCAGCAGGATCTCGATGCCGATGGCCTCCAGCCCCGCGCCCTGGACGATCAGCTCGACGATGGCGATGGTGAGGAAGATGGCCATCGGGTCGTTCGAGCCCGATTCGACTTCGAGCGCGGAGCGCACCCGGTCGCGGATCTGGATGCCGCCGATGCGCAGCAGGAAGAATACGGCGGCCGCGTCGGTCGAGCCGACGATGGCGCCGAGCAGAAACGATTCGAGCATCGGAAGGCCGACGATGTAGTGCGCGAAAAGGCCGAAGAAGAAGGCCGTCAGCACCACCCCCAGCGTGGCCAGCGTGATCGCCGGACCGGCTGCCTGCCGGAAGGCCTGGATCGACGTGCCGAAGCCGGAATCGAACAGGATGACGGCGAGCGCCAGCGAACCGATGAAATAGGCGACGCCGGCATTGTCGAAACTGATGCCGAGACCGTCGACGCCGGCGGCAAGGCCGATGCCGAGAAACAGGAGCAGCAGGGGAGCGCCGAAGCGGAAGGCGAGCAGGCTCGAAAAGGCGGCGACCAGCACGAGCAGCGTGCCGATCAGGGTGATGAGATAGATCCCCTCGAGCATCCGCGCCTATGTCCCCTTTTTTCCTGTCCGGCGGTACGCCTTCAGATGTATCGTTCCGGTCTCCCTCGGCCGACGCCGCACACTCCGCCCGTCTTGCCGTGATCCCGACAAGCCGGTCCTCGCTTTGAAGCTGGGAATGCGCGAAACGCGACTATATCTTTTATCTAGTAAAGAAAACGCCCGGTTTTGAGGCCGGGCGTCGAGATTTGTCGAAAAAAGTCGATCGCGGTCAGATCAGCTTGCCGAAGGCGACGGCCGTGTCGCTCATCCGGTTCGAGAAGCCCCATTCATTGTCGTACCAGGTCAGGATGCGCACCATCGTGCCTTCCATGACCTTGGTCTGGTCCATGTGGAAGATCGAGGAATGCGGGTCGTGATTGAAATCGATCGAGACAAGGGATTCGTCCGTGTAGCCGAGAATGCCCTTGAGGCGGCCATCGGCGGCCGCGCGGATCGCGTTGTTGATTTCCTCGACGCTGGTTTCGCGCTTCGCGATGAAGGTCAGGTCGACCACCGAGACGTTCGGCGTCGGCACGCGGATCGCGACGCCGTCGAGCCTTCCTTTCAGTTCCGGCAGGACGAGGCCGACGGCCTTGGCCGCGCCGGTCGAGGTCGGGATCATCGACAGGGCCGCCGCGCGGGCGCGGTAGAGGTCCTTGTGCATCGTGTCGAGCGTCGGCTGGTCGCCCGTATAGGAGTGGATCGTCGTCATGAAGCCCTTTTCGATGCCGATGGCTTCGTTGAGGACCTGCGCGACCGGAGCGAGACAGTTGGTGGTGCAGGACGCATTCGAAATGACCATGTGGTCCTTCGACAGCTTGTCGTGGTTGACGCCGTAAACGACCGTCAGGTCGGCATTGTCGGCCGGCGCCGAGACGATGACCCGCTTGGCGCCGGCTTCGAGATGCGCCGAGGCCTTTTCCTTGGACGTGAAGATGCCGGTGCATTCGAGCGCGATGTCGACGCCTTCGGCCTTCCACGGCAGTTCGGCCGGGTTGCGCACGGCATGGACCTTGATCGGGCCGCGGCCGGCATCGATGGCGTCGCCCTTGACGTTGACTTCGCCGGGGAAGCGGCCATGCACGCTGTCATAGCGCATCAGATGCGCGTTGGTCTCGACCGGGCCCAGATCGTTGATCGCGACGACCTCGATGTCGGTGCGGCCGGATTCGTAGATCGCGCGCAGCACGTTGCGGCCGATGCGGCCAAAACCGTTGATGGCAACTTTCACAGTCATGGAATGGATCTCCGGGAGGCAAAGGGCGTGGATGCGCCGTCTTTAGCGGTGCATTGGGGAGGAATCCAGCGCCAGACAGCAGAAAAGGGCGGGTGCAGGCCCGCCCTTTTCGACTAAATCGTTTTTATTTTCCGGGGCTTGGTTCAGCCGCCATTGGCAATCCGTTCCTCGACCGCATGAACGGCCGCGTCGGCAGTGATGCCGAAATGCTTGTAGAGTTCTTCGGCGGGACCCGAGGCTCCGAATCCCGTCATGCCGATGAAAATGCCGTTCGAGCCGATCAGGCGCTCCCAGCCCATGCGGATGCCGGCCTCGATCCCGACCTTGATGGACGCGTCGCCCACGATCGCGTGGCGGTATTCGTAGCTCTGCTCGCCGAAAAGCTCGAAGCACGGCACCGACACGACGCGGGTCGGATGGCCCTTGGCCTGGAGGATTTCGCGCGCCTTCATTGCGATCTCGACCTCCGAGCCGGAGGCGAAGATCGTCACCTTCGCCTCGTCGCTGGCGGTCTCGAGTTCGTAGGCGCCGTAAGAGGACAGGTTCTCCTCGTCATGCTCGACGCGCAGCGTCGGCAGGTTCTGGCGGGTCAGGGCCAGCGTCGAGGGCGTCGTCTCGGATTCGAGCGCGATCTGCCAGCATTCGGCGGTTTCGACAGCGTCGGCGGGGCGGAAGACGTAGTGATTGGGGATCGCCCGCAAGGCGGCAAGATGCTCGACGGGCTGGTGCGTCGGACCGTCTTCGCCAAGGCCGATCGAATCATGCGTCATGACGAAGATCGAGCGGATTCCCATCAGCGAGGCGAGCCGCATCGCCGGGCGCGCATAATCTGAGAAGACGAGGAAGGTGCCGCCATAGGGGATGATGCCGCCATGCAGCGCCATGCCGTTCATGGCAGCGGCCATACCGTGCTCGCGAATGCCGTAATAGACGTAGCGGCCGGAATAATCCGCCGGCGTGATCGGCTTGGTCTGCGAGGTCTTGGTGTTGTTGGAGCCGGTCAGGTCCGCCGAGCCGCCGATCGTGTCGGGCAGAATGGCGTTGATGACTTCGAGCGCCATTTCCGACGATTTGCGCGTCGCGACCTTCGGCTTGTCGGCGGACAGCTTCTTCTTGTAGTCGACGATCGCCGCATCGAGGCCTTCGGGCAGTTCGCCGCGCATCCGCCGCTCGAATTCGGCCCGCGTCTCGGCTTCGGTTTCGGCAAGGCGACCCTCCCAGGCCTTGCGCTCCTTGGCCGAGCGCAGACCGGCGAGCCGCCATGCGTCGAGGATGTCGGAAGGAACGGCGAACGCTTCCGCGTCCCATTCCAGCGCCTTGCGGGTGCCCGCGATCTCCTCGGCGCCGAGCGGCGAACCATGCGCCTTGTTGGTGCCGGCGCGCGTCGGTGCGCCGTAGCCGATCGTGGTCTTGAATGCGATCAGCGTCGGCCGGTCGGACTTGCGCGCGATCTCGATCGCATGGGCGATGGCTTCGGGATCGTGGCCGTCGGCGCGCAGCGTGTTCCAGCCGGATGCGGCGAACCGCGCGACCTGGTCGGTCGAATCGGACAGCGAGACGGGACCGTCGATGGAGATGTTGTTGTCGTCCCACATCACGATCAGCTTGGAGAGCTTCAGATGGCCGGCAAGCGAGATCGCCTCCTGGCTGATGCCCTCCATCAGGCAGCCGTCGCCTGCCAGCACATAGGTGAAGTGGTCGACGAGGCCATCGCCGTAATGCGCATTGAGAATGCGTTCGGCGAGCGCCATGCCGACCGAATTGCCCAGACCCTGGCCGAGCGGGCCGGTCGTCGTCTCGATGCCGGCCGCGTGGCCGTATTCGGGATGGCCGGCGGTCTTGGAGCCGAGCTGGCGGAAATTCCTGATCTCGTCGAGGGTGATGTCCTCGTAGCCCGACAGATAGAGCAGCGAATAGAGCAGCATCGATCCGTGGCCGGCCGAAAGCACGAAGCGGTCGCGGTCGGCCCAGGACGGCATCTTCGGATCATGCTTCATGAAGCGCGTGAACAAGACGGTCGCGATGTCGGCCGCCCCCATCGGCAGGCCGGGATGTCCCGAATTCGCCTTCTCGACCGCGTCCATGGAGAGGAAGCGGATCGCATTGGCCATCCGGTCGTGCTTGTCGCGTGTCGTCATGATCGCTCTGGTCCTGCCGAAATAGTGGAATTTGAGGCCCGCGCGGCCCTTTTGGCAGGCGACACATAGCCGTTCGCGCCGGGGAGTCAACGCCGCCGGCCTTGAGGCGGCCGCACAATGACGGGGATAGTGGGCGGGTTCGGTTGACGCCCGATTCGTCCGCCGCTTAATGTTTTTCGATTAAGACGTTCTCATGTAACAATGATTCGCGTCGGGAGCCTGAGCTGGAGCCATGACAGGGGAAACGACACTCAGGGAAGTCATCGGCCGTCTCGGTGCGGCGGTCGAAGCGCTGGAGAGCGCCGTCGCGACGCGGCTGGAAAACGACCAGGACTATCAGGAAGCCGATGCCGAGGCGCAGCGCATGAATGCGGACCGTTCGCGCCTCGCTCAGGAACTCGACGCTTCGGAAGCGCGCGCCGAGCGCCTCGAAGACGCCAACAAGGAAGTCTCGCGCCGGCTCGTGACCGCGATGGAGACGATACGCGCCGTGCTCGACAGGTAGGGGACGATGGCTCAGGTTACCGTGACGATCGACGGCAAGGCCTACCGGATGGCCTGCGACGAGGGCCAGGAAGAGCACCTGATCTCGCTCGCCACCCGGTTCGACCGCTATGTGATGCACCTGAAGGAATCCTTCGGCGAGATCGGCGACCAGCGCCTGACGGTCATGGCCGGCATCATGGTGATGGACGAACTGGCCGAACTGCAAAAGCGCACGAAAGGCTTCGAGACCGAGATCGGCACGCTGCGCAAGACGCGCGACGACGCGCTGACCAAGGCAGACAAGAACGACGCGGCGCTGACCGGCGCATTGTCGAACTTCGCCGAGCGGATCGAAGTCCTCGCCGACCGGTTGAGCGGCCGTCCGCGGCAGGTGTGACCGTGGTCAGTTAATGTCCAGCAGCAGCCTTGGGATGAACCTGCATGGCAGGACGGTCGATGCAGCCACACCGGCGTCGACTGCACCGAACCGCCTGTAGAAATCCGCAGCGTTCAGGTCGGCATCGATGACGAGTCGGCGTGCGCCATGATCTCTCGCCGTATCGATCGCCCACAGCATCAAGGCAGCGCCTGCTCTCCTGCCGATAAATGGCGGATCGACGAACAGCGCACCGAGCTCCCATTCACCGCCTTCACAAATCAACTGAACAAGCCCCGCAACCTGCCCATCAAGCTCTGCGACGCGAAAGAAGCCGGCAATGTCTTGAGGCGTGATGGTGAGGTCGTCCCGACATGCGTTCAGAAAAGCAGCGTCATATCCCCACAAGCCTTTCGAACGCAGACACAATGCGGAAAGGGCTTCGCATTCATTGAACACGGCAGGCCTTATTACGATCGCGTCCAAACGAAAAGTCTCCTGAGCGCCGGCGGTCGTCAAAACCCCTGAAAAAGCATGTCGAGAGCGGCGACGATTTCGTCGCGATGCTGGGCGAGATTGGTATTGGCGCGACCGAGTTCATTTGCGGGAATGGCTGCGATGTACTGGGTGACCATCAAATATGGCTCTCCGCCGATCTCGAAACGAGGATTCAGCCGACGCGCGGGCAAGGGGGCATTTTGCGGGCGCCGGACCGGAACGATCGTGCGGGTATTCAAGTCACCCAGCGTATCGGCCTGAACGTCGAGCAGAAAGTTGACACCGTCTCGATAGAGATCATATCGCGCCATCAGAACATGCGATACTTGGCAAGTGGCAGACCGTGCTCCTTAACGTAGGCATTCGAACTTTCGAGCGCTTCGCGGTTTTCTTCCAGCCAGAGACGTTCCTTCTCGGCCCGAACGGCCGCGGCGATACCTGTTTCGGCGGCGCGGGAGACATTGACAGACAGTGCCTTCGCCTCGGCGAGAAGTGCAGCGTCAAGCGTCAGATTAGTCGCCTTGCGGGCACTGAGATTTTCGTGGCGCATATAATCTCTCCATTCAAGTACGCACATGATATGCGCATATCGAATACGCAACAACTACCCCTCGATCTCCTCGCGCAGCATCTCCAACTCCAGCCATTCCTCTTCCATGCGGGCGAGGTCGGTGCGGAGTGCATCGAGCGTGGATGCGGTCTTCGCAAAGCCGTCCGGATCGCGGACGTAGAATTGCGGGTCGGCCATCTTCGTTTCGAGCGTCGCCATCTTCGTCGATGTCGCTTCCATCTCGCCCGGCAGCTTTTCCAGCGCGAATTTCTGCTTGAAGGAGAGCTTCTTCGACGCATTCGGGTTGGCGGACGATTTCGGTGCAGCCGGGGCCGGCTTGTCGCGCGGCTCTGCTCTGGCCGGCTTTTGCGCAAACGCCTTGGTGCCGCGCTGGGCGAGCATGTCGGCATAGCCGCCGGCATATTCGATCCAGCGCGCATCGTCTTCGGGAACGATGGTGCTGGTCACCGTGCGGTCGAGGAAGTCGCGGTCGTGGCTGACGAGGATGACCGTGCCGGGAAAGCCCGCGACAAGTTCCTGCAGCAGGTCGAGCGTTTCCATGTCGAGGTCGTTGGTCGGCTCGTCGAGGACGAGGAGATTGGCTGGCCGCGCCAGAAGCCGCGCAAGAACCAGACGCGCGCGTTCGCCGCCGGACAGTTCGCGGATCGGCGTGCGTGCCTGTTCGGGCTTGAACAGGAAATCCTTCATGTAGGAGACGACGTGGCGCTGCTCGCCATTGACGACGACGCTGTCGCCGCGCCCGTCGGTCAAATAGTGCGACAGCGTCTCGTCGAGGTCGAGATCGCGCTTCTGGTCGAGCGTGGCGACTTCCAGATTGACGCCGAGCCGCACCGATCCCGTGTCGGGCGCAAGCTCTTTTGTCAGCATTTTCAACAGCGTCGTCTTGCCGGCGCCGTTCGGGCCGACGAGGCCGATCCGGTCGCCGCGCTGGATGCGGGCGGAGAAATCGCGCACGATCGGGCGATCCCCGAAGCTTTTGGAGATGCCCTTGGCCTCGATGACGAGCTTGCCGGATTCGTTGGCGTCGCTCGCCTGCAAGGTCGCCTTGCCCTCCGCGCCCCGATGGCTGCTGAACTGCTGGCGCATGGAATGCAGTTCACCCAGCCGGCGCATGTTGCGCTTTCGCCGCGCGGTGACGCCATAGCGCAGCCAGTGCTCCTCACGCACGATCTGGCGGCCGAGCTTGTGCTGGTCGCGCTCTTCTTCTTCCAGAACCTGGTCGCGCCATTCCTCGAAATGTGCAAAGCCCTTGTCGAGGCGGCGCGTCTGGCCGCGGTCGAGCCAGATCGTCGCCTTGGAGACCCGTTCGAGAAAACGACGGTCGTGCGAGATGACGACGATGGCGGAGGTGGAGCGGACGAGTTCGCCTTCAAGCCATTCGATGGTGGCGAGGTCGAGATGGTTGGTCGGCTCGTCGAGAAGCAGGATGTCGGGCTGCGGCGCCAGCACGCGGGCAAGCGCGGCGCGGCGCGCCTCGCCGCCCGAAAGCGTCTCCGGCGCCGAAGATCCGTCGAGGCCGAGGCTCTCGATCAAATAGGTCGCGCGATGCGGATCGTCGGTCGGCCCCAGCCCCGCCTCGACATAGGCGAGCACGGTGGAAAAGCCCTCCATTTCGGGCATCTGCTTGAGATAGCGGATCGTTGCCGACGGCTGGCGGAAGATGTCGCCATCCTGCGCTTCGACGAGGCCAGCGGCGATTTTCAGGAGCGTCGACTTGCCCGACCCGTTGCGCCCGACCAGCGCGATGCGGTCGCCCGCCTGCGCGACGAGCGACGCGCCGTCGAGCAACGGAGTGCCGCCGAAGGTGAGCTTGATGCCGTCGAGATTGAGAAGCGGAGGCGCCATGAATTTCCTATTGGCCGGACGGATGGGCGATGAGGATCGCCCGGCCGGAGGTCAGTTGAACGGTCAGGTCGCCGGTAACCTCGTTGGAGAGCGTCAGCGACGAGCCGAAGGGAACGTGCCGGTCTTCGAGCGGCCAGCGAACACCCTGAAGCGTCAGGTCGGAAAGATCGGTCATCGCGACCACCGAAAAGACAGTGCCCGGCAGATAGTCGAGCCGGCACGCGCCTGCAAGCAGCGGCACGCCTTCCTGAGTGCCGCTGGTCAGCAAAATGTCGAGCCCGCGTTCGGCCAGCCGCACCCCGAGCGCCAGATGCAAAAAGGCATGGTCGGCGCGCGGGCCGCCGAAGGCGCCGACCAGCGTCAGCGCTGTCGCGCCGCGTGCCAAGGCCGCCTCGACGGCGATCTCGCCATCGGTCAGATCCTTGGCCGGCGGGAAGACCTCGCGCGGGATCTCGCGATGGGCGGCGTCGAGCGCGGCGTCGACGGAATCGAAATCGCCGGTCCAAAGTTCCGGTACGAGTCCGAGCGGGCCGGCATGGCGCATTCCCGAATCCGCCGCAATGACGCGGCTGCCGGCAACCTGGCGCACGAGACGCGGCGTCGGAACGGCCTCGCCGCCGAGCAGGATGGTGAAATGGGTGGGGGACACGGTCATCGTGCGCCCCCTTAGCAAGGCTGAATGTGGAAGGAAACAGACGGCTTCCATCCGCGCGCCAACCGCACTAGTTTGCGCCCCATGTTCATACCCTTTTTCCTCGAATTGAAGGCCGCGCGCATTCCCGTCTCGCTCCGGGAATATCTGTCGCTGCTCGAAGGCATGGACGCCCATCTCATCGATTACGACGTCGAGGGCTTCTACTATCTGGCGCGCGCGGCGATGGTGAAGGACGAGCGCCACATCGACCGCTTCGACCAGGTGTTCGGCCATGTCTTCAAGGGCGTCGAGGCGGTGTCGGGCGAGGCGGGCGTCGATGTCGCCGATATTCCCGAGGAATGGCTGCGGCGGCTGGCCGAAAAGCATTTGAGCGACGAGGAAAAGAAGCTGGTCGAAAGCCTGGGCGGCTTCGAGAAGCTGATGGAAACGCTGAAAAAGCGGCTGGAAGAGCAGAAGGGCCGTCACCAGGGTGGGTCGAAATGGATCGGCACCGCCGGCACCTCCCCTTTCGGCGCCTATGGCTACAACCCGGAGGGCGTGCGCATCGGCCAGGCGGAAAGTCGCCACCGCCGCGCGGTCAAGGTCTGGGACAAGCGCGAGTTTCGCAATTTCGACGATTCGGTCGAACTCGGCACCCGCAACATCAAGGTCGCGCTGAAGCGCCTGCGCCGCTGGGTGCGTGAGGGCGCAAACGAGGAGTTCGATCTCGGCGGCACGATCAGATCGACCGCCGAGCACGGCTATCTGGATGTGCAGACGCGTCCCGAACGGCGCAATGCCGTGAAGTTGTTGATGTTCTTCGACGTCGGCGGCTCGATGGACGACCATATCCGCATCGTGGAGGAACTGTTCTCCGCCGCGCGCGCCGAATTCCGCCAGCTCGAATATTTCTACTTCCACAATTGCGTTTATGAGGGCGTGTGGAAGGACAACCGCCGCCGCCACTCCGAGGCCATCCCGACCTATGACGTGCTGCACAAATACGGCCCCGACTACAAGGCGATCTTCGTCGGCGACGCCTCGATGAGCCCCTACGAGATCGCCTATCCGGGCGGGGCGGTGGAGCACTGGAACGCGGAGGCCGGCATCGTGTGGATGCAGCGCGTGCTCCAGCACTGGCCGAAGGCCGTCTGGCTCAATCCCGTGCGAGAGAAGCACTGGGGCTATACGCACTCGATCCAGATGATCCGCGAGATCTTCTCCGAGCGCATGTTTCCGCTGACGCTCAACGGGCTGGAAAAGGCGACGCGCGAGCTTTCGCGCAGCCGCTGAACGCGCATCACCGGGACTGACAGGACCAGGCTTGCGTGAACATGGGCGCCAGGCCACCTTCGCGCTTGCCGTCAAGCGCCTTCGCCAGTTATGATTAACAAATCATGAAGACGCTCTCGATCGATATTCGCAAGGCCGACCCGCACGACGCGGATGCGATCGCCGGCGTGCATCACGACGCCTGGATCGGCGCCTATGCCGGCCTGATCCCGCATGGCGCCTTGAATTCCATGCTGTCGCGCCGCGGTGCGCAATGGTGGGAAAAGGCGATCCGCCGCGCTGCGAGCGTCCTCGTCGTCGAGATCGACGGCAATGTCGTCGGCTATGCCACGCTGGGGCGCAACCGCGCCCGCGATCTGCCGCAGGCCGGCGAGATCTACGAACTCTACCTCCTGCCCGAATATCAGGGCATCGGGCTTGGCACGCGTCTTTTCAAGGCCGCGCGCGACCGGCTGAAGGCGCATGGCCTCACCGGTCTCGTGGTCTGGGCGCTGGAAGACAATGACGGCGCGCGCACCTTCTACGAGGGCGCCGGCGGCCGCGACATCGCCGAGGGCGTCGAAATCTTCGACCAGAAGGCGCTGAAAAAGGTCGCCTACGTCTGGAACTGAAGACTGCCGCTCTGCGGCGTTTCCTTGCATTGCAGCATCAGACGCGCTAACCGCTTCCGCACAATTTCCGAACCTTGCGAAGACAGGATCAGCGAATGCGTCTCGACGCCATTGCCATCGGCGACAATCCGCCTCACGACGTCAACGTCCTCATCGAAGTGCCGGCCGGCGGCCAGCCGATCAAGTACGAGATGGACAAGGAAGCCGGCGTGCTTGTGGTCGACCGCTTCCTCTACACGCCGATGCGCTATCCCGGCAATTACGGCTTCGTGCCGCACACCCTGTCGGAAGACGGCGATCCGATCGATGTCCTGATCTGCAACACGCGCGAACTGGTTCCCGGCTGCATCATCAATGTGCGCCCGATCGGTGTCCTGATCATGGAGGACGACGGCGGCAAGGACGAGAAGATCATCGCCGTGCCGACGCCGCACGTCACCCGCCGCTACGAAAACGTCCATGACTACACCGACCTGCCGGAAATCACCTTGAAGCAGATCGAGCACTTCTTCGAGCACTACAAGGATCTGGAGCCCGGCAAGTGGGTGAAGATCGGCGGCTGGCAGGGCGCCGAAAAGGCACGCACCATGATCGTCGAAGCGATCGAAAGGGCCAGGGCGAAAGGCTGAAGCCAGGGAACGAAAGCGAAGGCCCGGTCGATCCGGGCTTTTTTCGTTTCAGGCGACGGTCACCCCCGCCCTCTTCATTTCGTCGGTCATCGCGGCGAGCGATCCGCCGAGGTCGATGGCGCGGCAGGCCTCCATCGCAACCGTGACGGAAAAGCCGAGCCTCACCGCATCGAGAGCGGAATAGGCGACGCAGAAATCGGTGGCGAGACCGACGAGCGTCAGATTGCGGATGCCGCGGTCCTTAAGATAGCCGCCGAGCCCGGTCGGCGTCGCACGGTCGTTCTCGAAGAAGGCGGAATAGGAATCGATCGCCGGCCGGAAGCCTTTGCGGATGACGAGTTCGGCCCGCGTCCAGTCGAGATCGGGATGGAAGGCGGCGCCCTTCGTGCCCTGTATGCAATGGTCGGGCCAGAGCGTCTGCGCGCCATAGTCCATGTCGACCGTCTCGAACGGCGCCTTGCCCGCGTGCCGGGAGGCGAAGCTGGAATGACCGGCGGGGTGCCAGTCCTGCGTCAGGATGACATGCGGCGCTGCCTCTATCATGCGGTTGACGACCGGCACGACGGCGTCGCCATCGGCGACGGCGAGCGCGCCGCCGGGGCAGAAATCGTTCTGCACGTCGATGACGATCAGTGCTCCCTCGGCCATGCCTACCTCTTTCCTGTTGCCGGCCCGTACCCTAGTCAGCGACCGGGCCGAGGGCAACATTTCCGGTTCCCATGCCGTAAGCCGCTGGCTAGTCTGCAATGAGCGAACTGGAGACCATGATGCCGATCCTGAACCGCGCGAGTGAACTGCATGATGAAATCGTCGGCTGGCGCAGGCACATCCACCAACATCCCGAGATCGGCTTCGAGGTTCACCGGACGGCCGAATTCGTCGCGCGCAAGCTTGAGGAATTCGGCGTCAATGAGATTCACCGCGGCTTCGGCGGAACGGGTGTCGTCGGGGTGATCCGCGGCCGGCTCGGCGACGGTCCGGCGATCGCGCTGCGCGCCGACATGGACGCGCTGCCGATCGTCGAAGCGACGTCGCAGCCCCATGCCTCGACGATCGAAGGCGCGATGCACGCCTGCGGCCATGACGGGCATACGGCGATGTTGCTGGGCGCGGCGAAATACCTGGCCGAAACCCGAAATTTCACGGGATCGGTCGTGCTCGTCTTCCAGCCGGCCGAAGAGATCGGCGGCGGCGCCATGGCGATGATCGATGACGGCCTCTTCGACCGCTTCGGCATCGGCCATGTCTATGGGATGCACAACATGCCCGGCCTTGCGACCGGCCACATCGCGCTTCGTCCCGGCTCGATCATGGCCGCATCGGCGAAATTCACGATCCGCGTCACCGGACGGGGCGGCCATGCGGCCCGCCCGCATACCACCATAGACCCGATCGTCACCGGTGCGCAGATCGTAACCGCCTTGCAGACCATCGTTTCGCGCAACACCGACCCGGTGACGTCGGTGGTCGTGACGGTGACGAAGTTCGACGCCGGAACGGCCTACAACATCATCCCCGAAGTGATCGAGTTGTGGGGCAGCGTGCGCGCGCTCTCGATGGAGATGGCGAAGGAGACGGAGGACCGGATCGTCCATATCGCGACCAGGGTCGGCGAGGCCGCCGGCGCGCATGTGGAGGTCGATTACAACCAGACGATCTCGGTGACGCATAACGACCCCGACGAAGCCGCGTTCTCGGTCAAGGTCGCGCGCGAGGTGGTCGGTGAATCGATGGTGGATGCAGACACGGCTCCGGTGATGGCGGGCGAGGATTTCTCGCGGATGCTCGAACGGCGGCCGGGCACGCTCGTCTTCCTCGGCAATGGCGGATCGGCAAGTCTCCATCATCCCGAATATGATTTCGACGATGAGGCGATCCCCGCCGGCGTCTCCTACTGGGTCCGGCTGGTCGAGCGGAAGCTGGCTGCATGAGCCGCGACGAAGAGGAATCGAAACGCATCATCCGCCGTGTCGGCCAGGAGAGCGAGGCGACGATGGCGACGCGCGTGCGCCGGCACATGACGGGCGCCGACGCCGACCCGGACGACTGGGTCGAGGTCTGGGGCACGCGGATCGGCCGCGTCCTCAGCATCGTCCTAGCCGCCGTCCTTGTCTGGTGGCTGATCGACTTCATCCGCACCTTATGAGCAAACCCGCGATCCTCGTCGTTTCGAGCCATGTCGTGCGCGGCACGGTCGGCAACAGAGCCGCCGTCTTCGCGCTCGAAACCCTCGGCTTCCCGGTCTGGGCCATGCCGACGGTGATGCTGCCCTGGCATCCCGGACACGGGCCGGCGACGCGCATCGTGCCGCCTGCCGACGCCTTCGCCGCGATGCTGGCGGACCTCGAACGCGCGCCGTGGCTCGGCGAAGTGGGCGGCATCCTGACCGGCTATCTCGGAAGCGCCGAACAGGCCGCGCCCCTGGCAGGGCTGATCGAGGCGGTGAAGGCGAAGAACCCTCAGGCGCTTTATGTCTGCGATCCCGTGATCGGCGACAGCGGCGGGCTCTACGTGCCGTCGGCGACCGCCGAGGCGATCCGCGACCATCTCCTGCCGCTCGCCGATATCGCAACTCCGAACCGGGCCGAACTCGACTGGCTGGCGGGTAAGACGAGCGGAACGCTGGAGGAAATCGCCGCGGCCGCGCGCGGCCTGCCGCCGCCAGCCATGCTCGTCACCTCCGCGCCGGCGGGCGAAGGGCGCATCGGCAATCTGTGGGTCGAGGAAGAGACGGCGTTTCTGGCAAGCCACGACACCGTCGCACGGCCGCCGAACGGGCTCGGGGACCTCACCGCCGCGCTTCTGCTCGCCGGACGGCTCGACGGGAAAAGCGCGCACGAGGCCATCCGCCATGTCACCGCCGCCGTCTACGAAATCTTGTCGCGCGCCTCGGCGCGCGGCGCCGACGAGCTGATGCTGGAGACGGACGCGGCGAGCCTGAGAGCGCCGAAGGTGAGTGTCGATGTCCGCTCGCACGGCTGAGAAGCCAGGCGTCGGCGTCGATGGCTGCAAAGGCGGCTGGATTGCGGTTTCGCGATCCGGTGACGGACCCCTCGCCTGCCGCATCCACCCGACATTCGAGGCGCTGACCGCCGCCTATCCCACTGAAGCGATCATCGCCGTCGACATGCCGAGCGGCCTGCCGGACTGGATCGGCCATGGAGGACGCGGGCCGGAGGCGCTGGTTCGCCGGCATCTGGGCGAGCGGCAATCGAGTGTCTTTTCGATCCCGTCGCGGGCGGCCGTTTATGCCGCGTCCCACCCATTCAGCACGCTGGAAAAATGGTACGCCGATCACCGCAAGGCGAGCGACGTTGCACGCCGGACCTCCGATCCGCCGCGTGGCGTCTCGATCCAGGCCTTCGCGCTTTTTTCGAAGATCCGTGAAATCGATGCGCTCCTGCGCGAGCCGCCGGAACTCAGGGCGCGCTTGATCGAGTCCCATCCAGAAGCAGCGTTCTGGCGGCTGAACGGGGAGCGCGCGATGTGCCTGCCGAAGAAGATCAAGGGGCAGGTCAATCCGCCCGGCATGGAGGAGCGGCGCGCGCTTCTTGCCGCGCATGGGCTCGACCCGGTTTTCCTGCGGGAACGGTGTCCGGCTGGCGCCGGCGCGGATGACTTCCTCGACGCGTGCGCGATGCTGCTCGTCGCCGAGCGACGCGCCAAGGGACTGGCGGTTCCATTTCCCGACCCGCCGCTAGAAGACAGCCACGGCATTCCGATCGCCATCTGGACGTGATTGCCGAGGGAGAATTTTCCGTTTATCTCATCGCCCATGAGCCATCTGCCAGACACCCTTCTTTCCGGTTATCGCGATTTCATGAGCGGTCGTTATGCGACCGAAAGCGAACGCTATCGAACGCTGGCCAAGGACGGCCAGAAGCCCGAGACGATGGTGGTTGCCTGCTGCGACAGCCGCGCCGCGCCCGAGACGATCTTCAACGCCAGTCCGGGCGAGTTGTTCGTCGTTCGCAACGTCGCGAACCTGGTCCCGCCCTACGAGCCGGACGACAAGCTTCATGCGACGTCTGCGGCGCTCGAATTCGCCGTGCAGAGCCTCAAGGTCAAGCACATCGTCGTGCTTGGCCACGGCCGCTGCGGCGGCATTTCGGCCGCGCTCAATCCGATGAGCGAGCCGCTGTCGCCGGGCGATTTCATCGGCCGCTGGATGAGCCTCGTCGCGCCTGCCGCGCAGATGGTCGCCGGCAACGACATCATGACCCCCGCCGAACGCCAGACGGCGATGGAGCGCATCTCGATCCGCTTCTCGCTCGCCAATCTGCGCACGTTCCCCTGCGTCGACATTCTGGAGAAGAAGGGCCGGCTGACGCTGCACGGCGCCTGGTTCGACATATCCTCGGGCGAACTGTGGGCGATGGACCCGGCGACCGGCGATTTCGAGCGGCCCTGATTTATTCTGCGGGCGCGGCCGGCGTGATCACGGTGCGCGCCAGCGCCGGCTCGGGATAACGGCTCCACAGGACCCAGGACAGGATCGCGAAGAAGCCCATCGCCGGGATCACCGTCGAGATGCCGGCGACGGGATCGCCGACCAACGCCGCGATCATGCCGCCGACCAGCCCGCCGCCCATCTGGATGAAGCCGCTCATCGAGGACGCGGCACCGGCCATGTGCGGAAAGGGGGCGAGCGAGGCGGTCGACATGGCCGGCATGACGAAGGCGATGCCGAACGCATAGATCCCGACCGGCGCCATGACGAGAAGGAAACCCGGCTCGAAGGCGCGCATTCCGACGGCGAGCATGAGGCTGCCGACCGCGATGAACCACAGACCCGGCTTGACGAGCTGGTAGGCGCTGCGCGTTCCCATCAGCCGGCGCATGACGACGGCGCCGGTGAAGAACGCGCCGGACTGCATCAACATGCCGAGGCCGAACTGGGTGGGCGAAAGCCCGACACGGTCCATCAGAACGAAAGGCAGGATGGTGGCGAGCGTATAGAGCGCGCCGACCGAACCGCCCATGACGAGGCTCGACCACATGAAATATCCGCTGGCCGACAGCGACCGGTAGGAGCGGGCGAGCGCGCGCGGCTGGACCCGCGAGGGATCGCGCACCACCGTCTCCGTCATCGCGAACTTGACGACGAGGATGACGGTGACGCCGAAGGCGAGCATGAAGCCGAAGATCGAGTGCCAGCCGAAGAGCTCCATCGCCACGCCGCCGATGGTGGGCGAAAAGGCGGGGCCGATGCCCAGGATCATGCCGATCAGGTTCATGATCCGCGCCGAGCGCTCATTGGTGAAAAGATCGCGCACGATGGCGCGCGAGATGGCGACGCCGGCCGCGGCTCCCACGCCCTGCGCGAAGCGGGCGGCGATGAGCAGCTCGATCGTCGGCGCGATGATCGCAGCTACCGTTGCGGCCAGATAGATGCCCATGAATGCGATGGTGATCGGCTTGCGGCCATAGCCGTCCGACAGCGGCCCGCAGACGAGCTGGGCAAAGGCGAAGCCGGCGAAATAAAGCGACAGCGTCATCTTCACCGCCGCATCCGTGGTTCCGAAGGCGCGCACGATTTCGGGCATGGCGGGGGTGAAAAGCGCCATCGAGATCGGCCCGATCGCGACGAGCAGCGCGCCGATGATCGAGACGCGCAATTCGCTCATCACCGGTGTCGTCGCGACGGGCTGCGCCCCGACCGGTTGCCCTTGCTGCATGTTCATGCCGCCGAACTCCGCGCCTCGATCCGGGCGTCGGACAGATTGCAGCGCACGGTCTTGAGCACCTTCAGCATGGCCGCCCAGGTCTGCGGGTCGACCGATTGCGCGGCCTCGGCACGCGTCTCGTCGGCGAAGCGCTTGATCTGGTCAAGAACGGCGTCGGCGGCATCGGTAAGGGCGATCAGCTTGGCCCGCCGGTCCGACGGATCGGGAAGCCGCTCGATCAGCCCGCGCGCCTCCAGACGGTCGACATAGGCCGAAACCGTCATGGCCTCGACACCGATGCGCTCGGCCAGCACCGACTGGCGCACGGTGCCGGCGCGCGCGGCATGGGCGAGAAGCCGGGCCTCGGCGGGCGTCAGGTCCATGCCGGAGCCGGCGATGCGCCGATCCATCTCCGCACGCAACATGCGGGCGAGGTCGGTCACCAGGAAGCCGAAGGATTCAGGGTCGATCTGTCGAGGCATAATGATAAGATTACCTTATTATCACCTCGACTTAATATTTGCCGTTGCGGACGTCAAGCGCACGCGGTTGCGGGCGGGGACGCACCAGCCTAAATGTCGGCGACAAGACATATCCGAAGGACCCGTGAATGACCGTCGATCTTGCCCGCCACCCCCTCACCCATTGGACAGGTCCGTTCGGCCTGCCCGCCTTCGAGGTGATTTCCGATGACGATTTCGGTCCCGTCTTCGATGCCGCACTCAAGGCGCACGAGACCGAGATCGAGGCGGTCGCGGGCAACCCCAATCCGCCATCGGTCGAAAATGTACTCGCCGCGCTCGAACTGGCCGGCGAGGCGCTGGCGCGCGTCTCGGCGATCTTCTGGTGCAAGGCAGGCGCCGACACCAACCCGCAAATCCAGGCGCTGGAGCGTGAGATTTCACCGAAGATGGCGCGTCATTTTTCCGCGATACACATGAATGCGGCGCTGTTCGCGCGCATCGACGCGCTTTACGCCCGGCGCGACACGCTCGGCCTCGACGCCGAGACGTCGCGCGTCCTCGAAAAGACCTGGAAACGCTTCGTGAAGTCCGGCGCAAAGCTCGACGAGGTTTCCAAGACGCGGCTTGGCGCGATCAACGAGGAACTGGCATCGCTCGGCTCCGCCTTCGGCCAGAACGTGCTTGCCGACGAAGCCGGATGGGTGCGCTACCTCGACGAGAGCGATCTCGACGGCCTGCCCGACTTCGTCCGCGATGCGATGGCAGAGGCCGCCGCCTCGCGCGGGCAGGAGGGCCGCTATGCGTTGACCCTTTCACGCTCGATCTACGAGCCCTTCACCACATATTCGACGCGCCGCGATCTGCGCGAGGAGGCATGGCGCGGCTTCACCGCGCGCGGCGAGAAATCGAATGCCGAACTGGTCAGAAAGACGCTGGCCCTGCGCGCCGAGAAGGCGAGACTGCTCGGCTATGACAGCTATGCGGCGCTGAAGCTCGACGACACGATGGCCAAGACCCCCGAGGCCGTGCTGGGCCTGCTCGAACCGGTTTGGGAAAAGGCCCGCGCGCGCGCCGCCGACGATCAGCGCGAGTTGGAGCGCCTCGCCAGGACGGCCGGCGCGAACGAACCCTTCGCGGCCTGGGACTGGCGTCACTACGCCGAAAAGCTGCGCGCCGAGCGCTACGATTTCGACGAGGCGGAGCTGAAGCCCTATCTGCAACTCGACCGCATCATCGAAGCGTCCTTCGACGTCGCCACCCGGCTCTTCGCAATCACGTTCGAGGAAAAGACCGGCATCGCCGCCTGGCACCCGGACGTGCGCGTCTTCGAGGTGAAGAACCCGGACGGTTCGCACCGCGCGATTTTCCTCGCCGACTACTTCAACCGGCCGTCGAAACGCTCGGGCGCGTGGATGAGCAGCCTGCAATCGGGCTTCGCGCTCGGCGACGGCCAGCCGCCGATCATCTACAATGTGATGAACTTCGCCAAGCCGCCGAAGGGCGAGCCGGCGCTTCTCTCCATGGACGAGGCGCGCACGCTCTTCCACGAATTCGGCCATGCGCTGCACGGCATCTTGACGGACGTGACGTGGCCCTCGGTATCGGGCACGTCGGTCTCGCGCGATTTCGTCGAGTTGCCGTCGCAGCTTTACGAGCACTGGCTGACGGTGCCGGCGATATTGAAGGCGCACGCGGTTCACACACGCACCGGCAATCCGATGCCGCAGGGCCTCCTGGACAAGATGCTGGCGGCAAAGAATTTCGGCCAGGGCTTCGCCACGGTCGAGTTCACCGCCTCGGCACTGGTCGACATGGCCTATCATGCGGAGGCCGACGCGCCCGACGATCCGGCCGCGTTCGAGGCGGCGACGCTGAAGCGGCTGGCGATGCCCGATGCCATCGCCATGCGCCACCGCACGCCGCATTTCAGCCACGTCTTCTCAGGCGACGGCTATTCGGCCGGCTATTATTCCTACATGTGGTCGGAAGTGCTGGACGCCGACGCGTTTTCCGCATTCGAGGAAACCGGCGACGCCTTCAATGGCGACATGGCCCAAAAGCTGAAGACGCACATCTATGCGGCCGGCGGGTCGAATGACCCCGAGGAGCTTTATCTCGCGTTTCGCGGCAGGATGCCGACGGCTGAGGCGATGATGGCCAAGCGGGGACTGGTGTAAAGCGGGTTCAGGAAGCGAGCCGAGGGCTCGGAGTCTTTGTCGAACCCCCCACCCTTTGTCCCTCCCCCCTTGTGGGTAGGGACAAAGGGTGGGGGGTCTTAACACCAGAGCGGCGAAGCCTCCGCCTTACATGTGCAGCGGCTTGAAGAAAGTGGCCAACGCCGCTTCCTTGACGGCTTCCGACATGGTCGGGTGCGCGTGGCAGGTGCGGGCGAGGTCTTCGGACGAGCCGCCGAATTCCATTAGCACCGCCGCCTCGTGGATCATCTCGCCGGCGCCGAAGCCGACGATGTGGACGCCGAGAACCCGGTCGGTGGCCTCGTCCGCCAGAACCTTCACGAAGCCGTCCGTCTGCTGCATCGCGCGCGCGCGGCCGTTGGCGGAGAACGGGAACTTGCCGGCCTTGTAGGCGATGCCGACCTTCTTCAGCTCTTCCTCGGTCTTGCCGACCGAGGCGACCTCCGGGTTGGTGTAGACGACGCTAGGAATGACGTCGTAGTTCACATGGCCCGCCTGTCCGGCGATGATCTCGGCGACCGCCACGCCTTCGTCCTCGCCCTTGTGGGCGAGCATGGGGCCGCGAATGACGTCGCCGATTGCGTAGATGCCAGGAATCGAGGTGCGGAAATGATCGTCGACCGCAACGCGGCCGCGCTCGTCGAGCACCACGCCGGCGGCTTCAAGCCCGAGCCCGTCGACGAAGGGACGGCGGCCGGTCGCGACCAGAACGACGTCTGCGTCGATCGTCTCGGCGTCGCCGCCCTTCACGGGCTCGAAGGTGACCCTGGCGCCCTTGCCGGACTTGGCGGCGCCGGTGACCTTGGCGCCGAGCTTGAAGTCGAGGCCCTGCTTGGCGAGAATTTTCTGGAACTGCTTGGCGACGTCGCCATCCATGCCGCCGAGGATCGTGTCGAGATATTCGACCACCGTGACCTTGGCGCCGAGACGCGCCCAGACCGAACCGAGTTCGAGCCCGATGACGCCGCCGCCGACGACGACGAGCTTCCCCGGCACCTTTTCGAGTGACAGCGCGCCGGTGGATGAGACGATGGTCTTTTCGTCGAACTTCACCTCGACGCCGGGAATGCCGGCAATTTCGGATCCGGTGGCGATGACGATGTTCTTCGCCTCGATCTCCTTTTCCGCGCCGTCGTCGCCGGTGACGGAGAGCTTGCCCTCGCCGAGCACCTTGCCGGCGCCGCGCAGCCAGTCGATCTTGTTCTTCTTGATCAGGAATTCGAGGCCCTTGACGTTGGCGTCGACGGTGGCCTGCTTGTGGCCGAGCATCTTGTCCAGATTCAGCTTGGGCTTGGCGATATCGATGCCGAGCGCGGCGAAGGAATGGCCGGCCTCGGCGAACATCTCGGAGGCGTGCAGCAGCGCCTTCGACGGGATGCAGCCGATATTGATGCAGGTGCCGCCTGGCGTGGCGCGCTTTTCGACCAGCCCGACCTTGAGGCCGAGCTGCGCCGCCTTGATGGCGCACACATAGCCGCCCGGCCCCGCGCCGATCACCACAACATCATAGCTCATTGATCCGTCCTTCCTGATGATATGTTAGCGGCCGCCGCCGACATCGAGCAGCGCGCCCGTCGTATAGGATGCCTCGTCGGACAGGAGCCAGAGGATAGCGTGCGCCACCTCGTCGGCCTTACCCTCGCGCAGCATGGGCACCATGCCGCGCACGCGCGCGACACGGTCGGGCTGGCCGCCCGAGGCGTGGATTTCGGTGTCGATGATGCCGGGCCGCACCGCATTGACGCGGATGCCCTCGGTCGCGACCTCGCGCGCAAGGCCGAGCGTGAAAGTGTCGATCGCGGCCTTGGAGGCGGCGTAGTCGACATATTCGGCCGGGCTGCCGAGTTTTGCGGCCACCGACGAGACGTTGACGATGGCGCCGCCGCTGCCGCCATGGAGCGTGGACAGGCGACGCACCGCCTCGCGCGCGGCGAGCATCGGGCCGACGATGTTGGTGGTCATCATGCGGATCAGCCGCGCCGCGTCCATTTCGTCGACGCGCGACTTGGCGTCGACCACGCCGGCATTGTTGACGAGGCCGGCAAGCTTGCCGCGCGCGTCGACGGCGAGAAAAATGGCGGCGATGCCGGCCTCGGTCGAGGCGTCGGCCTTCACCGCGAAGGCACGTCCGCCGGCGGTTTCGATGTCCGCGACGACGGAGGCGGCGGCCTCGTCTTTGGAGATGTAGTTGACTAGAACGTCGTAACCGGCCGCCCCGGCAAGCCGGGCCGTGGCCGCGCCGATGCCGCGCGAGGCGCCGGTGATGACGAGGACGTCGCGGGTCATCTCTCTCTCCCCAAAGGCGCGTTGAACGCCCAGACATGGCCGAACGGGTCGCGCAATTTCGCATAGCGGGCGCCCCAGAAGGCGTCGGCCGGCTCCATCACGACATGCGCGCCCGCAGCGACGGCCTTGGCGTAGGCGGCGTCGACCTTGTCCGGCGTCGACAGGTTGACCGAGATCGTCATGCTCGCGCCGCCGCGCGTATCCGGCCCGGCGACGTCGCCGCCGAACTCGGGAAATTCGTCATGCAGCATGACCTCGGAGCCGAACAGCGCGAGGTTGGCGTGCAGGATGCGCGTCCCGTCCTCGGCCATCTGCTCGTAGGTTTCGACCGCCCCGAAGGCGGTTTCGTACCAGGCGACGGCCGCCTTCCCGCCCTTGACGCACAGGTGAACCTGGATCGGCGGAATGTCGGGATCGTAGGCCATCGCTCGAGCCTCGCAGACTGAAGCTTACAAGTCGAGGACGAGGCGCTCGGGGTCTTCCAGCGTCTCCTTGACGCGCACGAGGAAGGTGACCGCCTCCTTGCCGTCGACGATGCGGTGATCGTAGGAAAGCGCGAGATACATCATCGGGCGGATGACGATCTGGCCGCCGACGACGACCGGGCGCTCCTGGATCTTGTGCATCCCCAGAATGCCCGACTGCGGCGCGTTGAGGATCGGCGTCGACATCAGCGAGCCGTAGACGCCGCCGTTCGAGATGGTGAAGGTGCCGCCCTGCATGTCGGCCATGCCGAGCTTGCCGTCGCGCGCGGCAACGCCGAGACGGCCGATTTCCTTCTCGATCTGCGCAATCGACATCTGGTCCGCGTCGCGCACGACCGGCACGACGAGGCCCTTTTCGGTGCCGACGGCGACGCCGATATGGGCGAAGTTCTTGTAGATGATGTCGGTGCCGTCGATCTCGGCGTTCACGGCCGGGATTTCCGCCAGCGCATGGGTCACCGCCTTGGTGAAAAAGCCCATGAAGCCGAGCTTCACGCCGTGCTTCTTCTCGAACAGATCCTTGTACTTGGAGCGCAGATCCATCACCGGCTTCATGTCCACCTCGTTGAAGGTGGTCAGCATGGCGGCGGTGTCCTGCGCGTCCTTGAGACGCCGCGCGATGGTCTGGCGCAGACGCGTCATCTTCACCCGCTCCTCGCGCGACGCGTCGTCGCCGGTGGAGGCCGGCCGCGCGGCCTGCGGCGCTTCGGCCTTCGACGCCGACGAACCTTTGGCGATCGCGTCCAGCACGTCGTCCTTGAGCACCTGGCCACGCTTGCCCGAACCCGAAACCTGGTCGGCCGAGACGTTCTTTTCAGTCATCAGCTTTGCTGCGGACGGTGCGGCCGGCATGTCGCCGGTCTTCGCAGGCGAGGCTGCCTTTTCTTCCTTGGCGGGCGCTGGCTTGGCTTCCGCCTTGGGCGCCTCTTCCTTCTTGGCCGCCTCGTCCTTCTTCGGGGCAGCGGCGCCGCCGGAACCTGCGGCGATCATGCCCAGGAGCGCGCCGACCTCGACCGTCTCGCCTTCCTGGACGGTGATCTCGGAAAGCGTGCCGGCGGCGGGCGCGGGCACTTCGACGGTCACCTTGTCGGTTTCCAGTTCGACGATCGGCTCGTCGGCGGCAATGGCGTCGCCGGCCTTCTTGAACCACTTGCCGATGGTTGCCTCGGAGACGGATTCGCCCAGGGTCGGGACGCGGATTTCGGTGGCCATCGTTGGTTGCCTTGCCTTTGTTCGTTTCTATTCGCCGAGCGCGTCTTCGAGGAACGCTTCGAGCTGTGCGAGATGCTTCGACATCAGGCCGGTGGCGGGCGATGCCGCGGCCGGACGGCCGGTATAGCGCACGCGCTGGTGCTTGGCGTCGATATGCTGCAGCACCCATTCCAGATAGGGATCGATGAAGGCCCAGGAGCCCATGTTCTTGGGCTCTTCCTGGCACCACACCATCTCGGCGTTGCGGAAGCGCGACAATTCGTTGATCAGCGCCTTGGCCGGGAACGGGTAGAGCTGTTCCACGCGCAGGAGATAGACGTCGTCGACGCCGCGCTTCTCCCGCTCCTCATAGAGGTCGTAATAGACCTTGCCCGAGCACAGGACGACGCGGCGGATCTTCGAATCCTTGACGAGCTTGATCGGCTGGTCGCCGAGATACTGCGCGTCGTCCCAGAGCAGGCGGTGGAACGAGCTCTCGCCCGACATTTCCGCCAGCGTCGACACCGCGCGCTTGTGGCGCAGAAGCGACTTCGGCGTCATCATGATCAGCGGCTTGCGGAAGTCGCGCTTCAACTGGCGGCGTAGGATGTGGAAATAGTTCGCCGGCGTGGTGACGTTGGCGACCTGCATGTTGTCTTCCGCGCACATTTGCAGGAAGCGTTCGAGGCGGGCGGAGGAGTGCTCCGGACCCTGCCCCTCATAGCCATGCGGCAGGAGGCAGACGAGGCCCGACATGCGCAGCCACTTGCGCTCGCCGGACGAGATGAACTGGTCGAAGACCACCTGCGCGCCGTTGGCGAAATCGCCGAACTGCGCTTCCCAGAGCGTCAGCGCGCGCGGTTCGGCGAGGCTGAAACCGTATTCGAAGCCGAGCACGGCTTCTTCCGAAAGCATCGAATTGATGACTTCGTAATTGGCCTGCTGCGGGCCCAGATTGTTGAGCGGGATGTAGCGGTTCTCGTCGCGCTGGTCGTAGAGGACCGAGTGCCGCTGGCTGAAGGTGCCCCGCTCCGAATCCTGGCCCGACAGGCGGATCGGATTGCCGTCCATCAGGATTGCGCCGAAGGCGAGCGCCTCGGCGGTCGACCAGTCGATGCCCTCGCCCGTGTCGATCATCTTGCGGCGGTTGTCGAGGAAGCGCTGGATGGTCTTGTGCGCCTCGAAATCCTTCGGCACTTCGGTCAGTTTCCTGCCGAGTTCCTTCAGCGACTTGACCGGCATGGCGGTCTTGCCGCGGCGCATCTCGTCCTGGCTGTCGGCGGTGCGCAGGCCCGACCACGCGCCGTCGAGCCAGTCGGCCTTGTTCGGCTTGTAGGCCTGGCCGGTCTGCCACTCCTGTTCGAGATGGGCGCGCCAGTCGGCCCGCATCTTCTCGACTTCGTCGTCGGAGACGACGCCTTCGGAGATGAGCTTGGCCGAATAGAGCTGCACGGTCGTCCGGTGCTGGCGGATCGACTTGTACATCATCGGCTGCGTGAATGCCGGCTCGTCGCCCTCATTGTGTCCGAAGCGGCGATAGCAGAACATGTCGATGACGGCCGGTTTGTGGAACGTCATCCGGTATTCCATCGCGACCTTGGCCGCATAGACGACCGCTTCCGGATCGTCGCCGTTCACATGGAAGATCGGCGCCTCGATCATCTTCGCCACGTCGGACGGATAGGGCGAGGAGCGCGAGAAGCGCGGATTGGTCGTGAAGCCGATCTGGTTGTTGATGATGAAATGCAGCGTGCCGGCGACCCGGTGGCCGCGCAGGCCCGACAGGCCGAGGATTTCGGCGACGACGCCCTGGCCCGCGAAAGCCGCATCGCCGTGCAGCAGAAGCGGCAGCACCTTTGCCCGTGCCTCGATCGGCACGACTTCCTCGCGCGTGCGGCCGAAGATCTGGTCCTGCTTGGCGCGCGCCTTGCCCATCACGACGGGGTTGACGATTTCGAGATGCGACGGGTTGGCCGTCAGCGACAGATGCACCTTGTTGCCGTCGAACTCGCGGTCCGACGATGCGCCCAGATGATACTTGACGTCGCCCGAGCCCTCGACGTCGTCGGGGGCGAAGGAGCCGCCCTTGAACTCGTGGAAGATCGCGCGGTGGGGCTTCGCCATCACCTGGGAGAGCACGTTGAGACGGCCGCGATGGGCCATGCCGAGAACGATCTCCTTCAGGCCCATCGCGCCGCCGCGCTTGATGATCTGCTCCAGCGCCGGGATCAGCGCTTCGCCGCCATCGAGGCCGAAGCGCTTGGTGCCCTTGTACTTGACGTCGATGAACTGCTCGAAGCCCTCGGCCTCGATCAGCTTGGCGAGGATCGCCTTCTTGCCGTTGGCGGTGAATTCGATGCCCTTGTCCGGTCCCTCGATGCGCTCCTGAATCCAGGCCTTCTCCTCGGGATTGGAGATGTGCATGAACTCGACGCCGAGCGTCGAGCAATAGGTGCGCTTCAAGATGTCGACCATTTCGCGGATGGTCGCGAATTCGAGCCCGAGCACATGGTCGATGAAGATCGGCCGGTCGTAGTCGGCTTCGGTGAAGCCGTAATTTTCCGGCGACAGCTCGTTATAGTCTTCCTTGGCCTCGGCGAGCCCGAGCGGATCGAGATTGGCGTGGAGATGGCCGCGCATCCGGAAGGCGCGGATCATCATGATCGCGCGCACCGAATCGCGCGTCGCCTGCATCACCTGGTCCGGCGACAGCGCGGAGGTGCCGTCGGGCGCCTTGGCCTTGAACTTCTTGTCGAAATGCTGTTCGAGCACGCCCCAGTTTCCGTCGAGGGCGGAGACGAGTTCGCCATTCACAGCGACCGGCCAGTGCTTCTTCGACCAGGACGCGCCGGCCGCGCCCTTCCTGACGCTTTCGGCATCGTCTTTCAGTTCGGCGAAGAACTCGCGCCATTCCGGTTCGACCGAATTGGGGTTCTCCTGCCAGGACGCATAGAGCTCGTCGATATAGGCGGCATTGCCGCCATAAAGGAACGAGGTGAGCGAAGCCCGGTCGTTGGCCTGGTCCTGACGTGCCATCTTGTTCACTCTCGGAGCGCCGCGCTCCGTCTCCTTCTTGGGGTGAATGGGAAAGTAGTGAATGGTGAATGGTTCGGGCCGAAGCGTGGCGGCCGATCCATCATCCCGTTCACCATTCACAATTCACCATTCACTAACCCTTCAATGCCTCGACCAAAGTGGTGCCGAGACGTGCCGGCGAGGGGGACACGCGGATGCCCGCCGCCTCCATCGCCGCGATCTTGTCTTCGGCGCCCCCCTTGCCGCCCGAGATGACCGCGCCGGCATGGCCCATGGTGCGGCCTTCCGGCGCCGTGCGGCCCGCGATGAAGCCTGCCATCGGCTTCTTGCGGCCGCGCTTGGCCTCGTCGCGCAGGAACTGCGCCGCGTCTTCCTCGGCCGAACCGCCGATCTCGCCGATCATGATGATCGACTTGGTCTCGTCGTCGGCAAGGAACATTTCGAGCATGTCGATGAACTCGGTGCCCTTGACCGGGTCGCCGCCGATGCCGACGGCCGTCGTCTGGCCGAGACCGGCATTGGTGGTCTGGAACACTGCCTCATAGGTAAGGGTGCCGGAACGCGAGAGAATGCCGACGGAGCCTTGTCTGAAGATGTTGCCCGGCATGATGCCGATCTTGCACTGGTCGGGCGTGAGGACGCCGGGGCAGTTCGGGCCGATCAGGCGCGAGGACGAGCGGTCGAGGCGCGCCTTGACCTTCACCATGTCCATGACCGGGATGCCCTCGGTGATACAGACGATGAGGGGAATTTCCGCCTCGATGGCTTCGAGGATCGCGTCTGCTGCGCCTGCCGGCGGCACGTAGATGACCGACGCGTTGGCGCCGGTCTTGTCGCGGCCTTCGGCAACGGTCGAATAGATCGGCAGGCTTTCGCCCTTCGATCCGGTCCACGTCTCGCCGCCCTTCTTGGGATGGATGCCGCCGACCATCTGCGTGCCGTGATAGGCGAGCGCCTGTTCCGTGTGGAACGTGCCGGTCTTGCCGGTCAGCCCCTGGACGAGAACCTTGGTGTCTTTGTTGATGAGAATGGACATCAGGCTCAGGCCCCCTTCACTGCATTGACGATCTTCTGCGCCGCGTCGTCGAGATCGTCGGCGGAGATGACGTTGAGGCCGCTTTCGTTGATGATCTTCTTGCCGAGGTCGACATTGGTGCCTTCGAGGCGCACGACGAGCGGCACCTGGAGACCGACTTCCTTGACGGCCGCGATCACGCCTTCGGCGATGACGTCGCACTTCATGATGCCGCCGAAGATGTTGACGAGGATGCCCTTCACCGCCGGATCGGCCGTGATGATCTTGAAGGCTGCCGTCACCTTCTCCTTGGACGCGCCGCCGCCGACATCGAGGAAGTTGGCAGGCTCGGCTCCGTAGAGCTTGATGATGTCCATGGTCGCCATGGCAAGGCCCGCGCCATTGACCATGCAGCCGATATTGCCGTCGAGGGCGACATAGGCGAGGTCGTACTTGGACGCCTCGATTTCCTTTTCGTCTTCCTCGGTCGTGTCGCGCAGCTCGACGATGTCGGCCTGGCGGAAGAGCGCATTGTTGTCGAACGAGACCTTGGCGTCGAGGACGCGCAGGCGGCCACTGGTCATGACGATCAGCGGGTTGACCTCGAGCAGCGCCATGTCTTTCTCGGTGAAGGCCTTGTAGAGGATCGGGAACAGCGTCTCGCCGTCCTTCGCCGCATCGCCGGTCAGCTCGAGCGCCGCGTTGAGCTTCTTCACGTCGTCGGCCGCCACGCCCTTTTCGGGGTCGATCGCGACGGTGATGATCTTTTCGGGCGTATCATGCGCGACGGTCTCGATGTCCATGCCGCCTTCCGTGGAAACCACGAAAGCGACGCGGCCGACCGCGCGGTCGACGAGGATCGACAGATAGAGCTCGCGGTCGATGTCCGCGCCGTCCTCGACATAGAGGCGGTTCACCTGCTTGCCGGCTTCCGACGTCTGCTTGGTGACGAGCGTGTTGCCCAGCATTTCATTGGTGTGGGAGACGACCTCTTCGATCGACTTGGCAAGGCGCACGCCGCCCTTTGCGTCGGGCCCGAGTTCCTTGAACTTGCCCTTGCCGCGGCCGCCGGCATGGATCTGGCTCTTGACCACGTAGAGCGGGCCGGGCAGCGACTTCGCCGCCGCTTCCGCCTCGGAGGCCTTCATGACGGGAACGCCTTCGGCGACGGGTGCGCCGAACGACTTCAGGACCTGCTTGGCCTGGTATTCATGGATATTCATGCCGGGAAATCCTTACTGCTTCAGGGCGGGCGCGATTTCGGCGCAGGCGTCGCAAAGGCCCTTCACCGAGTCCACCGACTTTTCGAACATCTTCTGCTCGGCCTTGTTCAAATCGATCTCGATGACACGCTCGATGCCGCCGGCGCCGATCACGGTCGGCACGCCGACATACATGTCCTTGACGCCGTACTGGCCCGAAAGATGCGCCGCGCAGGGCAGCACGCGCTTCTTGTCCTTGAGATACGCTTCGGCCATCTGGATCGCCGAGGAAGCGGGCGCGTAATAGGCAGAGCCGGTCTTCAAGAGGCCGACGATCTCCGCGCCGCCGTCACGGGTTCGCTGGACGATCTTGTCGAGCTTGTCCTGGCTGGTCCAGCCCATCTTGACGAGGTCCGGCAGCGGGATGCCGGCAACGGTGGAATAGCGCGTCAGCGGCACCATCGTATCGCCATGGCCGCCGAGCACGAAAGCGGTGACGTCCTCGATCGAGACCTTGAACTCGTCTGCGAGGAAATAGCGGAACCGCGCGGAATCCAGCACGCCGGCCATGCCGACGACATGGCTCTTGGGCAGGCCGGAGAATTTCTGCAGCGCCCAGACCATCGCGTCGAGCGGATTGGTGATGCAGATGACGAAGGCGTTCGGGGCATATTTCTTGATGCCGGCGCCGACCTGCTCCATCACCTTCAGATTGATGCCGAGAAGATCGTCGCGGCTCATGCCCGGCTTGCGCGGCACGCCGGCGGTGACGATGCACACGTCAGCGCCCTCGATCGCCGAATAATCGTTCGCGCCGGTGAAGCTCGCATCGAAACCGTCGACGGACGAGGACTGCGCGATGTCGAGGCCCTTGCCCTGCGGGACGCCCTCGGAAATGTCGAACAGGACGACATCGCCCAGTTCCTTCAGGCCGATCATGTGGGCGAGCGTGCCACCGATCATGCCGGAGCCGATGAGGGCGATCTTGTTGCGAGCCATGTATGGAAATCCCCTGGATTGGTTTGCGACGGCACGGGGCCGAAGATGCGTTTCAACCATTCTAACGCGGGCACGGGATGTCGCCCGGAAGTGGGCGTCGCATAGACCGATCGACCCGAAAATTCAATCGATTCTTTGAGTCTCAAATCTTTCAATCGGTTAGATAATGACGGAGTTACGTAAACGTAAAAATTATCAGGCGGCTCGTGCAGATGTCGCCCAGTCGGCGCTTTGCATTTCGATCAGGCGCGAGACCGTGCGGTCGAATTCGAACGCCTCGGTGCCCGTCCTTGCCCGATAGAGATCCTGCGGCGGAACCTCGGCCGAGAGGATCAGGCGGATCTTGCGGTCGTAGAGCGTGTCGACGAGAAGAATGAAGCGCTTGGCCTCGTTGCGCCGGTCGAGGCCCATCGCCGGTACGCAGTCGACCAGGATGGTGTCGAATTCGGCGGCGATGGCGAGATAGTCGCGCGCACCGAGCGGCCGGGCGCACAGATCGTCGAAATCGAAGCGTGCGGCGCGCCCGTTCGCCATCGGCACCGGTATTTCGCGGCCCTTCACATGAAGGGTTCGCGGCTGCGTCTGGTGGCCGGAGCTCGCGACGCCCCACGCCTCGTTCATCAGCCGTTCGCCCTCGCCGGCGCAGGGCGTGATGTAGACCGGGATTCGGCTAAGCTTTTCCAGCCGGTAATCCGTCTCGCCGTCGAGCGGAAGAATGTCGCAATGCGCCTTGAGTACGGCAATGAAGGGCAGGAAGAGGCCACGATTGAGCCCGTCGCGATAAAGATCGTCCGGCGCGACGTTGGAGGTGGCGACCAGCACGACGCCGCGCTCGAACAGCGCCGTGAAGAGGCGCGACAGGATCATCGCATCGGCGATGTCGGTGACGGTGAATTCGTCGAAGCAGAGCACCCAGGCATCATCGGCGAGTGCGGCGGCGACGACCGGAATCGGATCGGTGTCCTTCGTCTCGCCGCGCTTCAGCGCCTCGCGATGGCGGCCGATGCGGTCGTGAACGTCGGCCATGAAGTCGTTGAAATGGGCGCGCCGCTTGCGCTTGACCGGCAGGAGATCGAAGAAGAGGTCCATCAGCATGGTCTTGCCGCGCCCGACCCCGCCGTGCAGATAGAGCCCCTTCACCATCTCCCGCGCTTCGCGGCGCTTGCCGAACAGCCAACCGAGCGCGCTGGACTTGGCGGCCAGCCGCTTGGTGCGGATCTCGGCCGTCAGCCGGTCGAACCGGTCGGCCAGCACGAGCTGCCGCTCGTCGCGCGACAGCGCGCCATGCGCCACCCGGTCGAGATAGGCATCGCGGACCGAGCGGAATTCGGGCAGGCCGTCATGCGGCATGAAGCAAAGGCCCTGCGCTTACCGGGTGAGGGACAGCGGCTGGCCGTTCGAGGTCTGGCCGTTGAACGAGCCGCTGCCGGCCGAGGACAGATTGGCGAGCGCGCTGCCATTGGCATCGTAGAGCGTCAGCGTCGAGCCCGCCACATTCCAGGACCGCACGCCGTCGAGCGGCGCGGGGCAGCGCAGCGGGCCGGCACGGAAGCCTTCGCCGAAGCGCGTCTGCGGCGTGGCGATGCGGCAGGATTGACCGGCGACCGAGGCGTTCCACACACCGGCGACGCCGCCCGCCGAAACCGGCGCGCCTCCGCCCTCCGCGGGCAGCGAAGCGACCTGCGCACCACCGTCTTCGGAGCCGGGGGCTGCGGGAAAAGCGCCAGGTTGCGTCACGCCGGGCTGGATCGGAGCGGGATTCGTGACGCCAGGCTGCGTGGGAGGCGGCAACTGGCTCGACGAGACCTGGCCCGCCGGAGCGGCCGTGATCGACGACGGCGCGGTCGCGACCACCGCCGGGCGGGTGTCGACGCGCGAGAACCGGTCGCTCGTGCAGCCGGTGACGGCCAGAGCGGAAACCGCGATGAGTAGCGTGCTTTTAGTCAGAGTCATTGATCCACCTCCGTCGAAGCAACGCCCGGTCACTCCGCAGGTTCCTATCTGTGCGTCCCTTGATGCGCCCAATGGCGCGCAACTGTGGCGACGGTCGGGTCATAATCGGCACAACAAGGTTAATTTACGATGTGCTGTTGCCGAAATTCAACAGTCTCATGGTCTTAAACCCACGCTTATGTCATTTGTGCGTGGCGAACCATCGGGTAATTCTCCGCTCATGAAAATCAACAGGCGACACATGCTGACTTGGCTGGGACTGGGCGGGCTGGCGGCGATGGCCGGCGGTATCGGCATCGCGAAGGCGCAGGCCGGCAGCCGCTACTACAGCGGCCCCGTCAGCGATCATTTCGACGGACGGACCTTCTTCAATCCGGGCGGCGAGGAGCCGCGCGGTTTTTCCGATCTCCTGCGCTGGCAGTTCCAGGAGACCAGGGCGCGCTGGCCCGAAGATTTCCCAAGCCCGTTCGCAGGCGCGGTTCCCGACGCCGCCATCGACGGCAAGGCGGTGCGGGTAACCATGGTCGGCCATGCGACGATGCTGATCCAGGTCGCCGGCCTCAACATCCTGACCGACCCGGTCTTTTCCGACCGGGCCTCGCCCTTTCCCTTCGTCGGGCCCGCGCGGATCAATCCCCCCGGCATTGCCTTCGAGGCGCTGCCGAAGATCGACCTCGTGCTCCTGACGCACAATCACTACGACCATCTCGACCTCGCGACGCTGGCGCGCCTGAAGACGGCGCACGATCCGCTCGTCATCACGCCGCTCGGCAACGATGTCATCGTCAGGACCGACATTCCCGACATGCGCGTCGAAGTCCAGGACTGGGGCGATGCGCTCGAATTCGGTGCCGTCACCATCCACTGCGAGCCGGCGCATCACTGGTCGGCGCGCGGTCTGCGCGACCGGCGCATGGCGCTTTGGGCCTCCTTCGTCGTCGAGACCCCGGCCGGCAAAATATACCATGTCGGCGACACCGGCTTTCATTCCGGCATCAACTACCGCGCGGCGGCGCAAAAGCATGGCGGCTTCCGCCTCGCCATCCTGCCGGTCGGCGCCTACGATCCGCGCTGGTTCATGGCCGCACAGCATCAGGACCCGAACGAGGCCGTCGAGGGCATGACGCTTGCCAATGCGGACTTTGCGATCGGTCATCACTGGGGCACCTTCCAACTCACCAACGAGGCGATCGAGGAGCCACGCGACCTGCTTCATGCCGCTCTCGACACCGCTGGAATTCCGCGTGAACGGTTCCGCGCGCTCCAGCCCGGCGAGGCATGGGACATTCCATCAGGAATCGCTTAAGCTGCACCTTCCACATCAAAGGGGGCTTTGAATGTTCGGATGGTTCATCTTCTTCGTCGTGGTGGCGGTCGTCGCCGGCGCGGTCGGGTTCCGCAGCGTCTCGCGGGTGGCAAGCCGCATCGCATTCGCCATCGCCGCGCTCGCCGTCGCGCTCTTCGTCATCCTGCTTCTGGTCTTCGGCTGGGCCGATTCCGTCCAGCTCTGACATGCGCCGACACTGGTAATTGCGCATCGTTTCCGCCATATAGCGGCGCATGAGCACGGTTCTGGCCCATGGGGCGCCATTCGCGAAGATGAACGGGCTCGGCAACGAGATCGTCGTCGCCGACATGCGCGGGCGCACAGGCCGCGTGGCGCCGGCCGCCGCTGTTCGGCTCAACGCAGATCCCGCCACGCGCTTCGACCAGATCATGGCGATCCACGACGCGAAGACGCCCGGCACCGCGAACTATATCGAGATCATCAATTCCGACGGCTCCATGGCGCAGGCCTGCGGCAACGGGATGCGCTGCGTGGTGCAGGCGCTGGCTGCCGAGACAGGCACGCGGGTCTTCACCTTCGAGACCATCGCCGGCATCCTGACCGCGCAGGAACACGAGGACGGGCTGATCTCCGTCGACATGGGTGTTCCCAAATTCGGCTGGCAGGACATCCCGCTCGCCGAGGAATTCCGCGACACGCGCATGATCGAATTGCAGATCGGCCCGATCGACGCGCCGGTGCTGCATTCGCCCTCCGTCGCCTCGATGGGCAATCCGCACGCGATCTTCTGGGTCGATGAAGACGTCTGGTCGTATGATCTCGAACGCTTCGGCGCACTTCTCGAAAACCATCCGATCTTCCCCGAGCGCTGCAACATCACCATCGCTCAGGTGACCGCGCGCGACGCGATGACGATTCGCACCTGGGAGCGAGGCGCGGGCCTGACGCGCGCCTGCGGCTCGGCCGCCTGCGCCGCCGCCGTCTCCGCCGTACGGACGCGGCGGACCGACCGGGTCGTGACGGTGACGGTTCCTGGCGGCCCGCTTCTGATCGAATGGCGCGACGACGACCACGTGATCATGACCGGCCCTGCCGAGTGGGAATTTTCCGGCTTGTTCGACCCGGCGACCGGTGCGTGGAGCCGAGACGAGACGAGCGCGGCATGACCAAGGGCCTCGACATCGTCACCTTCGGATGCCGCATGAACACCTACGAATCCGAGGTGATGCGCCGCGAGGCGACGGAGGCCGGGCTGGGCGAACTCGCCGGCGGGGCCATCGTCTTCAACACCTGCGCGGTGACGTCGGAGGCCGTGCGGCAGGCGCGGCAGGCGATCCGCAAGGCGCGCCGCGAGAACCCGCAGGCACGCATCATCGTGACCGGCTGCGCGGCGCAGACCGAACCCGGCACCTTTGTCGACATGGGCGAGGTCGATCTCGTCCTCGGCAATGAAGAGAAGCTGAAGGCCCACAACTACCGCGCCTTGCCCGATTTCGGCGTCAACCAGTTCGAGAAGGCCCGTGTCAACGACATCATGTCGGTGACCGAGACGGCCGGCCACATGGTGGACGCCATCGAGGGCCGCGCCCGCGCCTTCGTGCAGGTGCAGAACGGCTGCGACCATCGCTGCACCTTTTGCATCATCCCCTATGGACGCGGCAATTCGCGGTCGGTGCCGATGGGCGCGGTTGTCGAACAGGTCAAGCGTCTCGTCGGCAACGGCTATGGCGAAGTGGTGCTGACCGGCGTCGACATGACGAGCTATGGCGCCGACCTGCCCGGCAGCCCGCGCCTCGGCAGGCTGGTGCGTACCGTGCTTCGACAGGTGCCCGACTTGTCGCGCCTGCGGCTCTCGTCCATCGATTCCATCGAGGCCGACCCGGACTTGATGGAGGCGATCGCCACCGAGGCGCGGCTGATGCCGCATCTGCATCTGTCGTTGCAGGCGGGCGCCGACATGATCCTGAAACGCATGAAGCGTCGTCACCTCCGCGACGATTCGATCCGCTTTTGCGAGGAGGTGCGCGCGCTTCGTCCCGACATGGTCTTCGGCGCCGATATCATCGCCGGCTTCCCGACCGAAACCGAGGCGATGTTCGAGGACTCGCTGAAGATCGTCGACGAATGCGGGCTGACGCATCTCCACGTCTTCCCGTTTTCGCCGCGCGAAGGCACGCCCGCCGCGCGGATGCCGCAGGTCCGGCGCGAGATCGTCAAGGACCGCGCCGCGCGGATGCGCGCCGTGGGCGACGCCGCCTATCGCCGTCATCTGGCCGCTCTGGCCAGCACGGCGCAGCGCATTCTGGTCGAGCGCGACGGCACCGGCCGCACCGAAGGCTTCACCATGGCCGCCATCGATAGAGGTCTGCCGGGCGCAATCGTCGAAGCGGTCGTCACCGGCCATGATGGCGAGCGACTGACCACAACAGCGCGCGCGCAACGCGCCGCCTGAAGGGAATTCGATGGCCGGTTTTTTCAAGAAGATGTTCTCCTTCGGCCGCAAGGACGAAGCCGTTGCCGAGGAGGCCCCGCGCGAGGAGATCGCCTCGTCGACGGCCGGCCCCGCGGTCGACGCGCCGGCCCTGCCGGATTTCCTGCGCCAGCGCGCGGACGAGCCCGAGCCAATACCAGTCTCGCCAGCCCAGCAGCCGGTTCCCGAAGTGCCGATCGAGACGCCGGACCAGGCGCCCGAACCGCGCGAGATTCCCGAGACCGAGCCGGTAGCCCCGCCGCGCGAGCCGGAGCCCGCCCCACCAGCGGAAGTTCCGGACGAGCCGGTTCCAGCCGAAGAACCGGCCCCTGAGCCCACCCCGGTCGAGGTTCCGGCACCGCCGGTCGAGGCGCCCGAGACGCCGGTCGAAATCCCCCCCGCGCCTGTTCCGGAGATCGCGCCGGAGCCTATGCCTGCCCCGCCGCCACCGCCGCAGGCGGAGGCCCCCGTGATTCCCGAATTCCTCAAGCGTACTGTCGAGACCGAGCCTGATCCCTCGGCGCGCGTGCGCGTGTCGAAGACCGTCGAGCGCGGTCCGGTCGCCGCGCCGATTGCCGCGCCCGCCATCCAGCGGCCGTGGTTTGACCGCCTGCGCGACGGCCTGTCGCGCTCCTCGCGCGAACTCTCGACCAACATTTCGGGCGTCTTCACCAAGCGCAAGCTGGACGAGGACACGTTGCAGGACCTCGAAGACGTGCTGCTGCGCGCCGATCTCGGCATGGAGACGGCGATCCGCATCACGGATGCGCTCAGCGAAGGCCGCTTCGGCCGCGACGTCTCCGACACCGATGTGCGCACGGTCATGGCGAGCGAGGTCGAGAAGGTGCTCGGCCCCGTCGCCCGGCCGCTCGAACTCGATCTCTCCCACAAGCCACACGTCATACTCGTCGTCGGCGTCAACGGCACCGGCAAGACGACCACGATCGGCAAGCTTGCCGCCAAGCTCGTCGCGGGCGGTCTCAAGGTGACGCTCGGTGCAGGCGACACGTTTCGCGCGGCGGCAATCGAACAGCTCAAGATCTGGGGCGAGCGCACCGGCTCCGACGTCGTCGCCTCCAAGCTCGGCGCCGACGCGGCGGGCCTTGCCTGGGACGCATTCGAGACGGCCAAGGCCAACGGCTCCGACGTTCTGATCATCGACACCGCCGGCCGCCTTCAGAACAAGGCCGAGTTGATGGCAGAACTGGAGAAGGTCGTCCGCGTTCTCGGCAAGCACGATCCCGAGGCCCCGCACACCGTGCTCCAGACGGTCGACGCCACGACCGGCCAGAACGCGATGAACCAGGTCGAGATCTTCCGCAACGTGGCGGGCGTCAACGGCATCGTGATGACCAAGCTGGACGGCACGGCGCGCGGCGGTATTTTGGTCGCAATCGCCGCCAAATATCGCCTGCCGGTCTATTTCATCGGCGTCGGCGAAGGCGTCGACGACCTCGAACCCTTCGAAGCACGCGATTTCGCCCGCGCGATCGCTGGAGTGAACTGAGCATGAGCGAACGCATCATCGAACGCGAGCCCGGGGACCCGAGGAAGGCGGAGGTCAATCCGCTCCTGAAACTCGCACTCGAACTCGGGCCGCTTCTCGTCTTTTTCTTCGCCAATCTGCGTGGTGAATGGCTGATCGACACCTTTCCGGCGCTCGGCTCGATCGGTGATCCGATCTTCCTCGCCACCTTCCTGTTCATGGTCGCGACCGCCATCGCGCTCACCGTCTCCTGGGCGCTGACGCGCACCTTGCCGATGATGCCGCTCGTCTCCGGCGTCGTCGTCTTCGTCTTCGGCGCACTGACGCTCTATTTGCAGGACGAGATCTTCATCAAGATGAAGCCGACCATCGTCAACGGCCTCTTCGCCGCGGTCCTGCTGGGCGGGCTGATGTTCGGCAAGGCGCTGCTCGGCTACGTCTTCGAGGCGGCCTTCAGGCTCGATGCCGAGGGTTGGCGCAAGCTGACCTTACGCTGGGGACTGTTCTTCGTCTTTCTCGCCGTTCTCAACGAAGTCGTCTGGCGCAATTTCTCGACCGATTTCTGGGTCGCCTTCAAGGTCTGGGGCACGATGCCGATCACCATCGCCTTCACGCTTTCGCAGATGCCGCTGATCATGCGCCACTCGCTGCCCGAGCCGGGCAAGAGCGAGCCAGCCGAATAGGGTTTTCGCCATGGAATTCATCACCAGCCGCGAAGGGCTGCGCACGCACTACAAGCAGCCAGGCGAGGGAGCGGTGCGCAAGGAACTGCCCGCGCTCGACGCCCATGCGCGCCGCTTCCTCGAACGCTCGCCCTTCGTGCTGATCGGCTCGTCCGACGATGAAGGCAATGGCGACGTGACGCCCAAGGGCGACCGGCCCGGCTTCGTCGCCATCCTCGACGACCGCACGCTTGCGATCCCCGACCGGCCCGGCAACAACCGCCTCGACACCTGGGAGAACATCGTCGCCAACCCGGCGGTCGGGCTCCTCTTCCTCATTCCGGGCATGAACGAGACGCTGCGCATCAATGGCATTGGCCGCATCACGGCGGATGCGGATCTGTGCAGCCGCCTCGCTGTCGACGGCAGACCGGCGATCAGCGCGCTCGTGGTCGAGATCCGCGCTTGCTACATGCACTGCGCCAAGGCGTTCATGCGCTCCGCGCTGTGGAAGCCTGAAACCTGGCCCGACCGCGCCGAGATGCCGACATTGGGCGAAATGCTGCGTGACCAGCTTGCCCTGCCGGTTCCCGCCGACGACATCGATAGGAATCTCGACGAGGCTTACGCCAAGAGCCTCTGGTAATACGCACGTCACATCGGCCGGCGACATTCGGCCTTACGATTCAAGGAGTGGGATTCGATGAAGATTGCGGTTCTGGGCGGTGACGGTTTCGTGGGCTGGCCGACGAGCCTGCATCTGTCGAATGCCGGCCACGAAATCCACATCCTCGACAATCTGTCGCGCCGCTGGATCGATACCGAGCTTGGCGTCCAGTCGCTGACGCCGATGGATTCGATCCAGGAGCGCACGCGCATCTGGTATCAGGAGACCGGTCGGCGCATTCATTTCCACCTGATCGACATCGCCCGCGATTACGATCTTTTGAAGGGATGGCTTGCCATCGAGCGGCCCGACGCCATCATCCACTTCGCCGAGCAGCGCGCCGCGCCCTATTCGATGAAGTCGGACCGGCACAAGAACTACACGGTCAACAACAACGTCAGCGCGACCCACAATCTCCTGAACGCGATGGTCGAAACCGGCCTCGACGCGCATCTGGTCCATCTCGGCACCATGGGCGTCTACGGCTATTCGACCGTGGGCGCGGCGATCCCCGAAGGCTATCTCCCGGTCGGCATCGACACGATGGCAGGCGAGACGGTGAAGCAGGATATTCTCTATCCCGCCAATCCCGGCTCGATCTACCACATGACCAAGTGCCTCGATCAGTTGCTCTTCCAGTTCTATGCCAAGAACGACGGTGTCAGGGTCACCGACCTGCACCAGGGCATCGTCTGGGGCACGCATACCGACCAGACCCGCCGCCACGCCCAGCTCGTCAACCGCTTCGACTATGACGGCGACTACGGCACGGTCTTGAACCGGTTCCTGATCCAGGCCGCGATCGGCTATCCGCTGACGGTCCATGGAACGGGCGGCCAGACCCGCGCTTTCATTCACATCCAGGATTCGGTGCGCTGCATCGAGATCGCGCTGCAAAATGCGCCCAGGCGCGGCGAGCGCGTCAAGATCTTCAACCAGATGACCGAGACGCACCGCGTGCGCGACCTTGCCGAACTGGTGGCGAAGATCGCCGGCGCCAAGGTCGCGTACCTGCCGAACCCGCGCAAGGAAGCCGCCGAGAACGATCTCGTTGTCCGCAACGAACAGTTCATGGCGCTCGGTCTCGACCCGATCCGGCTCGCCGAAGGGCTGTTGTCGGAGGTCGTGGACGTGGCGAAGAAATACGCCTACCGCGTCGACCGCTCGCGCATCCCCGCCGTCTCGGCCTGGACCAGAGACATCGCGTCGACGCTCGATCGCGACCCGGAGGGCAAGGCGCTGAAGAGCGTCGGCTAGCTTGCCCCACGCCTACGTCACCCTCGTCACCAATCCCGACTACGTCCTCGGCGCGACGGCCCTCGTCCGTTCGCTGAAGCTGACCGGCACGTCGGCCGACATTCTCGTCATGCATACCGGCGGCGTGGACCCCGAAGCGCTGGAGCCACTGACGGCGCTCGGCGCGAAACTCCACCATGCCGAACTCCTGCCGACCTCCGAGGCGTTCAACGAGCGGCATTCCCGCGCGCGAATCCACGCCGACAAGCCTTTCACCAAGGGCCGCAAGCCCGACTTTCACACGCCGCTCGACAATTTCGCCAAACTCAGGCTCTGGGAGCTGGAAGATTATGATCGTGTGGTCTTCATCGATGCCGATGCGATCGTCGTCCGCAGCATCGACCGGCTGTTCGCCTACCCCGAATTCTCCGCCGCGCCGAACGTCTATGAGAGCCTCGAAGACTTCCACCGGATGAACTCCGGCGTCTTCGTGGCCAAACCCTCCCGCGCGACATTCGACGCCATGCTGGCGCGTCTCGACGCACCGGGCGCGCACTGGCCGCGCACCGACCAGACATTCCTGCAGCACTTCTTTCCCGATTGGCACGGCCTGCCGGTCTTCGACAACATGCTGCAATATGTCTGGTTCGCCCTGCCGGCGCTGTGGGACTGGAAGTCGGTCCGCGTGATACATTTCCAGTATGAAAAGCCGTGGGAGCCCGGTCACCCGAAAGCGGACAGGCTGCGTCCGCTGATCGACCTGTGGCGCGCCTACCTGACCGGCGAGGACATCCCGGACATCGACACGCTGGCCAATCCGTCGCCATGAGCCGCGTCCTCGTCACAGGCGGTTCGGGATATGTCGGCCGCTTCATCGTCGAGCGGCTTCTGGCCGATGGCGACGAGGTGACGGTCCTCGGTCGCACCGAACCCGTGCGGGGATTCTTCTCGAAACCCGTCGGCTTTGTCGCGGGCAAGCTCGAACCGCTGGAATTCAGGCCGGAACGCTTCGCCGGATTCGACGCGGTCATCCACGCCGCATTCGACCACCTCCCAGGCAGATATCGCGGCGGCGAGGGCGATGATCCGGACGGTTTCGTCCGGCGCAACCGCGACGGCTCGATCGCGCTTTTCGAAGCGGCGAAGCAGGCCGGCGTCTCGCGCGTGATCTTTTTCTCGACCCGCGCCGTTTATGGACCCAAAGCCTCCGGCACGGCACTGAACGAAGACACGCCAGCGATCCCCGACACGCTTTACGGCAAGGTCAAGCGCGAGGCCGAAAAGGCGCTGCTCGCAATCGCGGATGCCGATTTCACGCCGGTCGCTCTGCGCGTCACCGGCGTCTACGGCCCTGCCGGCCCTGGTCGGCGGCACAAATGGGCCGATCTGTTCGACGATTATCTTGCCGGCAAATCGATTGCGCCGCGCGCGGGAACCGAAGTCCATGGCGCGGACGTCGCCGCCGCCGTTCGGATCGCGCTCGACCTGGCGGCGCCAGCGATCATCAACGTCTCAGACCTGATGGTCGATCGGCACGATCTTCTTCAATTCGTCAGGGACGCGGCCGGTTCGGTCCATCCCTTGCCCGAACGCGCCGATGCGTCCGCGCTCAACGCAATGGATTGTACGCGGCTCAGGAGCCTCGGCTGGGCGCCCGGCGGCTGGCCGCTCCTGGAAAGGACGGTTCGCGCCCTCCTGCGCTGATCAGCCAGTCCACTCGATCCAGCGGCCGTGGAAATCGCATGTCGCAAGATGGCGCGTTTCGCCGGGCCAAATCGTGAGGATCAACGTCGCGTGCCGCGCATCGCCCGAGAGCGGCTCCATCCGCAGATGAGCGATTGGCGCCGAAGCGCTGGCCGTCTCGCCGGCCTCGCGCATCGCCGCGTCGATCGCGTTGCGCGTCCTGGCGGGCATGTACTGCCACATGATCGAATGAAACAGGACGAAGGCCGTTTCGGCCTCGCGCGCGGCAAGCTGGCGCTTCACGAAGTCGGCGGCGTCCGCCTGCTCGACCCTGATGCCGGTTTCGAGCGCGAGGCCGATCGCCGCTTCGATGCGGGCAATCCGCCGGGACTGGTCGGGCCAGATATAGGCACGCAGGCGGGATCGCTGCGCCTCGTCGGAAATCACGACCGGCGCGATATCGCAACCCGCTCGCGCCACGATCTCGATTCGGCCGTCGAGCGGCAACGTATCGCTTCGAACCTCCGGCGCGAGCCGGACGGCCGAGCCGGCATCGCCCCATGAGGCGCCGGAATAGTCGTAGTGGAAGCGATCGAAATTGAGGTTCAGACCGGCGCTCGAACCGATCTCGGCGAGTTGAAGGGGTCGGCCGGTCTCCCGCGCGATCGTCAGAAACCCCGGCAACAACATGCTCGACCGCGCGACCTCGTTTGTCTGCGGCGGCTGGTCGATGAAGGCGGCGAGCATCGCATCCTGCCGCAGGATGGCATCGAGCACGGCATCGGCAAGCATTTCGTCGTCGCACGCGATCGGCGGATAGACGCCGGCGAGTTCCGGGTCCTCGTTTTCGAGCACGAGCGCGTGCAGCCCGCCGACGAGCCGCAGCGCCAACGCATCGGCGCGCGGATCGGCGTCGCCATTGTGCGACCAGCCGAGCACCTTCGAGCCGGTCTTGGTCGAGAAGTCGAGCCGCTCGCCCAGAATCCGGCACAATCTGGCGGTGAAAGACGAGCCGAGCCGGTCGCAGGCATCGGCCTGGGAATTGAAGTGCTGGCGGATCGCGTCTTCGTTCATTCGCTTGCGCGCGCCTTTGCGATCGCCGGCATCAGCCCCTCGCGCATCGATTGCACCGTGAACGGACCGACATGCTTGTAGAGGATCGTGCCGTCCGGGCCGACGAGAAAGGTTTCCGGCACGCCGTAGACGCCCCAGTCGATCGCTGTGCGGCCCGAGCCGTCGACGCCGATCGCGTCATAGGGATTGCCGAGTTCGGCAAGAAAGCCCTGGGCCTGGGTCGGCCGATCCTTGTAGTTGAGCCCGGCGATGACGAGGCCTTCATCGTCAGCGAGTTCCATCAGCAGCGGATGCTCCTGCCGGCACGGCGCGCACCACGACGCCCAGACATTGACCAGCGTCAGCTTGCCGTCGAAATTCCCGCTTTCGATGCCGGGAAGCGAAGAGCCTTCCAGCGGCGGCAGGCTGGTCTGCGGCGCCGGCGCGCCGATCAGCGCGGAGGGGACGACGGACGCGTCGCGGCCGGAGAGAAGCTGGAACAGGAAGACGCCGGCAAGCAGGAGGAAGAGCACCAGCGGCAGCAGCGCGAGCCAGGGCAGGCGCGTCTTCGGCACATTCGCCTCGACGCTCATGATCTCGCCTGCGAGCGGCGGCGCACGCCCCGCGCCTCGAGATCGGCGAGTTCGCGACGGCGCGCCCGGTGATCCGCGACGAGCCACGCCGCGATGCCGACCAGAACGAGGATCGTCACGCCATAGGCCGCGCTGACATAGGCTAGATGGTTCATGGGGTTTGGCCCGGAATGTTTGGGCGAAGTGACCCCCACCCTTTATCCCTCCCCACAAGGGGGAGGGAGGCATCCACGTCGCGCTCCATGCTTGATGCGTCACCGCAAGGATCCGCGCGAGGCCGGCGCGCCCCTCCCCCTTGTGGGGAGGGATAAAGGGTGGGGGTCAATAACGTAAGATTTTTCATACCCGCACCTCCTCATCCGAGCGTCTGGCCGCAAGCCTGCGCATCGCCGCCACACGGCGGCGCCGGATCTCGGTGCGGATCGCAGTCAAGTGGAACGCCAGAAACAGAAGCGTGAAGCCGACAGCCATGACGAGAAGCGGCCACAGCATCGTCGGGTGGATCGTCGGCCCGTCGAGCCGCATGACGGAGGCCGGCTGATGCAGCGTGTTCCACCAGTCGACAGAAAACTTGATGATCGGGATGTTGATGAAGCCGACCAGTGTCACGATGGCCGCCGCCCTGGCCGAGCGGCCCGGATCGTCGAGCGCGCGGGTGAGCGCGATGATGCCCAGATACATGAGAAAGAGGACGAAGACGGAGGTGAGTCGCGCGTCCCACACCCACCACGTTCCCCACATCGGCTTGCCCCAGATCGAGCCGGTGGCGAGCGCCAGAAGCGTGAATGCCGCGCCGAGAGGCGCAGCCGCCTTGAGCGCGACATCGGCCAGCGGATGGCGCCAGACGAGCGTGCCCAGTGCGGAAACGGCCATCAGCGAATAGCACATCATGGCGAGCCACGCGAAGGGCACATGGATATACATGATCCGCACCGTGATGCCCTGCTGGTAATCCTCGGGCGCGGCGAAGCTCAGATAAAGGCCGGCCGCCAGCATCAGTCCCGCCAGCCCGTAGACCCACGGAAGCACGCGGTCGACGATGCCGATGAACCGCGTCGGGTTGGCAAGATCGGTCAATCTGGCTGCGGGTGCGATGGTTTCGCTCATCGCTTCCAGATAGACTGCGGCGGCCGGCCACGCAATCGCGGCATGATCACGCCCGTGTGCGTGAGTTCGTCGCGCGCGTCAGGCGCCCACGAGCTTCAGCTTGGAATCGAACACGGAGAGCACGCGGGGCAGTTCGTGGCCGCGCTTCAGGATCATGCCATTTGCGGCGACGACCGAGAAGGCCCCCTGCTTGCGGGCGAGCGCCGGCGTCTTGATGATCTGGAAAAGCGGGATTTCGCTGGTGCGCCGGAAGACGGAAAAGACCGCTCGGTCCTTGAGGTGATCGATGGCGTAGTCGCGCCACTCGCCGGCGGCGACCATCCGGCCGTAGAGCTGCAGGATCAGATCGAGTTCGAGACGGTGGAAAGTGACGGGGAGCTCCATGCGCTCGCGGCGGGCTTCATGGAGCGGGATGAGTATTGCGGAAGCGTCGGCGCCTCCGCCAAATCCGCCATCGGTCATCGGCGAACCTCCTCGTGACAGTTTCGCGACATGTGAAGGGTCGCGCGGGCGGCGCGCGATTGCAAGGCCAAATGCGCTGTGGCGCATGGATCACACTGCCTCACGACGCGGGACAGACTGTCCGAATTGGTGATTGCCGGGCTTAATTCTGCCGCAATTAATCCAATTTGCGGCCCCAATCCGAAGACAGTCTGCACTCGTTGCCTGAGACGGTTCGGTCCGACCCGGTTTCCGTAACCCCAAGCCCCCCGCCCACGGGGCCGACGTCGGATCGAACCAACTCCGGTCAACAAATCCCAGAAAAAATAAGGGTTTAGCCGCTAGGTCAGGAGCCCGGCTGGTGGTGGACCATCGCCGCGCCGCGGATCGTTCCCGGCAGGCCGTTGGCGTTGATCTCCTGAATGATGACGGCAACCCCGCCGGTGCTCTTCTTGCGGACGTCGTGCAGCGGCATTTGCAGTTCCTGGCTTTTTCCCTTCCACATGCCGGCGCCGTGAAATGCCATCACCGGGTGGACATAGCTTTGGGTCCGGCCGCGATTCTTGCCCTGCATGATCGCAACGTCGACCCGCTCGTCGAAATAGACCATCACGATTGCAGCCTCGGCTGGCGCGTCCCCGGCGCCGATCTTGACCACGAGGCTGTCATCGGTGAAGGCCAGATCGATCTCAACGGCAAGCGAATTGCCCATCTGCGCCCGCCGCAGGGCCGATTCGACACGCGCGGGCTTCGAGCCCTTCACGTCGACAGAGCCGTTGACGACGATCTGCGGCGTATAGACCGAGCGGTTGCCGAACATGCGCGAATACTCGCGCTGGCGTTCGCTGTTCTCCGGCCGGCCCAGCGTGTCCTTCCAGCCGAGATAGTCCCAGTAATCGACATGGAAGGCGAGTGCCACCACGTCGCCGCGTTCGGCCAGCTCTTCCAAAAGCGCATCGGCTCCGGGACATGATTCGCATCCCTGACTGGTGAACAGTTCGACGACGGCGACAGGCCTGTCGACATCGGACGTTGCCGATGCCGGCAATATCCAGAGGGCGGCTGTCGCAAAGACGATCAGCCCGAATGCGCGGCGCTTGCCCATCATCGTTCCGGTTGCGAGCGGTCGAGCCGACATGGCGCCGCCTGTTGGGGATAAGGTTAGGCCCGCGCGAAGGTCAACGGAAAGTCACGTTGCGGTGAAAGTTTTGCGCCAAACGAGACCAAATGACATCATTTTCGACGGTCTGCGGGCATTCTTGCCCTCTCGGGCAGAAAACCGGGGCCGAAGCCCCGGTTCGGATCACGCGACCTTGATGGCCGAGACGAATGATCAGGCGGCGAGATCGCGCAGCACGTAATGCAGGATGCCGCCATTCTTGAAATAGTCGAGCTCGTCGAGCGTATCGATGCGGCACCAGATCGGCACGTCCTTCACCGACCCGTCGGCGAACGTGACCTTGGCGACCATCTTCTGGCGCGGCTTGATCTGGTCGAGCCCTTCGATGGTGACGGTCTCGTCGCCCTTCAGGCCGAGATCCTTCCAGCTCGTGCCGTCCTCGAGGCAGAACGGGATCACCCCCATGCCGACGAGGTTGGAGCGGTGGATGCGCTCGAACGACTGCGCGATGACCGCGCGCACGCCCAGAAGGTTCGTGCCTTTGGCCGCCCAGTCGCGCGAGGAGCCGTTGCCGTATTCGATGCCGGCGAAGACCACGAGCGGGACGCTCTCGGCCTTGTACTGCATGGCCGCATCGTAGATCGACATCTCCTCCTTCGAGGGATAGTGGATCGTGTAGCCGCCCTCGCGCCCGTTCTCGCCGAGCATGTGGTTGCGGATGCGGATATTGGCGAAGGTGCCGCGCATCATCACTTCATGATTGCCGCGGCGCGTGCCGTACTGGTTGAAGTCGGCGACGCCGACGCCATGGTCTGTAAGGTATTTGCCGGCAGGAGACGCCGCCTTGATCGAACCGGCCGGAGAGATGTGGTCGGTGGTGATCTTGTCGCCGAAAAGGCCGAGCACGCGCGCGCCTGCGATCGGCGCGATGGACGAACCCGCCTTGGCACCCATGCCCTCGAAATAGGGCGGGTTCTGCACATAGGTCGAATCGTCGTCCCATGTGTAGGTCTGGCCGGCCGAGACCTCGACCTTCTGCCAGTTCTCGTCGCCCTTGAAGACGTCGGCATATTTCGAGGCGAAGAGTTCGCGCGTCACATGCTTGGCGATGAACTCCTGGATCTCGATCGAAGACGGCCAGATGTCCTTCAGGAACACCGGATTGCCGTCGCGGTCCTCGCCAAGGGGCTCGGTCGTCAGGTCGATCTTGACGGAACCGGCGAGCGCATACGCGACGACGAGCGGCGGCGAGGCGAGGTAGTTCGCCTGCACGTCCGGCGAGACGCGGCCCTCGAAATTGCGGTTGCCGGACAGAACGGCCGCCGCGATCAGCTCCTTCTCGTTGATCGTATCCGAGATCGGCTGCGGCAGCGGGCCGGAATTGCCGATGCAGGTCGTGCAGCCGAAGCCGACGAGGTTGAAGCCGATCTGGTCGAGTTCGGTTTGCAGGCCCGACTTTTCCAGATATTCGGCGACGACCTGCGAGCCGGGTGCGAGCGACGTCTTGACCCACGGCTTCTGCTTCAGGCCGAGGCGGTTGGCGTTGCGCGCCAGCAGGCCCGCGCCGATCAGCACCGACGGGTTGGAGGTGTTGGTGCAGGACGTGATCGCCGCGATGGCGACGTCGCCATGGCCGATCTCGTAATCGGCGCCCTTGACGGCGTGGCGCTTGTCGAGATCGACAGTCTTCTTGTACTCATTGGTCAGCGCGGTCGCGAAGCCGGCCGCGATGTCGCCGAGCGCCACGCGGCCTTCGGGCCGCTTCGGGCCGGCCATCGACGGCACGACGGAGCCGAGGTCGAGTTCGAGCTGGTCGGTGAAGACCGGATCGGCCGAGCCGTTCTCGCGCCACATGCCCTGCGCCTTCGAATAGGCTTCGACGAGATCGATGCGGTCCTGCGCGCGGCCCGACGTCGTCAGATAGCGGATCGTCTCGCCGTCGACGGGGAAGAAGCCGCAGGTCGCGCCATATTCGGGCGCCATGTTGCCGATCGTCGCGCGGTCGGCAAGCGACATCGACGACAGGCCTTCGCCGAAGAACTCGACGAACTTGCCGACGACGCCCTTCTTGCGCAGCATCTGCGTGACGGTGAGCACGAGATCGGTCGCGGTGACGCCTTCCTTGAGCTTGCCGTTGAGGCGGAAGCCGATGACTTCCGGCAGGAGCATGGAGACGGGCTGGCCGAGCATCGCCGCCTCGGCCTCGATGCCGCCGACGCCCCAGCCGAGCACGCCGAGGCCGTTGACCATGGTGGTGTGGCTGTCGGTGCCCACGCAGGTGTCGGGATAGGCGACGGTCCCGCCGTCTTCGGTCTTCGCCCATACGGTCTGGGCGAGATATTCGAGGTTGACCTGGTGGCAGATGCCGGTGCCGGGCGGAACGACGCGGAAATTGTCGAAGGCCTGCTGGCCCCATTTCAGGAACTTGTAGCGCTCCGCGTTGCGCTGATATTCGAGCTCGACATTACGGGCGAACGCCATCGGCGTGCCGAATTCGTCGACGATGACCGAATGGTCGATGACGAGATCGACGGGCACGAGCGGGTTGATCTTCTCGGGGTCACCGCCGAGAGAGACCATCGCATCGCGCATCGCGGCGAGGTCGACGACGGCGGGAACGCCGGTGAAGTCCTGCATCAGCACGCGCGCCGGACGATAGGCGATCTCGACGCCGGCGGTGCCCTTGTCCTCGAGCCAGCTCGCGACGGCCTGGATCGCATCCTTGGTGACGGTACGGCCGTCCTCGTTGCGCAGCAGATTCTCAAGCAGCACCTTCATCGAGAAGGGCAGCTTCGAAACGCCCGCCAGGCCGTTCTTCTCGGCTTCGATCAGGTTGAAATAGGTGTATTGCTTGCCCCCCACGTCGAGCGTGCGGCGGCAATTGAAGCTGTCGAGAGATTTTGACACGTGCGTTCCCTAACTGTCGGTGCCGATGGGGACGAACGCCAGTGTGCATCACGCGCAAAGGTGCGGGTACGGTCATTTCCGCTGTCCGTCACCTCGCAACCCGGCCGTTCAAGGCGGCGCGCTATGCTGGTTCGGCCAAATGATCTGCACGCCGACCGCTGGCGTGGTTGCCGGTTCTATAGAGAATTTCGTAGAAGAGTTCTAGAGAGCGGCGGGGCGAAATTCGCAGTCGCGTCGATAATAAGCGGGAAATGAACATATGCGGATCGTAGCCCGAAACCTGAGCGGCGAACGCGGCGGCGAGCATGTGTTCGGCCCGCTCGACTTCGCGATTGCCGCCGGCGGGGCGCTGATCGTCACCGGCGAGAACGGTTCGGGCAAATCGACGCTCCTGCGCATCGTCGCCGGGCTCCTGCCGCCAGCAGCCGGCGACGTTGCGCTGAAGGGTGCCGGCGAAGAAACGCTCGCCTCTTCGGCGCACTATCTCGGCCACCAGAACGCGATGAAGACGGCCTTGAGCGTCGAGGAGAACCTGAAATTCTGGCGCGACTTCGAAGGCGAGCCGCATCTGGAAATCGACGAGGCGCTGGAGATGGTCGGCCTGCCCGACATCGGCCATCTGCCCTTCGGCTATCTCTCCACCGGGCAGAAAAGGCGCGCCTCGATCGCGCGGCTTCTGGTCAGCTATCGGCCGGTCTGGTTGCTCGACGAGCCGACTGCGGGGCTCGACGCGCGCTCCGAACGGCAGTTTGCGGGACTGATGGCGGCACATCTGGAGGATGGCGGGCTGATCATGGCGGCAACCCATGTGCCGCTGGGGATCGCGGGGGCGCGGGAGATGGTGATGGGCGTATCTTGAGATGACTGCGCTCCGTCACACCCCTCTCTGTCCTGCCGGACATCTCCCCCTCAGGGGGGGAGATCAATCTCGTCGCCGTTCCGTTCCAACGACTACGGTTCTGTCGCTACAGGTTAGGTGCGTGATCTCCCCCCCTGAGGGGGAGATGTCCGGCAGGACAGAGGGGGGTGCGCCAAGGCGCTGCCCTTCGGAGCAATCCGCTTGCTAGCCCTCTTCCGCCGCGACATCCGGCTCGGCATCCGCGCCGGCGGCGGGACGCTGGTGGGCGTCCTGTTCTTTCTCGCCGTCGTCGCCGTCGTGCCCTTCGGCGTCGGGCCGGACCTCAACCTTCTCGCCCGCATCGGCCCGGCCATCCTCTGGATCGGCGCGCTGCTCGCGAGCCTCCTCGGCCTCGACCGCCTGTTCCAGGCCGACCGCGAGGACGGGTCGCTCGACCTCCTGATCCTGGCGGATTCGCGCCACATGTCGGCCGTGACGATCTTCGTCAAATGCGCCGCGCACTGGACCGCGAGCGTCCTTCCATTGGTCGCCGCCTCGCCGCTGCTCGGCCTGTTCATGAACATGGCGCCGGTGGCGATCCTCGCCACCTCGGCGACGCTTCTCGTCGGCACGCCGGCCATCGCCTTCATCGGCGCGGTGGGCGCGGCCGTCGCCGTCTCGCTGCCGCGCGGCGGGCTGCTCGTCTCCGTCCTGATCCTGCCGCTGGCGATCCCGGTGCTGATCTTCGGCGTTTCCGCCGCTTATGGCGCAGCGAACGATCCGCAGCCCTTTTTGCCGCCCTTCCTGATCCTGTGCGCGCTGACCTTGTTCTTCGCGGTGATCGGCCCGTTCGCCGCCGCGCTTGCGCTGAAATCGTCGTCGGACTGAGACGATCAGGCTTCGCCGCGAAATCGCCGCTCGGGCAGCGAGGCGGGGTCGGGCGGCGCATCCGCGCCCTCGTTGAGCGCAAGCTGCATGAAGGCCGTGTCGAGCCAGCGACCGTGCTTGTAGCCGGTGCCGACGAGCGTGCCGGCTGCGGCGAATCCCATCTTCGCGTGAAGCCGCACCGACGCGCTGTCGGGCCGACCGTCGCCGATGACGGCGATCATCTGGCGAAAGCCGAGCCGGGTCGCAGCCTCGATCAGCCTTTCCATCAGGTGCCGTCCGATGCCCTGTCCCTTCGCGTCGGGCGCGACATAGACCGAATTCTCGACGATGAAGCGGTAGGCCGGGCGCGGCCGGAACGCGCCGGCATAGGCATAGCCGACCAGCTTTTCGTCCCGCTCAGCGGCAAGATAGGGAAAGCCGCCGACCTCGAGCGCGGCAAAGCGCGCCGTCATCTCGTCAAGGTCCGGCGGGACGAGTTCATAGCTCGCCGTGCCGTTCTGGACGGCGTCGGCGTAGATTTCGGTGATCGCGGAAAGGTCCGCGCGCGTGGCGGGGCGGATGATGATGGCGGTCATGCGAAGGGTCTCCGGTCGTCCCTTGATAGGAGAGCTTCCCGGCGAAGAATATCCCGCGCGCTGCTGGCCCAACGAAAAAGGGCGGCCCGAAGACCGCCCTTTCCCGATTGAAGTTCGCGCCTGTTATTCGCGGTTGCCCAGGAATTGCAGCATGAACATGAACAGGTTGATGAAGTCGAGATAGAGACGCAGCGCGCCCATGATGGCCTTGCGGCCCATGGCGACGGCGCCGTCGCCCTCGAAATACATCTCCTTGATCTTCTGTGTGTCGTAGGCGGTCAGGCCCGCGAAGATCAGCACGCCGATCGCGGAAACCGCGAACTGGAGCGCCGAGGACTGCAGGAAGATGTTGACGATCATGGCGATGATCAGGCCGAACACGCCCATGATCAGGAACGAGCCCATGCCCGTCAGGTCCCGCTTGGTCGTGTAGCCCCACAGCGACAGCGCGCCGAAGGCCGTCGCGGTGATGAAGAAGGTCTGCGTGATCGATTGGGCCGTGTAGACCAGGAAGATCGACGACAGCGACACGCCCATCAGCGCGGCATAGGCCCAGAAGGTCGTCTGTGCGGCCGATACGCTCATCTTGTCGATGCGGAACGACAGGAAGAACACCATGGCGAGCGGCGCGAGCATGACGACCCAGCGCAGCGGCGAGCCGTAGAGGGTGGCGCCGAGGGCGGTGAGCATCGAGCCGTTTCCGAGCGTGGCGACGGCCTGGCCCGGATCGGAGGTGGTGGCGAGCGAGACGGTGCCGAGGGCGGCAACGCCGGTGATGGCGAGGCCGAGCGCCATCAGGTTGTAGACCCTGAGCATATAGGCGCGCAGGCCCTGGTCGATAGAGGCATCGGCCTGGACGCCGGCGGCCCCGTACCGCGCCTGATAATTACGAAGGTCAGCCATGTGAATGGTCCTCTTAGCTTCTGTCCCGTCCGGTGTCGGGCTTGACTTCAGACATTCGCCCAGGCGCCGCTGGCGGGACTCCAGCACTGCCTGTTGCGGAATATGCGCATTCTGTGTGGCGTTCACAAGACCAAACCGACGCTGAAATGTGACGTGAATGGCGGCAAATGGTCCCGGTTCGCCCGCGTTTGCGCCAATGTGAGCCGTTTCTAAAGTTCGCGCAGGACGGGCGCCGCCTTGTGGCCGAGCACGCGCCACGTTCCGATAAGGCCGAAACCGACCGTCAGCACCAGCGCGATGACGACGGTTGACGCCGCCACCTCCGGCAGGAAGGCCGACGGAAGGCCCATGATTCGCGCGATCACGAACCAGGCTGCGACGCCGCCGGCAAAGAGGGCGAAGATCGCCGTCGCCAGCCCGATGATCGTGTATTCGAGCGAGAATGCGCTGATCAGCGTGCGTCGCGTCGCGCCGAGCGTCTTCAGCACCACCGCATCATGCACCCGCGCCCGGTTGCCGGCGGCGAGCGCGCCCGACAGCACCAGCACGGAGGCGACGAGCGCGACGCCGGCCGCCGCGCGGATCGCGACCGCAAGCTGCGCGACGATCTGGTTGACGATGTCGAGCGCGTCCTTGACCCGCACCGACGTCACTGACGGGAAGGTGCGGGTGATCGCGTTGAGAATGCGCGCCTCGTCGGCGTTGGTCGCCGTTTCGTCGGCAAGCGTCGCCAGCCAGGAATGCGGCGCGCCGGCAAATGTGTTGGGCGAGAACACCATGACGAAGTTGATGCCCATCGATTCCCATTCGACCTGACGGAAATTGGCGATCCGGGCGGTGACGTTGCGGCCGAGCACGTTGACGGTGATCGTGTCGCCGAGCTTCAACCCGATCTCGCCGCCCTCTTCGGCGGCAAACGAGACCAGCGGTTCGCCGTCGTAATCCTCCGGCCACCATGTGCCTTCGGAAAGCGTCGAGTTTTCCGGAGCGTTGCGGGCATAGGTGATGCCGCGATCGCCGCGCAGCACCCAGGCGCCTTCCGGCGGAACCTCGATCTCGCGCACGTCGACGTCGTTGATCTCCATCACCCGACCGCGCAGCATCGGCACGCGGATCAGTTTGCCCGCGGGCGCTTCGGCCTCGACGAGGGCGGCGAAATCCTCGACCTCGTTCGCCTGGATGTCGACGAAGAAGAAGTTCGGCGCCTGTTCGGGCAGATTGCCGGAGATCTGCCGGCGCAGATTGCCGTCGATCAGCGCCAGCGTGACGAGGAGCGTCAGCCCGAGGCCGAGCGACAGGACGACCGACGGCGTCAGCGCGCCGGGGCGATGAACATTTCCGAGCGCCAGCCGCAAGGCGGTCGAGGAGACGCGCGGCGCGCGCCGGGCGAGCGCCTGCACGAGGCTTCCCACGACCCGAAGGACGAGGAAGGCGAAGATGGTCGCGCCGACGAAGATCGTGGCGATACGCCGGTCGCCGGAAAACCAGACGGCGAGGAACGCGAGCAGAACCGCGATCGCGGCGGCCGACAAGACATAGACCGCGCGCGGCACGCCGCGGCCTTCGAGCCCCAGTTCGCGGAAGAGCGCGGTCGCCGGCACGTCGCGGGCGCGGCCGAGCGGCAATATGGCAAAGGCGAGCGTCACCATCAGGCCGAACAGGGCCGCCAGCGCCAGCGCGCCGGGATAGATGCCGCCTTCCGACGGGATCGGCAGGACGTTGGCGAGCATCGCGCTCGCCGCGAACGGCATGATCGCTGCGAGCACCAGCCCGATGGCGATGCCGACGCCGGCGATGATCAGAATTTGGATGAGATAGATGGAAAAGACCAGCGCCCCGGACGCGCCGAGGCTCTTGAAGGTGGCGATGACGCCGCGTTTGGCGTCGAGATAGGCCCGCACCGCATTCGCCACGCCGACGCCGCCGACGACGAGCGCGGTGAGACCGACCAGCGTCAGGAATTGTGAAAAGCGCTCGATATTGGAGGAAAGCGACGGTGCGGCGTTCGTCCGCGAGCGGATCGACCAGCCGGCCTCGGGGAACTCGCCGCCCGCGCGTTCGCGCACGGCCTCGATCTCGTCCTCGGTGGCGCCCGGTTCGATGCGGATCTTGTAGCCATGCTCGACGAGACTGCCTTCCTGCAACAGCCCCGAGGCGCGCAGGCCGTCCATCGAGACCATCAGGCGCGGCGCAAGGCCGAACCCGTCGGAGATCGCGTCGGGCTCGGTCAGGAGTTCGGCCCGCAATTCGAATGTCTGGTCGCCCAGGACGATGCGGTCGCCGACGGCGAGCCCAAGTCGCTGGAAAAGGATGTCGGGAGCGACCGCGCCGAAGACGCCGCCGACTTCGGCAAGCTGGTCGGAGAACGGTGCCGCCGAATTGGTCTCGACCGCGCCATAGAGCGGATAGGCGGCATCGACCGCCTTGGCCTCGACCAGCGTCTGGTCGGACCCGTCTTCGAGCCGCACCATGGAGCGGATGCCGGCCGTGTGCGTCACCTCGCCGAGCTCGCCAAGGAACGCTTGCTCGTCCGGCGTCGTCTCGCGCTGGTTGAGCTCGAAGCGCATATCGCCGCCGAGCAGCGTCTGGCCCTGGTTCGAAACGCCGAGCGTGATCGCCTGCGCCACCGAATTGACGCCGCCGATCGCCGCGACGCCGAGCGCGATGCAGGCGATGAAGATCAGGAACCCCGACAGACCCGCACGCATCTCGCGCGCGGCGAAGCGGAAGGCGAGGGCGACATGATGGGAGGTCATTGCGCGACCCCCGGTCGGAAAACCTGGCACCATGTCACACCCCCCTCTGGCCAGAGGAGGGTGTTCAAGCGCCGAACGATCCCCATCACGCCCGCACCGCCTGCAATTGCGGCTCGCTCTCGATCCGGCCCGAACGGATCGCGATCTGGCGCGAGCAGCGGGCGGCAAGGGCGGGGTCGTGCGTGACGAGCATCAGGGTCATGTCGCGCTCGACGGATTTGGAAAAGAGCATGTCGGCGATCTGCCGTCCGGTCGCCTGGTCGAGATTGCCGGTCGGTTCGTCGGCGATGAGCAGGCGCGGCGAGGGGGCGAGGGCGCGGGCGATGGCCACGCGCTGCTGCTCGCCGCCCGAAAGCTCGCCGGGATAATGGGTAAGTCGGTCCTTGAGCCCGACTTCGGCAAGTTCGCGCTCGGCGACGGCGAAGGCGTCGTCGCGTCCGGCGAGCTCCAGCGGCACGGCGACGTTTTCGAGCGCCGTCATGTTCGGGATCAGATGGAAGGACTGGAAGACGATGCCGACATTGCGGCCCCGGAAGGCGGCAAGCTGGTCCTCGCTCATTTTCGTCAGATCCTCGCCCGCGATGCGTATCCGGCCGGCGTCGATGCGCTCCAGCCCGGCGAGAACCATCAGCAGCGTCGACTTTCCGGACCCTGACGGGCCGACGATGCCGGCGGTCTCGCCGCGCGCGATGTCGAGGCTGATGCCCTTCAGGACATGAACCGACGACGCCCCCTCGCCCAGCGTGAGCGAAACGTCTTTCATCTCGATGACGGGTTCTGCCAAGGCCGATCGCTCCTATATGCGCTTTTGAAGCGGGAACGGTCGTTCCCTGACGGGCCGGCGAACCGGCTGGTTTCATATGGGTTGTGGGTGATGGCGTTCAATTCTTCCATACGTGTTTTGGTCGCAGGCGGACTGATGCTTTTCGCCGGCATAGCCTCGGCACTGGCCGAACCGGTGCGGATCGTGGCTTTCGGCGACAGTCTGATGGCCGGATACCAGTTGAACCCCGGCGAATCCTTCCCCGAAAGGCTGGAAGAAGCGCTGAAGGCGCGTGGTCACGATGTGGTGATCGCCAATGCCGGCGTCTCGGGCGACACGACGAGCGCGGGGCTCGCCCGCCTCGACTGGTCGGTGCCGGACGACACGCAGCTCGTCATTCTCGGTCTCGGCGCCAACGACATGCTGCGCGGCGTCGACCCGGACGTCACCGAGCGCAATCTGACGCAGATGCTGGAGCGTCTCGACGCCCGTGACGTCGACGTGATGCTGATGGGGATGCTCGCCGCCCCCAATCTCGGCGCCTCCTACGGAACCCACTTCAACGGCATCTACCCGGAACTCGCGGGGCGGTTCGACGTCGAACTCTACCCGTTCTTCCTCGACGGCGTGACCACCGTTTCGGGCATGACGCTGGAGGACCGGATGCACCCGAGCGCAGCCGGCGTGGACCGCATGGTCGAGGGCGTGCTGCCGATGGTCGAGGCCTATATCGAGGCGCAAGGGTAACGTTAACGGTTGATGAACTACGCTGCGCTGCAAAATCGCTTGCGGAACGACGCCGCCGGTGATTCGCTTGGATATCAGACGCAGTCGATTCGAGGAGGGCCAGAGCCGGTCTCGAAATGCCGGAGACAAGTCCCGGACGGCAGATGCCGCACTGCAAAGCGCTGTTTTTCGCCGACCGGTTCGCCGCCCGATCATCGGGCTGACATCCCGGCTTTGGCGCCTTCCAGGCAATTCGCGCCGAAGCTTGCGCGCGCCGCCTGCGCATCTGTGCAGCCGGCCGGATTTGGGGAAGGACCAGACCATGCCGCGACTTTTCACCGCTCTCGAAATTCCGCGCGACGCCGCCTTTTCACTTTCCCTCTTGCGTGGCGGTCTGCCCGGCGCCCGCTGGATCGACCCCGAGAACTACCACATGACGCTGCGCTTTTACGGCGATGTGGAGGGCCATATCGCCGACGAGATCGCCATCGCACTCGACCGCATCCGAAGAAGCTCCTTCACCCTTGCCCTGTCGGGCGTCGGCGCCTTCGGCTCCAAGAAGCCGCATTCGGTCTATGCCGGCGTTGCGCCTTCGCCCGAATTGAACGCGCTTCAGGGCGAGATCGAGCGCATCGGCCAGCGGCTGGGTCTGCCGGCGGACGCCCGCAAATTCACCCCGCATGTAACGGTGGCGCGGCTGCGCAACGTCTCGCCCGGCGAGGTCGCTCATTACCTCTCCATGCGCGGAAATTTCTCGACGGCGCCTTTCCGGGTCGGGCGCTTCGTCATGATGTCGTCGCGCGATTCGATCGGCGGCGGCCCTTATGTCGTCGAGGAAGCCTGGCCGCTCGATCAGGTCGAACAGACGGCGCGCGGCGGCTGGACGCATGTCCCCCAGCCGGCCTGGACGCCGCGCTGATGGCGAAGGACGCCCTTTCGCAGGCCGAGATTCCGGCGGCGCTCGACGCGCTGCCGGACTGGACGCGCGACGCGGACGGCAAGGGCATCTCGCGCAATTTCAAGTTCGCGACGTTCAGCCAGGCTTTCGGCTTCATGACCCGATGCGCGCTTGCCGCAGAAAAGGCCGACCACCATCCCGAATGGTCGAATGTCTACAACCGTGTCGACATCAGGCTCACCTCGCACGATGTCGGCGGACTGTCGCAGCGCGACGTCCACCTGGCGAAGATTTTCGACAAGATCGCGCAAACTTGAAGCGACGCGTTCCGCCTCCCATCTGAAGGCCGACAACTGGATCAAAAGGCCATGAAGCAGGCAACCATCGACGACATCCTGCAACCGGGCGACAGTCGCACCCGTCAGGAGCGCGCGCGCCGGGTGGCAGGCGGCTTCTGGCGAACCTTCAGGCGCGCTTCGCGCCACATTCCCTTCGCCGACGAGCTGGTCGCCGCCTATTATTGCGCGCTCGACCCATCGACGCCGCTGCGCGTGCGCGGCACGCTTCTGGCGGCGCTCGCCTATTTCGTGCTGCCCTTCGACATCGTGCCCGATTTCATCCTCGGCCTCGGTTTCACCGACGACATCGCCATCCTGACGGCGGCCATCGCCAATATTCGCGCCCACATCAAGCCTGAGCACCGCGACAGCGCGCAGGCCGCTTTGGAGCGTTTTGCGCGTACCGACTGACCGTTCAGTCGGCCGTGTCGACCTGCATGTCGGCTTCCAAAGCCTTGCGCAATCTCGAAAAAGCCAGCCGGATGCGTGACTTGACGGTGCCGAGCGGCAACCCGGTGCGCTCCGCGATCTGGCTGTGCGTCAGGCCGGCGAAGAAGGCGAGCCGGATCAGTTCGATCTGCTCGGCCGGCAATGCGTCGAGCGCCAGCCGCACCCGCTCGTCGCGCCGCGCGCCGTCGACCGCCTCGTCGGCCGGCTCCGGCGCATCCGGCTCGAAGATCGGATCAGCCGGATCGAGACGGTGCGACTTGTCCCGGCGCAAGAGGTCGATCCGCCGGTTGCGCGCGATGCGGTAGAGCCAGGTGGCGAGCGAGGATTTTGCCGGATCGAACAGGTGCGCCTTGTGCCACAGCACTGACATCACCTCCTGGGCGAGATCCTCGGCCTGGCCGCGCTCCATGCCGAGCCGTTGCAGATGGCCGTTCACGCGCGGCGCGAAGTGATCGAACAAGGTTTCGAAGGCGGCCCGGTCGCGGTTCACGGCCACGCGAGCGGCCAGCCTTGCGTGGTCCTGTGCAGGCGTCGTCGTCATGCGAAGCGGAAAACTCTCCCCAACGGCCGTAGTGCCGCAGTCACCGCAAGACTATGCGGCGTATTTCGCAGGCGCAACCGCCAAGTTCGGCCCCAACTTCACAGCCTGACACATTCAGTCAAAATCTTGCCGCCTTTGCCCGGTTCAACACCATGTCAGGGACGGCGGGCGCGCATCGCAAGCGCTCCGCGCGATTTGCAGTCACCCTGACACTGGGCAAATCGCCCAGGCGATGGGAGGGGAAGCTTGGGGACCGGCAAGCGCTCGCCAGCCGGTTTATTCTTTGGTAACCCCGTTTCCGTAAAATTCGAGGCAATCTGGGCCTCACGGCCCGTTTCGTTAAGCAGTCCAAAACGATCAGACAGGGATCAAAGGTAAGCCATGCGCAGAACAATCGCGACACTCTCCTGCCTCAGCATGGTCGCTCTCGCCACGCCGGCGCTCGCCCAGTCCGCAACCAAGATCGGCCAGCACAATGCCTGGGGCACCTATTCCTACGAGGGTGACGGCGGGCGCGTGTGCTATGTGCTGACGGTTCCGACCGACAAGCAGCCGGCCAGCCTCAATCATGGCGACATCTTCTTCTTCGTCAGCCAGAAGCCGGGACAAGGCGCCTCCTACGAGCCGCAATTCATCGCGTCCTACAATTTCCAGGACAATTCCAAGGTCACCGTCCAGGTTGGAGACACTTCTTATTCGATGTTCACGCGCGGCACGTCCGCCTGGCTCGAAAATGCCGCCCAGGAAGGCGAACTGATCGCCGCCATGCGCGCCGGCGCCGACATGAAGGTCTCGGCCAAGTCGGGACGCGGCAACGACACGAATTACAGCTTCTCGCTGCGTGGCATCACCGCCGCGCTGAGCTCGATCGAGAGCTGCAGCTAGGCCGCGACCAGCCACGATCTTCAAATCGGCCGGAGCGAAAGCTCCGGCCTTTTCATTTGCCGCAGCGTCGCTTATGTGAGCGCCTCGGTCGCGAAATGGCGGCGCGCGCCCGTTCGTGGTATGAATGGGCGCTCCGCGGACGGTTGCGACGATCCATGCTCGACATTTCAAGATTGCTGAACGATGACCCTGACGCTCGACCTGACCGAACCTGCGACCCGCGCCGCCCTTCGTCCGAAGAGCGCGGAAAAGCCGTCGCTGATCGGCATGACGCGGGCCGAGATGGCCGAGGCGCTGGGCGCGATCGGCATTCCCGAAAAACAGCGCAAGATGCGCGTCCAGCAGCTCTGGCACTGGCTTTATGTGCGCGGCGTGTCCGATTTCGCGCATATGTTCAACATCTCCAAGGAGCTGCGCGGCAAGCTTGCCGATGCCTTCGCGATAGCCCGGCCCGAAATCGTCGAGGAACAGATTTCGCAGGACGGCACGCGCAAATGGCTGTTCCGCTTTCCCCCGCGCGGCGCCGGCCGCCCGGTCGAGATCGAGACGGTCTACATTCCCGAGGAAGGACGCGGCACGCTGTGCATTTCGAGCCAGGTCGGCTGCACGCTCACCTGCACCTTCTGCCATACCGGCACGCAGAAGTTGGTGCGCAACCTCACGGCCGAGGAAATCCTCGCCCAGTTGATGACCGCGCGCGACCGCCTCGGCGACTTTCCCGACCGCGACACGCCGGACGGCGCGATCGTCCCGGCGGAAGGCCGCAAGATCACCAACATCGTGATGATGGGCATGGGCGAGCCGCTCTATAATTTCGAGGAGGTGAAGAAGGCGCTCTTGATCGCCTCCGACGGCGACGGACTGTCACTCTCCAAGCGGCGCATCACCCTGTCGACCTCCGGCGTCGTGCCGGAAATCTACCGCACCGGCGACGAACTCGGCGTCATGCTGGCGATTTCGCTGCACGCCGTGAACGACGATTTGCGCGACCTTCTGGTGCCGATCAACAAGAAGTACCCGCTGCACACGCTGATCCAGGCCTGCCGCGACTATCCCGGCCTGTCGAACGCGCGGCGCATCACCTTCGAATATGTGATGCTCAAGGACATCAACGATTCGATGGAAGACGCCAGGGAACTGGTGAAGCTGCTCTCCGGCATTCCCGCCAAGATCAATCTCATCCCGTTCAACCCGTGGCCGGGTTCGAACTATCAATGCTCGGACTGGGAGCAGATCGAGAAGTTCGCCGACTACGTCAACGCCGCCGGCTACGCCTCGCCGATCCGCACGCCGCGCGGCCGCGACATCCTCGCCGCCTGCGGCCAGTTGAAATCCGAATCCGAGCGCATGAAGAAGTCCGAGCGCCTGGCGCTCGAGGCGATGATGATCGCGGGCCACGGCGAATAGGCCGGCCCGAATGGACCGCCTCGTCACCTACATCGTCCGCTTCATCGCGATCCTTGCCGGTTTCGTCGTCGCCTGCCTCGCCGCAAGCTTCTTCCTGAGTTTTCTCTTCGCCTCGACCGTCGTCGCGGTCATTCCCGAGCTTTCCGACGCCGCCCGGCCGACGCTCTTCGTCACCGTGCCGTTCCTCGCCCTGATCATCGCCAATCTGTCCTTCGGCGCCTTCCTGCTGGTGGCGGTCGCGGCCGAACTTCTCGGTTGGCGATCCTGGCTCGCCCATGCGCTGGCCGGCGCGCCGGTCGCGCTTTATGCCGGCTGGCGGATGGCGCAGGCGCTCGACACGCCAGAGGCCGCGACCGATCCCGGCCTTATGCTCCTGACGCTCGCCGCCGGCCTCGTCGGCGGCATCGCCTATTGGGCGGTGGCGGGCCGCAATGCGGGGCTGTGGCGCGAGGCATGACCCCGTCCTGAGAGCCTATTTCGCCTGCGTCAGCAGGATGCGCAGCGCAAAGGCCGAGAAGACCCCCGCAAACACATAGTCGATCACCCGCGTCACGCGCGGCGAGCGCTTCAAAAGCGCGGAGAAGCTGTCGGCCGCGATCACCATCGGAACGGTGATCGGCAGCGACAGCGGGATAAACAGAGCCCCGAGGAAGAACAGCTTCGCCGACGCATCCGGGTCCGACGCCGAGACGAACTGCGGCAGGAACGTCATGAAGAACAGGATGATCTTCGGATTGAGCAGGTTGATTCCGAGCCCCGTCGCCCAATTGGCGAAGAACGATCGCTTGGCGCGCGCCTCCCCCGTGCCGGGCGAAAAGGCGGACCCGTGCCGGATCGCCTGAACGGCGAGCCAGACCAGATAGACCGCGCCGACGAGCTTCAGGACGAAGAAAGCTTCCGGCGAGGCGACGATCAGCGCCGAAAGGCCGAGCGCGACCAGCGCCGTGTGAATGACGATCCCCGTCATCGCGCCCAACATGCAGGCAAAGCCCGCCGCACGGCCCTCGGACAGCGCCCGCCCGACGAACAGCGTCATGTCCGGCCCCGGCGTGATCGCGATCACGATCGTGGCGACGGCGAACTGGAGAAGCATGGCGGTGCTCGGAAGGAAGTCCATGGGCGTGATCCAGACACGGAAAGACGGGTCCGCTCATATTAGCCATTAGTCGTAGACGAAACACAACGGGCGTCACCCGCTTGCGTTACTTAACGTAATAGCTATCCTTCCCGGCAGGGCCGGAGAGAAATGCCGGCACTGTCTTTGGGAGGAGACCAATCATGGAAAACAAATCGCTTTCGCGTCGCAAGTTCCTCGGCGCCGGTGCAACCACCGTCGTCGGCGCAACGGCTGCCGGCGCGCTGGCCGCCCCCGCTGTCCTGGCGCAGGCGCCCGTCACCATCAAGATGCAGACGTCGTGGCCCTCATCCGACATCTGGATGGATTTCGCGCGGCAATATATCGAGCGCGTCGAGAAGATGTCGGCGGGCCGCATCCAGTTCGAGCTCCTGCCGGCCGGCGCCGTCGTCGGCGCCTTCCAGGTGCTCGACGCGGTCAATGACGGCATCATCGACGCCACCCACACGGTCCCGGTCTACTGGTACGGCAAGCACAAGGCGGCCTCGCTGTTCGGCACCGGCCCCGTCTTCGGCGGCAGCGCCACCACCATGCTCGCCTGGTTCCACCAGGGCGGCGGCAAGGAGCTTTATGAGGAACTGACGCAGGACATCATGGGCCTCAACGTCGTCAGTTTCTACGGCTTCCCGATGCGGGCCCAGCCCTTCGGCTGGTTCAAGGAGCCGGTCACCACGGTCGCCGACATCAACGGCTTCAAATACCGCACCGTCGGCCTCGCCGCCGATCTGTTGCAGGAAATGGGCATGAGCGTCGCCCAGCTTCCCGGCGGCGAAATCGTGCCGGCGATGGAACGCGGCGTCATCGACGCCTTCGAGTTCAACAATCCGTCGTCGGACCTTCGCTTCGGCTCTCAGGACGTGGCCAAGCACTACATCCTGTCGTCCTACCACCAGGCGAGCGAATCCTTCGAGTTCATGTTCAACCGCGACGTCTTCGACGGGTTGGACGACGACCTGAAGGCCATCCTCGAATATGGCGTCGAGGCGGCGAGCACGGCCAACACGGCGCTGGCGCTCGACAATTACTCGGCCGACCTCGTCAAGCTCCAGGAAGAGAGCGGCGTGACCGTGCATCGCACGTCGAAGGAAATCCTCGCCGCGCAGCTCGAAGCCTGGGACACGATCATGCCGACGCTCGAAGCCGATCCCTACATGAAGAAGGTGCTCGACAGCCAGCGCGCATGGGTCGAACGCGTCACCTTCTATGAACTGATGAACTCGGCCGATCTCGCGCTTGCCTACGAGCATTACTTCCCCGGCAAGCTGAAGATGGAAGGCTGAGGGCCGAGCCCCGCCAGCCTCTCTGCGTCCGGCTCCTGCTCGTCAGGGGCCGGACGTCATCTGTAATCGGGATTTGCATTACATGCTCCGCTTCATCGCATTCGCCGACGAGTTGTCGGCGTGGTTCGGCAAGGTCTTCGCCTGGTGCGTCGTCGTCATGGCTCTCGGCGTCGGCTACGAGGTTCTCGTCCGCTACGCGTTTCGCGCCCCCACGCCCTGGGCCTTCGATCTGAGCTACATGATGTACGGCACCATGTTCATGATGGCCGGCGCCTACACGCTGTCGCGCAACGGGCATGTGCGGGGCGACTTCGTCTACCGGCTCTGGCAGCCGCGCACGCAGGCCAAGATCGAGTTCGTCCTTTACTTCTTCTTCTTCTTCCCCGGCGTTCTGGCGCTCGTCATTTCCGGCTGGAAATATGCCAGCCGCTCCTGGGGTTTCATGGAAGTCAGCACGATGAGCCCGGCGGGAATGCCGATCTACCAGTTCAAGACGGTGATCGTCGCGGCCGGTGCGCTGCTTCTGATCCAGGGCATCGCGCAGGTCTGCCGGTGCCTCGTCACCATGCGCACGAACGAGTGGCCGCAGCCCGCGCCGGACATCGAGGAACTGGAGACCATCATGCTGCGCGAGAATGCGCCGGTTCTCCAGCACGGCAGCGAAGCGGTCGACGTCGTCACGCCCGAGGAGCCCCGCCGATGAGCGATCCCGTCATTGCCCTGGTGATGCTCGGGCTGTTCATCTTCGTCATCATGCTGGGCTTTCCCATCGCCTTCACGCTGATGGCGTTGGCGATTGCCTTCGGCTACTACGCCTATTTCGACGCGGGCCGCATGTGGGCGCCCTACAACCGGATGCTCGACCAGGACGTCTCGTCGTTCGATCTGTGGCAGTCCTGGATCGGCGGCTTTTTCAACAACCGCATCTTCGATCTCTTCGTCAACCAGACCTATTCGGTGATGGCGAACGACGTGCTGACCGCGATTCCGCTGTTCCTCTTCATGGGCTACATCGTCGAACGCGCCAACATCGTCGACCGCCTGTTCGAGACGCTTAGCATCGCTTCGCGCCGCCTTCCCGGCTCGATGGCGGTCGCCGCGCTCATCACCTGCGCACTGTTCGCCACCGCCACCGGCATCGTCGGCGCCGTCGTCACTCTGATGGGCCTGCTCGCCTTCCCGGCGATGATGAAGGCGCGCTACGACACCAGCTTCGCCTCGGGCGTCATCTGCGCCGGCGGCACGCTCGGCATCCTGATCCCGCCCTCGATCATGCTGATCGTCTATGCGGCGGCATCTGGAACCTCGATCGTGCGGCTTTATGCCGGCGCGCTCATTCCCGGTTTCCTGCTCGCCGGCATGTATCTCGTCTACATCATCGTTCGTGCGATGATGCAGCCGAGCCTTGCGCCAAAACCGGTCGAACCCGAGGAACCGATCCCGTTCGCGCGGCTGATGTGGATGATGCTGACCTCGTTCTTCCCGCTCGCCTTCCTCATCATGTCGGTTCTCGGCGCCATCCTGTTCGGTCTCGCGACGCCATCGGAAGCGGCCGCCATCGGCGCGCTGGGCGGCCTCGTCCTCGCCGCCGCCTATCGCTCGCTGACCTGGCGGCGCCTGCGCGAATCCGTCTATCTGAGCGTGCGGACCACCGCGATGGTGTGCTGGCTGTTCGTGGGTTCCTGGGTCTTCGCGTCGGTGTTCTCCTATCTCGGCGGCGAGCATGTGGTGCGCGACTTCGTCGTCGGCATGGACCTGACACCGTTCCAGTTCCTGCTGCTCGCGCAGTTCATCATCTTCCTTTTGGGCTGGCCGCTCGAATGGTCGGAGATCATCATCATCTTCGTGCCGATCTTCCTGCCGCTTCTGGTGATCTTCGAGATCGATCCCTTGTTCTTCGGCATCCTGATCGCGCTCAACCTGCAGACCTCGTTCCTGACGCCGCCGATGGCGATGTCGGCCTATTACCTCAAGGGCATCGCGCCGCCGGAGGTCCGCCTGACCCAGATCTTCGCCGGTTCGCTGCCCTATGTGGGCATGGTCTTCATCACCATGGCGATGCTCTACACCTTCCCGCAGATCGTCTACTGGCTACCCCAAGCGATCTACGGAAGATAAGGAAAGGAAGCCTCGATGCTCGCCGCCAGACTGGCACCGCCGCTTGCGCTCATCGCCTTCATGGCGTTCTTCGCGGTCATCTTGTGGAAGGTGCCGCGGCTCGACCTCGCAATCGTCATCGGAATCGGCGTCGTTGCCGTTCTCTACGATCTGTTCGATACGGCAATGCGCAGTTCCCGCGCCAGGCGCGCACTCGACTGAAGCGGCGGTCCGGATGCCTTGTCCGGCCCGACATTCCTGCTAAAAGAGCGACCGGACGGGCGCTGGCGCCCGAAACGGAATTCATCGCAGGCAGGTCCCCGAATGTCGAAGTGGAAAGACGTCAAGAAGGTCGTGCTCGCCTATTCGGGCGGGCTCGACACCTCCATCATCCTGAAATGGCTCCAGACGGAGCTGGGCGCGGAAGTCGTCACCTTCACCGCCGATCTCGGCCAGGGCGAAGACGACCTTGATCCGGCGCGCCGCAAAGCGGAAATGCTGGGCGCCAAGAAAATATATATAGAGGACGTCCGCGAGGAATTCGTACGCGATTTCGTCTTTCCGATGTTCCGCGCAAATGCCGTCTACGAGGGCACGTACTTGCTCGGCACGTCAATTGCCCGGCCGCTCATCGCCAAGCGTCTCATCGAGATCGCCGAGGAAGTTGGAGCCGACGCCGTTTCGCACGGATCGACCGGCAAGGGCAACGATCAGGTCAGGTACGAACTGTCCGCCTATGCACTCAATCCCGATATCAAGGTCATCGCGCCCTGGCGCGACTGGGCCTTCAAGTCGCGCACCGACTTGATCAATTTCGCTGAACAGCATCAGATTCCGATTGCCAAGGACAAACGCGGTGAAGCGCCGTTCTCGGTCGACGCCAACCTTCTTCACTCGTCCTCCGAGGGCAAGGTTCTGGAAGACCCGTGGGGCGAGCCGCCGGAAGATGTCCACCAGCGCACCATCTCTCCGATGGACGCACCGGACAAGGCGACCGACATCGTCGTCACCTTCAAGAACGGAGATCCGGTAGCCATTGACGGCAAGGCGATGTCGCCCGCGACCCTCCTCGCCGCGCTCAACGATCTCGGCCGCGACAACGGCATCGGCCGTCTCGATCTGGTCGAAAATCGCTTCGTCGGCATGAAATCGCGCGGCGTTTACGAGACGCCCGGCGGCACGATCCTGCTTGCCGCACATCGCGCGATCGAATCGATCACGCTCGACCGCGGCGCGGCGCATCTGAAGGACGACATCATGCCCCGCTATGCGGAGCTGATCTATAACGGCTTCTGGTTCTCGCCCGAGCGCGAGATGTTGCAGGCGCTGATCGACAGGAGCCAGGAAGACGTCGAGGGCGAGGTGCGGCTGAAGCTCTACAAGGGCAATGTGATCGTCACCGGCCGCCGGTCGCAAAAATCGCTCTATTCCGACGCGTTGGTCACCTTCGAGGACGACCGCGGCGCCTACGACCAGAAGGATGCCGAAGGCTTTATCCGGCTCAATGCGCTGCGCCTTCGCACGCTGGCGGCGCGCAAGCGCAAGGGCTAAGCCTTATTCCTGGCGAAACAAAAAGGGGCCACGCGGCCCCTTTTTCACGTTCGGTCATTCAGCCTCAGTTCGCGTCGATCTGCGCGCCGAGCATGGCGATCGCCTGCTGGTAGACGCTGGCCGCGTTCCAGCCCTGGATGGCCGCGAAGTTCGGCTCGCCCGGCTGGTAGCCGGCGCCCGCGCGCCAGCCATGTCCGCGCAGGAAGTTCGCCGTCGAGGCGAGCGCGTCGGCGCGGCTGTTGATCAGGTCGATGCGCCCGTCTCCGTCGCCGTCGACGCCGTAGCGCACGACATTGGCAGGCAGGAACTGCGTCTGGCCGATCTCGCCATGCGCCGCGCCCTTCGCTGAAGGGTCGAGATTGCCCTGGTCGACGAGTTGCAGCGCGCCCATCAGATGGCCGGAGAAGAATTCGGAACGCCGGCAGTCATAGGCGAGGGTGGTGACGGCCGAAAGGATGTTCTCATTGCCGAGGAACCCGCCGAAGCCGGTTTCCATGCCCCAGATCGCCATCAGCGGACCGGCGGGCACGCCATAGACGCGCTCGATGCGGGCGAGAAGATCGGCATTCTGGCGCTTCAACTGCGTGCCGCGCGAGACGATGGCGTTGCCGCCGCGCCGTTCGAGGAACTGGTCGAGCGTCAGCGTGAAACCGCCGCCCTGCTTGCGATCCGCCGAAATGGTGCGCGTTGCGTAGCTCGTGCCCTGCAAGGCGGTGACGCCGCGCTGTCCGATGCCGCTCGATGCCGCGCGTTGCGCGAACTGGCCCTTCCAGGCCTCGAAACCCGCGCTGTCATTGCCGCATTGCTGTGCATGGGCAAGCGTCGCGCTCGCAACCAGCGCGACGAGTGCGCCCAGCAAAGTCTTTCCCCGTCCTGCCATCCGTCTGCCTTTCGAAAAGCCTGAAATCATATGTGGACCGTCCGGGCGTGTGGATGCGGAAGAGTCGGCCTGCCGATCACTCTTGCACACGCTTCTTACCCGCACGTTATCCCGTCGTGGTTGTCCGATCATGATGACCGAATTGTGATCCGCCCGCAAATGCCCGGAACCAGTGCGGAACCGGGGGGCTTTCACGCCGTTGTTACCCCGAAGGTGACACCCCCCTGCGGAGAACTACGATCATGAAGAACATCCTGACATCGTCGGCGGCGATCGCCGCCGTCCTTCTGGCCTCGTCGTCGGCCTTTGCCCAGACCGCCGTCACGGCGACGACAGACCTCAACGTCCGTGCCGGCCCCGGCCCGCAATATCCCATCGTCGGCTCGATCGCCGCCAGCGGCGAGGCGACGCTGGCCGGCTGCCTCGAAAACTCGAAATGGTGCCAGGTTTCGGCCTCGGGCGCTGAAGGCTGGGCCTACTCCGACTATCTGATCGCCGACAATGCCGGCGCGCAGATCGTCGTGACCGAGCGCCCCGCCGAGATGATCCCGGTCGCCACTTATGAAGAGAACACCGCGACGGGCGCTGGCGCCGTTTCCGGCGCCGCGACGGGCGCTATTGCCGGTGCTCTGGTTGCCGGCCCGATCGGCGCTGCCGTCGGAACCGTCGCCGGCGCCGCGACCGGCGGCCTCACCGAGGGCGTTCTGACCGACCCCGACCCGCAGCTTCGCACCTATGTGGTCGAGAACGAGGTCGAGCCGGTCTATCTGGACGGTGAAGTCGTCGTCGGCGCCGGCGTGCCGGACACCGTCGAAATCCGCGAGATTCCCGACTATGACTACCGCTACGCCTATATCAACGGCCAGCCGGTCGTCATCGAGCCGGAATCGCGCCGGATCGTCTACGTCGTCCGCTGATTGCGGGCGAAATCGCACGAAAAGCCGCCGGCCTCGTACCGGCGGCTTTTCTTTTTCTCGATGCCCGGAGTGTCGGAACAGCCGACGCCTTCGAGAGTTCAGCCTGATAACGCCCCTCCCGGATCACGCCCGTCATGAAGCTTTTTTCCTGCCCGCAATGTTCGAGCCGCCTCTATTTCGAGAACGGCATGTGTCTCGCCTGCGGAACCGCCGTCCTTTACGATCCGATGCAGGAGAATTTCGTCGTCACCGGTCAGGGCGGGTTCACCTGCACCAACGCGCTGCCGGCCGCCTGCAACTGGGTCGCCGAGGCTGAAGGCGGCTTCTGCCGCGCCTGTTCCCTGAACAAGACCATTCCGGATTTGTCGATCCAGGGCAATCCCGAGCGCTGGGCGCATACGGAGGCGGCCAAGAGGCGCGCGATCTACCAGCTTCTCCATTTCGGCCTCGACGTCTTCCCGAAATCCAACCCCGGCGGAGAAATCGGCATCGCTTTCGATTTTCTTGCCGACCCCATTGGCGCCGGACCGGGCGGCGAGCACGTTCTGACCGGCCATGACAACGGCCTGATCACGCTCAACGTCGCCGAGGCCGACAGCCCCGAGCGCGAGAAGAGGCGTGTCGCGATGGGCGAGGCCTACCGCACCCTGCTCGGTCATTTCCGCCATGAACTCGGCCACTATTACTGGGACCGGCTGATCCGCGACGACCCGCGATGGCTCGACCGTTTCCGCGCGCTTTTCGGCGACGAGCGCGAGGACTACATGCAGGCGTTGCAGCGCCACTATGAAGCCGGCCCGCAGCCCGGATGGGAACAGAACCACATCTCGCACTACGCGGCGAGCCATGCCTGGGAGGATTGGGCCGAGACCTGGGCGCACTATCTCCACATCTACGACACGCTGGAAATGACGGCGGCGCTCAACATGCCGCTCGGCCGGCTCGACTCGGCGCTCAACCACGACCTGCCGCCCAATGAAGGCGAATTCGCCGACCAGTCCGTCGCCGCCCGGCCCGCCGATCTGGAGCCGCCCGCCGATTTCGACGAGTTCCTGACGCGTTGGCTGGTCCTCTGCGAGGCGTCGAACCAGATCAACCGTTGCATGGGTCTGCCGGATCTCTATCCGTTCGTGATCTCCGAGCCGGCGGCCGAGAAGCTGCGCTACGTGCATGAACTGATGGCCGAGACGCGCGGACGTTCGGGACCGCATTGACTCCGCGGCGGAACCGCGTAAAACGCGCGTCGAATGGGAATTTCGATAATGAGCGGCCTCATAATGGCATTCATGGCCTCATCGCCCGGCGCCTTCGGGCGCGGCGAGGCGCGTACGCGCGTTCGTTCGAACCTGGCCGCAAAGCTCTCCAAAACGACCACGAAAACCGTCTGATTTCCTGGCCTTTCCGCTCTCTCCCCGGTCTGGCCAGGGAGAGGTCCGCTTCCTGGCCGGCGGACGGTCTCGAAGATGAAGCGCGGAGAGATCGAGGATGGACGAAATGGGTTTCAAGATCGCAGTCGCAGGCGCCACCGGCAATGTCGGGCGCGAGATGCTGAACATTCTGGAAGAGCGCGGCTTTCCCGCCGACGAAATCGTCGCGCTCGCCTCGCGCCGCAGCCAGGGCACCGAAGTCTCCTATGGCGACCGCACCTTGAAGGTGCGCGACCTCGCGCAATACGACTTCTCCGACACCGACATCTGCCTGATGTCGGCCGGCGGCAACGTCTCGAAGGAATGGTCGCCGAAGATCGGCCGTCAGGGCTGCGTCGTCATCGATAATTCCTCCGCCTTCCGCTACGATCAGGACGTGCCGCTGATCGTGCCGGAAGTGAACCCGGACGCGATCGACGGCTTCTCGAAGAAGAACATCATCGCCAACCCGAACTGCTCGACGGCGCAGCTCGTCGTCGCGATGAAGCCGCTGCACGACCACGCCAAGATCAAGCGCATCGTCGTCTCGACCTATCAGTCGGTCTCGGGCGCCGGCAAGGAAGGCATGGACGAGCTCTTCACCCAGACGCGCGCCGTCTTCGTCGCCGATCCGGTCGAGGCCAAGAAGTTCACAAAGCGCATCGCCTTCAACGTCATCCCGCATATCGACGTCTTCATGGATGACGGCTCGACCAAGGAAGAGTGGAAGGTGATGGCCGAGACCAAGAAGATGCTCGACCCGAAGATCAAGGTCACCTGCACCGCCGTGCGCGTGCCGGTCTTCATCGGCCACTCCGAAGCGGTCAATATCGAGTTCGAGAACCCGATCACCGCCGATGAGGCGCGCGAGATCCTCCGGGAGGCGCCCGGCTGCCTCGTCATCGACAAGCGCGAGGATGGCGGCTACGTCACGCCGCTCGATTCGGCCGGCGAGGACGCGACCTACATTTCCCGCATCCGCGAGGACCAGACGATCGAGAACGGCCTCAACATGTGGGTCGTTTCCGACAATCTGCGCAAGGGCGCCGCGCTCAACGCGGTCCAGATCGCGGAACTGCTCGTCGCGCGCGGCCTGATCCAGCCGAAGAAGCAGGCCGCCTGATCAAGACTGAATTGAACGCAAGGCCGGGTTCATGCCCGGCCTTTTGTTTGCGGTTTCGGTGAAGGGGCCCCTTTAAGGGTCGGGTGGGCAATCGGAACTCAACCCGCTCACCCTTTCGGCGCAGGCCCCACCACCGCCCAGTTGTGCCCGAACGGATCGGTGAACTGGCCGTAAAGATCACCCCAGAAGGCGACTTCGAGCGGCGTCTTCACCTCGCAGCCCGCCGCCACCGCCCGGTCCCAGACGGCGCGGGCGTCGTCGACGATGATGTTCAGCGTCGTGCCCTGCGGCTCGACCCAGGGATAGCCATGCTCGGGCATCGCGTCGGCGATCATCAGTGTGCCGCCATTGATGACGAGTTCGCAATGCATGATGCGCTTGCCGTCCTCCATCATCATGCGCTCGCCCTGCTCCTCGGCGCCGAATGCGCGCTTGTAGAACGCGATCGCCGCCGTCGCATCCTTCGACATCAGATGCGGCGTCACGCCGGGATAATTGTAATCGGACATTTTTCGATCCTCCCGCGTCAGCGCTCGATGAAGGCGTCGAACCCGCCATAGATGAAGCGCTTGCCGTCGAACTGCATGTTCTCCATGGCGGGCTTCATCCGCGGGTCCTCGAACACCTTCTTCATCACCTCGTCGCGCTTGGCCTTGTCGGGATAGGTCGCCCAGGCGAAGACCACGATCTCGTCGTCCTTGGCCTGCACGGCGCGCGGGAACGAGGTCAGTTCGCCATGGGGCACATCGTCGGCGAGACATTCGACATAGCCGGTCGCGCCATGTTCGAGCCACACATCCGCCGATACGCGGGCGTGCTCCTTGTAGGTCTCGAGATTGGCCTTCGGCACGGAAAGCAGGAATCCATCGACATAGCTCATGGCAAGTCTCCTTTTTCGGGTTGGTTCGGCAATATGACGAACGGCCGTTCGCCGTCCCGACATCATGGCCGCAAAAACTTCGTCCATGCCGAGCAAGCGATGCGGAACCGGCAGGCGGCGGGGCGATTGTACTGCCGCGATTGGAGAAATGAATGCGCACAAGCGGAAAATTGCTCGTCCTTGGCGCGGCCCTCGTCACCGCCGCCACCATGCGCCGCGCCTTCACCTTGCCGCAGCGCGCCCTGCCCGATCCCGCGCCTGCGCCCGATGTTTCCGACACGACGCTCGCGCGCATGACGCGCCCCGCGGTCGACGCCCATCCCGGCCTTTCAGGAGTTCGTCTGCTGGCCGACGGGCCGGAAGCCTTCGCCGCCCGCATGTCGCTCGCCCGCCAGGCCGAGAAGACGCTCGATCTGCAATATTACATCTGGCGCGGCGATCGCACCGGCACCATGCTTCTGGAAGAGGTGCTCGACGCCGCCGATCGCGGCGTTCGCGTGCGGCTCCTTCTCGACGACAACGGCATTGACGGGCTCGATCGGATTCTGTTCGCACTCGACCGGCATCCGCGCGTGGAGGTGCGGCTGTTCAATCCGTTTCCCCTCCGCTGGCCCAAGGTGCTCGGCTACGTCTTCGATTTCCAGCGTCTGAACCGGCGGATGCACAACAAGAGCTTCACCGTCGACGGCCGGGCGACGGTGATCGGCGGCCGCAATATCGGCGATGAATATTTCGGCGTCGCCGACGGTCCGCTTTTTGCCGATCTCGACGTGCTCGCCATCGGCCCTGTCGTTGGCGAGGTCGCGGCGCAATTCGAGGATTACTGGAACGCGGCCTCGTCCTTTCCCGCCCGTTTGCTTCTGCGCCGGGTCGGACCGCGCAGCTTGCGACGGTTGCGCAGGCGCAGTTCCATCGTCGAACGCGATCCGGAGGCGCGGCGTTTCCTGAAGGCGGTCCGCGACCTTGAGATCGTGCGCCAGCTCGCAGAAGCGCGTCTGCCGATGGAATGGGCGAAGGTGACGCTTATGCACGACGATCCCGGCAAGGCGCTCGGTTATATGCGAAAGGGCAAGAGCAACGAAGCGCGGCTCTCCGGCCTGCTTGAAAACGCGATCGGCGCACCGAAGCGCGAACTCGCCATCATCGCCGGCTATTTCGTGCCGGGCAGGCGCGGCGTCGCCAATCTGCGTGCGCTGAGGTCGCGCGGCGTCGAGGTGTCGATCCTCACCAACGCCTATGAGGCGACGGATGTCGGCGCGGTCCATGCCGGCTATGCGCCCTATCGCCGGCAATTGCTGCGTGCCGGCGTCAGACTATACGAGATGTGCGACAGCGCCCGTCGCGCGCCCTCGCGCAAGGAACGTCGCAAGGGGTCCCGGCTCGGCATTTCGGGCCGGCTGCGCGGGTCGGGAAGCGGCTCGGCATCGGCCCTGCGCGCCGGGGCGTCGACGCTTCACGCCAAGACCTTCTCGGTCGACCGCGAGCGGCTTTTCGTCGGCTCGTTCAATTTCGATCCGCGCTCGATCGATCTGAACACCGAGATGGGGATCGTGATCGATTCGCCGACGCTGGCGGGGCTCATCGCCGACGCCTTCGCGGACGTGGTGCCCGAAAATGCCTACGAGGTGGCGCTGTCCGAACATCGCGGGCTGGTCTGGAACCGCCCGGACCTCGACACGCCCCTGCGGCGAGAGCCGGGAATGGGGCTTAGCGACCGGTTGGCGATCGGCATATTGAAGCGTCTTCGCATCGAGTGGCTGTTGTAGGTCAAAGCGTCTTGGCCAACGCTTCGAGCTGGTCGGCGCAGATTCCCCAGCCGTCGTGGAAGCCCATCTTCTCGTGACTTTCCTTGTCTTCCGCCCGCCAGTGGCGCGCCCGCGCCGTGTAGCGCGTCTTGCCGCCCTCGTCGGCGAAGATGACGATGCCGGTGAAGAACGGCTTTTCGGATGGCGCCCAGCCTTGCGTGTAGGCGTCGGTGAAAACGATCTTCTCGTTCGGCACGATTTCCAGATAGACGCCGTCATTGGGATATTCGTTGCCGTCCGGGTCGCGCATGACGACGAAGGACCGCCCGCCGGGACGCAGGTCGACCTCGGCCTTCGCGATCGTCCACGGCGCCGGCACGAACCATTTCGGCAGGAGTTCGGCGTCGGTCCAGCAGCGGAAGAGCTTGTCGCGCGGGGCGTCAAGAAGGCGGGTGAGGACGAGTTCGTGCTCGGTTTCGGCCTTGGGTTCGGGGGTCATGGCGATCTCCTTCGTGATGTCTGTTCCAAGGACGTTTCTAAAGATCGCGAACCGACATCCCGAGGCGGGAATTCTATCCGGCCTTCGCCTGCATCCGGTCGAGATGGCGGCGGATATGGGCCGCCTCGGCCGGATTGCGCGCCAGCGCGATGGCGCGGTCGAACGCCTCGCGCGCCTCGCGGCAGCGTTCGAGTTCGAGAAGCAGCCCGCCGCGCAGGCCGTGATAGTTGAAATAGCCGGAAAGCCGGTCGCCGAGCGGCTCGATCAGGTCGAGCGCGGCCTGCGGTCCTTGAACCTTGGCAAGTGCGACAGCCCGGTTGAGCGTGACGATCGGCGACGGCTCGATGCGCTCCAGCATCCGGTAGAGAAGTTCAATCTCCGTCCAGTCGGTTTCCCCGGCCGTCGCCGCCCGCGCGTGAAGCGCCGCGATCGCGGCCTGGATCTGGTAGCTGCCCGGCCGGCGATGGCGAAAGGCCTTGTCGACAAGCGCCAATGCCTCGCTGATCATCTTGGCGTTCCAGCGCGACCGGTCCTGGTCGTCGAGCAGGATGATCTCGCCGGCAGCGTCGATCCGCGCGGCGGTGCGCGAATGCTGCAAGAGCATCAGCGCGAGAAGGCCCATGATCTCGGGCTCGGTCGGGAAGATGCGCAGCAGCAGCCGGCCGAGCCGGATCGCCTCCTCGCACAGAACCGAAGCGGCCTCGCTGGCGCCCGGCCGGGACGAATAGCCCTCGTTGAAGACGAGATAGATCATCGCCGCGACCGCGCCGACACGGCTCGACCGCGCGATGGCGTCCGGCGTCTCGAACGGGCGGCCGGATGCGGCGATCTTCGACTTGGCGCGGGTGATGCGTTGTTCCATCGCCGCTTCCGTGACGAGGAAGGCGCGCGCGATCTGCGGCAGGGTGAGGCCGGAAACGATGCGCAGCGCCAGCGCCACCTGATGCTCGGGTGGCAGCGCCGGGTCGGAGCACACGAAAAGCAGGCGCAGAATGTCGTCGCGATAATCGCCATGGTCGAGCCGGTCGGCAAGCGGCGTCTCGACATCTTCGAGGTCCGACAGCGCAGGCTCGTCCGGCAGCGCGACGAGGCGCTTGTCGCGCCGCACCGCGTCGATGCCGACATTGCGCCCGACGAAGATCAGCCATGCGGCCGGATCGCGCGGCGCGCCGTTCTTCGGCCAGTTCTTCAGCGCCCTCAGACAGGCTTCCTGAAACGCCTCTTCCGCGCGGTCGAGGTCGCGGAAATAGCGCAGGAGCGCGCCGACCGCCTGCGGACGGGCGGCGGATATCAGCGTCTCGATGGCGCGGGCGTCGGTCATGAAGCGTGTTTTTCCCTGTCGCGGTCGCGCATGTAGCCGACCGGGCGGATTTCATAGGAGCCGCCGCCGGGATTGGCCTCGGCCAGGTCCTTCGAGAAGGCCAGCGCCTCGTCGAGATTGTCGAAATCGACCAGGTAGAATCCGAGGAACTGCTCCTTGGTCTCGGCGAAGGGGCCGTCGATGACGAGCGGTTCGCCGCCGGCCTTGCGCAGCGTGGTGGCGGCCGTGGTCGGCAGGAGCCGCGCGACCGGGCCGAGCTTGCCGGACCCCTCGACCGTCTGGAGCACGGCGTCGAGGCGCGCCATGACGGCGTCGTCCTCCTCCTTGGTCCATTGGCCGACCGTGTCTTCCTGATTGTAGCAAAGAATGGCGTAGAGCATGTCCTGGCCTCGCGCACTTGATGAAAAGACGAACGACGACAGGCGTAGCCGACAGATTTCGCTGCGGCAATTTCGAAAAAGTTCACGGCGGGTGCGCAAACAAAAACCCCGCCGGCGGGACCGGCGGGGTTTTGAAAGATCGCTGAAACGAAATCTTACGAAGCGGCTTCTTCCGAAGTCTCTTCTGCGGCCGGCGCATTGGCGGCCTCGGCGGCGGCGGCCTCGTCGGCAGCCTTCTTGGCGGCGGCGTCTTCCTCGGCCTTCTTCTGGGCGGCGACGCGCTCCTGCGCCTTCTTGCCCGGCTCGGCCTTGTTCGGGTTGTTGCGGGCTTCACGCTTGACGATGCCGGCCTGGTCGAGGAAGCGCAGCACGCGGTCGGTCGGCTGGGCGCCGTGGTCGAGCCAATGCTGGATGCGCTCATTGTTGAGCTTCACGCGCTCTGCATCCTTGGGCAGGGTCGGGTTCCACGAACCGACCTGCTCGATGAAGCGGCCGTCGCGCGGCGCGCGGACATCGGCGATGACGACGTGATAATAGGGGCGCTTCTTGGAGCCGGCGCGGGCGAGGCGGATTTTCAGTGCCATTTCAGTTCTCCTGGAAAGATGGAATTTATGCGTTTTCGTGTTTCTCAGAGGCGATCGCCTCGTGATGGCGGATGACTTCGCGGACGATGAAGTTCAGGAACTTTTCCGCGAAATCGGGGTCGAGATTGGCGTCGTCGGCAAGCCGGCGAAGCCGTTCGATCTGGGTCTTCTCGCGGGCCGGATCGGCGGCGGGGAGATCGTTTTCGGCCTTCAGCTTGCCGACCGCCTGGGTGCAGCGGAAGCGCTCGGCGAGCATGTGGATCAGCGCCGCGTCGATATTGTCGATCGAGGCGCGGTAGCCCGCGAGGAGTTCGCGCGCGCGCGCGGTGTCGTCTTGCGTCATGATCTCCTCATTTCTTCTTCGTCAGGCCGGGAAGACCGCCGAGACCCGGCAATCCGCTTCCTTGGCCGCCGCCCAGGCCCGGCAAACCGCCGGGAAGTCCCTTGCCGAGGCCGGACGCCTGAACCTGTTTTTGTAGGGCTTCGAGCTGTTTCGGGTCCATCTTCGACAGGTCCGGCATCCCTCCTGCGAGGCCGCCCATGCCGCCGAGACCGCCGAGCCCCATCTTGGAGGCCATGCCGCCCATCAGGCCGCGCATCATGCCGCCGCCCTTGCCCTTGCCGCCCATGGCTTTCATCATGTCGGCCATCTGGCGGTGCATCTTGAGAAGCTTGTTGATCGCCGCCGCATCGGTGCCGGAACCGGCGGCGATGCGCTTCTTGCGCGAATGCTTCAACAGGTCGGGATTGGACCGCTCGGCTTTGGTCATCGACTGGATGATGGCGATCTGGCGGGCGAAGGTCTTGTCGTCGAAACCGGCGGTCGCGATCTGGTCCTTCATCTTGCCCATGCCGGGCATCATGCCCATGATCCCGCCCATGCCGCCCATCTTCTGCATCTGGCGAAGCTGGTCGGCGAGGTCGTCGAGATCGAACTTGCCGGACTGCATCTTCTTGGCCATCGCCTGCGCCTTTTCGGCGTCGATGGTCTCGGATGCGCGCTCGACGAGCGAAACGATGTCGCCCATGCCGAGAATGCGGTCGGCGATGCGCTTGGGATAGAACTCCTCCAGCGCATCCATCTTCTCGCCGGTGCCGATCAGCTTGATCGGCTTGCCGGTGACGGCGCGCATGGAAAGCGCGGCGCCGCCGCGCCCGTCGCCGTCCATGCGGGTCAGGACGAGGCCGGTGATGCCGACGCGGGCGTCGAAATTCTGCGCGAGGTTGACCGCGTCCTGGCCGGTCAGCGAATCCGCGACCAGCAGGATTTCGTGCGGCTTGGCGACGGCCTTGATCTCGGCCATCTCGGCCATCAGCGGCTCGTCGATATGGGTGCGGCCGGCGGTATCGAGGATCACCACGTCATGGCCGCCGAGGCGGGCCGCCTGCACGGCGCGCTTGGCGATGTCGACCGGCGACTGGCCGGCGATGATGGGCAGCGTCGCCACCCTGGTCTGCTCGCCGAGCTGGCGCAGCTGCTCCTGCGCGGCCGGGCGGCGCGTGTCGAGCGACGCCATCAGGACCTTCTTGCCCTGCTTGTCGTCGAGGCGCTTGGCGATCTTGGCCGTGGTGGTGGTCTTGCCGGAGCCCTGCAGGCCGACCATCATGACCACGACCGGCGCCGGCGCGTTCAAGTCGATGGTCTTGCCTTCCGAGCCCAGCATCGCCACCAGCTCGTCATGCACGATCTTGATGACCATCTGGCCGGGCTTGATCGACTTCAGCACCGCGGCGCCGACGGCCTTCTCACGCACGCTGTCGGTGAAGGAGCGCACCACGTCCAGCGCCACGTCGGCCTCGATCAGCGCGCGGCGAACCTCGCGCAGCGCCGCCGAGACATCCGCCTCCGACAGCGCACCGCGGCCGGTCAGGCCGTTCAGGATCGAACCAAGGCGCTCCTGCAGTGATTCAAACATTCCATTCCCCATGTCTCGGACATCCGTGCCCGAGAGGTAGTTCCTCGACGGCCAAGCTACAAACGAACCGCCAAAACCAAAAAGCACCCGGGGGCGCATCGCGCTGCCGGGTGTTGGCCTCCGGGATCGATTTATACCACTAGGGGTCCCGGTCGGCGGCTCGGAGTGTCGAAACTCGTCGCTGAATTGCGGGCTGTAGACAGGAAACGTCGGGGAAAGTCAAGTTTCGCCAGCCTTCGAACAGATTTGCGGCCGGGCACGATGTCGCGCCCGGCCGCAAGTTCTTGATCTTCGCCTTTACTCGTAGACGTAGACGATGCGTCGCGAGCCGGGCTCAACCAGCATCGGGCGGTCATTCACATAGACGTAGCGATACTCGTAGTCGGGCACGGAGCGCAGCTCCACATCGGCCGGAAGCGTCGTGCCGATCGCATATTCACCTTGCAGGCGCACGGGCTCGTAGCGGTTCGACGTCACATAGGTGCGAACACGTGACGGCGGGTCGATGACCGCGCCCGTCGTACCGCCGACAACCATGCCAGCCGCGCCGCCGACCGCCGCACCGATCGGGCCGCCGACAACGGCGCCGGCCACTGCACCGGTCGCACCACCTGCCACGACGCCCGCCGTAGCGCCAGGGCTGCCCGAAGGACGGATGGCAGCTGTGGGCTGCTC
>JAESGS010000154.1_pt1 | contig 105140 bp, 84 predicted proteins | sample 9269761 | NCBI WGS metagenome assembly JAESGS01 (sample SAMN15741799, study PRJNA653493) | algae metagenome | isolation source: Cyanosarcina radialis HA8281-LM2 and co-occurring heterotrophs from damp... | place: USA: Makauwahi cave, Hawaii | collected 2011-01-06 | reverse complement strand
TGTCGGCGTTGAACGTCGCCAGACCGTCGACGAACGCCGCCGCCTCGATCCCCGTCAACGTGTCCGTCCCGCCCTCGCGGCCGCCCACCACCGTCGTGGAGTTCACCGTCGCATAGCCCTTGCGCGCTCCGGCATAGCCCGACACGTCGTAGCCCTCGCCGCCATGGATCGTGTCGTTGCCGCCGCCGCCGGTGATGAGGTCGTTTCCGTTGCTCGTGCTGATCACGTTGGCGCCAGAGGTGCCGAACACCTGATCGTTTCCGATGAACGTGTTCACGCTCTCGAAATTGAGGGCGGAGTTCGTCACGCCGCCGGCGCGCGCCGTGCCGGCGGTGAGATCGACCACCAGGTCGGTCGAGTTGATCAGCTGAAGGATGTCCGTTCCCGCACCGCCCTCGAGCGTCTGACCGGCGATGACTTCGGTCTGGACCCAGTCGTCGCCGGCGCCCAGGTCGATCACGTCCGCGCCGGTCCCGGCCGTCACGGTGTCGTTGCCACCCCCGCCATTGATGATGTCCGGCCCACCGTTGCCCACCAGGGTGTCATTGTCGTCTCCACCATTCAGCGTGTCCGCCCCATCGCCTCCCCAAAGGAAATCATCGCCCGCGTCGCCACTGAGCGTGGATCCGCGCAAGGTGATCGGAACCGGCGTCTGGCTGGGCACCGACACGTGCATGGTATAGGTGCTGCCGGCCGGAGGCGCGCCGGTGACCAGCGTGCCATCGCTGCCCGACACCCAGCGGGACACCGAGACGTAGAAGGTGCCGGATTCCGTGGCGGTGTAGGTGATGGCCGAGTCGGTGGACGCGCCGCCGTCGACATCGGCGCCCGACGCGTCGTCGTTCGTGACGAGGACGGTCTGGCCGGGGCCGTACAGGCGCAGGACCGAGTCGAAGCCCGCCCCGTCGATGTCGATGACGATCTGGTCGCCCGCCGTGACGGTGAAGGCGTAGAATTCCTCCGCGCCATGCGACGTGCCGAGCACCGTCGAATGCGGCACCGTGCCGGCGTTCCGAATGGCGCTGTTGGTCTGCAGGTCGAACGTGCCGTTCAGGCTGACCGCGCTGCCGAACCCGGCATTGGTGGTGCCCTGCGCCTTGACGACGTCGTCGGCCGCCGCCTCAGCCGGAGCTCCGGCTCTCAGTTCATCGCGCCCGGCTCCGCCGCTGATCGTGTCGATGCCTCCGTTGCCGCGAATCTCGTTGTCTGCGGCGTCGCCGGTCAGGACGTCGTTGAACGCGGAACCATCGATTTCCTCAATGCCGGACAAGGTGTCGGCGCCGGCCGCTCCGCTGGCGACGCCGGTGGCCAGGTTGACCGTCACCCCGCCGCTTGCGGTCCGATAGTCCGCTATGTCGATCCCGCTCCCGCCGTTCAAGGCGTCGGCGCCCAAACCTCCGACGAGGACGTCCCCGCCGTCTCCGCCGTTGAGCGTGTCGTTTCCGCTGCCGCCGTTCAGGAAATCGGCGCCGCCAAGGCCGTTGATGGTGTCGTTGCCGGCCAGACCGCCCAGATTGTCGGCGAACTCGGTGCCGTTCATCGTGTCGTCGGTCGGGTCGCCGGCCACGGTCAGGCCCCCGGTCGGCGCCGCCGCGATGGTCTGGTCCGCGAACTGCAGGAACTCCACATTGATGATGGTGTCCGTGCCGTCAGGCCCGCTGACGGTGCCGATCTGACCGTTCCAGGTGATGGTGTACTGGCTGCGGTTCCCGCTGAACACGACGGTGTCCGTGCCCAGGCCGCCGTCGATCTCGTCCATGCCGAGGCCGCCCGTGATGCGGTTGTTCGCCGAGTTTCCGCGGATGGAGTCGTGTCCGTCGCCGCCGATCGCGTTCTCGATCACGGCACCCATGGCGATCGCCACGTTGCCGATCAGGGCACCCACGCTGGAGAATGCGCCCTGGCGCAGATCGATCACCTGGTCCTGCGCGTAGCCGGAGAAGTCGAAGGTATCGACTCCGCCCGCGTCCCACACCGCGAAGATCAGCAGGTTGGCACCCGACGTGGCGCTGAACCAGCTGCGATCGGCGTTGGAGTTGAAGCCGTAGACGGTGTCGCCCGTCCGCGTCGTCATGTTGGCGCCGTACAGGCGCTGGGCTGCCGCGATGTCGTCGAGCAGCGGCACGGCCGAGTAGTACTGCTGGTTGCCGATCCGGTAACTGGCACCCGTGAACGTTTCAGAGAAATAGCTCATCAGCGAGTACTGACGGCTGTCCTCGAAATAGACGGCGTGCTGGGCGTAGGTGATGCTGACACCGGGCCCCGCGTTGTAGGCGGCGGGGTGGCTCAGGCCGATCGCGTGGCCGATCTCGTGGGTCAGCACCTGCAGGCCGTACTGCAGGAACACGGGGTTGGAGTTGTAGGTCAGGCTGTTGTTGACCCAGACGTCGCCCTGCAGCGCGGAATCGCCCCGGGCGGCGACGCTGCCGGCCGAGCCGGGAAGATAGGCGAAGGCGGCCGCGCCGTCCGAGCCCGTGGCGTAGTTGCCGAACAGGATGGTGGCGCTGTTGGTGGCCGAGTACTCGCTGCCGACGTCCTGGACGCGAGTGAAGACGATGTTGGCCACATCAGACCACGACTGCAATGCCAGCAGGGTCGCCGCGATCTGGGCGGCGTTGAAGTTGCTGTAGCCGGCCGTGTCCGTCGGCATGCTTCCGGGGCTGCCGTTCAGCCCCGGCTGCGATCCGCGGAAAGCGAACGTCACGGTCGTCGGCTGGCCGATGCCCGTTGCCCACGTCAGATTGGTGCGGGTGATCTGTTCCCCGGCGTCCAGCGGCAGGAGCGAAGGCTTGCCGTTCGGGCCCGTTCCGCCCCGGTCATCGGCGTTGATGATCGCGCCCTGCGACCCGTCTTCGGCCGCCTCCGCAACACCGTGGAACCGCCCGCAGCCGGCGCACAGGCCGTAGCTGGAGATGGCACCGAACATGTCGGGGGAGGCGTCCGCGCCTCCCTCGATGAACGGACCGTTGCGCACGGAGGCCTCGCGGCCCGAGGAAAAGGCGTCGAACATGGTGACCCACCCGGCAAGAAATTACGTCTGGCGAACACCGTATCCCAGATGGGCGGAACCACAAGCGCGGCCGTTGTCGCGTGCCGCCTTCCTAAGGCCGCGTGGGTCCGCTATGGGCGCGCCATGGACGAGATCGAACGCCAGTCCGAAGAGCGCGGCTGGGCCACGGCGAAGACCCTGGCCGAGGCACTGCCCTACATCCAGGTCTATGACCGCGAGACCGTGGTCATCAAATACGGCGGTCACGCCATGGGCGACAGCGCCGTGGCCAAGCAGTTCGCCGCCGACGTGGTCCTGCTGAAGCTGATGGGCGTGAACCCGGTGGTGGTCCACGGCGGCGGCCCCCAGATCAGCGCCATGCTGGACAAGGCCGGGGTCAAGTCCGCCTTCGTCGACGGCCTGCGCGTGACCGACGCCGACACCATGACGGTGGCCGAGATGGTCCTGTCCGGCGCGGTCAACAAGGAGATCGCCCACTGGATTACCGTCGCGGGCAAGGAGGCCGACGTGCGCGGCATCGGCCTGTCCGGCAAGGACGCGGGCCTGCTGACGGTCGAGAAGACCCGCCGGACCAAGCGCGATCCCGACAGTATGATCGAGCACGAGGTCGATCTGGGCTACGTCGGCGAACCGACAAAGGTCGACGCCAAACTGCTGAACCGGCTGATCGAGTCCGACGCCGACTGGGTGCCCGTCGTGGCGCCGATCGGCGTGGCCGAGGACGGCCAGACCTTCAACGTCAACGCTGACACCGTGGCGGGCGCCCTCGCCGGAGAGCTGAAGGCCAAGCGCATGCTGCTGCTCACCGACGTGCCGGGCGTGAAGGGCGCGGACGGCCAGATCATCCGCCAGATGACGCTGGGCGAGGCGTCGAAACTGATCGAGGACGGCGTGGCCGTCGGCGGCATGATCCCCAAGCTGCAGACCGCCATGGCCGCCGTGCGCGCCGGCGTCGAGGCCGTGGTCATCCTCGACGGGCGCCGCCCGCACGCCATGCTGGTCGAGCTGTTCACCGAGACAGGCGCGGGCACCCTGGTGAAGGCGGGATGACCGACCTGCGGCACGTCACCGCCTGGGTCTTCGACATGGACGACTGCCTCTATCCGCGCGCCCAGGGCGTGATGCGGCTGGTGCAGGAGCGGATCAATGCCTTCATGATGGCCGCCGTCGGCCTGCCCAAGGATGAGGCGCGGGCGCTGCAGGTGCAGTTCCTGAACGAGCACGGGACCACGCTGGCGGGCCTGATGGCCAACTATGCCGTCGACCCCGACGCCTTCCTGCACGACGTCCACGACGTCCCGCTGGACTCGCTGGAGCCCAACCCCGAGCTCGCCGACCTCCTCGACCGCCTGCCGGGTCGCAAATTCGTGCTGACCAACGGGGCGCGCATGCATGCGGACCGGGTTCTGGGCCAGATCGGCGTGACGGGCCGTTTCGACGGCGTCTGGTGCATCGAGGACATGGACCTGGTGCCCAAGCCGGCACCGGCGACCTTCCGCCGCTTCCTGGACCGGTTCGGGATCGACCCGCACGCGGCCGTCTTCTTCGAGGACACCCCGCGCAACCTGATCCCGGCCAAGGCGCTGGGCATGGCCACCGTCCTGATCGGCGACGGGCATGGGCACGAGATCGGCGACTGGGTCGATCACCGCGCCGACGACCTGACCGACTTCCTCCGCCCCCTCGCCCTCAGGGACGCCGCATGACCGACCAACTGGAAACCGTGATCGAAGCCGCCTGGGAGGACCGGGCGAACGTCTCGGCCGCCACCCACGGCGAGGTGCGTCACGCCGTGGAGCAGGCGCTGGAGATGCTGGACTCCGGCCGCGCCCGCGTCGCCTCGCGCGGCACCGACGGGATCTGGACCACGCACCAGTGGCTGAAGAAGGCGGTGCTGCTGTCCTTCCGCCTGAACGACAACACCCTGATGCGCGCCGGCGACCGCGGCCCCAACAGCGGCGCGCCGGGCCTCGGCCCCTTCTGGGACAAGGTGCCCAACAAGTTCGGCGACATGACCCCGACCGAGTTCCAGCACGCCGGCTTCCGCGCCGTGCCGGGCGCGATCGTCCGCAAGGGCGCCCACGTGGCGAAGAACGTGGTCCTGATGCCCAGCTTCGTGAACATCGGCGCTTTTGTGGACGAAGGCTCCATGGTCGACGCCTGGGCCACGGTCGGATCTTGCGCCCAGATCGGAAAGGACGTGCACCTGTCGGGCGGTGCCGGGATCGGCGGGGTGCTGGAGCCGCTTCAGGCCAATCCGACCATCATCGAGGACGGCTGCTTCATCGGTGCGCGCGCCGAGGTGGCCGAGGGCGTGATCGTGCGCGAGGGCGCCGTCCTGGCCATGGGCGTCTATCTGTCGGGCTCGACCAAGATCGTCGACCGCGCGACCGGCGAGGTCTTCCGCGGCGAGGTGCCGGCGTATTCGGTGGTGGTGCCGGGCGCCCTGCCCGACCCGAACGGCGGCCCGAGCCTCTACTGCGCCGTCATCGTCAAGCGCGTCGACGCCCGGACGCGGGCCAAGACCGGGGTCAACGAGCTGCTGCGCGACTGACCCCGGCGTGCCTCAGGCCGCGGCGGTCGAGGCCTTGCCGAAGTGCGGATTCAGTTCGCCCGAGGCGTAGCGCTTGGCCATCTGGGCGGTCGACAGGGGCTTGATCTTCGAGGCCATGCCCTCGCAGCCGAACTGCACGAAACGCTCCTGGCAGAGCTTGCGCATCGCCTCCTTGGCGGGCTTCAGATAGGCGCGGGGATCGAACTCGCCGGGCTTCTCGGACAGGATTTTGCGGATCGCGCCGGTCATGGCCATGCGGTTGTCGGTGTCGATGTTGATCTTGCGGACGCCGTGCTTGATGCCGCGCTGGATTTCCTCGACCGGTACGCCCCAGGTCTGGGGCATCTGGCCGCCGTACTTGTTGATGATGTCCTGCAGGTCCTGCGGCACCGAGGACGAGCCGTGCATGACGAGGTGGGTGTCGGGCAGGCGGCGGTGGATCTCCTCGATCACGTTCATGGCCAGCACTTCGCCGTCCGGCTGGCGCGAGAATTTGTAGGCACCGTGGCTGGTGCCCATGGCGATGGCCAGGGCGTCGACCTGGGTCTCGCGCACGAAGTCCACGGCCTGGTCCGGGTCGGTCAGCAGGGCGGAGTGATCCAGCTTCCCTTCGAAGCCGTGGCCGTCCTCGGCCTCGCCCATGCCGGTTTCCAGCGAACCCAGAACGCCCAGTTCACCCTCGACCGAGACGCCGCAACTGTGCGCCATCTGGACGACGCGACGGGTGACGTCGACGTTGTACTCATAGCTGGCGGGCGTCTTGGCGTCCTCCTCCAGCGAGCCGTCCATCATCACCGAGGTGAAGCCGTACTGGATGGCGGTGGCGCAGGTGGCCGGACCGTTGCCGTGGTCCTGGTGCATGCAGACCGGGATGTGCGGATACAGCTCGGCCAGCGCGTCGATCAGCTTGGCCAGTACGATGTCGTTGGCATACGAGCGCGCGCCGCGCGACGCCTGGATGATCACCGGCGCGTTGACGGCCTCGGCCGCCTCCATGATCGCCAGGCCCTGTTCCATGTTGTTGATGTTGTACGCGGGCAGGCCGTAGCCTTCCTCGGCGGCGTGATCGAGCAGCTGGCGCAGGGTGATGCGGGCCATCGCGGGCGTCTCCTGAATTCGTCTTGTTCTTGCGGTCGGACTTAGCGCCACAGGCGGGCGAAGTCACGCAATGTAACAACGCAGGCCGCGGTCCCATCCGCGGTGTGGCCTCAGGTCCGCAGCGCCTCGACGCCGGGCAGGGGCTTGCCCTCCATCCATTCGAGGAAGGCACCCCCGGCGGTGGAGACGAAGGTCAGGTCGTCGACGACGCCCGCGTGGCTCATGGCCGCGACAGTGTCGCCGCCGCCGGCGACGGCGACGAGCGCGCCGGTGGTCGCCAGCTGCGCCGCCGCCTGCGCCGCCTTAACCGTGGCGGCGTCGAACGGCGGCACCTCGAACACGCCCAGCGGCCCGTTCCAGATCAGGGTGCGCGACAGGGCCATGCCCTTGATCAGTTTCTCGACCGTGAGCGGGCCTGCGTCGAGGATCTTCTCGTCGTCGCCGATCTCCTCGCGGGCCAGGACGGTGCGGGTCTCGGCGCCCGGCTTGACCTCGGTGGCCACCACGACGTCGATGGGCAGCAGGATCTCGCAACCCCTGGCCTCGGCCTCGGCCAGGATTTCGCGCGCCGTGTCGGCCATGTCGCGCTCGGCCAGCGAGCCGCCGATGTCGATCCCCTGCGCATACAGGAAGGTGTTGGCCATGCCGCCGCCGATGGCGAGGCGGTCCAGCTTGCCGACCAGATTCTTCAGCAGGTCCAGCTTGGTCGAGACCTTGGCCCCGCCGACGATGCCGATGACCGGCTTCTGTGGCGTGCCCAGCGCGGCGTCCAGCGCCTGCAGCTCGCGCTTCATCGCCTCCCCGGCATAGGCCGGCAGAATGCGGGCCAGACCCTCGGTCGAGGCGTGGGCGCGGTGGGCGGCGGAGAAGGCGTCGTTGACGTAGAGGTCGCCCAGATCGGCCAGCTGTCGGGCGAAGGCCGGATCGTTCTTCTCCTCGCCTGCGTGGAAGCGCACGTTCTCCAGCAGGATCACCCCGCCGGCGTCGAGGTCGGCGATGGCGGCCTGCGCCGTCTCGCCCACGCAGTCGTCGGCGAAGCGGACGGGCGCGCCCAGCAGCCGCTCCAGATCGTCGACGACGGGCTGCAGGCTCATCTCCGGCACGACCTTGCCCTTGGGCCGGTCGAAATGCGCCAGCAGGGCGACCTTCGCCCCCGCGTCGCGCAGCCGCTGGATCGTCGGCAGGGCGGCGCGCAGGCGCGTGTCGTCGGTGACCTGGCCGCCCTCCATCGGCACGTTGAAATCCACGCGGACGAGCGCGGTCTTGCCGGCGAGATCGGAGGCGTCGTCGAGGGTGCGGAAGGTCATGGTCGCTCCATGCTTTCCTTCTCCCCTTGGGAGAAGGTGGCCCGGCGGAGCCGGGTCGGATGAGGGTCGGATGTGTCAGTCGGCGTAAGCCGTGGTCACGGAAGGATCAACCGCGCGTGGGCTCGGACGGCATCGGCGATGCGTTCGGGTTCGGTCAGCGCCACCTCGTTGCGGAACCGCAGGACCGTCCACCCCAGCCCTTCCAGCGCCCCCTGCCGCAGATGATCGTGCAGAAACGCTTCGTCCTGATCATGGAAACCGCCGTCGATCTCCAGAACCAGCTTCAGGCGATCGCACGCGAAGTCGACGACGTAGGGCCCGACCGGATGCTGCCGCCTGAACTTCAGCCCGTCGATGCGACCCGCCCGGACAAGCGCCCAGACCCTCTCCTCCGCCAGACCCGAACGGCCACGCAAGCTCCGGGCAAGATCGATCCGCCGCGACGTCATGGCCCCAATCTACTTCCTTCTCCCGCCGGGAGAAGGTGGCCCGGCGGAGCCGGGTCGGATGAGGGGCGTGTGTGGAAGTCGGCGCAAGCCGCGGAACCGCAGGCACAGCGGCTCACGCCGACGGAAGCACCGAACCCTCTCCCTTTCGCCTTGCCGATCGCTTCGCTCCCGGAGGCTCAAGCCCTCTCCCGATGGGAGAGGGTCAGGCTTCGGCGTCGGGCTCCCACGTCCGTAGGCGAGTTCCATAAGCCGCGGGGCAGGACGGGCTTGGCTGACCACCATGCTCTCAGCGACAAAGCCATCTGCGAAGTCGGCGACGATGTACGTCGTCGTAAGTGACATTAGCTCCACTTCGTCAGCCGTCGGTTCTTCAGCGAACACAGCCATCGTGCGAATAGTGCGGCCGTCCTTCTCAAGCGAAAACGACCGTAGGTTCGGTGTCACGTGCCCGAGCAGAGCGCGCTGGGCCGACCAAAGGAGGTAGCCCGGCGCGTCTTCGTCCATCAAAGGAACTTCGCCATCTCCAGCGCGGTGTCGCTCATCCGCGTCGCGAAGCCCCATTCGTTGTCGTACCAGGTCAGGATGCGGGCCAGCTTGCCGTCGACGACCTGGGTCTGGGGAAGGGCCGCGGTGGACGAGGCGGCGATGTGGTTCAGGTCGGTGGAGACGACGGGGTCGGTCGTGACGGCCAGAACACCCTTCATCGGGCCGTCTGCGGCGGCTTGCAGCGCGGCGTTGATTTCCTCGACCGTGACGTCGCGGCCGGAGACGACCTTCAGATCGACGACCGACACGTTGGGCGTCGGCACGCGGATGGACGAGCCGTCCAGCTTGCCCTTCAGTTCCGGCAGGACCAGGCCCAGGGCCTTGGCGGCGCCGGTCGAGGTCGGGATCATCGACAGGGCGGCGGCGCGGCCGCGGTACAGATCCTTGTGCATCGTATCCAGCGTCGGCTGGTCGCCGGTGTAGGCGTGGATCGTGGTCATGTAGCCGCGCTCGATCCCGAACAGGTCGTGCAGGACCTTGGCGACGGGCGCCAGGGCGTTGGTGGTGCAGCTGCCGTTCGAGACGATCACGTCGTCGGCGGTCAGGACGTCATGGTTGACCTTGAAGACGATGGTCTTGTCGGCGCCGTCGCAGGGGGCCGAGACCAGCACGCGCCTGGCGCCGGCGGTCAGGTGGGCGGAGGCCTTCTCCTTGGTGGTGAAGATGCCGGTGCACTCGAACGCGATGTCGACGTTCAGGTCCTTGTGCGGCAGGTTCGCAGGGTCGCGCTCGGCGGTGACCTTGATCTTGCCCAGGCCCACGTCGATCCAGTCGTCACCGTGGGTGATCGTGCCGGGGAAGCGGCCGTGGACGCTGTCGTACTTCAGCAGGTGAGCATTGGTGGAGACCGGACCCAGGTCGTTGATCGCCACCACCTCGATGTCGCGGCGGCCGTGCTCGACGATCGAGCGCAGGACGAGACGGCCGATGCGGCCGAAGCCGTTGATGGCGACGCGGACGGTCATGATGGGGGCTCCTGAGGGGTCTGTTTCGTTGGCGTCTCAATGGAACCGACGCGCCCGGGGATCAACCCCGCTCGCGTAACATGACGTGATCGTCTGTTTCGTCAGGGCGTGCGCCGCACCCGCGACGCCGGTCCGTTGACGCCGGTCAGGTCGAACCCGGTGAGGGCCCCTTCGCCATCGCGCAGGAAGACGACGCGCATCCCGGGGTCGCCCGCCCGCATGAAGACGTCGTTGCCCAGCGGGATCAGGGTCCAGGCCGGCCGCCGGCCGCGGCTGGCGCGAAGGCCCTCGCCGTCGGCCGTCAGCGTCCAGTCGCCATAGGCACCAGCATAGGGTGCGAGGTCGACCTGGACCGGCTCCGCGCGCAGCGCCTGCGCCGCCCATTGCACGTCCGTCCGCCCGGGCTCCTTCAGCAGGATCGCGTCCAGCGCCAGCAGGTGCGCCGTCTCCAGAGCCCGATCCCACGGTGCGGCCACGTCCGGCACGACGCCGGTCCCTTCCCAGTTGCCGCCGGTCAACGGGTTCTTCGGCGAGCCGCCGGAGACGAAGACCATGAACCGGCCCCCGACCGGCACCATGCCGCCGGGGTTCGCCGCCCCGCCTGACGCCTCGCCGACGATCGTCGCGCGTTCGGCCGCCTGCAGCGTGTAGGGAAAGGCCTCGCCCGCCGACCCCGTCCGCCCGCTGGTCAGGATATAGACCGGCACGTCCAGACGCGGCGCGGGATGAAAGACCTCCGGCGCCTCACGCGCCGTGCCGTCCCGGCTGTGGAAGACGTTGTAGACATCGCGGTCCGGCCCGACGAAGGCGCTGACCAGATAGCCGACCATCGACGGCGCCCCGCCGCCGTTGTCGCGAAGGTCGATGATGATCGCGTCGGTTCCCGACATGAAGTCCAGCACCGCATCGGCTCGCCTGCGTGCCGGATCGTCCGGGTCGCCGAAGAAGATGTTGGCGAACGACTTCATCTCCACATAGCCGACGTTGCCAGGCAGGATACGCAGGTCGGTGAAGCCGAAATTGCCCCTCACGACCGAGGGCGGCGGCGCGGGCGGCGCGCCGTCCTGCGGCGGGCGACGCAGGCCGGGTCGGGGCAGGGGCGGAGCCGCCTCGGGCGCTTCCGGATCCCAGACGACGTTGAAGTGGGCGTCCTCGGGCTTCAGTCGCCGCGTCAGGACCGTCGCCAGATCCCGCGGATCGGTCAGGAGGTCGAAGGCACCCGAGGCGGCCTCGGCCTCCAGTTCGTCGGCGATCCGGTCGCCCTTCGCCGGGTCGAAGTAGACGCCGCGCACGGCACCGGCGACGGCGGCGACGGTTTCCCGCGGCGGAGGCACCTCCTGGGCCAGCACGGGTCCGGCCCACATCAGGGCGAAGGCGACGATCAGGGCGCGCATCAGGTGGTTTCCTCGTGAAGTGGCACGGTCAGTTCAGCGATCAGACCGCCTTCGGGCCGGTTGGTCAGCACCACGTCGCCGCCGTGGGCGCGGGCCGCCTGCCGGGCGACGGTCAGACCCAGACCCGTCCCGCCGGTCTCGCGGCTGCGGCTGGGCTCGGCGCGGTGGAAGGGTTCGAACACAGTCTGCAACTGCTCCTCCGGCAGGCCAGGTCCGTCGTCCTCGACGCGCACCATCGCCCGACCGTCGGCGGCGGCGGTCGAAACCCGGGCGGACCCGGCGTACTTGACCGCATTGGCGATCAGATTGGCCACGGCGCGACGGACGGCCGACGGGTCCGCGCGCACGTTCAGGGCAGGTCCGGCCGAGAAGGTCACGCTCTCGCCCGTCTCGCCGAAGCCACGCGCGCAGTCTGCAGTCAGGGCCGACAGGTCGAATACCTCGACCCGTTCCGGCAGGGCCTCTCCCCTGACCCAGGCCATGGCCTGGGCGATCAGGGTGTCCATCTCCTCCACGTCGGCGGCCATGCGGTCGCGCAGGACGTCGGGCACCTGTTCGGCCCGGAAGCGCAGGCGGGTCAGCGGCGTGCGAAGGTCGTGGGCGATCGCCGCCACCGTCTGGGTCCGCCGTCGCATGTGATCGCGCAGGGACGCCTGCATGTCGTTGAAGGCGTGGATGGCTGTGCGGACCTCGGACGGGCCCGACGGGGTCAGGGGCTCGGCATCCGGGTTCGCGCCCAGACGCTCGGCAGCCGCGGCGAAGACGCGGATCGGCCGCGTCAGCCGGCGCGCCATCCACCACACCAGGGGCGCCAGCAGCAGCAGGGATATGGACAGCGCCAGCAGCAGCCGCGATTGCCATGGCGAGAGCAGACCGCGCGGCGGCTCCACCGTGGCCCAGCGCCCGTCCTCCAGTCGCAGCGAGGCGGAGAAGGGGGCGAAGGTCAGGCGGTCGGCCGTGATGGTGAAGTGGCGGACCTCCGCGCCGTCGATGATCACGTCGCCGGGCGGCGGCGGAACGACGGGGCGGGCCGGCGGCCGCGGGACCTCGATCCAGACCCCGTCGACCGGCGGCGGCTGCGGCGGCTCCGGCGGGGCGGGAGGCGCGACGGCGGGGGCCTTTGCCCCTTCCCGGCGCAGGACGTGGACGCTGCTGCCGGTCACCTCCATCCGCATCTCCGCATCGGGCCGCAGCGGCCGGGGGAACCGGCCGCGACCCGGCGCGGCCACGATCACGCGCACGTCTTCCGGAGCGGCCTCCAGCCGGGTGGCCAGGGCGGCCGCAAGTCCGGCCTCGAGCGGATCACGGGGGCCGTCGGCGGTGGCGACGGGGCGGGCGTCGACGCGGCGCATCAACCGCTTGCCGTCGGCGGTCTCCGCCGGACGGCCCTGCAGCGCGTCCGCCGCGGCCTGCAGACTGAAACCCGCCGGCGGAGGGTCGGGCGACAGCAGCACCACGGTGAACGCCACGGCGTGCGACAACAACACCGCGGCCGCGGCCAACGCCGCCACCTGGACGAAGACGGGCAGGGCCCCGGACTGCCTCATCGCCGGGTCACCTTCGCCTCGAAGCGATAGCCCTCTCCGCGCAGGGTATGGATCAACTCCAGCCCCGATCCGTCGTCCAGCTTGCGGCGCAGCCGGCTGATCGACACGTCGACGGCGCGATCGAAGACGTCGGCGTCCTCACCCCGTGCCTTTTCCAGCAACTGGTCCCGCGTCAGCACCCGCCCGGCGCATTCCACAAAGGCCCTCAGGAGGGCGAACTCCCCGGCCGACAGCACCACGTCCTGACCGTCCGGCCGCGTCAGCGACCGGCGCATAAGGTCCAGCCTCCAGCCTGCGAACCAAAGGGCCTGGCTCCCGTCGCCCGGCTCGGCCTCGCGCGGGCGACGCAGCACGGCCCGGATCCGGGCCAGCAGCTCGCGCGGATTGCATGGCTTGGGCAGATAGTCGTCGGCACCCAGCTCCAGGCCGACGATACGGTCCGTGTCCTCACCCATGGCGGACAGCATGACGATGGGCGGTCCGGTGCCGGCGAGCCGGCGCACGACCGACAGGCCGTCCTCGCCCGGCATCATCACGTCCAGCACAATCAGATCCGGCCGGCGCGCCTGCAGCGCCCGGTCCATCTCGGCGGCCGAGGCCGCACCCTCGGCCTCATAGCCGTGGCGAGACAGGTACTCGGTCAGCACCTCACGGATGCCGGGGTCGTCGTCGACCACGAGGACGTGCGCGGAAGGGTCGGTCATTGCGACCATCATGGCCGCCCTTCGCGCCCGCGTCATTTCAACGGTGAAACAATGTGTCCGTGCGGTGAAACACGGGCGCAAGCGAGGCATGGTGTCCTGCCGTCATCGCGAACCCTCCCAGGATCCGTCATGCTGTTCTCCCTGCCCGTCGCCGCCGTCCTGACCCTGGCCCTGCAGGACCCGCCGCCGCCCGCGCCGCCGGCCCCGCCCGCGCCGCCGCGCGTGATGATGTTCAGCCACGGCGGTCCCGGACTGGACAAGGATGGCGACGGCTTCGTCACGCGCGAGGAGTTCTCCGCGCCGATGACCGACCACTTCGGCCAGATGGACAAGGACGGCGACGGTCGCCTGTCGACGGACGAACTGCAGGTTGGCGGACCGGGTGAGCACGACGTCATGATCCGCAGCGCAGGGCCGATGGTCTGGTCCGGCGCGCCCGGCGAGGGCGGTCACCAGGTCTTCGTCATGCGATCTCCCGGAAGCGTTCCCGGAAACGCCGAAGTCCGCACCTGGACCAGCGAGGACGGCAAGGAAGTCCGCGTCGAGGCCCACACTATCGTCATGCACGGCGGCCCCGGTGCCCCGCCCATGCCGCCCCATCCGCCGCACGCGCCCGGCGCGCCCGCGGCCCCGGGCGCCCGCTTCGTGATCCACACGACCGACGGGGCCGACGGCGCTCCGGGCGGACCCGGCGACCTTGACGCGGACGGGGACGGCCGGGTCAGCGAGGCGGAATTCCTCGCCCCGATGCGCGAGGGCTTCCGCAAGGTCGACGCCGACGGATCGGGCTTCCTGGAGGAGGGCGAGCGCAGCACGTCAGGCGTCCACGTGTTCACGCGTCGGGTCGAGACGTCCGCGGCCGAGTGAGGCGGCGCGCGGTTCCGCTTGCGGGCGAGGCCGCGCCAACCTTATCGTCCGGGTCATGATGGCCCGACGCCGAACCGACGTCCTGCGCGCCGCCCTGATCGGGGCGGCGCTGCTGTGCGCGCCCGTCGCCCACGCGCAGGAGCCCGCGGCGGCCGCCGCCTCGGCCGCCGTCGACGCCCAGCGCCGCGGAACCAACGCCCGGGTCTTTGACCGTGTCTGGACCGAGGTGAAACGCGAATACTACGACCCGAACCTGAACGGCGTGGACTGGGACGCGGCGCGCGAGGCCTGGCGTCCGCAGGCGCTGGCCGCGACTGACGATGGCCAGCTCTACGCCGCGATCAACGGCATGCTGGACCTGCTGGACGACGCTCACGCCCACGCGTCGTCGCCCGCCTCGCGGCGCCGTCAGGACGCCCAGAACCGCGATCGCGCGGTCCTCGGGGTGACCGTGGCGCGGGCCGAGGACGGCGGCTATCGCGTCGAGGCGGTGCGTGAGGGGTCCGCCGCCGCCGACGCCGGAGTCCGGGTCGGCTGGCGCCTGATCACCGACGCGGGCGGCTGGACGCCCGACCACGACGTCGTTGAGGGCACGCCGGTGCGGGTCGTCTTCGCCGACGGCGAGACCCGCCACGCGCTCGACCTGACGCCCCGCGTCATGCCGCCGATTCCGGTGTTCGCGGTCGACCGGTCGCGACCGGGTGTGCTGGTGCTGAGCGCGCGGGCCTTTGATCCCGGCATGGGCCGCTGGATGGGCGAGGAGCTGCGCGACCTGCCGCCCGACGTGGATGTGGTGCTGGATCTGCGCGCCAACGCCGGGGGCCGCCTGTGGGAGGCCGAGGCCGTGCTGTCCTGCTTCCTGCCGCACGACATGCCCTGGGCCTGGCGAACCGGCCGCGGTGCTCCGCGCCGGCTGCTGAAGACCGAGGCGCCCTGCGGCGCGCTGGACGCGCCGATCCCGAACGACCTCGCCGTCCTCGTCGGCCCGGCCAGCCGCTCCGCCGCCGAGCTCACGCCTGCCGCCCTGCAGGAGTCCGGCCGGGCGGTGATCGTCGGTGCGCCCACGTCTGGCGCCGTGCTGATCTCGCTGGACACCGACCTGCCCGACGGCGGCCGGTTGACCCTCAGTCGGGCCGATTTCGTCACCATCTCCGGGGTCCGGCTGGAAAAGGCCGGCGTCCGCCCGGACGTGGTCACGACGACGTCGGACGAGGCGTTGGACGCCGCCATCGCAGCGCTCGCCGACCCGGAGGAGAGGGCCGCGGCGGCGGGCGTCAGGGACGCCCCATGATCCTGAGAGGCTTCGCACCGCTTCTGGCGGCGGGCCTCCTGCTGGCCGGTTGCGCCGCGAACCTGCCTTTTTCCACGCAAGGCGTTCTGCCGCCCGCGGTCGTTGTTGCCGACGCCTCGCCGGAGCGGCGGGCCCTCAACGAACGCACCTACGACGCCGCGGTCGGATGGGTGGAGTCCCGCTACTACGACCGGAACCTGCGCGGCGTCGACTGGGCCGGAGAGACGGCCGCCCGGCGTGAAGCGGTCGTGTCGCAGCCGACGGAAGCCGCCTTCTACGGCCGCATGAGCGAGGTCTTCGACCTGCTCGACGACCGGCACACCAGCGTCACCTCGCCGACCGCTCGCGCGCGCGAACACGATGCACGGGGCGGGCGCGCGGGCCCCGGCTTTGGCCTGACTGCCACCCGGATCGGCGACGAATGGCGGGTCGTGCGGGTGTCCGACCGCGGGCCGGCGATCGACGCCGGCGTGCTGGTCGGCTGGCGGATTCTGAGCGTCGACGGCGAACGGGAACTGAACGCGGTGACGCCGGAGATCGGTCAGGCGGTTGCCATCCTCTTCGAGGATGAGGACGGCGTGCGCCGCACCCTCAGCCTGACCGCCGAGGAGCGTCCCGTGCGGCCGCCGTTTGAAGCCGTTCGGCGCGACGACGGCGTGCTGGTGCTGCGGTTTGACCGGTTCGACGTGCCGGCGGTGGAGTGGCTGGAAGCCCGCGTCGCGGAGGCTGTCGCGGATCCGCCCCGCGCTGTGATCCTGGATCTGCGGGAGAATTCCGGCGGTCTGCTGGCGGCGCTGGGAGACGTCGTCGCCCTGCTGCATGACGAGCGGGTCGCCTTCGCCCGTCAGAACGGCCGGTTCATCGACACGGAGTACGTCACCCGCCCGAACCCAGTGTTCTGGAGCGGTCCGGTCTACGCCCTGATCGGTCCGGGCTCCGGCAGCGCCGCGGAAGTGCTGGCGGCGCACCTGCAGGAGGCCGATCGCGGCGAGGTCGTCGGCGAACGCAGCGCCGGTGCGGTGGTCGCGTCGCGCGACGTCGATCTGCCGGACGGCGGCGTCATGTCGCTGAGCCTCTACGTGGTTCTGACGGCGCTGGAGCGGCGGTCTCTGGAAGGGGTTGGCGTCACGCCCGACCGGCTCGTCGAGCCGACCCTGGCCGAACGGCGCGCCGGCCGTGACGTCGTGCTGGACGCCGCCGTCGCCGCCGCGCTTGCCGCTGACTAGCCGGCGACCACCGTCACGCGCGACGCCGCCTCGCGCGCCCGCTCGCGGGCCTGATCCGTCGTCTCGCCGCGCGCCAGAGCCACCCCCATGCGGCGTCTCGCGAAGGCTTCCGGCTTGCCGAACAGGCGCAGGTCGGCGGTCGGAACCGACAGGGCCTCGGCGACACCCTCATAGGCGACGCCGACGGCGTCCATGCCGCCGTAGATGACCGCGCTGGCGCCCACGTCGCGGCGCGTCACGTCGACCGGCAGGCCCAGGATGGCGCGGGCGTGGAGCGCGAACTCGGACTGGGTCTGGGTGGCCAGGGTCACCAGTCCGGTGTCGTGCGGGCGGGGCGAGACCTCGCTGAACCAGACCTGGTCGCCCTTCACGAACAGCTCGACGCCGAACACGCCCAGCCCGCCCAAGGCCTCGGTGACCTTGCCGGCGATGGCTTGCGACGAGGCGAGCGCGGCGGCGGTCATGGCTTGGGGCTGCCAGCTCTCGACGTAGTCGCCCTTCACCTGACGGTGGCCGATGGGGTCGCAGTAGTCGGTCACGACGGCACCGTCGCGCAGGGAGCGCACGGTCAGCAGGGTGATCTCGAAGTCGAAATTGATGCGGCCCTCGACGATGACGCGCGCCGTCTCCACGCGTCCGCCCGACTGGGCGTACTGCCAGGCGTTGCCCGCGTCTTCCAGCGCGTCGATCATCGACTGGCCCTTGCCGCTGGACGACATGACCGGCTTGACGAAGACCGGCAGGCCGATGCGATGCGCGGCCTCCATCAGCTCTTCGGCCGACCCGGCGAAGGCAAAGGGCGACGTCGGCAGGCCCAGCTCCTCGGCGGCCAGGCGGCGGATGCCCTCGCGGTTCATGGTCAGCTGCGTCGCCCGTGCCGTCGGGATGACGGTCGCCAGTCCGGCGGCCTCGATGGCGGCCAGCACGTCGGTGGCGATGGCCTCGATCTCCGGCACGATGATGTGCGGGGCCTCGGCCAGAATGACGCCGTTCAGCACCTGCGGATCGGTCATCGGGATGACGTGGCTGCGGTGCGCGACCTGCATGGCCGGGGCGTTGGGATAGCGGTCGACGGCGATGACCTCGGCGCCCAGACGCTGCAGCTCAATCGCAACCTCCTTGCCCAGCTCGCCGGCGCCGAGGAGCATGACGCGAACGGCGGTGTCGGAAAGCGGGGTGCCGAGGCGGGTCATCGGATGTCTCCAGTCAGGTCAGCGCTCAGGTCCAGTCGCAACATCGTGGCGGGACCGAAAGGGGTCTCGGCAGGTCCGACGGGGCGGAAGCCGCAGGCTTCATAAACGACCACCGCATCCGGCGCGCTGACCACCGACAGGGTTAGGACGCCGGCGTCACGCGCCAGCATTTCGGCGGCTTTCAGCAGACGACGCCCCAGGCCCGTGCCCTGCGACCCGGCGTCCACGAACAGGCCGTCCACCTCCGCCTCGGTCGCCGCAGACTTCAGGATGGCGACATAGCCCACCGGCCGTCCGCTCATCTCGGCCACCACGACGCCGCCTTCCGCGAGAGCCTGGTCCGGGCCCTGGACCGCCTCTGGCCTGGCCAAGGCTTGCGGCGCGTAGCCCGGATTGGCCAGAGTCAGTCGCCACGTCAGCTCGCGCAGGGCAGGCAGGTCGCCCACACGACCTGGACGCAGGTTGACTGCGGGCGCGGCGGTCACGTCAGAGGCGGTGGTTGACGGCGCGGACGATGGCTTCGGCGGTGATGCCGAACTTCTCGTAGAGCACTTCGGCGGGGGCCGAGGCGCCGAAGCCGGTCATGCCGACGAAGGCGCCGTCCTCGCCGATGAAGCGCTCCCAACCCTGTTTGATGCCGGCCTCGACGGCGACGCGGACGGTGCCGCGGCCGATGACCGAGGCCTGGTAGGCGGCGTCCTGTTGCTCGAACAGGGCGAAGCAGGGGACCGAGACGACGCGGGTCGGGGTGCCCTCGGCCTCCAGCGTCTCCGCCGCCTTCAGCGCGATCGGCACCTCCGTGCCCGTGGCGAACAGGGTGGCCTTGGCCTCGCCGGACGCGGCGCGGAGTTCATAGGCACCCCGGGCCGACAGGTTCTCGGAGGAGGCGGTCAGGCGGACGGCGTCGGTCTTCTGGCGCGAGAGGGCCAGGGCCGACGGCGCGGTCTTCGTCTCCAGCGCGACGCGCCAGCACTCGAACGCCTCGACCGTGTCGGCCGGGCGGAAGACCAGCAGGTTGGGGATGGCGCGGAGCGCGGCCAGATGCTCGACCGGCTGGTGCGTCGGGCCGTCCTCGCCCACGCCGATCGAGTCGTGCGTCAGGACGTGGATCACGCGGATACCCATCAGGGCGGCCAACCGGATCGAGGGGCGGTTGTAGTCCGAGAACACCATGAAGGTGCCGCCGTAGGGGATGACCCCCCCGTGCAGCGCCATGCCGTTCATCGCCGCGGCCATGCCGTGCTCGCGGATGCCCCAGTTGACGTAGCGCCCCTCATAGTCGGGCGCGTCGAAGATCTCGGTGCCCTTGACGAAGGTGTTGTTGGAGCCGGTCAGGTCGGCCGAGCCGCCGATCAGTTCCGGGATGGGCTCGAACAGGGCGTCCAGCGCGGCGCCCGAGGCGGCGCGGGTGGCCTGGGCCGGTTTGGTCTCGACCAGAGCGGCGATGCCGGCCGTCAGGGCGTCGAAGGCGTCGGCGGGCAGGTCGCCCTTCATGGCGCGGTCAAACTCGGACGCCAGCTCTGAGTCGGCCAGCCGCGCCTCCCAGGCCTTGCGGTCCTTGGCACCCTTGCGGCCGACCTTGCGCCAGGCGCTCTGGACGGCGTCGGGCAGTTCGAACGGATCGTGGGTCCACGACAGGCCCAGGCGCGTGGCGGCGATTTCGGCCGCGCCCAGCGCCGCGCCGTGCGTCTTGTGGCTGCCTTCCATGGTGGCGGCGCCGCGGCCGATCTTCGTCTTGCACGCGATCAGGGTCGGCTTGTCCTGCTTCATCGCCCACTTCATCGCCGCGCGGATGGCATGCATGTCATGGCCGTCGATGGCCTTGACCGCCCAGCCTGCCGACTTGAAGCGGCCCTTCTGGTCGGTGGCGTCGGACAGGCCGACCTTGCCGTCGATGGTGATCTCGTTGTCGTCCCACAGGACGGTCAGCTTGTTCAGCCTGTAACGGCCGGCCAGGGTGATGGCCTCCTGGCTGATGCCTTCCATCAGGCAGCCGTCACCGGCGATGACCCATGTGCGGTGATCGACCAGATCGCCACCGAAGTGGGCGGCCAGATGACGCTCGGCCATGGCGAAGCCGACCGCGTTGGCCAGACCCTGGCCCAGCGGACCCGTCGTGGTCTCCACGCCGGGCATATGGCCGAACTCCGGGTGACCGGCGGTCTTCGAGCCCCACTGGCGGAAGTTCGACAGCTCTTCCTTCGTCGCCGCCTTGACGCCGGTCAGGTGCAGCAGGGCGTAGATCAGCATCGAGCCGTGACCCGCCGACAGGATGAAGCGGTCGCGGTCGGCCCAGTCGGGGCGGCTGGCGTCGAACTTCAGAAAGCGGCTGAACAGCACCGTGGCCACGTCGGCCATGCCCATCGGCATGCCGGGGTGACCGGACTTGGCCTTCTCCACGCCGTCCATCGCCAGCACGCGGATCGCGTCGGCCATCTGCTTCGGCGTGGCCTTGTCCTCGGGCTTGTCGGATGCGGGTCTGGGGTCGGCCACGGGCACGCTCTTTCGTCGGGAGGCGGAAAAAAGGGGGGCGGCGGCGCTTTACCGCGCGGGCGTGGCGGGTTCTATACGGATTCTGAAAGGAGGGCACATGGCCGACGCCGCCGACGCCGCCAGAGAGAGGGTCGACCGCGCCCTGTCGCTGATCGAGCGCAGGGTCCTGGACCTCAAGGCGCGCCCCGCCTCCGCCCGCCCCGTGGCCGACGACGACCTGTTCGCCCCGCGCGTTGATCCCGCCCGCACCGCCGAGCTGGAGGCCGCCGGACGCGAGGCGTCCGAAGCCCTGACCCTCGCCGCCCAAGCCATTCGTCAGGCGCTCGGCGAAGACGAAGCGGAGGCTGGCTGATGGCGACCGTCACGGTCGAGGTCAACGGCCGCCCCTATGCCGTCGGTTGCGCCGACGGGCAGGAAGATCGCGTTCGCATGCTGGCGCGCCAGTTCGACGACCACGTGCGCAACGTGGCGTCCGAGGTCGGCCACGTCGGCGACATCCGTCTGTTCCTCATGGCCGCCCTGCTGCTGGCCGACGAACTGCACGAGGCGCGTGCAGGTGGTGCCCCGCCCGAGCCGGGCGAGCCCGCGCCCGCCTCGGACTCCGGCGTCGCCGAGGCCCTGAACGCCGTCGCCGCCCGTCTGGAAAAGCTGGCGCAGGCGATCTGACGCCCGCGTGTGAACACGCCATTGTTCCGCCCCGCACTCGCGCCTATCTTGCTCCTTGGCGGGTCGGCTGCGGCTCACGTCGAAGGCAACACATCCCAGCGACCTTAATCGTCTCTTAGGGAGCTGTCCCTGTCCGGGCTCGTGGGCCTGGGCACTACGGCGCCCACCTGGTTCGCCAGGTCGAGGGGATTGAACCGTCCTTCACGGCTCTCGCGGCCCCCGCCAACCTCTTGCTTTGTGCCCTATCGCTCGCGCCGCGGGCGCTCACTGCTTGAGGGCGGCAGGATCATCGTCACCCTCGGCCTTGATCGGAGGGTCGCGCCGCGGGCGCTCGCTGCTTGAGAGCGACTACCGCCCGCGGCCGGCAAGGCGTATGGCTCGCGCGTGAGCCCGCATCCGACCTCCAAGCGCGAACTGCGCGCCGCCATGCGGGCCGAACGCAAACGGCTGGCCGGGCTCGAGCCGTCGGCCGCCGCCCGCGTCGCCGACCATGCGGCCGGCCTGCCGCCCGGCGAGTTGGTCGCCGTCTACCGCGCCGTCGGCTCCGAGCTCGACGCCGCGCCTCTCGCCGCCGCCCTCGTCGCCGCCGGGCGCGAGCTGTGCCTGCCCGTCGTGGTGGAGGCCGACGCGCCCATGATCTTCCGCCGCTGGGCACCGGGAGAGCCACTTGAGCCGGACCTGGTCGGCGTGCCCGCGCCGCTGCCTCTCGCCGAAACGGTCGAGCCCGACCTGATCGTCACGCCCCTGCTGGCCTTCGATGCGCGCGGCTGGCGGCTGGGGCAGGGCGGGGGGCACTATGACCGCACCTTCGCCACCGTCCCCGGTGCCAGCCGCGTCGGGCTCGCCTACGCCGGACAGGAGGTGGCGGGATTGCAGGTCGAATCGCACGACGTCCGCCTGCATGGCGTCATGACCGAGATGGGCTATAGGCCCTTCGAATGAGACTGGCATTTTTCGGCGACGTGGTGGGCAAGTCGGGCCGGGACGGGATCACCGATCACCTGCCGGGGCTTAAGCGCGACCTGAAGCTCGACTTCGTGGTGGTCAACGCCGAGAACGCCGCCGGCGGCTTCGGCATCACCGAGCACACCGCCAATGAGCTGTTCATGGCTGGCGCCGACTGCCTGACCCTGGGCAATCACAGCTGGGACCAGCGCGAAGCCCTGACCTACATCGTGCGCGAGCCACGGTTGATCCGGCCCGCCAACTATCCGCGCCTGATGGACGCGCCCGGCGCCGGAGCCAACCTGTTTGAGACCCACTCGGGCAAGACCGTGCTGGTCATGAACGTGCTGGGCCGCGTCCACATGGACCCGATGGACTGCCCGTTCAGCGCGGTCGAGAAGGAACTGGCCGCCTGCCCGATGGGCGTGGCCGCCGACGCCATCATCGTCGACATGCACTGCGAGGCGACAAGCGAGAAGATGGCCATGGGCCATTTCTGCGATGGGCGGGCGTCGCTGGTGGTTGGCACCCACACCCACGTGCCCACCGCCGACTGCCAGATCCTGCCCGGCGGCACGGCCTACCAGACCGACGCCGGCGGCTGCTGCGACTACGACAGCGTCATCGGCAACGAGAAGGAAGAGCCGCTGCGCCGCTTCACCACGCGGATCAGCGGCGGCCGCTACAGCCCGGCGTCGGGCCCGGCCACCATCTGCGGCGTCTACGTCGAGACCGACGACCGTACGGGACTGGCCACGCGGGTCGAGCCGATCCGCGTCGGCGGCAGGTTGAGACAGGCGGTTCCCGCACCCGGTTGACTGCAAAGATTACATCTGTAATCTGTCCTGACTACATTGGTAATCAGGAGGTCGCCGTGCGTCTAGTTCCTACCCTGGGCCTCGCCCTCCTGCTGGCATCTACAGCCGGAGTCGCCGCCGCCACGCCCAGCCTTTCGCTCACCGGCGTCTTCTTCGACGCCGACGAGACCATGAAGGCGGTGATGATCGTGCTGGTCCTCTCCGCCGTGGCGGCGATCGTCGTCACTGTGCTGAAGCTGGCGTCGGGTCGCCGGCTGTCCGGCGGCTCGGCTTTCGTCTCGGCCCTGCGTCTGGGTGGCCCTCTGATCGGCCTGCTGGGCGCGGTGTTCGTGCTGCTGATGGGCTTCATCGGCATCGCCAACTACGGCCAGCCGGTGCCCATGCCCGTCCTCGCGCCTGGCTTTGCCGAGGCGGCGCTTATCTTCTTTCTAGGGCTGGTCGCGGGGGTCGTGGGCGTGGTCTGTCACTGGGCCATCGAGGCGCGGATCGACCGTACGGTGCTGTCATCCTGAAGCCCGTCCGCATCTCCGTCACCGAGGCCGAAAGCGCCGTCATGGCCGCGCTGTGGGCTCACGGCCCCTTGTCGTTCGTCAGCCTGATCGAGGCGGTCAAGACGACCCAGCCCTGGGGCGACGCCACCATCAAAACCCTTCTGCATCGGCTGGTGCAGAAGGGGGCGGTGAAGTCGGTCAAGGAAGACGGGCGTCAGCGGTACCATCCCGTGCTTGACCGCGACACCTACGTGGCGGGCGAAGTCGGTGCGCTGGTTGATCGGCTGTTCGGGGGGGACGCGGCTCGACTGAAAGCGTTCCTCACAGGGTGATCCTTCAGGCTTGACCTCAGGGGCGGCCTCATCTCCCATCGGCGGACGACTGGGGAGAGACATGGGTGTTCGGGCGGGCATACTCGCCGTCTTCATCTGGGCGGTCCTCGCTGCGGCGGGCTGGAGCCAGACGTCGGCCGACATGCGAGCGGTGGATTGTGCGGAGTTCGAGTTCCACGCCGACGACCTGGACGACGGAGTGACGTGCGGCTGGGTCGAGGTCGCCGACCGGCCTGGCGGCGAGGGGCCGACCTTCCAGCTGCCCGTGGTGGTGGCCGAGGCCTATGGGTCCGGGCCGGCCGGCGTCCCCGTCCTTTATCTGATCGGCGGCCCGGGCATCGAGACGCTGAGCGGCGTCCCCAGCGGCCTTCAGGACATCTATTGGACCAGGTTCCGCGCGAGCCATGACCTGATCTTCTTCGACTATCGCGGAACCGGTCGTTCGACGCCGCGGCCCTGCGCCGGCTTCGACGCCGTCGCCGAGGCGCTGAGAGACCAAGCCGTTCGGGGCGAGGCCGCGACGACGGCGAGGGTCGACGCCGCGGCGGCCTGCCGCGAAGAGTTGCTCTTCCAGGGCTTCGATCCTGAGGCTTGGGGCACCGAGACCATGGCCCGCGACGCGCACGCTGTCGTCCGGGCCTTGGGGTACGATCGGTTCGCCATCCTGGCCACGTCGTACGGCACGCTGCCAGCGGTCGAGCTGATGCGGGCACATCCCCAATCCGTCTCGGCGGTGGTCATGGATTCGGCCTTTCCGCCGGATTCGCCCAACGGCGCCGAACAGATCCGGGCCACGGCCGAGGGCTACGCGGCCCTGCAGGCCGCCTGCGACGCGGAACCCGAATGCGCGCGCCGTCATCCGGACATTCGTGCCGACGTGGCGGCCGTGGCGGCGCGACTTGACGCCCACCCGGTCCGTTTGGGGGAGCGCACCGTGGACGGCGAGGCCTGGCTGGGCGCGGCCTGGGTCATGCTGCTGTGGGGCGACACAGCGCGACATCTGCCAGAGACGGCGGGCCGCATTCGCGAGGGCGACGACGCCCTGTTGGCTGCCGTGATCGAGACTTTCGGTTCCACCGACGTGTTCGGCGGCTATTTCCACGCGCAGGCCTGGTTGGCCAGCTGTCGCGATCTTTGGGGCCAGCCCACGGCACCCGCCATCGCCGCCGCGGCGGCGGCCCACCCCGACCTGGCCCGTGGCGTGTCGGCCGACGAACAGGATCGGATCTGCGCCGAACTGGGAGCCGGCTCCGCCGACATCCATCGTCCGATCGGCTCTGACGTGCCGACATTGATCTATTTCGGACCCTTCGACCCCGCCACACCGCGCAGCGACGCCGCGACGGCGCTCGCCGGACTTTCCCGCGGAACGCTCGTCGAGGTCGTGGGACAAGGTCATGGCCCGCTGAACAGCAGCGCCTGTACCCGCACGATCGCGGTGCGGTTCTTCACCGAGCCGGCGGCCGCGCCCGACCTGTCGTGTCTGGCCAAGGTGCCGCCGGTCCGCCTGCATGACCCCGTCGCCTTCGACGCCTTCGTGGCCGGCATGTCGGAATTGGGCGTCAGTGAAGCGGAGGGACGGGACTAGGCGGCCGTCACTCGCGCGTCGCCCGCCTGAACCACCATGGTCGCTCGCGTAGACAGCGAACCGCCCTTCTCGGAGACCTTGTCCAGCACCTTGAACTCGGTCCGCCAGGCCTCCGGCGTTACGTCGCAGACGACGTAGCCGCGCTGGGCGTTGTTGAACTTCAGGAAGGGGTTGTCGGCCAGGTAGCGGCGACCGTCGGCGCGCTGGTCCTGCCCGTCGCCCGACGAGCTGATGGAGGTGGTCACGAACTCGCTGGCGATCGGCGCGTCCGTCGGCTCGCGGCCGTTCAGGTGCAGCTCGCCGGCATAGTTCTGGTGCTCGTCGCCGGTCAGGACGACGACGTTCTTCATCCGCCGGTCCTGGATCCGCTTCAGCAGGCGGTTGCGCGGGATCCGGTAGCCGGCCCAGGTGTCCAGGTTGAAGCCGAGGTCCGGCCCTTCCTTGCGGTCCAGATCCATCACCATGATCTGCTGGGCCAGCACGTTCCATTGCGCCCGCGACTGGTCCAGACCGCGGTACAGCCACTGCTCTTGGGCCTCGCCCAGAACCTGGGCCTCCGACGCGTCGACCGCCGCGCAGGTGGTGGCCCAGGCGTCGTTGCAGGGCTGGTCGGTGCGGTACTGGCGCGTGTCCAGCAGGTGCAGGTCCATCAGCCCGCCCCATGCCGCCTTCCGGTACAGCTGCGTCGCCGCACCCTTGGGGAAGGCCGAGCGTCGCATCGGCATGTGCTCGTAGAAGGCCTGCATGGCTGCCTGCCGGCGCAGCATGAACACCGCCGGATCGGTGCCGTCCTGATCCAGGGCGTCGACCCAGTTGTTGTCGATCTCGTGGTCGTCCCAGGTGCAGTACCACGCGGTCGAGGCGTGCGAGGACTGCAGGTCCGGGTCCAGTTTGTACTGGGCGTAGCGGCGGCGGTAGTCGTCCAGCGAGTAGATCTCGCCGCCGAAATGCTGGCGCGGGTTCTCGATGGTCCCGCCCGAGCCCGTGTAGGTGCGATTGCCGCGGCCTTCGTAGATGTAGTCGCCGTAGCAGTAGATGAAGTCGAGCTGCTCCTCCGCCGCCTTGCGGTGGGCGGTGTAGAAGCCCTGCTCATAGGCCTGACAGCCGACCACGCCGAAGCGCGCGCGGGCGACGGACGCGTCGGCGGCCGGCGCCGTGACGGCCCGGCCGTAGGGCGTCCGCTCCCGACCCGACGAGAAGCGATAGAAATACTCGCGGCCGGGCTGCAGCCCCTCGACCTCGACGTGGACGGCATGGGCCAGTTCGGGGCGGGCCACGGCCTCGCCGGACTTCACGATCGTGCCGAAACCGCGGTCGGACGCCACCTCCCACTTTACCGGCACGGGAGCCGACGGCATGCCGTGGCCGATCTCCAGCGGTTTGGGCGCGAGGCGCGTCCAGATGACAAAGCCGTTCGGCGTCGGGTCGCCCGCGGCGATGCCCAGCTGGAACGGATAGTCCGCCCACACCGGATCGGCCAGGGCGCCGCGCGCCAGCCCCGACGCGGCCACGCCGCCTCCCAGCGCCAGGATCAGCGAACGACGCGAGGGGACGGGCAGGTGCATGGGACGATCTCCGGATTCCGTCCCCGAATTACCGGTCGAACGTGACGGTTCTGTCTAGGCCCGCGCGCGCAGGCGCAGGCGGATGGGCCGGGCGCTGCGCAGGGTGATCTGGTGCACCGGGCGCGGCTCGGCGTCGGTGATCGGCTCTACCTCCGCCGCCTTCAGGATGGTGGCCAGGGCGATCATCGCCTCGTTCAGGGCGAAGGTCGCGCCGATGCACACGCGCGGCCCGGCGCTGAAGGGGATGTAGGTCCAGCGGTCGATCGCCTTGCGGCGCTCCGGCAGGAAGCGCTCGGGCCGGAACTCGTCGGGGGCCTCCCACAGGCTCTCGTGGCGGTGCAGGACCCAGGGCGAGATCAGCACCGTCGCCCCGGCCTTGATCGCCTGTCCGCCGACCACGTCCGGACCCAGCGCGCGGCGTGCCAGCGTGGGCGCGGGTGGGAACAGGCGCATCGCCTCCTCGATCACCGCGCGCGTCCACGGCAGGCGCTCGACCCAGTCGGGCGCGTCGGGGTCGAAGGTGTCGGCCTCGGCGCGGAGCTTGGCGGCCACGTCCGGCGTCCGGCTGATCAGGTGCAGGGCCCAGCCGAGCGTCCGCGCGGTCGTCTCGTGCCCCGCCAGGATGAAGGTCAGGACGTTGGAGGCCACCTCGTGGTCCGAGAGGCCCCCTTCGCCGTCCTCGTCGCGCGCGTTCAGCAGGGCGGTCAACAGGTCGTCGGCGACGGCCTCGCCCGCCTCGACCTGGGCCCGGCGGCGGGCGACCAGGGCCGAGACGCGCGTCTCGAAGAAGCGGCCCGCGCCCGCGCCCGTGATCCGGCCCAGCCGGGGCACCCAGTCCGGCGCCGCCAGCACGTCCAGCGGGTCTATCCGCGCGGCCAGCGAGAGGTAGGAGTTCAGCGCCTTCTCGAAGCCCGCCGCGTCCCCGTCCAGCTGGTCCGAGAACAGGGTGGCCGACAGGATGTCGAAGGTCAGCCCCGACATCTCGGTGTCGAGGTTCAGCACCCGCGGGCCCAGATCCAGCCTCCAGCCGTCGACGCGACGGCGCGCGCTGTCGACCATGCGGCCGGTCATGGTGGCCGTGCGCGCCGGGGTAAACAGGGGGGCCAGGATGCGCCGCACCCGTCGCCAGGCGTCGCCCTCGGTCAGCAGCAGACCGTCGGCCAGCATCGGACCCAGCACGCGGCGTTGCAGCGCGCCTTTCTCATAGTTGGCGGCGTTGCCCGACAGGACGTGCCGCACCCCTTCGGGATGACTGACCACCAGGATCTCGCCCAGCGCGGAATCGCCGTGCAGCTGCGGCTCGCGGAAATGCCGCTCCGACCACATGCCCAGCGGGTCGCGCCAGCTGACCCACAGGAAGGGGATCAGGCCCAGCGGCCGGGTGCGCCGGGCGGGGGTCCATGGGCGGAACATCGGGGAACCGTCGGCCATGACCGGACTCTAGGCCCGTCGCGTGACGGCGGTAAGGGGCCGCGTCAGTTCGCCGCCGCCGGCTTCCACGCCCGCATCTCGGCGATCTCTCGCGTCTGCGTGTCCACGACGGCCTGCGCCATGCGGCGGATTTCCGGGTCGGTCGACTGCGCCAGCGCCACCTGTGCCATCTCCAGCGCGCCCTCGTGGTGGGCGATCATCTTGGCGATGTAGGCTTCGTCCACGGTGTCGCCGGACGCGGCGGCCATCTTCGTATGCATCGAGGTCTCGGAGGCGGCGAAGGCGGCGTTCCCCGCGCCCGTCGCGGTGGTATGGCCGGCCGTGTGCGCGGGTCCCGAGACCTCGCCGTCCGTCACCGTGGCGGCGTGGCGCTCGGCCGAGGCGTCGCGCATGGCCTGCTCGACCGGATCGCCGCCGCCTTCGCACGCGGCCAGAAGCAGGACGGGCAGGGCGATCAGCAGGCGCTTCATGGGATCAGCTCCGGGGCGGCAGGGTCGACGACCTGGTGCGGCCGTCGCGGTGGGTCACGGTGGTCGGTGCCCGCTCGCTGTGTGTGGGGATCATCGACGCCACCCGATCATAGATGCGGTTCGTGCCGGCCGACGACGCGGCCTGAACGCACAGGGTGCTCTCGCCCTCGCGGCCCCATGGCGTCTCGACGGCGTCGACCACGTCGTCGCTGCCGTCCACGAACGCGACGATGCGCGCCCTCAGGTCGCGGTCCACGCCCATGGCGTAGCTGCCGAAGCTGACCTCGACGTCGCAACCCTCGCGAACCGCTGCGGGCTCCATCGTCCCGCACCCGGCCAACGCCACGCCGACCGTCAGGGCCAGGGCGCGGATCACGCCCGGCCCTCGATCCAGTTGGGCATCCAGCTCTCGTGCATCTCGCGCAGGTGATCCAGCGGGATGCGGAACAGTTCGCCCTTGTCCCCCACCGAGGCGAAATCCTTGCCCTTGGCGCGGCCTACGACGCTGGCGTGCAGCCCGGCTTCCTGGGCCCTGGCGATCAGGGCGACAGGATCGGCCACGGCGGTGAGGTAGCGGGCCTGGTCCTCGGCGAAGAGAAGGACGTGGGCGTGGGCATGGCTGCTGGCGTCCAGCTCGACGCCGCAGTCGCTGGCCAGCGCCATGTCCGCCGCGGCGCCGATCAAGCCGCCGTCCGACAGGTCGTGCACATTGGTCAGTTCGCCCGCCTCGATCAGATTTCGCACGAAGTCGCCGGTCTTGCGCTCCAGCGCCAGATCCACCGGCGGCGGTGCCCCGTCCTCGCGGCCCAGAACCTCACGCAGGTAGATGGAGGATCCCAGCTCGCCCCGGGTTTCGCCGATCAGGACCAGCACGTCGCCCTCGACCATGCCGCCGAAACCGATGGTGACGTCGTAGTTGGGCAGCAGGCCGACCGCGCCGACGGTCGGGGTCGGCGGAATGGCGACGCCGTTGGTCTCGTTGTACAGGCTGACGTTGCCGCTCACGACCGGGAAGTCCAGCACGCGGCAGGCCTCGGCCATGCCGTCGATGGCGCGAACGATCTGGCCCATGATCTCGGGGCGCTGCGGATTGCCGAAATTCAGGTTGTCGGTGATGGCGATGGGCCGGCTGCCCACGGCCGTCAGGTTGCGCCACGCCTCGGCCACGCACTGCTTGCCGCCTTCATAGGGATCGGCCTGGACGTAGCGCGGCGTGCAGTCGCTGGTGACCGCCAGACCCTTGTCGGTGCCGTGCACCCGGACGACGCCGGCGTCCGCACCTGTGGCGGAGTCGTGCAGGGTGTCGGCCATGACGTGACGGTCGTATTGCTCCCAGATCCAGCGCTTGGAGGCCATGTCGGGGCAGCAGACGACGTTCAGGACGGCGTCCGCCCAGCTGTCGGGCGCGGGCACATCCTTCGGATCCAGCCGGGGCTGCAGCTCCGGCTGGACCCAGGGCCGGTCGTACATCGGCGCGTCGTCGAACAGCGGCGCCAGAGGCACGTCGCAGACCACCTCGCCGTGGTGCTTCAGCACCAGCCGGCCGGTGTCGGTGGTCACGCCGATCGTCGCGGCGTCCAGACCCCATTTCCTGAAGATGCGCTCGCCGTCGGCTTCGCGACCGGGCTTCAGCACCGCCAGCATCCGCTCCTGGCTTTCCGACAGCATCATCTCGTACGCCGTCATGCCCTCCTCGCGCTGCGGCACCGCGTCCATGTTCAGCTCGATACCGACGCCGCCCTTGCCGGCCATCTCGACCGAGGAGGAGGTCAGGCCCGCCGCGCCCATGTCCTGGATCGCGGCGACAGCGCCGGAGGCCATGAGCTCCAGCGTGGCCTCGATAAGCAGCTTCTCGGCGAAGGGGTCGCCGACCTGCACGGTTGGGCGCTTTTCATCCGAGTCCTCGTCGAACTCGGCCGAGGCCATGGTCGCGCCGTGAATGCCGTCACGGCCCGTCTTGGAGCCGAAATAGACGACCGAGTGCCCGGCCGCGGGCGCGGCGGAATAGAAGATGGCGTCCGACTTCGCCAGACCCACGCACATGGCGTTGACCAGGATGTTGCCGTTGTAGCCGCGGTGGAAATTGGTCTCGCCCGCCACCGTCGGCACGCCGACGCAGTTGCCGTAGCCGCCGATGCCCGACACCACGCCCGACACCAGCCGGCGCGTCTTCTCATGCTCCGGGTCGCCGAAGCGCAGGGCGTTCAGCAGGGCGACCGGACGCGCGCCCATGGTGAAGACGTCGCGCATGATCCCGCCCACGCCCGTCGCCGCGCCCTGATAGGGCTCGATGTATGAGGGGTGGTTGTGGCTCTCCATCTTGAAGATGCAGGCGTCGCCGTCGTCGATGTCGATGACGCCAGCGTTCTCGCCCGGACCGCAGATCACCCGCGGCCCCTTGGTCGGGAACTTGCCCAGGTGGATCTTCGACGACTTGTAGGAGCAGTGCTCGGACCACATCACCGAGAACACGCCCAGCTCGACCTGGTTGGGCTCGCGCCCCAAGCGGTCGAGGACGACCTGATATTCGTTCGGGGCCAGGCCATAGTCGGCGGCCAGTTCGGCCATGGTCTTTTGCGGGGCGCTCATGGGCGGGCCTTCTAGCCCGCGTCGCCCCGTCTGTCAGCCGTCCGCCGCATCCGTGCGCTCGACGCCGCGCTTCAGCCCCATCGCGAGGATCACGGCGCCCACCAGCACCACCCCGGCCGCGCCCAGCGCGCCGAACGCGAGCAGCGGATTGCGTTCCTGTTCGGCCACGAAGACGGCGACCAGCCCCCAGGAGATCGGCAGCGGATAGGCGAGGGTGCGGGTCCGCTCCGTCACCCAGAGCCCCAGCAACGCCACCCCGCCCACGGCCAGCAGCGACCAGAGCACCGGCGGCGCTCCCGGCGGCAAATCGCCGTTGCCGGTCAGCACCGTCAGCAGGTTCACCGGCGACGCCACCGTCAGCCATCCTGCCAGCGCCCCCAGCGGCCAGACCACCGTCATCCGGTCCCGCTCGAACCGACCGAGGCTCCGGATCAGCGCCGCGTTCCGCACCAGCGGGACGAGCAGCACGATCAGGGAGCCGAAGATGAGCAGGACGGTCACGAGCTCCGCGTCCGCCGCGGCCGCCACGGTCCACCAGCCTATGCCCAGCAGGGCCGCCACCGACGGCCATCCCATGCGCCGGATCAGATCGCTCTCGCCGGTCTGCGGCAGCACCTGCCGGATGGCGTAGATCAGCAGGCCGAGAAAGATCAGGCCCCAGATGGAGAAGGCATAGCTGGCGACACGCAGGTTCTCGTCGGAATCCCGCGAGAACTCGGCCGGGCTCTGGCCCACGCCGGCCGCGTTGATCCCGTAGTTGACGACGATGGCGAACAGGGTCGCCGCCAGCACGATCAGACGACGCGTCTTCTGGGCGGCGGTGGGACGGACGATGGACGACATTCACGGCTCCGCTTGAGGCTTGGCCACACATACGCACGGGAGCGTACGCGGGTTCAGATTTGTTTGCGGTGACGCTGGAACGGGGGCGATTCGCCGCGGTTCTCGCCTCGACGCCCGCAACTCCCCGACGGGTGAAACGAGGAAGAAAAAACATGGCTCAGGAACTGAACACCGGCGTCGACCCGCGCCCGCAGACGACTCCCGCCGGCCTCATGGCCGACCAGGGCCCCGACGCCGAAATGCAGACCCCGACCGGCGACTCGCCGGAAGGCTTCGAGACCGATGAGGTCTCCGCCACCCGCGGCCGCGAACAGGGTCTCGGCATGGGCGAGCGCGAGCTGCAGGCCCAGCGCGATCCGGGCGTTGAACTGGCCGCCGATCAGGACGAGATCGAGACGGACGAAGCTGACGAAGACCAGGACGACGTCGCAGAACTGGACGGCGATCTGGCCGCGCAGGGTGCCGAAGACGAGTCCGAAGAGACCGGCTCCGGCGTCTGAGCCGATGAATGGCCCGGACCGCGTCAGCGGTCCGGGTTCTCCTCATTCCGGCTCGGTGCCGTCCGGCCTTAGAACCAGTAAAGCGGTACACTTAACTGCCGAGGCCGGCCGTTCAGTTTACGAGCTCCGCCAATCGATGGTTCTTGATCTGATGTCGAATGACCAAGTCTTCCACACCGAAATGGTCCGCGATCGCCGATATTTCCTCATCACTGACCTCGCTTGAGGAGAGCGTCTCGCGGATAAAGTCCGAAGGAGCCAGCAATTCTGCTGCAAATGCGCGGCCTACGCGAGCGGTTACTGTGTCTACGGCCGAAAGGATGGACTTCACGGTGCCGCGACTGTCCAGAAATTCGCCCACGCCTCGTGCAAGCCCAAACATCATCCGCTCGGTTTTGTCCGTCCGGGCCAACGCGATTCCCGGGCCGGTGGCTGGCTTGGCCGACATGGCTCCGTAGATGACCGAATCAGGTTGCCCCTCCGAAATCCAGTCCTCCGACTCGGCCAAGTCCTCGACCCACTTGCGGAAGCCTTGGTAGGACTCGAACGTCGAAGGGCTGCTCGTGGCGGCCCGAAACTGCCGGGCGAGCTCGTATCCTCGTTCGTAGTACTTCTGATCCTTCCCAAGCCTCGGCAGGTCTTCCTTGACCGCCACGAGCCCGGGGGCCTTCCCGGAGGTTGCGGCGTTCACAAGGTCGTTGGCGCGGCTGGCGCGGGACACAAACTCTTCCAGCGATCGACAGGCTGGTGCCAACTGAAGGATCAAGTCCCGGTCAGGCAGATTGCGGGCTGCTGTCTCGATCGCGCGCCGCGCTTCGTCGTCGAGAGAGTAGGGATCCAAGCCCAAGCTTGCGACGATTCGGCACCAGACGGCTTCGTCCAGATTTGCACGGGTCGCGCAGACCGAAGCCCATTCCTGGCGGAGCGCTTCGCCTTCGCCGGCGCCAAGTCGGTCGAGAACCCGGTCCACGAAACGGGAAATTTCGCGTTCGACGTCGGCCAGGGACAGCATCGCTTGCCCATGACCCAGAAAATCGATTGGTTGATCCGGAAGGTCGCGACCCTTCCATTTCATTTCGACCATCGGTCCTAGGCAGCGCCAGCGCAGATCCGGCAGCAGGTAGCCCCCGCCGCCCTCGATAAGGTTTACTTTTCGAACCTGCCCTTCGATCGCAGTCAGAGTCCAGTAGTTGGAGGCCAGCCACTCCGCCAGCGGATAGGCCGAGGCATACAAGAAATCGCGCGTCGTATCGGCGCGTTTGTCGAGGATGCGGCTAGCTGGCGAGTGAGCATCCCTAAAGACATGAAGCCGGCAGAACGTTTTCGCTTCTTCGCTTACGGGATCTTCGGATCCCTCCCAACCGTCGATGTGGAACAGACGACCGCTCATTTCGTGCGCTTCAAGATGGGAGCCGGCACGGCTTTCTCCTCTATGGGATAGCCATGGTACTCTCCTTTGTCGATGAATGTGCGTTTGGCCTCGAACCAGTCCTTGCCGCCCTTGCGCCCTTCGCGGAAGGCGTAGACACGCAACGGCCAAGCCTTTTGACGGTACACATCAGCTTTTACCAAGCCCATCAGCAGACCCTGTCGGACCAGCGCCAGCGCCTCTGACGCCGTCATCTTGGGTGGACATTTGGCGACGTTTGGATCGGGCTTCGCCTTGCAGTACCACTTGTGTTTGGCGTCGCCGTGAGTGCCATCGTATCCGGCACTTGCAGCCCAAGCCTTGCGCACCGAGGTCTTGGGCATCGCGAAGGGGTCTGGCCGGATGCGCGAAGGAAGGGCCGGCGTCATGCCGCGTTGAGCACGCTCTGGAACAGCACCGCGCCGTCCGCCGAACCCAGCTCGGCCTCGAAGGCCCGGTCGGGGTGAGGCATCATGCCCAGCACATTGCCGCGCGCATTCTGGATGCCGGCGATGTCGGCCACTGAGCCGTTCGGGTTGTCGACGTAGCGGAACACCACCTGACCCTCGCCCTCGATGCGGGCCAGGGTCTCGGCGTCGGCGAAGTAGTTCCCGTCGCCATTGCCCTGGGTCATGACGACCTCGCGCTGGCCCTGATAGCCCGAGGTGAAGCGGGTCTGGCCGTTGGCGACGGTCAGGCTGATGGGCTTGCAGACGTACTTCAGCCCGGCGTTGCGGAGCAGGGCCCCGGGCAGCATTCCGGCCTCGCACAGGATCTGGAAGCCGTTGCAGATCCCCACGACCGCGACGCCGTCGTCGGCGGCTTTTCTGACCGCCTGCATGATCGGCGACTGCGCCGCCATGGCCCCGCAGCGCAGATAGTCGCCGTAGGAGAAACCGCCCGGCAGGACAATCAGGTCGAGGCCCGACGGCAGTTCCGTCTCGCCGTGCCAGACCATCTCGACCTTCTCACCCGTCGATCGCTCGACGGCGACCTTGCAGTCGCGATCACAGTTGGACCCGGGGAAGACGATGACGGCTGCGCTCATGGCGCGGGCGTGTAGCAGGGTTCGCACCAGATGTCAGGGCACCGCCGCGCGCCGATCATGACCCCGTTTTCACTTCAACGGCTCCGCTTGCAGTGCCAGTCTGGCATTCAGGATCCGGAGGGCTCCCATGACCCGAACCTACGCCACCCCGCCCATCGCCATGCTTCGCCCGCATGTCCGGTTCGCAGATGCCGCAATGAGAGTCTTCGCCGTCTTCGCCCTGCTCATCGCGCTGGCGGTCGCCGCGCCGGCCGCCGCCCAGGCGGGAATGACCGTGCGGGAGTTCAACCAGATCGCCGCCGACGCGCCCCGCGACGCCACGGCCTTCATGCGTCCTTCGGTGCGACGGGCGGCATCGGCTATGGGCGCGGCCTTCGAGGCTGCCCGCGCGGAAGAGGCCTCGGCTCGCCGCGCCGGTCGCACCCCGCCCTTCTGTCTGCCGGCGCGGATCAGGCTCTCCCCGGACCAGATCGTGGCCCGAATGGCGGCCGTTCCTGCCTCCCGCCAGAACCAGTCACTGACCCAGGCCGTCCGGGCCTGGATGGTCGAGCGGTTTCCCTGCCGCTGAGCGCTCAGCCCTTGCCCGTGTTCTCATAGGTCGTGGTGAGTGACGCCCGGGCCAGGGTGTGGAAATGCAGATTGAACCCGAACACGGCGCCTGAATTTTCCGGCGTGACGTCCAGTCGATCCACGTCCACGGCGAACACCGTGAAGACGTAGCGGTGCGGGCCATGGCCCGGAGGCGGGGCGGCTCCGCCGAAGCCGGGCTCGCCGAAGTCGGTGCGACCCTCGACCGCGCCGTCGGGCAGGGGGCCGCCGGCCGGGATCTCGCTGACATCGGCCGGGATGTTGGCCACCGTCCAGTGCCAGAAGCCGGAGCCCGTCGGCGCGTCCGGGTCGAAGCACGTGATCGCGAACGACTTCGTCCCCTCCGGCGCGCCGGACCAGGCCAGATGCGGGCTGGTGTTACCCTTCGCCTGCACTTGGGCGTCGGGCAGCGTTCCGCCGTCGGCGAGATCGGTCGAGGTCAGGGTGAAGGTCATGGCGCGTTCCCGGCTGTCGTGGTCCGGGATCAACGTGCCTCAGCCGATCTCGATGCGGTAGCTTTCGATCACCGTGTTGGCCAACAGCGTGTCGCACATGCGCTTGACCTCGGCTTCGTCGGGCTCGGCCATGTCGAACTCTATCAACTTGCCGACGCGGGCGTTGGCGACGCCGGTCCAGCCCAGACCGTTCAGGGCACCCTCGACGGCCTTGCCCTGCACGTCCAGCACGCCCGGCTTCAGGAAGACGTGAACCTTGACCTTCGCCATCAGTGCAGTCCTCCCTGAATCACCGTCGGCATGCCCTTCATGATGCCCAGGCGGCGCGCCACCTCGGTGTAGCTTTCGATCACGTCGCCCAGATCGCGGCGGAAGCGGTCCTTGTCCAGCTTGTTGCCGGTGGCGGTGTCCCACAGCCGGCAGCTGTCCGGGCTGATCTCGTCGGCCAGGATGATGCGGCTGAAGTCGTTCTCCCACACCCGGCCGAACTCGATCTTGAAGTCCACCAGGGTGATGCCGACGCCGGCGAACAGGCCCGACAGATAGTCGTTGACCCGCACCGTCATGGCCAGGATGTCGTCCAGCTCCTGGGTGTTGGCCCAGTTGAAGGCCGTGATGTGCTCCTCGGTGACCATCGGGTCGTTGAGCTCGTCCTTCTTGTAGTAGAATTCGATGATCGAGCGGGGCAGGGGGGTGCCCTCCTCGATGCCCAGGCGCTGGCTCATGGAGCCCGCGACCACGTTTCGGCACACGACCTCCAGCGGGATGATCTCGCACTCGCGGATCAGCTGCTCGCGCAGGTTAAGGCGCTTGATGAAGTGGTTGGTGACGCCGATCCCGTTCAGCTTGCTCATGATGAACTCGCTGATCTGGTTGTTGACGACGCCTTTGCCCTCCAGCGTTGCCTTCTTCTGGGCGTTGAAGGCGGTCGCGTCGTCCTTGAAGTACTGGATCAGGGTGCCTGGCTCGGGACCCTCGTACAGGATCTTGGCCTTGCCTTCGTAGATCTTCTTGCGTTTCACGTTCATGTCGGTCCCGATCGGACGGCGGCGTCCCGGAAACGCGGATCGCGCGCCGCCGGAATGGGCGAGGGCGGCGGGCAGCGGATTCGGGCGTCGGGGGAGATTAGGTCGCCGCACCCCTTAAACGAAGCGGCCCTGCGACACAATTCCGCGCTTTCGAGGCACCGTGCCGACTTCGGTTGCGTTGGGCCGGGGACGGGCTATAGACGCCCCATCGCGCGGCCTCGTCCGCGCCTCACGGAGCTTGCGTACGCGGATGACCACCTTCGACGATCGGGAAAAGGGCTTCGAGTCCAAGTTCGCCCTCGATCAGGAGCAGGAGTTCAAGGCGATGGCCCGGCGCAACAAGCTGCTGGGGTTGTGGGCGGCCGAGAAGATGGGCCTGTCGCCGGAGAGCGCCGAGGACTACGCCAAGGCCGTCGTCCGGGCCGACTTCGAACAGCCCGGCGAAGAGGACGTGTTCCGCAAGATCGCCGGTGACTTCAAGGGCGCGGGGATCACCGCTTCGGAGGGCGAGATCCGCTCCAAGATGGACGAACTGGCCTCCATCGCCCGCGACGAGATCCGCGCCGGCGCCTGACGGTCGATTACCGCAGAATTCGAAAAGGCCGCGGTCGGCGTGACCGCGGCCTTTCCTTTTGGCGCGAGGGAGGATCGCGCCGGGTCCGGGACCGCCTCCTCCTCAGGAGCGGCCCCGGACAAACGCCGTCAGTTCGGCATCACGACCGTATCGATCGCGTGGATCACGCCGTTCGTGGCGGCCACGTCGGCGGTCACGACGCGCGAGGTGTTGCCGGCCTCGTCGGTAAGCGTGACCGTGCCGTCCACCACGCGGGCGGTCAGCGTGCCGCCTTCGACCGTAGTCAGGGTAGCCGAACCGCCGCCCTGCTGGATCTGCTGGGTCAGCGCCGCGGCGTCCACCCGGCCCGGAACCACGTGATAGGTCAGGATCTTGGTCAGGTCGGCCTTGCCGGCCGGGGCCATCAGGGATTCGCGCGTGGCGGCCGGCACCTTCTCGAAGGCGGCATTGGTCGGCGCGAAGACGGTGAACGGACCCGGACCCGACAGGGTCTCGCCCAGCTCGGCGGCGGTCACGGCCGAGACGAGGGTCGAGAAGTCGCCGTTGCCCTGGGCCACGGCCACGATGTTGCCGGTGGCGGCGGGGGCTTCGGCGGTCATGGCACCTTCGGCCGGGGCGGCGTCGGTGGCGGGGGCCTCTTCGGTCGAGGGCGAGCAGGCGGCCGCCAGCAAGGCGGCGGCGGACACGGCGGCAAAGCCGGCGAAACGGATGGACATGTGAATTCTCCTGAGCGGCCGCGTTCATCGCGGCGTCCGGGAATTACTGACGGGAGCCGGAAAGGATGCGTCGCCGATCACGAAATCCGGCGCGACATGTGACCGCAGGGGTGGCTAGCGTGTTCCCAACTCGTAGGTTTGGGTCATGCTGGCGTCGTTCGCGGGCGACCCGTCGCGATGCACCCACCTCGTCGCACGCAGAATGCACTGAGCGGCCGCGACGTTCTGCCGGGACGTGGCAGGTGTGGGGTTCATGTGTTCACAGTCTCCCACGACTCGACCGTTCGAAATTCTGCACCGCATCTCCAGAGACTGGCGCGGTTCTGTCTGGGTACGCCTCGCGCAACGATCGCGTGCCGCCGCGCTTGGGAACTGTACACTCAGTCCGCTCGGTGGCGGTGGGTCCTGACGAGGCTCAACCAGGATGAGCATAAGCGCCACGAACAGCCACAGCATGGTCAGTCTCCGAACACCCGCCGGAACACCGTGTCCACGTGTTTGGTGTGATAGCCGAGGTCGAACAGGGCCTCGAGTTCTGCGCCCGACAGGGTGACCCGCGCGTCGGCCTTCAGGAAGTCGAGGAAGGCGCCCTCGCCGCGCCAGACCTTCATGGCGTTCTCCTGCACGGCCGCATAGGCGTCCTCGCGGCTGACGCCCGCCTGCGTCAGGGCCAGCATGACGCGCTGGGAGAAGACCAGCCCGCCGAGGCGGTCCAGGTTCTTGCGCATGTTCTCCGGATAGACGTTCAGTCGCTCGATCACGCCGGCCAGCCGGTGCAGGGCGAAGTCCAGGTGGATGCTGGCGTCCGGTCCGATACCGCGCTCGACCGAGGAGTGGCTGATGTCCCGCTCGTGCCACAGGGCGACGTTCTCCATCGCCGGCACGACGGCTGAGCGCACCAGACGCGCCAGGCCGGTCAGGTTCTCGGTCAGGATCGGGTTGCGCTTGTGCGGCATGGCGGAAGAGCCCTTCTGGCCCTTGTCGAAAAACTCCTCGGCCTCCAGCACCTCGGTGCGCTGCAGATGGCGGATCTCGGTGGCCAGACGTTCGATGGAGCTGGCGACGACGCCCAGGGCCGCGAACCAGGCGGCGTGCCGGTCGCGCGGGATCACCTGGGTCGAGACCGGCTCGACCTGGAGCCCCATCTTTTGCGCGACGTATTCCTCGACCGCCGGATCCACGTTGGCGAAGGTGCCGACGGCGCCGGAGATGGCGCAGGTCGCGATCTCCTCGCGCGCCACGACCAGGCGGCGGCGGGCGCGCTGGAACTCGGCGTGATAGCCAGCCAGCTTCAGGCCGAAGGTCACCGGCTCCGCGTGGATGCCGTGGCTGCGGCCGACGCAGACCGTATCCTTGTGCTCCTTCGCCCGTGTCTCCAGCGCCGCCAGCACCCGGTCCACGCCGCCCAGCAGCAGGTCGGTGGATCGCGCCAGCTGGACCGCGAAACAGGTGTCCAGTACGTCGGACGACGTCATGCCCTGGTGCAGGAAGCGCGCCTCCTCGCCGACCGTCTCCGACACGTGGGTCAGAAACGCGATGACGTCGTGCTTGGTCGTGCGCTCGATCTCGTCGATGCGGTCGGCGTCCCAGACCACGTCCTTCCCCTTGGCCCAGATCGCCTCGGCCGCGTCCGTAGGGATCACGCCGAGTTCGGCCATCTTCGTCGCGGCATGTGCCTCGATCTCGAACCAGATCGAGTACTTGGTCTCCTGCGACCAGATGGCGACGGCTTCGGGGCGGGAATAACGGCTGATCATGGGCGCGGGGTGTCAGGGCCGGGGCCGCCCGAGTCAAGCGCCGCTTGTGGGCCGGGCCGGCAATCTCGGGCGTCGACGGCTGGTGCGCCGGCCAAGGGGAAGCTATCGCTCGGGTCGACGCCCTCACGCAGCGAGACGCCGTGCGTCGAGCGGTAGGGCACAAAAGAGAGGCGAGTGGCCATGGAACTGATCCTCGGCAATCTGGAGTTCTCGACCTGGTCGCTGCGGCCGTGGCTGGTGTTGAAGCGCTGCGGTGCTGACTTCGCCGTCACCGAGATCCCGCTCTACGGCGGCGACTGGAAGGAACGGCTGGCCGAGGTGTCGCCGTCCGGCAAGGTCCCCCTGTTGAAGGTGGACGGCGAGACCATCTGGGACTCGCTGTCGATCAGCGTCTGGGCCGCGGAGCGCTATCCCGAGGCGAAGCTGTGGCCCGCCGATCCGCACGCCCGCTGGCTGGCGCGTTCGGTAACCTGCGAGATGCACTCGGGCTTCATGGCCCTGCGCACCGACTGTTCGATGGGGCCGGACGCCGACGGTGTGATCCACACCATGGTCGGGCCCGACCGCGCCCCGCCGCCCCAGGGCGAGGCCGTGGCCGCCGACGTGCGGCGCCTGGTCGAGATCTTCCGCACCATGCGCGCCCGCTTCGGGGCCGACGGACCGTACCTGTTCGGCGAATGGTCGATCGCCGACGCCTTCTTCACCCCGGTGGCGGCGCGGATCCGCCACTACCAGATCGATCTGGCCGCTCACGGCGACGACGGCGTGGCCGGAACCTATTGCGAAGCCCTGCTGGACCAGCCGCATTTCCACGAATGGGTCGCCCTGGCCACAGGCCCGCGTTAACCGCTTCACCGAACGGCGTTTTAAGGGAACGGCCCCCAAGGTGCTGCATTGAGGGCGCGAGGTCCCTAGCGTCCGAACTGGAGCCGACCATGCGTCCGCCGCTCGATCCCCGCAGTGCCTCCCCCGCCGCCACGGCCGGCATGAGCGTGCTGGTGGCGGTTCTGGTCGCCTGCTGCCTCTCGGCGATCCTGCTGACCAGCCTGATCTAGAACGTCAGGGTCGGCTGGACCGGCGGGACTGCCTCCGTCGGCTGACCGTCGACCGGCGGCGTCACCGGCTGCGGCGGTTCCGGCACGAAATCCAGCGTCAGCGGCACGCCGTCCGCGCCCGAGGCCAGCGCGTCCAGCGTGTTCAGCGGCCGTCCCTGGATGCGCTGATAGACCCAGTAGGCCGCAACCACCTTCTCGACGTAGTCGCGCGCCTGCGGCACGTCGATCGTCTCGATCAGCAGCAGGGGGTCGGCGTCTGGTCCCAGTTTGCGGATCGCGCCCAGCATCGGCCCGGGCCCGGCGTTGTAGGACGGCACGACGCGCAGCAGGTCACCCTCGAACGCCGTCAGTCCCAGCATGCGCAGGATGTACCCTTGGCCCAAACGCATGTTCAGCGGCGCCTCCCACAGGCGCCTCGGGTTCGAGATATAGCCGCGGTCGCCGGTCATCTCGGCGGCCGTCGTCGGCATCACCTGCATCATGCCGTAGGCGCCCGCGCTGGACACGGCGCGGGCGTTGAACCCCGTCTCCTTGCGGGCGATGGCGTAGACCAGAGACCGCTCGATGGTGAAGCCGCCCTCCGGCTGTACGTCCGGGATCGGATAGCGGCGCGCGTCGATCCGCTCGGCCTCGCTGTTGCGCGGCGTCAGCTGCGTCGCCAGGACGCGTCCGAGTCCGCGCCACATCAAGGCTTCGTCCGGGCTGCGTGCGTCGCGCCAGCCGCGCGCGTATTCCACGCGCGCGTCGGCGGTCCGTCCGACCTCCAGCAGGGCCACCGTGCGCCGCGCCTGCGGATCGCGCTCGACGAACCGCTGCAGCGCCTCGACGGTCAGGCCCTCGGGCAGGACGTCGAACTCGGGCGTCGCCACGACCTGGCCGGAGTAGGGCTGGGGCCCCGATCCCAGATTTTCGATGATCGGCTCCACGCCCAGCTGCCGCAGGGCGATCTGGCCGTAGAAGGTGGCCGGCCAGCGCGCCGACAGGCGCAGCAGGGGCTGGACCATGTGCGGCCGCCCGGCGCGCGCTGCCGCGCGTGAGGCCCAGAAGGCGGCTCCGGCTCGCACCCAGGCGTCCTCGACCGGGTTCTCCGCCACCCGCTCGAAGGCCAGATAGGATTCCTCGTAGCGGCCCAGCCGCCAGGCCGACAGACCGGCGGTCCACCAGTCCCCGATCGCCACGCCGGTGTCATAGGCGCCGGTCAGGTTCTCGGCATTGAAGGCGATGCGGGCGGCCTTGCCGGCGTCGGACCCGGCCTCGGATTCCACACCGCGCGGGCGGCGCGGCTCCGGGGCTCCGTCGGGTCGCCGCCGCATGGCCAGGGCATAGGCGCGCGGCGCTTCGGGAAGATCGGCATATTCCTCCAGCCACGCGCTCAGCTCCTCGAACGTCGCCGCGTGGTCCTCGTGGAACAGCCGCTCGAACTCGATCGTGCCCAGCAGAATCCGGTCGCCCGCCGCACGCGCCGTGTCGCGCGCCATGTCCAGATCTCCGCGCCGCAGCGCGTCGAAGGCATTGGTGTAGCTCAGACGGTCGGACGGGCTCAGCGCGCTGATCTGGGCCAGGGCGGGCGCGCCCGAGGCGAGGACGGTGGCCGCGAACAGGCCCGCGGCGAGTCGTCGGATCATGGCGGCCCTCCCCGGACGGTGTGGCGACGCGTCCCGATACGGGCGCTTCGTGGTCAACATGCGCACCGGGCGGCAACTTGGGCGCCAACCTCGACGACCCGAGGAATTCCCGCCCGAATGGGGCGGTTTTGAGTCACGACGTCGCGTGGAACCGCGCGGCGACCTCCAACAGGTCGGCCCAGACTTCGCGTTTGGCCTGCGGCTGGCGCAGAAGGAAGGCCGGATGCAGCGTCGGCATCACAGCCGCCGAGACGTCGCCCTCGGCCAGGCGCCACTCACCCCAGACCCCGCGGGAACGCGTGATTCCCTCGTCGCTCTTCAGGACTTGCCGCGCGGCCGCGGCCCCCAGGGTCAGCACAACCTTCGGCCGGATCAGCTCGAACGTCCGCTCCAGAAACGGCGCGCAGATCGCCTGCTCCTCCGGGGTGGGCGTGCGGTTCCCGGGCGGCCGCCAGTAGACGGTGTTGGTGATGAAGGCGCGGCTCGTCAGGCCTGCGGCCTCCAGCATGCGGTCCAGCAGCTGCCCCGCCTTGCCGACGAAGGGTTGTCCGCGCGCGTCTTCCTCGGCACCCGGCCCCTCGCCGACGATCAGCAGGCCACCCGCCGGGTCGCCGCGTCCGAACACGGTCTTGCGCGCGCCCATTGTCGACAGCGGGCAACCGGCGAAGGCGGCGATCGCCGCCTCCAGCTGTTCCAGATCCAGCGCGGCGGCCGCCGCGCGCCGCGCGTCCGCGACCGCCTCGGCGACGCCGCCGGTCGTCGCGACCCGCAGCGGCACCGATGCGCCGGCCGACGGTCTGTTCGGCGTGGCAGGCGGCGTGATCGGGCGCAGTCTGTCGACGGGCGCGTCGCCGAAACAGGCGTCAACCCCCGCGTCGGCCCAGAAGGCCATCAGCGCTTCGACGGCGCGCGAGTCGGCGGCGGGGGCGATCATCAGCCTCAGGACTAGTCCTTGACCGTCCCTGCGTCACCTCCCGATAAGGGACCAAAGACCATAGCCGCGACGAGGAAACCCCAGGAATGACCGAAGACGTGCGCGAAGGCGGGGCGAAGACGGCGTGGCAGGACGCGGTGATCGACCGCCTGCCCCCGCTGGAGGCGCTGAACGGCGTCGAGCGCGAGGTCATGGAGTACGACGTCGTGATCGTCGGCGCCGGTCCCGCGGGCCTGTCCGCCGCCATCCGTCTGAAGCAGAAGGCCGCCGCCGACGGCAAGGAGATCAGCGTCGCCGTGCTGGAGAAGTCGGCCGAGATCGGCGGGCACATCCTTTCGGGTGCCGTCATCGACCCGAAAGCCCTGAACGAGCTCTTCCCCGACTGGAAGGCGCGCGGCGCGCCGCTGGAGACGCCGGTCACCAAGGACCGCTTCCTTCTGCTCGGCCCGGCGGGGCAGGCCGAGGTGCCGATGCCGCTGCTGCCGCCGATCATGCACAACGACGGCTGCTACATTGCCTCCCTGGCCAACGTCACGCGGTGGCTGGGCGAACAGGCCGAGGCGCTCGGCGTCGAGGTCTATCCCGGCATGGCCGCCAGTCACGTCGTCTGGGAGGACGAAACCGGTCGTGTGAAGGGCGTCGTGGCGGGCGTCTTCGGCATCGACCGCGAGGGCAAGCCGACCGACGACTTCCAGCCCGGGATCGAGCTGCATGGCAAATACGTCTTCATCGCAGAGGGCGTCCGCGGCTCGCTGGCCAAGACCGTCATGGCGCGTCACGGCCTGTGCGCCGAGGCCGAGCCCCAGAAGTTCGGCATCGGCCTGAAGGAGCTGTGGCAGATCCCGGCGGAGAAGCACCAGCCGGGTCTGGTCCAGCACACCACCGGCTGGCCGCTGGACGAGAACACCGGCGGCGGCAGCTTCATGTACCATTTCGGCGACCGCTACGTGGCCATCGGCTACGTCGTGCACCTGAACTACAGGAACCCGTGGCTGTCGCCGTTCGACGAGTTCCAGCGCTTCAAGCACCACCCCGCGGTCGCCGAGCATCTGGAGGGCGGCACGCGCGTCTCCTACGGCGCCCGCGCCATCACCGAGGGCGGCTTCCAGTCGGTGCCGAAACTGGCCTTCCCGGGCGGTGCCCTGATCGGCTGCTCGGCCGGCTTCGTGAACGTGCCGCGCATCAAGGGCAGCCATAACGCCATGAAGACCGGCATGCTGGCCGCCGACGCCGCGTACGACGCCGTCATGGCCGGCCGCGCGGGCGATGTGCTGGACGCCTACCAGACCGCCTATGAAACCAGCTGGGTGGCGAAGGAGCTGAAGCTCGTTCGCAACGCCAAGCCCTATCTGTCGAAATTCGGCACCACGCTCGGTGGCGCGGTCGGCGTGCTGGAGATGTGGCTGGGCTCCCTGACCGGCCTGACCGTCCCCTGGACCATGAAGCACGGCAAGACCGACGCCGCGGCCACCGGCCTGGCCAGGGATCACAAGCCGATCGCTTATCCGAAGCCGGACGGAAAGCTGTCCTTTGACAAGCTCAGCTCGGTCTTCGTCTCCAACACCAACCACGCCGAGGATCAGCCGGCGCACCTGAAGCTGCTGGATCCTTCGATCCCGATCCGCGTGAACCTGCCCAAGTACGGAGAGCCCTCGCGTCTCTACTGCCCGGCGGGGGTCTATGAGGTGCTGTACGACGAGGACGGCAAGTCCAATCCGCGCTTCCAGATCAACGCGCAGAACTGCGTCCACTGCAAAACCTGCGACATCAAGGATCCGTCGCAGAACATCGTCTGGACCACGCCCGAAGGGGGCGGCGGGCCGAATTATCCGAACATGTGAGGCCGGCGCGGTGGCCGGCCTTGCGGTCGCCGCGGAAAGGCGGTTCGGTGCGCGCATGACCGCACGCGCCCTGCTTCTCGCCTTCGCCTCGACGCTGATCCTGGCCGCCCCCACGTGGGCGCAGGAGGCGCCGACGCCGGGACCGGGCGCGCCGGACCTCGTCGTGCCGCCGCGGAACCCGCCGCCCTTGCCGGGCATGCCGGTAGAAACCCAGGACGGCCTCCCGCCGCCACCGCCGGCAATTCCGGAAATCTGGGCCCCGGCACCGACAGACGACCAGGGGCGCTCCGCCTACGGCCTGTTCCTTGCCGGCCGGCTGGCGGCGGCGCGGGGCGACGCCGGCGACGGCGCGGTCTATCTGCGCCGCGCCCTGATGCTGACGCCGGAGCAGCCGGCGGTGCGCGATCAGGCCTTCGCCACCAACTTGCTTGGCGGTGATCTCGCCTTCGCGGGCCGGGTGACGCCGGAGGGTGAAGACGTCCCGCCGCTGGTCACCGAGGCCGGGCGCCTGGTCACCGTCGTGCAGACGCTGGACCGCGGCGACGCCCGCGGTGCGCTGGCGTCGATCGACGCCCGCCCGATCGCCCGCCCGCATGCCCGGGCCGGTCGTCTGCTCACGCCGTGGCTTGCCGCCGCGGCGGGCGACTGGGACCGGGCGCTCAATCCGGTGGCGGCCATCGGGCCGGATTCCACCACCCTGTTCCTGCGCGCCGACCGCGCGCGCATGCTGGAGATGCGTCGTCGTCACCGCGAAGCTGAAGCGGAGTGGGCGGTTGTCCTCGGCACCAGTCTGGGCCGTCGCCTGTTCGCACTGGACTACGGAGCCTTCCTGGAACGCCGCGGTCGTCGCGCCGAGGCAGTCACCTTCTATGACGCCGAGATCGTTCGCGGCGGAGGCGACGAGCGGTTGCCTTCCGCCCGCGCCCGCGCGGCCTCGCGCGGCCGTCCGCCCGCCGTGATCGACGTCCGGGCCGGTGCCGCCGGTGCCCTGACGTCCGCCGCGCTGCAGTCGAGCTCGGAGGGACAGTACGAGTTCGCCGCCGTCTATCTGCGTCTGGCACAGGACCTGGCGCCGTCCGACCTCACCCTCCTGAACCTCGGCGACGCCCTGATGCAGGCCGGGCTGGAGGGTCCGGGCCGCGATGTGCTTGCCGGCATCTCCACCGCCGACCCCTCGCTCTACGCCTCCGCCCAGCTGTCGATCGGCGAGAGCCTGACCCGCGAGGGCGAGCACGAGGCGGCCGTGGTGCCGTTGAGCCGTGCGGTCGGCGCCGCGCCGGGCGCGCCAGGCGCGGCCCTCGCCCTTGCGCAGCGCCTGGTTCATCTGGATCGCCACGCCGAGGCGCTGGAGGTCTTGGCCGGTCCCGCCTTCGCCCAGGGCGCGACGCCGCCCGCCGCGCTCCGCACCCGGGCCGTCGCGCTGCGCGCCCTCGATCGCAACGCCGAGGCTGAGGCGGCGCTGGAAGCGGTTCTGCTGACCGAACCCGAGGATCCGGAGGCGCTCAGCCTTCTGGGCGCTCTCTGGCTGGACGACCGCCGGGTGGAGGAAGGGGCCGCCCTCATCACCCGCGCCGCCGCCGTCGATCCGGAGGACGTGACCGTCCAGGGTGCCCTGGGCTGGTCGCAGTACCGCCAGGGCCTGTTCGACGATGCGGTCCTGACGCTGGAGGCTGCGGTTGACGCCCGCCCGGCAGACGCCGTCGTCAATGATCACCTCGGCGACGCCTACTGGCAGGTTGGCCGACGGCGCGAGGCGCGATTCCAGTGGTCGCGCGCCCTGACCCTCGACCCGGGCGTCGATCTGGAGGCCGCCCTGCGCCGCAAGCTGGAGGACGGCCTGCCCGCCGAAAGCGCGGGAGGCTGAGGTCGTGCGCCTGCGCGCCTTCGCTCCGGCCAAGGTCAATCTGTTCCTCCACGTGGCTCCGCCCCGGGCAGACGGCAAGCATCCGCTGGTCGGCCTGACCGCCTTCGCCGACGTCGGCGACGTTCTGACGGTGGATCCGGACGGCCCGCCCGGCCTGCGCGTCGAAGGACCGACGGCCGAAGGCGTCCCCACCGGGCCCGACAACCTCGTCTCACGCGCGCTCTCGGCCTTCTCCGTCGCGACCGGCGTCGACGCGTCGGGTCTGTCGATCGTCCTGGACAAGCGCCTGCCGTCTGCCGCCGGCATCGGCGGTGGCACCTCCGACGCGGGGGCGGCGCTGCGCCTCGCGCGCGCGGCGCTGGCACCCGAAGTGCCCGACGCCCTTCTCCTGGGAATTGCCGCAGAGCTCGGCGCGGACGGCCCCATGTGCCTGTTCCCCCGCGTCGCCTGGACCGAGGGACTGGGCGATATCCTCACGCCCGAGCCCCGCTTGCCGCCGTTGTACGGTGTGCTGGTCAACCCGGGCGTGCCGGTGGCGACGGGCCGGGTCTTCACCGCCTATGACGCCGGCCTCATGAGGCCGGCGGACCGCCCCCCGCCGCCCCTCGACTGGTCGCCGGAGTCGGTCGTCGACTGGCTCGCCGGATTGCGGAACGATCTCCAGTCGGCCGCGGAAGCCCTGCATCCCGAGGTCGCGGACGTCCGCCGGATGCTTGAGGCTCACGACGACGTGGGTCTGGCGCGGATGAGCGGGTCCGGGGGCACGATCTTCGGCCTGTGCCGGGACGCCGACTCCGCTGCGCGCGTGGCAGGTGACGTTTCGGCCGACCAGACCGCGTGGTGGGTCGCCCCTGTGGTTCTCCACGATATGACGGGTGCCGCGGTGCCAATTCCGGCGAGCTGACGGCCGAACGACGGCGAGTTCGCCCAGATCACGCCCCGATCACGGCGATGTCAGGGTGATGTCGTGCCGACGGATACTGACCCGGAACTGAACGGGAAATGAACGCATTGGTTTGAGAGCTTCCCCGGACTGGGGGCTGACCCAAGTGTTTCTCCCCGAACCTTGGCTGCTCACTCTCGAAGGAGATCGACATGCTTAAGACCCGTCTGATGACCGCCGCGGCCGCCGTGGCCCTGTTCGCCGCCCCTGCCGCTTTCGCGCAGGAGGTTCCGGTCCCGCAACCGACGACCCCGACCCAGGATCCGGCCCAGACGCCGCCGACCCTGCCGCCCGCCACCCCGGCTGACGGCACGACGACGGCTCCCGCGCCGACCGAGGCTCCCACTGCCGCCATCACCACGTCGCAGGCCCAGGAGAACTCCGTGGTCGCCGTGCTGCGCACCGACGGCCGTTTCACCACCCTGCTGTCCGCGCTGGACGCCGCCGGCCTGACCGCGGTGCTGGAAGCCCAGCCCGCCGTCTCGATCTTCGCCCCGACCGACGAGGCCTTCGCCGCCGTGCCGGAAGCCGAGCGCACCCGGCTGATGGATCCGGCCAACCGTGAGGAGCTGCGCTCGCTGCTGCTTTACCACGTGATCGCGGCCGACGTTCAGTCCAGCCAGATCACCGGCGCCCGCGGCGGCGTGCCCACAGCGGGCGGTGCCCAGGTCCAGCTGGACGGCACCGGTGACGCCATCAAGATCGACGACGCCACGGTGGTGACGGCCGACATCGACGCCTCGAACGGTGCCGTCTTCGCGATCGACAAGGTGTTGATGCCCTCGGCGAGCCAGGCCGCCATGGGTGACGAGCAGTCCGTGAGCCCCGCCGAGCCGGCGGCGACTGCAGCGGACGACGCGGCGACCGAGCCGGCCATGCCCGCCCAACCGGTCGAGGAACGCCCCGTCGGCGTGACGCCCTCGACCCCAGAAGCGGCTCAAGCCGACGAGGCGACCATGCCGGAGCAGTCGATGGCCGAGGGCCAGGAGTCCTCGCCGGCCACCGCCCAGCCGACGTCCGATGACGGCACCGACGCCGCTCCGCCCGCCGGTGAAGGCGACCCGGCCGACGACGAGGAGCCGACCGACCCTCAGGCGTAAGACCGCCTCCGGCCCTCCGTCCTCGGGCCATCGGTTGAGTTGAGAAGCGGCGGGCCCTATCAGGGTCCGCCGTTTCCGCATGCCCGCTCCCAGAGGTTCCGTGGCCGCCGACAGACCCCTCTCGTTCCAGGACCTGATCCTGACGCTCCAGCGCTACTGGGGCGCGCAGGGGTGCGCCCTGCTGCAGCCCTATGACGTCGAGGTCGGTGCCGGCACCCTGCATCCCGCCACGGTGCTGCGCGCGCTGGGCCCCCGGCCGTGGAAGGCCGCCTACGTCCAGCCCAGCCGCCGCCCCGGCGACGGCCGCTATGGCGAAAACCCCAACCGGCTCCAGCACTATTACCAATTCCAGGTCATCCTGAAGCCGAACCCGGAGAACCTGCAGCAGCTCTATCTCGGCTCGCTGGCCGCCATCGGCATCGATCCCAAACTGCACGACATCCGCTTCGTCGAGGACGACTGGGAGAACCCCACGGTCGGTGCCTGGGGCCTCGGCTGGGAGGTCTGGTGCGACGGCATGGAGGTGACCCAGTTCACCTATTTCCAGGGCGTAGGCGGGATCGAGGTGGACGTCGTCTCCGGCGAGCTGACCTATGGGCTGGAGCGTCTGGCCATGTACGTTCAGGGCGTCGACAACGTTTATGACCTGCGCTTCAACGACGAGGGCCTGACCTACGGCGAGGTCTTCCTCGAGAACGAGCGCCAGCAGTCGGAGGCCAACTTCCACGGCTACGACGTCGACGGGCTGAAGCGCCGGTTCGAGGACATGGTGGGGGAGGTCGAGCGCTTCCTGACCATGACCGGCCCTCAGGACCAGAAGCTGGTCCTGCCCGCCTACGATCAGGTGCTGAAGGCCAGCCACTTGTTCAACCTGATGGACGCCCGCGGCGCCATCGCCGTGGCCGAACGCCAGAGCTACATCGGCCGCATCCGCGACCTCTGCAAAGCCTGCGCGACGGAGTGGGTCGAGCAGGAAAGGGCGCGCGCGTGATGCCCCAGCTGCTTCTCGAACTGTTCTCCGAAGAGATCCCCGCCCGCATGCAGGCGGGGGCTGCGCGCGATCTGGAGCGGATGGCGACCGACCGGCTGAAGACCGCGGGGCTGAGCTTCGACGCCCTAACCACCTTCGCCGGCCCGCGCCGTCTGACGCTGGTCGTCGACGGCCTGCCCGCCGCCACGCCCGACCGTGAGGAAGAGCTGAAGGGGCCCAAGGCCACGGCGCCGGAACAGGCGCTGGAAGGCTTCCTGCGCAAGACCGGCCTGACGCGCGACCAGCTGGTCGAGCGCGACGGCGTCCTGTTCGCGGTGATCAGCAGCAAGGGCCGCGCGACCGCCGACCTGATCCCCGCCATGGTCGACGAGATCGTGCGCGGCTTCCCCTGGCCCAAGTCGATGCGCTGGGGCACCGGTACGCTGCGCTGGGTGCGGCCGCTGAAGCGGATCGTCTGCCTGTTCGACGGCGCGGTGGTGCCGTTCGACGTGGAGGGGATCGCGGCCGGCGATGTGACCGAGGGGCATCGTTTCCTCGGCTCGGGCAAGCCGTTCGCGGTCAAGGATTTCGCGGATTATCGCCAGAAGCTGGAGCGCGAGTTCGTCCTGCTGGACGTGGCCGACCGCAAGCTGCGCATCCTCGAAGCCGCCAACGCCGCCTGCGCCGCGCGCGGGTTGAGCCTCGTCGACGACGACGGCCTGCTGGACGAGGTCGCGGGCCTGGCCGAGTGGCCGACGCCGATCCTGGGCGACATGGATCCCGCCTTCCTCGACCTGCCGCCCGAGGTGGTCCGCCTGTCGATGAAGGTGCACCAGAAGTATTTCGCCGTGCGCGACCCCGCCCGCGACGGGCTGGCCCCCCACTTCGTCGTGGTCGCCAACGTCGAGGCGACCGACGGCGGCCGCGCGCTGGCCGCCGGCAACAGCCGCGTCCTGTCCGCCCGCCTGAACGACGCCCGCTTCTTCTGGGACGAGGACCGCAAGACCGGTTTCGACGCCTGGTCGAAGAAGCTGGAGGGCGTCACTTTCCACGCGAAGCTCGGCACCATGGCCGAGCGCGTCGACCGCATCGCCGCCCTGGCCCGCGAGATCGCGCCGCGGGTCGGCGCCGATCCGGATCAGGCCGAGCAGGCCGCCAAACTGGCCAAGGCCGATCTGGCCTCGGGCATGGTCGGCGAGTTCCCGGAACTGCAGGGCGTCATGGGCGGCTATTACGCCCGCGCCGGGCACGGCGACGGCATCGCCGACGCCATCCGCGACCACTACCGGCCGCAGGGGCCGTCCGACGCCGTCCCGACCGCGCCGCTGACGGTCGCCGTGGCCCTGGCCGACAAGCTGGACACGCTCGTCGGCTTCTTCGCCATCGACGAGAAGCCGACGGGGTCGAAGGACCCGTTCGCGCTGCGGCGGGCGGCGTTGGGCGTGATCCGGCTGGTGCTGGAGAATGGGGTGCGCGTTGGTCTCGGGCAGATTTCTCGCTTTGGAATGGACAGCGTATTCAGGGGAGCCGACTACAGCGCGTTCTTTGCAGTTTCCAAGGCTGTGATCGCCACAGCGCTCGGAACCGTCGATCATCGCCTAGGCGGTCTGAAAGAGCAGGACGTGCAGGCTCTGCGTTCGCTCATTTTTGTGGGTCCGGCCTTGGCCGAGACGGGCACATATGCCGAGATCGAGAAAGAGCTTCTGGTCGGGATCGAGCGTGTCCGATCAAGCGAGAACAGGAGCGCTGACGGCGCATCTGATGAGTTGGCCCGTCTTCGCCCGATTGCGGCCCGCCATGAAGGCTTGTTCCGAGAACTTCACGAAGAGCTGTCCGACCGCGACCGGCCGGGAAGCGTGAAAGCGGTAAACACTGCTCGCATTGCTTCTCGCATACCCCTTTCGATCGCCGACCTCCTCGCCTTCTTCGCCGACCGCCTGAAGGTCCTCCTCCGCGATCAGGGCAAGCGCCACGACCTCGTCGACGCCGTGTTCGCCCTCGGCGACGACGACCTGGTCCGCATCGTGCGGCGGGTCGAGGCGCTGGATGCGTTCCTGGCGACCGACGACGGGGCCAATCTGCTGGCGGGCTACAAGCGGGCGTCCAACATCCTCAAGGCCGAGGCGAAGAAGGGCGAGGTGCCCGTCGGCATGGTCGAGACCGGCCTGCCGGGCCAGCCGCCCGAGGAGACCGCGCTGGCCTTCGCCGCCGCCGCCGCCGCGACCGCGGTGGATCAGGCGCTGGAGACCGAAGACTTCGCCGCCGCCATGCGCGCCCTGTCTGCACTGCGCGCGCCGGTGGACGCCTTCTTCACCGCCGTGCTGGTCAACTCCGACGTCCCCGCCGAACGCGACAACCGCCTGAAGCTGCTGGGCCAGATCCGCGCCGTCATGGGCCGCGTGGCGGACTTCGACCGGATCGCGGGGTAGTCGCCACATCGCCCTTCTCCCCTTGCGGGAGAAGGTGGCTCGCGAAGCGAGACGGATGAGGGGTCTCTCAGGCGGGACCAGTGAGCGATAGCCCCGTCGCCTTGAGAATAGCCGCGATCACCTCGTGCGCGCGGTTCTCGATCTGCGAGTTCGGAAAGCGCAGCACGCGAAACCCCTGGCTCTTCAGCCACGCGTCGCGAGCAGCATCATGCTCCTCACGGTCCTCATGATGCGGACCGTCCGCCTCGACGATCAAACGGTGCCGCATACAGACGAAGTCGGCGACGTAGCGGCCGATCACGACCTGACGGCGAAACTTCAGGTCGCCCAGCCGCCGATCCCTAAGGACACGCCATAGCCGCCGCTCCTGAACCGAGGGCTCCCGCCGCATTTCCTTGGCGCGGTCATGCAGCCAGTCGTCCGACACCGGCGCGACCCCTCATCCGTCAGGCTTCGCCTGCCACCTTCTCCCGCAAGGGGAGAAGGAAGCAAGCCGCCAGCGTCACCGCACCAGGTCATACACCCCGGTCACGTCGATCCGGATCGTCAGCTCGCCGGGGGCCACGGAGGTGGCCATGCCGTCGGCGGCCATTTCGGCGCGGGCGTACATCGGGCGGGGCGGCTGGGGCGCATAGCCGCCGCCTTCGGTCAGGTTGCGGATACCGCCCAGCGGCACGCCCAAGGCCTGGGCGTACAGCGCCGCCTTTTCCTGCAGCGCGCGCACGGCCAGCACGCGCGCTTCGTTCTCGGCCGCCGACGGGTCCTTCAGGCCGAAGCCGATGCCGTCGATCTGGTTGACGCCCGCGGCCACGACCGCATCCACCACCTGACCGGTGCGGGCCAGATCCTCGACGCGCACGGTGACGCGGTTCGAGACCTGATAGCCGCGCAGGCGGGGCGGGTTGTTCTCGACGTAGTCGTACTGGGCCGACAGGTTCAGGCCCGAGGTCTGGACGAGACGCGGGTCGATGCCGGCGCGGCGCAGGGCGGCGGTGACCTCGGCCATCCGCGCCGCATTCTGTGCCATGGCCTCCTGCGCGGTCGGGGCCTCGGTGACGACGCCGAAATTGATCGTCGCCATGTCGGGCGCGACCTTCACCTCGCCATAGGCGGCCAGTGTCAGCGCCGGCCGGTCGACCACGGCCTGCACCACGATGGGCGCGCCGCCGTCCGGCTGGGACTGGGCGAGGGCGGCCGGGGCGAAGGTCAGGGCGGCCAGGGCGACGCCAAGCGCGAGGGATCTGGAAGTCATGGGTAAGGGCTCCGGAGAGAGGGTTTGGAACAGCCGCACCTTGACCGTTCCGTCCTGAACCGGAGCGTCAGGGAACGGTGCAGGTTCCGTTCATCGGGGTGAAATCGGCGTGGGAATTGCGGCCGCTTGGCGACGGCCCACGCGCCTGCTACGCCCTCGATCCCGCCCGGCGGGCCCGTAGCTCAATGGTTAGAGCCGACCGCTCATAACGGTCTGGTTGCAGGTTCGAGTCCTGCCGGGCCTACCGCCGGCGCCGCCGGTCGTCGGACCAGCGCGCGTCGCCATAGGCGCTGCGGTCTTCCACATAGCCGCCCTCGCGGGTGTAGTAGCCGTAGCCGCTCTGGTAGCCGTCGTAGCCCTGCAGCGTGTAGCCGTGGTCCTCGTAGGGGATGCCCAGCAGGGCCTCGTCCTCTTCGTACCAGTCGCGCGGATAGCTGCCGTAGGCGCACTGCCAGCCCTGTCCGCCCGTCCAGTACGGCTCGTACCGGCCGCTGCGGCCGCGCTCGCGGAACCGCGCCCGGCACAGCGACTGCGACCAGACCAGATTGCCCGACGCCTCGACCACCGCGCGCGGCTCGGCATAGATGACCTCGCGCACGCGGCTGAAGACGTTGTCGACCACGACCGCGCGGCCCGAGGCGGCGGCCACCCCCAGGGTGTCGGCGCCGATGCGGCTGTCCTTCAGCGTCAGTTCGCCGTTGTAGAGCACCACGCCCTTGTCGGTGCGGCAGATGCGGCTGTCCTCGATCTTGACCGAAGCACCCTCGATGGCGACGCCCTCGACGTAGCCGCAGATGGCCGTGTTGGTGATCTCGACGCGGCCGTAGTCGCGGCCGGAACGGACCACCACGCCGATGCTGCGCGGGCCGAAATTGTTCGGAACGCCCACGCCCTTGAAGGTCGAGGTCGAGATCGTGACCGTCTGGCCGGCACCCGGCGTCACCTCGAGACCCGACTGGGCTCCGAACACCGCGACGTCATAGGCGGTCATCGACGCGCCGTCGGCGATGATGGCGGGTGCCACGGTCTGGGCGTCGACCACCGCGTTGCGGATGTCCAGCAGGCCGCCGTCCAGATAGATGGCCGCCTCGTCGCCGACGTGGCGGAAGCCGACCCGGTTCATCTCGATCTGGGCGTCGTAGCCGATGACGCAGGCCGCATCGCCGGCGTGGGGCGAGGTGAAGACCACGTCGCGGACCTCGACCCTGACGCCGGCCGCGACCGTCATGCAGGGCAAGCCGTCGGGCGCCTGGAGCGTGATCGACGGATTGCGGTCCCAGTCACGGGGGTCAAAGCCGCCCTCGCCCAGGATCGTCATGGGCTTGTCGATGTTCAGCCAGCCGACGCAGGGCCCGCCCCGCGCACGCAGGATCAGGGTTCCGCCCGGCCGCACGCGACGCACAGCGCTCTCGACGGCACCCGTGCCGGGATTGCCGCCGCAGTCGACCAGCACGACCTCTTCCTGCCCGCCCGGATGGACCGGCCCCGGTCCGGGGTAGCCCGGGTATCCCGGCCCGTGGTTCGGCCGGCTCCAGCGACGATGCGAGCCCCGACGCGAGGCGCTGCGCGAGGGCGGGTCCAGCAGCACGCCGAAATTCGGTCGCGTGGTGCTCTCGACGCGGGCGGCGTCCTGGGCGGCGGCGGTTTCCGGCACCAGCGACAGGCCGAGGCCGGCGGCCAGCAGGGCGGAAAGGGCGACGAGGGGGCGGAGGGGTTTGCGGGTCATGGGTACGCGCCCTCCTAGCGGCGCTGCTGCGAGCGGGAGACCTGGGCCAGGACGGCCTGCAGGCGGGCGGCGGACGGGGCGAAGCCGGCGAGCGCGGAGTCGATTCTCAGCACCACGGCGTTGGCCTTGTCCTGGTCGGCGACGCCGGCCACGCCCAGGGCGAAATAGGACGACAGGGCGAACTTGGCCTCGGGGCTGCCCTGGCGGGCCGCCTCCTCGAACCAGTGGAAGCTGCGGGCGTAGTCGATCGGCACGCCGATGCCCTCGGCGTACATGACCGCGAGGACCAGTTGCGCCTCCGACGAGCCATTGACGGCTGCCAGCTGGATGGCGCGCACCCGCTCCAGCAGCGACAGACGGCCGTCCATGGGATGGCCCAGCACCGCCTCCAGCGACTCGATCTCGCGCTTCGACAGGGCCGTCGGCTGGGCCGCGGCAATCTCGGAGATGCCGAGGTAGCGCAGGGCCCGGCCCACGTGGATGAAGGGCAGCTCGGTCACCCGGCTGGTGGCGTATTCGAACGCGTCGCCGCGCGGCCGGCTCTCGTCGGAGAAGGGCACGCCGGAGTTCGGCGCCTTGTTCGGATAGAATTCGAACGGCGGCACCCATTGGCGCGCCTTCGCCTCGACGAAGCGGCCGTACTGGGTCCGGTTCGGCGACGAGCGCTCGAAGTCCTTGAGCAGGACGTAGGAGCCGACGTCGCCCGTCTGGACCGCCAGATAGTTGTAGAGATAGGCATCCACGTCGTTGCGGCGGAACAGGCCGGTCGCGGCCTGCAGGCCATCGCGGCCGTTGTTGCGGCGTCCCCAGGCGTCGCGGCCCTGCGGATTGTCCTGAGGCTCGCCGAACGGGCCGTACAGGCCGTCGTGCAGCCGGGCCAGGGTACGGAAGCCCGGCGCGTCCTGGGTCGACAGGATGTAAATCACGCGGTCGCGGACCGCCTCCTGCTCCTCCAGCGTCATGCGCGACAGGGTGCGGTCCAGCCGGCGGTAAGCCGATCCCCTCTCGTTGGCGCGGCAGTCGTCATAGCGCGACAGCGGCCGCCAGCCGCCGAACGGCCCTCGGTTGACCCGGTTGATCGGCGCGAATCCCTGCTCGTTGGCCAGCGCCATGGCCAGCCATGTGGCGCTTTCGATCGGATCCTCGATGTTCTTGTCGGTCGCGCGCTCGGCGGCATAGCGCGAGCCCAGCTCCAGCTGGGCGAAGAAGTCGCCGCGGAAGGCGGCCTTGCGCAGGACGCGCAGGCCGCGCTCCTGGTCGTTGAACTCGGCCCCGGTCAGGGAGGCGGGGCGGGGGCATCCCTCGTCGGCACCGCCGGTGCGGCGGAAGAAGCCGGGCGTCTGCTCTCCGCAGGCCGCCACGGCCAGCAGGGCGGCAATCAGCAGCACGGCGACAAGAGCGACCATGATGGCCCGCCCCGGTCCGCGACGGCCGCGATCGCGCTCATGGACGCCGCGTTCGGACATGTTTCCCCTCATCCCCACGCCACGACGACCCTGCGGCCGTTAACCATTTCCCAAACCGGCGGTCCGGTCCAGTGAACTTAGCGATATGGTTAACGCCAAAAGCCGTCGAAGCGTTGCCGCAGCAAGGCCGCAATGTGTCGACAGACGCGCAAACCTGTTGAGAAGCTACGCCATTCCCCTGCCGCGCGAAGCTGGCGCCGCCGGGGCCGGACCGCCATATGGCCGTCTCCACCCGAATCACGGAGCCCCGATGGCCTACGTCGCCCGCACCGATCGCCCCGCCGAAAAATCGGACCGCTATGCCGAGGTCGAGCAGGAGATTCTCGCCGTGCTGGACGGCGAGGCGAACCTGACGGCGCGCATGGCGACCGTGGCCTCCATGCTGGCCGACGCCTTCGACGACTACTTCTGGACGGGCTTTTACGTCGTCGATCCGGCGAAGGGCGACGAGCTGGTCGTGGGGCCCTACCAGGGGACGTTGGGTTGCCTGCGCATTGCCTTCGGTCGCGGGGTCTGCGGCGCGGCCGCGGCGACGGGCCAGACCCAGGTCGTGCCGGACGTCCACGCCTTCCCCGGTCACATCGCCTGTGATTCGCGTTCGGCCAGCGAGATCGTCGTGCCCGTGCGCGACGCGACTGGCTCCCTGATCGCCGTGTTCGATGTGGACGCCGTCGTGCCCGCCGCCTTCGACCAGGCGGATGCGGAGGCGCTGGAGCGCATCCTCGGCAAGGTCTTCGCGGGCGATCCCGCGTAAAAAAGGGCCCCGGCGCGAGGTTCGCCGGGGCCCGAGCGACGTCTTGGGGGAACGCCGGAGTCAGAAGCGCGCCGTCACCGTCAGGCGCACGGAGTGGTAGTTGAACTCGTCGGATTCCCGACGATTGTCCGTTCCCGCCGCATTCACGATCAGGAAGGGATTGGTCGCCGGGGCCGTCCCCGGTCCGACGCGGGTCACCAGCGGATCGTCGACATCCAGGCTGGTGTAGAGGTACTCGGCGCCGAAGCTGATCCGGTCTGTGACCGCATACTCGAGCCCGCCACCGAACTGGAAACCGTCGGCGTCCGAGGTGTTGGTCACCGGGGTGAAGCTGTTGGCACCGTTGGTGGTCGTGTACTGCTCCTCCACCTCGGTCATGGCCCAGCCGGCCGTGACGTAGGGCAGGGTGCGGCCGAAGGGCGATCCGACGCGCACGCGACCGGAATAGACGGCGCCATCGATCCCCCGCGCGAACTGATAGTTCGCCGGCGTGATGCTGAAGCCCGTGGCGTGGTCGCGCGACTGGACCGTGGCGACCTCGCCGAGGACGCCGAACACGAAGCCGCCCATCTGCCAGTCCCATCCGGCCCGGCCGACGAAACCGCCGTCCAGCTGGTCGTCGTCGTCACAGCCGGCGCCGAAGTTGTTCGCGTTGGCCTTGCCCCCGCAGAAGCCCGCGGCCTGGGTCGGTGAGCTGGAGAAGGCGTCGGCGCCCCCGGTCGTGCGGACCGTGTCGCCGAACGTCCCGTCCAGATTGGTGTCGAACAGGGTGACCTCGTCCTCGTCGTCGTCGACGAAATCGCCGGAGACGCCGAAGCTCAGATAGGGACCGCTCCAGTCCTGGGCCGACGCGGCCCCGGCTGCGGAAACGGAGGCGGCGGCCAGCGCCGCGGCGATGAGAAGACGTTGGGTCATGTGTCTGGGCCCTCCTGCCCGATCTGTGGTGTTGCGCAGGCAGGTACGCGTCCGGATACCGGCGGGATGCGATCTCTCCGAACGGCGTTCAGAGTGCCCGTCGACCGGGGTCCGCGGATCGGGGGCTGGCGTCGCGCCTTCGCCTCCGCCAGAAGTCGAGGGATGGAGGAGCAGATGGAACAGGGCGTCGTCGTCATCACCGGAGGGCAGGGGGTCCTGGGCTCCGCCACCGCCGAGCTGGCGCGCGAGCGCGGCTGGCGCGTCGCCCTCGTCGATCATGCACCGGGCGACGCCGACCGACCCGACCACCTCACGATCGGCGGGGTCGATTTGACCGACCCCGCACAGGCGGACGCGGCCATGGCCCGGGTCGCCGACCGGCTCGGCGGCGTCGACGCCCTGCTCAACGTCGCCGGCGGCTTCGTCTGGCAGACCACCGAGGCCGATGGTCCGGCCCACGAGAAGATGTTCCGGCTCAACGTCCTGACCTGTCTCAACGCCACGCGGGCCGCCCTGCATCACCTGAAGCGCAGTCCCGAGGGCCGGATCGTCAACGTCGGGGCCAACGGCGCGCTGAAGGCGGACGCGGGCATGGGCGCCTACGCCGCGTCCAAGGCGGGCGTACACCGCCTGACCGAGGCGCTGGCCCGCGAACTCAAGGACACGACCGTCACCGTCAACGCCGTTCTGCCGTCGATCCTCGACACCCCGCAGAACCGCAAGGACATGCCTGACGCGGACCCGAAGGACTGGGTCGTTCCGCGCGATCTGGCCGCCGTCATGCTGTTTCTGGCGTCGCCGGAGTCGCGGGCCGTGCGCGGTGCCTTGATCCCCGTCACGGGCCGCGTCTGAGCATGCAGGCGCGCAGCGTCCTGTTCCTGCCGGCCTCCAACCCGCGCGCGGTTGAGAAGGCGCGGACCCTGGACTGCGACGTGGCGATCATCGACCTGGAGGACGCCGTCGCGCCGGAGGCCAGGACCGAAGCCCGCGAGGCCGCGGTCGCGGCCGTGCGATCCGGCGGGTTCGCCCCTCGCCTCGGCGTCCGCGTCAACGCCGAGGGCACGCCCTGGCACGCGGACGACCTGTCGGCCCTGAGCGACGCCGGATGCGGCCTGATCGTCCTGCCCAAGGTCGAGTACGCCGCGACGGTGGTTCGCGCCGCCGGGGCCGCGCCGGGCACCCGGCTGATCGCCATGATCGAGACCCCGCCGGCCCTGTTTCGTCTGCCGGAAATCGCTGGCGCCCATCCGGCGCTGGAGGCCCTCATGTTCGGCGTCAACGACCTCGCCGCTGCGTTGGGCACGGGCCCGTCCGACGACCGCGAGCCGCTGAAGCCATGGTTGGCCGCCGTGGTCGCGGCCGCCCGCATGCGCGGGCTCGCAGCCATCGACGGCGTCTTCAACCGCTTCCAGGACGGCGAGGGCTTCGCGCGGGAATGCGCGCAGGGGGCGCTCTACGGCTTCGACGGCAAGAGCCTGATCCATCCGCGCCAGATTGCGGCGGCCAACGCCGCCTTCAGCCCCTCCGCCGAGGCGGTGGCGCGCGCCCGTGCGATCGACACCGCCTTTGAGGCGCCGGACGCGCGGGGCAAGGGCGCCGTGTCGCTGGATGGCGAGATGGTCGAGCGCCTGCACCTTGACGCCGCCCGCCGGACGCTGGCCCGGGCGGGGGAGTGATCACGCCGGAGCCCGCCTGGGCCTGCACGCCCGGCCTGCTGAGCTTGCCGCATCGCCGCGCGCTTTTGCCCGAGCACGCCTTCCGCGCCCTGCCGGGATCGGACGTGAAGACGGTGCTGGGCTGGGGCATGAAGCGCTCGTCCGCCCCCGGGCGCGCGTGGGCGCGTCTGACCGGCCTGCCCTACGTCTCGCTGGAGGACGGCTTCCTGCGCTCCGTCGGGCTGGGAGAGGCGGGGACGCCGTCGATGTCTCTGATCGTCGACGGTCTGGGAGCCTATTACGACTGCTTCCGCGGGTCCCAGATCGAGGGGGTCATCGCCGGGACGGCCACGCGACCCGAGCGCCTGCGCGCCCGCGCGCTGATGGAGGCCGCCGTCGCCCACGGCCTGTCGAAGACCAATCTCGGCCGACCGCTGGACCCCGCGATCCTGAGGCCGGGGCGGCGCATCCTGATCGTGGACCAGACGGCGGGCGACGCCTCGATCCCCCTGGGGCACGCGGGCCCGTGGAGCTTCGCCCGCATGCTGGCCGCCGCGCGTCAGGACGAGCCGGACGCCCAGCTGATCGTCAAGCGCCACCCGGCCGTGGCCGCCGGGCTGAAGCGCGGCTGTCTGGATCTGTCTGACGCAGGCGATCTGACCGTCGTGGACGACGTGCGCGCCGCGGACCTGCTGGACGCGGTCGACGCGGTCTACGTCGTGACCAGCGGCCTGGGGTTCGAGGCCCTGTGGCGGCGGCTGCCCGTCCGGTGCTTCGGCGCGCCCTTCTATGCCGGGTGGGCGCTGACGCAGGACGACGTGACGCCGCCGCGCCGGGGCGTGCCGCGGGCGATAGAGGACGTGGTCCACGCGGCGATGATCGCCTGTTGTCGCTGGGTCGATCCGGTGACGGGCGAGGCCTGCGCGCCGGAGGAGGCGGTCGAGCGCCTCGCCGCCCTGACCCGCCGCGCCCGGCGGCTGGAGGGGCGCTGGCACGCCGTCGGCTTCACCCCGCCGAAGCGGGGAGCGGTGCGGCGGCTGATGAACTCCCCTCTCCCGCCGGGAGAGGGCTTGAGCGCCCGAGAGCCGAAGGCGATCGGTCTTGCGCGAAAGGGTGAGGGGCTCCCCGGTCGCCGGCAGCCCCTCACCCTTTCGGCTGGCGCATCGCTTCGCTCTGCGAGCCTCAAGCCCTCTCCCGCCGGGAGAGGGGTCGTGTTCCATCCCTCCGCCTCATCCGCCCTGTCCGCCGCCGCGTCGGACGGGGGGCGGGTGCTGTCATGGGCCGGGCGCGAGCCGGAGGGGCTGGCGTCGGAGGCTGAGGCCGCCGGGGTCGGCTTGTGGCGGATGGAGGACGGTTTCCTGCGGTCGCGAGGTCTTGGCTCGGACTTCACGCCGGCGTTGTCGGCGGTGCTGGACGGCACCGGCGTCCACTATGATCCGTCGGGGCCGTCGGACCTGGAGACGCTGATCCAGCGGGGCGTCTCCGAGGCAGACCGGGCGCGGGGTGGGCGGCTGCGGGCGCGGATCGTCGCGGCGGGGCTGAGCAAGTACAATCTGGGCGGCGCACCGGCGCCGGACTGGCCGACGGACCGGGAGCGCATCCTGGTGCTGGGCCAGGTCGAGGACGACCGCTCGGTGGTGCTGGGCTGCGACACGATCCGGACCAACGCCGCCCTGCTGGCCGAGGTGCGGCGGCTGAACCCCGACGCCTTCCTGATCTGGCGGGATCATCCGGACGTGCGCGCGGGCAACCGGATCGGCGCCCTGCTGCCCGAGGCCGCCGCCCTGGCAGACGCGCGGGCCGACGATCTGGACGTGATCGCCTGCCTGGAGGCGGCGGACGCCGTCGCGGTGATGACCTCCACCGCGGGGTTCGAGGCGCTGATCCGCGGCAGACGCGTGCTGACCTTCGGCCGGCCCTTTTATGCCGGCTGGGGATTGACCGAGGACGCCTTGGCGATCCCGCGCCGCACCGCCCGGCCGACAATCGACGATCTGGTCGCCGCCGCCCTGATCCTGCACCCGCTCTACGTCGCGCCGAACGGCGTGCCCTGCGAGGCCGAGGATGTGGTGGCGGCGCTGGAGACCTTGCCTGAACCGCGTCGCCGGTCGCGCCTGATGCGCGCGCTCACGACTGCTCTCGACCGGCGTTCGCCACCGGCCTATTGAACGTCCTCAAAGACAACGAAGGTCGGCGGGGGCCGCCTCAGGGAAGACATGCCAAACGCCGTCATCGCCGCCACCGGCCTGTTCACGCCGGACCAATCGATCACCAATGAAGAGCTGGTCACCGCCTACAACGCCTGGGCCGAGCGCTGGAACGCCGAACAGGCCGACCGCATCGCCGCGGGCGAGCTGGAGGCCCTGACCCCGTCCTCGGTCGAGTTCATCGAGAAGGCGTCGGGGATCAAGAAGCGGTTCGTGCTGGACAAGGCCGGCATTCTCGATCCCTCGCGCATGGTCCCGCACCTGCCCGAGCGCGGCAATGACGAGCTGTCGATCCTGGCGGAGATGGCGGTCAAGGCGGCGGAACAGGCCATCGCGGCCTGGGGCAAGCCGGTCTCGGAGATCGGGGCCGTCATCTGCGCCGCGTCGAACATGCAGCGCCCCTATCCGGCGATGGCCATCGAGGTGCAGCAGGCGCTGGGGATCGACGGCTTCGCCTTCGACATGAACGTGGCCTGCTCCAGCGCCACCTTCGGCATCAAGACCGCGGCGGACTTCATCGCCTCGGGCTCGGCCAAGGCCGTCCTGATGGTCAATCCGGAGATCTGCTCGGCCCACCTGAACTTCATGGACCGCGACAGCCACTTCATCTTCGGCGACGTCGCCACGGCCGTCATCGTGGAGAGCGCCGAGACCGCCGGCCCCGGCGGCTGGGACGTGCTGGGCACGCGGCTGAAGACGGTCTTCTCCAACAACATCCGCAATAACTTCGGCTTCCTGAACCGCGCCGCGCGGGCAGACGCCCAGGCCGTCTCGGACCCGTCGCCGCTGAACGACGGCAAGACCGACAAGATGTTCGTCCAGCAGGGCCGCAAGGTCTTCAAGGACGTGGTGCCGATGGTGTCGGACATGATCGTCGACCACGCCCGCGATCTGGGGCTGGACCCGACCGCACTGAACCGGCTGTGGCTGCACCAGGCCAACATCAACATGAACGACATGATCGGCCGCAAGGTACTGGGCCGCGACCCGTCGCCCGCGGAAAACGTCATCATCCTCGACGACTACGCCAACACCTCCTCGGCCGGCTCGATCATCGCCTTCCACCTTCATCAGCAGGGCCTGAAGACCGGCGACGTGGGCCTGATCTGCAGCTTCGGCGCGGGCTATTCGGCCGGCACCGTCTTCGTGCGGAAGCGCTGATCCGTTCACGATTTCGCGCTGACGCTTGCGCCTCGGAGGCGTTTTTGCGAACGGTTCCTCGTCGAGAACAAGGGGGAACCCGAATGGCTCAGACGGACGGCCGCACGCCCGTGAACGATCCTTTGGTGTGGGACATGGCCGAAGTGCTCAAGCGCTTCGGCGGTTCGGCGCATCAGACCGTGGTCATCGACTGCGTGGCGGCCATGCGACGACAGAGGGGCGAGGAGGTGCGCAAGCCCGATCTCGCCGCCCGCATCGTCGAGCTGCTCGAGACCTGCCGCGACTTCTTCGTCCGTCCGTTCGGCGAAGGCTCCCAGCGCTGGGCGCTCGCGCCCGGCCTTGCCGTCTGACCCTCCGCCCATGAAGAAAGGGCGCGCCCTCGCGGACGCGCCCTCCCTGACGATCCTGGATCGCGTGCCGATCAGAACTTGCGCACGTAGCCCAGCGACCAGACGTCGGCTTCGCCGCCGTCGTTGGTGAAGTCACGACGGGTCCAGTCGGCGCGGATGCCGTTCTGGCCGTCGATGAAGTAGTTGGCCCCGACGCCGTAATTCCAGCTCTCGCCGGAATCGCTGGCCGAGAAGCCGGCGGCCGAGGCCTCGATCTCGGTGGTGCCGTAGCCGCCGCGCGCGAACAGTTCGAAGTTCGGCGAGACCGGCAGGATGCCGACGGCGTAGACGGCCGCGTCGTACTCGTGCTCGACGTTGGCGGTCACCGCGCCGATGGTCACGTCGTCGTCGGAGACGCCGAACGAGGCTTCACCCTCGACGGCGAAGTTCGGGTTGAACTTGTAGCCGAGACGACCGGTCACGGCGCCCAGGTCGACGCCTTCGACGTCGGCCGTGGCGTAACCGACCGAGCCGTAGACATTGGACGCGTCCTGCGCCATCGCGGGCGCGGCGAACAGAGCCGCGGCGGCGGCGGTATAAAGAAAGACGTTACGCATTGTTTCATCACTCCTTGGATGCGGTGACTTCTGAGTTCACCGGCCCCACCCAACGAGGAGCTAAATAGGCGACCTTCGTCTCCGTTCCACATTGCTTCTTCTACATGTTCGTGGATGTTGAAAACTTGACACAGTCGGCGTTACGTCAATCCCGGCGGGATGTTGTCTAAATCGGGGCAACGCATTACCTTGGACTCATCCTCATCGCCGGAGTCCGCCATGTTTCGTCTCGCCGTTCTGGTCGCCGTTCCTGCCCTCACCCTTGCCGCCTGCGGCGAGCCCGCGCAGGAGCCTGCCTCCGCGCCGGCGGACACCGCCGTCGTCCCGGGTGCCGGGGCCCCGCCCGCGGCGTCGCCCGCGCCCGCCTCGACACGGGTCGTCGGTCTCGATCCGGAGGGCCTGCGCCTGATCGACCGCAACTCCGGCTCGACCGCCAGCCTCCCCTTCGGCCAGCCGGCGGAGCAGGTCCTGGCCATGGTCGCCGCCTCGCGCGGGGTGCCAGCTGAACGCGGAACGAACTCCGAATGCGGTGCCGGACCGCTGGACTTCGCGTCCTGGGAGGACGGCCTGACCCTGTGGTTCGAGAACGGGAACTTCGCGGGCTGGGCGACCAACCGTCAGGGGGCCACCCTGATGACAGGCGTCGGTGTCGGCTCCTCGCGTGCGGATCTCGAAAGCGCCCATGTGATCACCGTCGAAGAGAGCACGCTGGGGACCGAGTTCACCTTCGGCGGCATCTCCGGCCTGCTCGAGAACGGCCGCATCTCGAACCTCTGGGCCGGCACCAGCTGCAATTTTCGATAGGGAGAACGGCGGGCGGACCTGCGCGAGGTCGATGCCCGCCCCGGCGGGCTGATTGACGCCTGTCGGCCGCCTTCAGGGGTGGCGCCCCTGCGACATTCGCGCTTAGATCGACCGGTGCAACTGGGCCGGGGGGCTGAGTGTCGGACGCGCCGGGGATCAGAACGCTGGCTGTTGCGACGGTTGCAGCCTTGCTGCTGGCGTTCGGCGGCGCAGTGGCCCAATCTGCAGTATTGCAGGATGCGCAAGCGCCAGCCTCCGAAGCGGCGTCTCCGTCGACGCCGGAAGATGAGTTCGCTGAACCGGCATCTCTGGACCAGTTCGGGAACGCGGTTGTCCGGGTCAATCTGGTCGGCTCTTCGGGGCGCACCTCCTGGCAGGACGGCCGGACTCGTGTCGGCGTGGTCGTCGCACCGGGACGGGTTCTGACGCCCGGCGACATCGTGCCGACCAATGAAGTGCCGAATGCGAGGGATCTGTCGGTCGTGGTCGACGGCAGATCGTTTGAAGTGTCCCGGGTCGAGCGGGACAGTGACGGTGATTTCCTCGTTCTGGCCGTGAACGGCCTTGAACTTTCACCTGTGGTCGTCGCGGAGGCCGGGTTCTCCGGCGGCGAGCAGGCGAGTTTCGGGTTCGCGTTCGAACTCACCGGCACGCAAGCGGGAACGACCTACTGGAATGTGAGCAAGCGGCGGCGGGTCACGACGACCCGGTCGGGCTTCTCCGTGGAGCCGGACCTTGCGGGCGCGGGACTGGTGGTGGCCGACCGCTGCGGAAGACTGGTCGGCTTCGTTGGTGCCACGGGTGAAAGGCGACAGCTCGCGCCGCGGTCCCCAAGGGGCGTCACCAGCATCCGTCGCACGCTGACTGCGGCCTCGATCTCCTTCACCACGCACGCAGGAGTCTGCGCCGACGCCGCGGTCCGCGACGCAGTTCGTCAGCGGCGCACATCACTTTTGGCGGAAGACGTGGCCGCCCGGAGCGCCGCCATCGGGGAACGCGAGGCGAAACGCCGCGAACAGGAGGCCGAGCGCGCGGGTCAGCGGACCCAGGTGATGGCCGCCGCGGTCTTCGGTGGTCTGGGTGCCGTCGGCGCGTTCTTCGCTCTCGTGGCGGGACGAACGGGTCCCCGACGTAGACTCGCGCTGGTGCTTATTTGCGCCGGCTGTGTCCCCACGGCGGGTGGCCTGGCGCTGGACGCTCTCCGGGCGCTCAGCGTTCCATTGAACGATGGCCCTGCCCAGCTCCAAATGACCTGTCAGAGCGATCAAGGCGACGTCCGCCAGGTGACGGTCCAGGACTACGGCCTGTCGGCCTGCGTGAACGACGGCACGGACGCCGTCCCCTATATTCTGGTGGCTTCGCCGGACGGAAACGGAGCCGTCTTCGAGCGCCGGATCCGGCCCGGCGACGCGACCCGGGACGGAGCGGACGTCACCATCGAGATCCGCCGGATGTCGCTTGACGGGAAGGTCTGGACGACGCGTCGGGGCGTCATCGATGCCGAATACGAGCCCGCCGCCAAGGGCGTGTTCCGCGTCGAACGCGATGCCATCGGCCGATGCACCGGATTGACGGCTGACCGAGAGGAATCGGCTGCGGTGCGTGGACTGCGGAGCCGACGCGCGTTCACGGAACCGCATCTTCGCCGATCCGGCGAACGCGTCACTCGCAGCTATACCTGTTTGGTCAGACCCGCTTCCGATTGACCACCGGCTGAACCCGGTGCTCGACGCCGTTTTCGTCCGTGTGAACGAAGCCGGGCCTGACGACGTCGGACACTGTCCCCGTCATGGCGTTGGCTGCGACCGCTCCCACCGCCAGGTCACCGACCTCAGGCCACAGCAGGCTCGCGTCCGGACCCAGGCTCGCCTTGAGAAATTCCAGCAGGGCGTCGCGCGCGCCCTCCGCCGCATAGACTTCCGGCGCTTCATACTCGACGATGTCCAGCAGTCGCGCGAGCTTGCCGACGGGCTCCGGAAGGCTGGAGTGCTTGTGGCGGATACGGTCGGTGTCGTCCGCCAATCTCCACGCGCGGGCCGGGTCGAAGCCGACCCGGCGGTGCCACTCCACGAACGCCTCCTCGATCGAAGGCGGCGCATGAATCTCGCCGACGCCCTCGGCCTCCAGGGTCTCGACCTCGTCCGCCGCTGCCGGCGCTTCGTCGTCCACCGTCAGCTCTGCCTGCAGATCGTTCCCGTCTCCCTCGGCATCGCGGGATGGCGTGGCGGAGGCCGGGTCGGGCACGGCGGCAACGGCATGAGGGGCCACAGGCACATGCCGGTCAGGGACGACGACGGAATCCCGGAGATCGATCCGGTTCCCGGGCGCCATGACCACCTCAGATGGGGGAGTCGACAAGCTGGCGGGCGGATCCGCGGGGGTCGTCGTGAACAGGATCAAGCCCGCGCCCGAACACAGCAGGCCCACAATCATCAGGATCACGGCTTCCGTCGACATGTCTGCGGCCCCGCCGGTCAGTGCGGGGTCATCGAGCCCCGGACGCGGCCCCTCGTCAAGCCGCCAGACGAACGAGGGCCCGCATCAGCACGACGTTCCCCCGCCTGAACCCCGGCCGCACCACCAGAGAGATCTGCTGACCCTGGGCGGCATCGCTCTGCACCTCGAAGTGAGCCTCCGGATCCAGGGTCTCGCCAGCAAGGGGCCAGATCAGCAAGTAGTCCGGGAAGTTCTGCATGAATGCCCGGCATTCGTTGTGATGGAGGACGTTCAAGGCCGGCTTCGCATGCTCAATGCTCAGCCGCTCGAAGGCGGCGGCAATGACCTGCGCCAACGCGTCGTCCTTCAGGGGTTCCAGAGAACGCGCGGTCTGGGCCTCTTCGGCGATGCCGCGACCGGCCGACTGAAGGGACGGGATCAGGTCCGGGCCATGGGCCCTGATGGAAACTGCGCGGAAGAAGGCGCGAACCTGCCTCTCAAGCTCTGCCGCCAAGGCGGCAGATTCACCGCTTGGTGCCGGGGGCGGGTCAAATCCAAACGGCGATGCGCCATACGAGGCGGTCACGCCTTGATCCGGCGACACCGGGATAGGTGCGTGAGGCGGCTCGAGCGTCGGTCCGTCGGCGGCTAACCGCTTCAGGACCTTCTGCAATTCCGCGATCTGCTCCCGCAACTCTTCGATCGCTGGCGGGGGCCCTGCCGGCCAGGACGTACTCGGTGCAGGCGCAAGGCTTTCCAGCTGGCCCATCCGCGCGTCCAGTCGCTCAACCCCCTTGACCAGGGCGAGGATCATGCGTGTGGCCTTGGCTTCAAAATCTTGCCCGGCAGCACGCATGTCGCATTGCCGGGCCGCGTCCCTCAGCTCAGCCTCGAAGGCCTCTTCCTGTTGCTCGGGCAGCCCCATGCAGCGCAGAATCGCGGGGGGTAGTGAAGGTGGCGTTAACCCCGAACCCCTGAACCCCCGCCAGCGGATGGGCGCGGCGCGCTTCTGCAGTACGTAGGCCGCCCAGAGCAGCAGCACGAACACGGCGATGCTGCCGAAGATGATCGCGTTGGACCACATCGACGCCTGTTGGCCTTCGACGTCGCCAAGGCGTTTGTCGAGGGCCTCCAGCGCCGCCGTGTTTCCGGCAACCACCTCGGACAGGTCGGGAGGGGGTGCTTCGGATGTGCCGGACGCGACGTCCCCGATGCGTGTTTCAGGCTCAGGCTCTCCGTTCCGCGCGTCTCGCGAGAAATCGCGCGAGGTCTCGGTCGACGAACTTCCAGAAGGGCCTGGACCGGCCTGTGATGCAGAAACGGGGGGAAGCTGCGCCTCGCCGGCATTCCTCGCGGTACCCCTGTCCTGGGACGCCGCGGGCAGCGGATATAACGACAGCGCAATCAGGATCGCCAGCACGGGACGCCTCATGATGCGATCTCCCTCGCGCGTTCGACCGCCTCTTCGGCTGAGGCGGCCTCAATAAGCCTGGCGGCGTCATGGTGTCCGTCGCGCCAGGAGACCAGCCAGTACTTCTCCGCAGCGGCGGCCGCGGCGGGCGTAACCTCAATGTTTGCGACGCGATCATGGTTGCTGGACCGGGGCCAGGCCGCATCCACCCTGAGGGGGTGTTTCAGCAAGGAAGGCGGCAGGTCCGCGAGGCGCACGACCGCACCCCGTCCCAAATCCTCCAGAGCTTGACGGCGCCAGCCCTTGGATTGTCCGCGCGTCTTGCGACCGAGAACCACGGAGTAGGTTCGACGTTCCCGGTTCAGGTCGAACCGGATTTCGCCTTCAAGCGCCGCCACGTCCGCGAGGTGCAGTGCGCCATAACTCGTCACCGACTTGGCGGCGTCAGGCACCGGCTGAAGCGTCGGCCCGATCTTGCCCTCGAAGAGCGCGAGTATCAGCGCCCGCGCGAGCGGAAACGCGCCGCCTCGACCCGATGGAATCAAGCGCGTGTTGGCACGCTTCATCTTGTTCAGGCCTGACGTCGTAATCAGTTCGTCGGTCAGGGCACGCATAGGTTCGACGTAGCGCGCCGCGAAGGTCACGAGCACCTTCTCCAGAAGGACAGGCAGATCCGAGAGTGTCACCTCGACCAGGTCGTCGTCGTCCGTGGGCAATCGAAGCTTGGGAAGAAGCGGCCCGATGGCTCGCATTTCGTCGCGAACAGAGGGGGGCAACTCCTTGGCTGCTGACGCGCCGAGGCCCCACCTCTGACGAAGGGCTTCGGCGAATCCGAGAGAAGGTGACGCGGCCTTCAACGCGCCGGACAGCTGATCACGGGCCAGTCTTGCGATGTCGCCCGAGAACAGGCCGGGGACGTGCTGGATTGCCCGCACTGCATCCTGCCAGACCGGTTCCGCCGCTGGCCGCCGGTCCGGGGCCTTGCCCTGGTCGTCGACATGCAACGTCAGCGCGGACAGCACGAGCTCCTCAAACCGAACGCCGACGAAGTCCAGATCCGTTCGCTTGAACACTTCCGAGATCAGCACCAGGCCCGCTTCGTCCGGTGAAGGTTCCACCTTGAGAACCGAAAGGTCAGCGCTTCCGCCGCCGACGTCATAGATCACGATCAGAACGGGTTCGCTCAGATCCTGCGGCAGACTGGCTGGAGCCGTCTGTCTCTCAAGTCCCGGCGAGAGGCGGCGCATCAGGGGCGCTTCGTCGCCCCACAAGGCCAGAATCGCGGGCGACCAGCTCTCGTAGACCAGGGTAGCGGTCCCGTCGGTCGAGAATCCCGACCGACGTGGGTCCCCGAAGCCGGCGGTCGCGAAGGCGCGCAGAAGTGCCTCGTTCTGGCCGTCCGCGAAGTCCGTCGGCCTTGTCGCGACGACGGGCGTGTCCGGCGTAACCAACGCCGCCACCCTGGGATGGCGTTCGATGAGCTCCCGTACGTGGGTCAGATAGTCGGCTGCCGCCTTCTCTCCCTCCGCGTCGCCCAAACGCCATTTGAAGCGCCGGATTAACGGGCCGGGATCTTCAGCCGCCGCATGCACCCGGAGCGCTTCGCCGCCGTGAAGCCGCTTCCCGTCGTGGTCATAGGCGACCGTGGGCAAGAAGCGCTGGCCTCCACCGTCCGGCCCCTCTCCCACGCCGACGCGCCCCAGCTCGATGATCGTCGGCGGTTCCAGCGCCTCTCCGTCATCGACGTCGACATCAAGACCGAACCCTACAGCCGCCGCAGACTCCGTGGTGCCGAAGTCGATGCAGATGCGCCCCGCGAATGCGCGGGGTTCCTTGACGAGCAACCGGCCCTGGGCGACGGCCTCCAGGCGATCCCCGCCCGCGGCCGCCAGCCGGACCCTCATCTGGAAAGCGTGTCGTCCGATCGGGAGGATCGCTCCGCCGGCCGTGCCGTCCGCCGTCATCCAGGGACGGATTTCGACGTCTGCGACCTCGTCGCGCCCAAGGGTTTGAGGACCCGTCCATATCTCGGCCAGCGACCATTCGTGTCGGATTTCGTCCGCTCCGGTGACCGTGATCACCCCTCCCATGAACGTCAGGGTCTCGCCCCCGACGTTACGCAGCCTGAGAGCCATCCGGGCATAGGCTCCAGCCATGGCAGGGACCTCGCGCGGCGTCGTCAGGCTGGCTTCCGGATGCGCCGGAGAGGCCAGCTGCATGCGGCCCACCGCATGGCTTTCGTCTCCGTCGAGCAGCTCGAGGTCGGCCTCCAGCACGCCGTCCGAGGCAAGCGCGCGCTCCTGATCGACGGGATCGAGCACGATCCGGACGAGGCTTTCCGCCTCTCCGCGCAGCAGCGTCGGACGGGGCAGGGCCGTTTCCCGTCCGGTCTCGGCTCCGAACCGGAGGCGGGCCCGGGTCGCGACGAAATCTCCGCCCCAGTTCCGGATCCGCAGCGTGAGGCCGGCCCGCCCGGTGACCTGAACCATCGCCGCTTCTGCGGTCGGGAAGGACAGAACCGGCGACGCCTCCGAAAGGGCCAAGGCGGCAAGAACATCCAGATCCGCGGCCCGCGCGCCGCTCGCAACGGATCTGCCCACACGCGCCAGGAACGTCGCGGCCACCCCGCCACGAACGTCGCGCTCGACGTCGATCAGGGGGGTTGTCTCAGCCTGGATCAGCCCTCCGAGGGTCAGGCCCTCGTCCCGAATCCGCCCATCGGGCGTCTCGACCTGCACGGTATGCGACATGAGGTCGTCCCGGTCGTCCGTAGACCAGTCGGACGGTGCCTCGGCCGCAAGGGCGATGCGTCTGACCGAGGCCTCACCTTCGTCGACGCGCCAGCTCAGTGTCACGGGTGCGATGAACGCACCGCATCCTCCGCAGAACCGGTCCGTTTGGCCGGGCGTCCAGTCATTGCAATGTCTGCACGCCAACGAGACTGCCATCAGGCGGCCTCGCGCACCTTCAGGAAGCCCGACCCGGGCGGAGCTTCGTCAGTCCAGCCGGCCAGTTCGGAATACAGTCCCTCGGCCATGGTCACGGCTTCCTGGCCATAGTTGGCGGACAGTCCGGTGATGGTGCGGGTCAGGCCCCGTTTCCACTCGGTCGTCGTCAAGGGGGCGTCCGCTCCATTCAGGTGGTGGTTCAGCAGAGCCAGCACCATTGCCCGGGATCGCAGGCCGCCGTCGGCCTGTTTGCGCCAGGCTGTCTCGGCCTTCTGCAGCTGCCCCGCCAGCTCCGTCGCCGTGTGGGCGTTCTGCATCAAGGTCAGGATGACCCGGTCATAGGGCCCCATCTCCTCGGCTACGGAAGTGAAGCCGACGGTCTTGCGCCGTGCGAATCCGATCGAGCCTCCCCTGTCCAGAATGGGTTCGACCACGCCGACGGCCAGGGATCTGGCCAGGAGATCGATGGCCTTGAAGCGATCCCGCACTTCCTCCGGCTTGGGCAGAACCAGACTGCCGAACCGGGTGGAGTCCCGCTCGATGTGCAACGCAGAGCCCGCGTTGACGTCTTCGGAAGTCGATTCCGCCTGGTCGGTGAGGTAGCTCAGATAGGCCCTGTCCCGCCACTCGCCGAGCCCCGGCACAACGGAAAGGGGAAATCCCGCGATCTCTTCGGTCAGGTAGACCGCGTCACCCTGCGGAATCAGCAAAGTCTGCAGGTTCAGATCGACGAACGCCGCGCTCGGACCCGACAGCGCGTTCTTCAGGCGGTCTTCCGCCGCGTGATGCGTCTGGCGATAGGCCAGGCGCATCGTCCGGGCCACCGCCGTGCTGTTGCCCCAGTCCCGGGTGCCTTGCAGCGGGATGGGAAGCCAGGCCGTCGCCGCCCGTACCACCGGGCGGAGGGCCTCGACGTAGGAGCCCGAGGCGCTCGTGGCGGGGTGCTGGTCGTCGAAGGCTCCCAGCGCGTCATCGGCCAGTCTCGAGGCCTGTTCGGTTTCTCGTCGGGCGAAGGATTCCAGCCTGGCCAGCACGACCTCGCCGCCGCCTCTCATCTCGCCACGCAAGCCCCAGGGCGAGCGGTCGTCGCCGACGAAGAGGGCGGGGTCCTCCAGAAGTCGAACCTCGATTTCCCGAAGCGCTTCTCCAGCGATCGCAGCACCATGGGGGGTCACGTAGAACGCCTCCATCCCCACGTCGATGCGTGCATTCAGACGCGAACCCGGCCGCCGCTCCAGTTCGGTGATCCTGCGTTCGGCGCGTTCGGTCATGGCGACGCAGTTCCGGTTCAGCTCTTCCAGTTGCTGGACCAGACCGGACTCCCGGCTGGCAGGGTCCCCCCCGGCGCCAGTCAGTTCGATCATCCGTATGATGGATTCTGCGGTGGCCTTGGCGCGCAGGTGGGCTTGCCGTTCCAGGTCCCGCCCGATGTAGACGCCATGCCAGCGGCTGGCCTGTCGCGCGAGGGCCAGCATGACGGCATCGCTGGGCCCGAAGCCGACGCGCGCGGCGATGCCGGAGCCCGCCCCCCGCGTCTGTTCATCGCCAAGGTAGGTCAACAGCTTGTCGACGTTCTGTTTGGCCAACTGCGCCTGACTTGCGTGATCCTCGCCGATGCGGCCGCACTCCTCGGCCACCTTGCGGAAGGCGTCGGCCGTTCGTTTCAGAACCGTCCGGGCAAAGGGAACCCTCCGCCCGGGATTTTTCAGGGCCTCTCCGATGGACTGGTTGAGGGCGTCGCGCATCTGCGCGTGCAGATCGTCGGCCCGCTGCCGCAGCACCTTGGCGATCTTGCCGAAACGAGCCGGATCGCCGCCCTCGTCCGAGCACCACTCGTCATGAATGACCCGAAGCCGCTGCGAGAGCGCGCCGCGCGGGTCGCCGCCCTCTTCCAGCGCATCTCGCACGACGCTCTCGGCCGCCGTTTGCGCGGCGATCGCCGCTTCCGCTTCGTCGATGGCATGCCCGGCGATCTCGGCGATCATGACCGCCACGCTGGGCGCCGACGAGAGTTCGGACTCCGAGGCCCTGGGGAAGGCGCGCCTCATGACGTCGTTGACGCCTTCCTCAACTGCGGCGTCGTCGAACCGCGGTTCGCTCGTCCATGCGCGGAGCAGGTCGACGATCAGCCTGTGGGCGGCCATCTGATGCAGCGTCGACCGGGCGACGAAAATCTTCGACAGACCGAAGGAGCCATAGCGGCGCGATTGCTCGAGCACGCCCACCTTGTCCTTCGACGTGTCGTAGATCGGCAGGTTAGCCGTCTCCGACATCTCGTTGGCAATGTAGTTGCTGGCGTCGGCGGTCATCTGTGCGCTGATCGCGCTGTGGCGTGGGCTGGACCGAAGGAACAGCCACTCTGCCATCATCGCAGTCAGTTCGGACTTGCGTTCCGGGTCGACCAAGGCGCCGTCGCGGCCGTCGGGGCCGCGAGATCTGGATCCGATCAACCAGGTCGCCTGGAAGGCGGGGCCGGGGATTCGTTCCGGCTTGCGTACTCCGTCATAGCGACCGGGCCAGTAGACCGGGAAGCCCTCGGCCGCCTTGCGCGCCAAGCTGTAGTGCTCGAGCTCCAGAAGGGCGGCGTAGCTGTTGGCGAAAATCTTCGCCGTGGGCCGGGTCGAAAATGCCGTGGGCAGAAGCGTGACCGCCTGGACCTTGAGGGCACGCCCGACCTCCGCCTCCAGATCGCGGAGCAGGAAGGCCACGTCCAGAAAAAGTCCCGATCCGGTCCCCCCCGCGATCGAGAAAACGACGAAGACGTCGATGGCACCGACGTCCAATTTCACGCCCATTTTCTGCGCAGCCGCCACCGCTTCGGTGTCGACGAGAGAGTCTAGCGCTCCGCGCAGCGAGGCGCGGATTCGGTCGTAGTGCTGGAAAAACGCGTAGCGCCCCCACGGTCTCGTCTGACCGCATCCGAACTTCGGTTCTCCGAAGCGTTCGAGAGACAGGTCGTACCACTCCCGATAGGCCGGATACCGTTCGGGGTGCTGGTACAGGTCGCGCATCTGGTTCGCGTCGATCTCGATCGTCAGCATCTCCGCGCCGTCGATCTGTGCAGCCTTCAGCAGTTCGTCCTCAGGCCCCCACACCTTGGGATCCGTGGTACGGGGGTCGGAGTCGAGACAAAGGAATGCGGTGTTGGGCAACCGGCCCGCCCCGTAGCGCCGCAGCACCTCCGGCGGCGTGACGCCTGGTCCGTAGGCGTCCATGATCAGACGCTTCAGATGCATCAGGGCTTGCTTGCCCGTGCCGCCCAGACCCAAGAACAGTGTCGGGTTGCTCACGGCGCGATCTCCTCTTCTTCAGGAGGCGCGGCCGCTGTGGTAGCCGCCAGTTCGCTGGTCGCTGCGTCAGCGGGGACCGTGGCGGGTCTCGACCGGTCCGGCACCAGGGACTCCCCCCCGATCTTGCCGGAGTATCCCATACCCGCCAGCTGGCCGCCGACGCCGATCACCAGGATCCCTGCGAAGGAGATCGCCGTGGCGGCCTTCCAGACGCCGCGAAAAGTCACCAACCCCGCGCCGACCAGGACCGCGGCCACGATCCAGCCGCCGTCGGCGGCGGCGAAGAGGAAGGCTGGCAGGGGAATCGTGGCGAGGCCGATTCCCAAAGCCTCGGCCCTCACCCGGGCGGGAGACGCCACCTGCCAGGCACGGGTTTCGATCACCAACCGGAAGTAAAGCACCCTGACGACCACAGCCAGGATCAGCCCCGCCGCCAGGCACGGCCAGATGACCAGATCAAGATAGGCGATACCGAACCAGTTCACGTGCGCGTGCCCCCTCCCGCACCGCCCACACAACCTGCCGGTCCGTCCGCGGTCAAGTTGAAAGGACGCCGTTCAACGGGCGGGTGTCGATCGCACGACGAAGGAGGTCGTCGAGCCGCTGGCCGCCCGCGAGAAATAGTGCAGGCTTCGGACGCCGGTGCGCGCGTTGCCGTCTTTTCCTTCCGTGGGCGGGAACGACGAGACCGCCAGTCCGGGCAGGTTTTCGAACAGGATCGCGGGCGACAAACACACCGACAGACGCACGGGCGCGGTCCGCCCCTCCACGGCCGGGCACGTCGCGACGACCTCATGGAATTCGCGGCGATCGACCCTGAAAGGCCCGGCCACGGTTTCGTCGGACACGAGGGTGAGACGGCACGCCGGTCGTTCGGCGATTCCGAGCTCCGCGCGCAGTTCGCCCCGCGAGCCCCGAAAGATCCCATCGCCGGGGTCTGTGATGATGGTGAAACGATGCCTCTCGACCTCACCCGTCACCACGGGGGCGGCGCGGGTCGAGCAGTCGTGGTTCCCGTAGTCCCGTGGAACCAGCTTGTCGTCTCCCTGCCGGACCTCCCGGATCCATCGCGGTGCCAGACGAAACGCGAAAGACCTTCGCCCCTTCACGTCCCTGCGCCTCAGATCCTCGAACGTTCCGAAATCCAGGTTCTCGTCGACGGCCTGAGTCACGGTGGCCAGAACCTCATCGAACGCGCGATCGAGACCTTCCGCGTCCGGGCCGCCGTCGCGCACGCGCGCCACCACCAGATGGACGACCATGTCGTTCAGGTGTTGGCTCTGGCCGCTCCAGTGTCCCGGACGCTGGCTGCCAACAATGGCCAGATGCGTCACGCCCAGGTCCGCGAGCACCTTCCGGAGTTTGTCTTCGTCGCCCCGGTTCGCGTTTTCCGACGCCGGCAAGGCACCATTGGTCACGATCACCGCCACGTCGATCTGCGGCCCCGACAGCCTCGTCCTGAAGGCGTCTCGCAGCATGTCTTCGATGGGCGCGGCGTCCCCCTCGAACTTCGCAGCTTCCGGGACGACGTCAGCCGGGCAGACGTTGGCGACCTGATTCACCGCGGCCGCGGTGCCGTCCTGTATGTCGGGGTCGAAAAACCCGCCCATGTAGGCCGACCTTTCGACCACGAGGGCGCAGGCGATGACGTTCTCGACCGTCGAATTCGCGGCCGGCTCCCGATCGCATCCGGCGGCCAGGAGCAGCAGGGCCGGGATCAGGACCGTTCGCCGGTTCACCCTTCGGGTGCCCTGGCCCAGGGCACGCGCCAGACCGCCAGGTCGCGACCGTCGGAGAGGGCGATCAACATGCCGTCGTCGAGCGCCAGTGGCGGCAGGCTGCCCACGGCGATCAGGTTCGGACGACCCAGGGCCGCCGTGCTCAGCTCGACCTGAGCCAGATCGGTCAGGACGTCGCCGTGTCCGACGCGCAGAAGGCGCGCATAGGCACCGCCGCCTCGCTCGGTCCAGACTACCAGAGCCGCGTCGTCCAGCCCCGCAGCGGCGACGGCGGTCGCCGCTGCGGGCCACGACGGTGCCCGGCCCACGCTTGTGCTTCCCGCGAAAACCGGGCCGTGATCGGTTGCCAGCACGCCGAGGTTTCCGATCGGCGTTGCAAGGGCTGCGTCTTTCAGATCGGCGGGCGCAGGGCGCAGAACGCCCGTCCGGACGTCGAGAGCGCCCCACCCTCCGCCCGCCAGGGTGACGATCAGCAGTTCGCCGACGTCAGGCGGCAGTCCTCCCCGGTGCGGGGCCTGCCCGATTCTCTCGGTCCACAATGCAGGTGTCTCGGCGTCGGCATCTTCCACCACCGACAGGCGACCTTCCAGATGGTCGATCGCCACGCGCAGTCCGCCGCCCCAGGCAAGACTCCGTCGTCTGTCGCCCCCGCCGATCAGGGTTGCGCCCGCATCGTCCGGCGTCCGCCCCCTCGACCCGGCCGCGTCGATCGCGAGTGGAAGTTGACCACGGCCGGAATAGAGGATGAGTCGGTCTTCCGAGACGGTCAGGCAATGGATTCGCGTGCCGTCGGACCACAGCCCCACGGGCCGAACCGTGTCGGGGATCAGGTCATCCGCCTGTGCCCACGCCGCACCGTCCCGGATCAGACCGTGGAGCCGATCACCCTCCAGGAAGAACACGCCGGTCCGATTGGTGGCGACGGCACGTAGTTGCGTTTCGTCCAGCGAAACGCCCGGATCCACGCCCTTCATCCCGTCGGGCTCGATCGAATAGGCGATCAGTCGACACCCGGTCGCGGTCTGCACCAGCAACTGGGCGAACCGCCCGCGCCCGAACCACCCCAAAAGGTTTCGATCCTTGCCGGACTCGGGGATGCGCGGCCCGAAAGGCCCGCCAATCACCCCGGCACGCCAGGCTTCCCGCACGGCGTCCAGGTCAGGCCGTCGCGGCGCGGCGTCGCGCCTGTGCTGGACAGCACCGCACCGCGCGCAGAATTCCGCGTCGTCCGCCACCGGCCGACCGCACTGCCCGCAACTTCTGGCACCCGGCCAGCCGTCAGCCATCACGTCCCCCTTCTTCCCTCTTCAGGCACCCCGCCCGCCAAGGCAAGCCCGCCTCACGGCCGTCCCAGCGCGGGGCTCATCGTGACCCGTATCGAAACCCGCCGTCCGCAGTCTCCGGCGACGCCGTCGCTCGGCTCCTTGCACCTGTCGCCGGCCGGCGTGCCTGTGGACTGACTGCTGATCTGGATGGTGTCCATAAGGTCTTCATGGGTCACGGTCGATCCGAGCGCCGAATCCATTCTGTCCAGCGTTGCGTCATGGACGCCACGTCTGAGTTGCGCCTGGCAGACAAAATAGATGTTCATCGCGCGCCGGTACGAGATCTGCCGGTTGCAGACGTCGATCAGCTGATCGTCGTAGGGCATCGGCCTTGACCGGCCGCTCTGTCTGCCCTCCTGCAGTGCATAGGTTTCCGCCGCGACCTTGACGCACCCGCTGGAAGACATTTCTCCCTCGATGATGTGGTCTTCGACGTCGCCTGAGGCATGACCCTCAATGAAGACACGCCCTCGACCGTGGACGAGGCGAGCCGAGTAGATCGCCATGTGGCAGGTTTCCTGCGCCATACCGTCTATGTCCGCGAAGTTGGCCAACCTGGACGTCCCGGCGCTCGTGAGCCGCGGCATGCTGTTGGAAAACTTGAACCAGATCCCCGGCTTGTGAGCGGTCAACTCGCAGCCTTCTGACCTGACGACGAAATCCCGGTCTTTCAGTACGCGGTGGATCACCCCGAGGTCACGACAGGTGGACGGATAGGGATCGTCGCTGGGCGTGCGACGCAGCATGGCGCCACCGAACAGGACCATCATGCCCAATCCGCCCGTCAGGATCAGCCCGGCCATGTTGGTGAAGAGGTCGGAATGAATCCGCCAGACGTTCAGCGGTCGCCTGCTCATGCATCCCCGTCCGTCGACGTTTTCTTCGCGGCAGGTCGACGCCCCGTCGAACCGGACTTCCGGGGTGCTTGTTTAGATCGTGACGTGGCCGGTCCGTCCCTGCTTCTGCCGGTGCGGGGCTTCCCGTCGGTCGACCCGGCGGCGGGCGGCGCAGTCGCGGGCGCATCGATCCTGGGCTTCCGTGGGGCGCGTGGCCGCTTCACGGGCACCCGCTCGTCAAGAAGCCGGACAATCTCCGCGCGTTGTCCGGCCAGCAGCCCGGCGATGGTGCGCGTGAGTTCGCGCAGTTCCTGGAGGAAGGGGTCCGGCGGGCGAGGACCGGATCCGTCGCTCGCATTGCCACCGCCGGAATCTCCCCCCCCGCCCGCGTCTGCGCCGCCGTGGTCAAGTCCCGGGCCCGGGCCCGGACCCGAACCGCCGCCGCCATGGCGCCCGCGAGGATCGACCTCGTCATCCCCATACATCTTCGGATGCCCCGGAGCCTCGCCTGTCGGGCCGTCCGGATCGCAGGGCGCATACCGCGCGTGCAGCCACTTGGCGCCGGTGGCCAGGATGACGCCCAAGAGGCTCGCGACCAGGCCCAAAGCCAGGCTGGAGGTATAGACCGCGCTCCCTTCCGCGAGCGCGACGTCGACGCCGTCAGTGCTCCCGATCGCGTTCGGCAGTTTGCCGAGCCCGAACGCCAGACCAATGAAGGTGAAGCCGATTCCCTGCATGGTGAAGATGTCGCCGACCGGCTCATGCAGCCCGCGTGTGGTTGTCCACTGCCGTCTGCTGAGATCATGGGCGTCCCCGTCTTGAGAGCGGCCACGCACCATGTCGGCGCCGAGCGACTTGAGAAAATTCAGCCACGTCAGGAAGAAGACGACGGCGGATAGGGCAATAATCAGCACAACATCCATTATCCGGCCAAACAAATGGGACCCGGCTTGCGAGAGACACAGGTCATCATTCTGCCTGACCTCCTGATCTGGTCCCGTAGAGTACGCTTTGAAGCAGTACGTGGGCGCAAATGTCCCATTGATCCCCTGCGCTACAGCCCAGGCTTCGGACCAGAACTCGGACATGCCAAAGCTGCCGTCCGGCGCGAATCCGCAGGGGGGCTCCTGGCCGCGAGTTTCTGCCGGGCTCGGGGCCTCCTCGATGCTCAGTTGGCGGCAGCTTTGCCAATTAACTTCTGCGATGCCCTTGGCGTAGCTCTCGACCCTCGCCTCGAAAAGGTGGGTGGCGAAAACGGCCACCAGAAGGAAGGACCCGCCGCCGATGAAGAGTGCCAGTTCGCGCATCTCCGTGTACGCTCCGTAGACCTTCACGCGGCGGGTCAGATTCACCCATCTGGACCACCAGGTCCGGACCCTGCGGTAGTGACCGAGGACGGGCCTGTGCCGAAAAGTGACCTCGGCCAAAAGACCGACCGCGCCGGCCAGCGCCACGCAGGCGGCCAGCGGCAAGGGCGAAAGCCAGACGAGAGCCACGGCGGAGCCTGTCACCAGGGCCACCATGCCGGCCCCGCGAATGATTTCTGTGGCCTTGTAAGGCATTGTCCCCCGGCGCCCCCTCAGACGTCTCCGAAGAACATTGATCGACAAACCGTCGTCGAATCAACTGACGATTGGATCAACCTCCGCAGAAATTCTCGCGGCCCGGCAGGGTGAAGGTTCGCGGCTCGCGCGCGGGCAGGACGTCGGCCCAGTCGCGTGACCGGCCCCAGCCGAGGGTCTGTTCCCTCAGGAACCGCGCAGCGATCCGCGCCGGCAGGGTCGATCCCGAGACGCTCGTCGCACGCGGCCGATCGGCACCGATCCAGATCACCAGAGAGAAATCGCCGCCCCAGGCGACGAACCAGGCGTCCCGATTGCTGTTGGTCGTTCCCGTCTTGGCGGCGAAGTCCAGCCCGGCCACATCGGCAATGGCTCCGGTTCCCCCGGGTGATCTCACGGCGCGTCCCATGCGGGCCATGGCCGCCACGGTCCCGGGTGCAAGAACGGGATCACCCCGGCGCGAGGCACGGTGCAGGAACCTGGGCCCGACGGCACGGCCCCCGTTTCCGAACGCTGCAAAGGCCGCCGCGACATGGATCGGTTTGCCGGTGGCGACCAGCGGCCACGACGACACGTCGTCCGGCTCGGAGCGATAACCCAGCTTCGCGGCCAGGCCGGTCACCTCGTCGCGGCCCAGGGTGTAGGCCAGTCTGACCGCCACAGCGTTCGATGACGCCGCGAACCCCTGCCCGAGGGTCAGGGTCGCGTCCGGCGCTCCACCCGCCACGTTCCACGAACGGGATCCGGCCACGGTGAAGGCACCTCCGTCGGCACGGCACAGGTCTTCCGGTCGGGCGCCGCGTTCCGCGGCCGCGGCGAAAATGAAGGCCTTGTAGATCGATCCGACCTGTCGGCCGCGCTCGGGAATGGCGCGGTTGTAGTTCGACGTCGCGAAATCCTTGCCGCCGATCAGGGCGCGCACGGAGCCGTCGCCGGCCATGGCAACCATGGCGACCTGCAACTCGGGGTAGTTCCGCATCTCTTCGGCGACAATGCGCGAGGCCAGTTCCTGCGCCTCCCGGTCCAGCGTGGTCACATAGACCCGGGCCTGCGGCAGCCCGGGGCGCCGGTCAGCGTCGGCACCAAGGCCATCGATGCTGTCGATGTGGGTCAACGCCCACCGTACGCTCTGCTCCGGTGCCCGGCAGAGGGGCCGCAGGGTGTCCAGTTCGGCCTGCGCGGCGTCGACGGCAGCCTGCGTCAGGGTGGGATCGGCGCCGATCATGCGTCGAAGGATGTAGCCCCGTGCCCTCGCCGCGGCGTTCTCCCAGCCCGATCGCCCTTCGCCGCGCGCGGCCCGGCAGGGATTGTTGGCGTCGGTGGCGTTCAGAACCGCGGCAAGCACCGCTGCTTCGGCCATCGACAGGTTCCTCGGTGCCTTTCCGAAGTAGATGCGCGCCGCCAGATCCAGCCCGTGGATGGTGTCGCCGCCCGCCCCCGTGCCGAAATCGCTGCTGGCGAGATAGAAGCCGAGGACGGCGTTCTTGCGGTCGACCTTGTCCGGCAGCAACTCCTGAAGGTCGCGCTCAAGGTTCCGGGCGATGAACATCTCACGGATCTTGCGCGCCTGGGTCTGGCTTCGATCCTGAAGGATGGCGTTCTTGACGATCTGCTGGGTGATCGTCGATCCCCCCTCGCGGACGCTGCCTGCGCGGAAATTGGTCACCAGGGCGCGCAGGATGGCCGGCCATGTGACCCCGTCATGAACATAAAAGCCGTCGTCCTCCGCCACCAGGAATGCGGCGGTGACGTGCACGGGCAGTTTGGTCACGTCGATTGGCGTACCCATGGCCGGACGCCGGTGTTCGATGATCGCGCCGTCCCGCCACGTCAACACGACAGCGCCCTCCTGTTCGACGGCGTCATGCAGCCGGTTCAGGCCGCCCAACGTCGAGCCCCATCCCAGAAAGCCGACGATCAGGACCAGGCCGAACACCAGCCCTCCTCCGATCACAGCGGCTATTCGGGTGGCGAGCCGGCGGGTGGAGGGATCAAGCGGACGAAGCTTTCGTCGTCGGGGCCTGGCCGGTCCTTGCACGCGGGGCGTTCTTGGTGCCGCAGGTTTGCGTGGGCCGCGCCGGGACGGCGTTCCCCGTCCCCCGCGCCCTGAACCGCCGCCCCCGCCCGCTCGCGCCATGCGTCGTCTCCCCGACCCCGGTCAGTAGAGCTTCGCCGGATGTCGATGGCAAGGTCGGGCGCCGCCGGATCAGCGGTCCTTTTCGCGCTCCGTCCCGGCGCGGGCGTGCAGCGCGGCCTGGGCCGCTGCCAGCCGGGCGATCGGCACGCGGTAGGGCGAACAGCTGACGTAGTCGAGGCCGGCCCCTTCGCAGAAGGCGATCGAGGCCGGGTCGCCCCCGTGCTCGCCGCAGATGCCCAGCTTGACGTCGCCCCGCTCGGCCCGGCCGCGTTCGGCGGCGATGCGGATCAGGTCGCCGACGCCCTCCTGATCCAGCCGCACGAAGGGGTCCGCCTCGAAGATCCCCTTGTCGAGATAGGCCTGCAGGAACCGCCCGGAATCGTCGCGGCTGATCCCGAAGGTGGTCTGCGTCAGGTCATTGGTGCCGAAGCTGAAGAACTGGGCATGCTGCGCCAGGTCTCCCGCCCGCAGCGCCGCGCGCGGCAGCTCGATCATGGTGCCGACCAGATACTCGACCCGGTCGCCCGCCTCGGCGAAAACCGCCTCGGCCGTGCGGTCGGTCAGCTCGCGCAGGAACTTCATCTCCAGGCCCATGGCGACCAGCGGGTGCATGATCTCCGGGATCGGCGCCTCGCCGCCCCTGGCCTTCACCTCCAGCGCCGCCTCCAGCACCGCCCGCACCTGCATCTCGTAGATCTCGGGATAGGCCACGCCCAGGCGGCAGCCGCGATGGCCCAGCATGGGGTTGGTCTCGTGCAGGTCCTTCGCGCGCCGCTTCAGTTTGGCCGCGTCCAGCCCCTGCGACGCGGCCAGGGCGTCCATCTCCGCCTCGGTGTGCGGGATGAACTCGTGCAGCGGCGGGTCCAGCAGGCGCACCGTCATCGGGAGGCCGGTCATGATGGTGAACAGCTCGACGAAGTCGGCCTTCTGGAACGGGGCGATCTTGGCCAGCGCCGCGCGGCGTCCGGCCTCGTCGTCGGCCAGGATCATCTCGCGCACCGCGGCGATCCGGGTGTCGTCGAAGAACATGTGCTCGGTCCGGCAAAGGCCGATGCCCTCGGCGCCGAAACCGCGCGCCGTCTTCGCGTCCAGCGGCGTCTCGGCGTTGGCCCGCACCTTCAGCCGCCGCACCTTGTCAGCCCAGGCCATCAGGGTCTGGAAGTCGCCGGTGAGCTCAGGCTCGATCATGGGGACCGCCCCCTCCATCACCTCGCCCTTCGAGCCGTCGATGGTGATCACCTCGCCGGCGCGGAAGGTGCGGCCGCGCGCGGAGAAGGTCTGGCTCTTTTCGTCGATGTGGATCTCCCCGGCGCCCGAGACGCACGGCCGTCCCATGCCGCGCGCCACCACCGCCGCGTGGCTGGTCATTCCGCCGCGCGCCGTGACGATGCCGCGCGCCGCGTGCATGCCGTGGATGTCCTCCGGAGACGTCTCCTCGCGCACCAGGATGACGGCCTCGCCCAGACCGGCCAGCCGCTCCGCCTCGTCGGCGTCGAACACGACCTTGCCGGTCGCCGCGCCGGGGCTGGCGGGCAGGCCGGCTGCCACCACCTTGCGCTCCGCCTTCGGGTCCAGCGTCGGGTGCAGCAACTGGTCCAGCGCCGACGGTTCGACCCGCGACACCGCTTCTTCCTGCGAGATCACGCCCTCGGCCGCCAGGTCGACGGCGATCTTCAGCGCCGACTTCGCGGTGCGCTTGCCGTTTCGGGTCTGCAGCATCCACAGCCGACCCTGTTCGACCGTGAACTCGATGTCCTGCATGTCGCGATAGTGGCTCTCCAGCCGCCCGACGACGTCCACGAACTCGGCGAACACCTCCGGCATCGCCTCTTCCATCGAGGGCTTGGTCTCACCCATCTCCTCGCGCCCCGCGCGGGTCAGGCTCTGCGGGGTGCGGATGCCCGCGACCACGTCCTCGCCCTGGGCGTTGATCAGGAACTCCCCGTACAGCCGCGCTTCGCCGGTCGACGGATTGCGGGTGAAGGCGACGCCGGTCGCGGACGTCTCACCCATGTTGCCGAACACCATGGACTGGACATTCACCGCCGTGCCCCAGCTCTCGGGGATGTCGTGCATGCGGCGATAGAATTTGGCCCGGTCGTTCATCCAGCTGGCGAACACCGCGCCGACGGCGCCCCACAGCTGGTCGTGCGGGTCCTGCGGGAAGGGCGATCCCAGCCGGTCCTCGACCACGCGCTTGTAGTCGGCGACGACCTTCTCCCAGTCGCCGGCCCCCAGGTCGGTGTCGACCGTGACGCCCAGCCGGTCCTTGTGGTCGTCCAGCACCTCCTCGAAATCGTCGTGGCTCAGGCCCAGCACCACGTTCGAATACATGGTGATGAAGCGGCGATAGCTGTCGAAGGCGAAGCGCCGGTCGCCCGACAGGGCCGCCAGCCCCTCGACCGTCTGGTCGTTCAGGCCCAGGTTCAGGACCGTGTCCATCATCCCCGGCATGGACGCCCGCGCGCCGGACCGGACCGAAACCAGCAGCGGGTTTTGCGCGTCACCGAATTTCTTGCCGACCACGGCCTCGACCTGCGCCAGCCCGGCCTTCACCTGGTCCGCCAGATCGGCCGGATAGGACTGGCCGTTGGAATAGTAGTGGACGCAGGCCTCGGTCGTGATGGTGAAGCCCGGCGGCACCGGCAGGCCCAGCGACGACATCTCCGCCAGGTTGGCGCCCTTGCCCCCCAGCAGGTTCTTCATCGACGCGTCGCCGTCGGCGGATCCCCCGCCGAAGCCGTAGACCCACTTCGTCATCCGTTCAGCCCCTGAGCTTGTCCGTTCGGGCCTGACTAACGCGCGTCGCCGCCGAAGGGTAGCGCGGGGACGAAACATTCCGTGAGCGACAGCCTCGACTTCCCCCGCGTCATCACGGAATGTTACAGCCGACGCCAGCCACGGAGCCGCCATGCCGACCCTCGACCGCGCCGGACTTCAGGTCGACGCCGAACTGGCGACCTTCCTCGAGCAGGAGGCGATGGCGGGGCTCGGCCTCGACGCCGACGCCTTCTGGCGCGGCGCGGCCGACGTTCTGATCTGGGCGGCGGTGCGGGGCGGCGCGCTGCTGGCGGTCCGCGACGACCTGCAGGCCCGCATCGACGCCTGGCATGAAGCGCGAAAGGGTGCGTCGCACGATCCGGCGGAGACGCGGCGGTTCCTGACGGAGATCGGTTACCTCGTGCCCGAACCGGCACCCTTCACGGTCGCCACGACCCGGGTCGATGCCGAGGTGGCGACCCTGGCCGGGCCGCAGCTCGTCGTGCCGTCGCTGAACGCCCGCTTCGTGCTGAACGCCGCCAACGCGCGCTGGGGCAGCCTGTACGACGCGCTCTACGGCACCGATGCGCTGGGTGATCTGCCGCCCGCCGGGCCCTATGACGCGGGGCGCGGCGCCCGCGTCGTCGCCCGCGCCAAGGCCTTCCTCGACGAGGCCGTGCCTCTGGAAGGCAGATCGTGGGCCGACCTGTGCGACCCGCACCTGCACGGGATCGCCCTTGCCGATCCGTCGCAGGACGTCGGCCAGACCCACCGCGGCCGGCTGTTCTGCCACCACGGCCTGCACGTCGAGGTGATCTTCGACGCGTCGCATCCGATCGGTGCGACCGACCCGGCGGGGATTGCCGACGTCGTGCTGGAGGCCGCCCTGTCGACCATCGTCGATCTGGAGGACTCCGTCGCCGCGGTGGACGCCGCCGACAAGACCACCGCCTGGCGCAACTGGCTGGGCCTGATGCGCGGCGACCTGTCGGAGACCTTCGACAAGGGCGGCCAATCCCTGACCCGCGAGCTGGCCCCCGATGTCACGGTGACGCGCCCCGACGGCTCGACCCTGACCCTGCCGGGTCGCAGCCTGCTGTTCGTGCGCAACGTCGGCCACCTGATGACGACGCCCGCCGTCCTGCTGCCCGACGGGTCCGAGGCGCCGGAGGGGGCGCTGGACGCGATTGTCACCGCCCTGTGCGCGATGCACGACCTGCGCGGCCTCGGCACATTCCGGAACAGCCGCGCCGGATCGATCTACGTCGTGAAGCCCAAGATGCACGGGCCCGACGAGTGCGCCTTCACCAACGACCTGTTCGACCGCGTCGAGGATCTGTTGGGTCTTGATCGCCACACGATCAAGGTCGGCGTCATGGACGAGGAGCGCCGCACCAGCGCCAACCTCGCCGCCTGCATCCACGCGGTGAAGGACCGGATCGTCTTCATCAACACCGGCTTCCTGGACCGCACCGGCGACGAGATCCACACCTGCATGCGCGGCGGCCCCGTGGTGCGCAAGGCGGAGATGAAGGCCTCGGCCTGGATCACGGCCTATGAAGCGCGCAACGTCGCCATCGGCCTTCAGTGCGGCCTCGGCGGCCGGGCCCAGATCGGCAAGGGCATGTGGGCCGCGCCCGACCGCATGGCCGAGATGCTGGAGCAGAAGGCGGCGCATCCGAAGACGGGTGCCAACACCGCCTGGGTGCCGTCACCGACCGCCGCGACCCTGCACGCGCTCCACTATCACCAGACCGACGTCTTCGCCCTGCGCGACCAGATCGCGGCCCGCCCCATCCCGTCGCTCGACGATCTCCTGACCCCTCCGCTCGCCGCCGGCCGCAACTGGTCCGAGGCGGAGGTGGTCGAAGAGATCGAGAACAACTGCCAGGGCCTGCTCGGCTATGTCGTGCGCTGGATCGACCAGGGCGTCGGCTGCTCCAAGGTGCCCGACGTGCACGACGTCGGCCTGATGGAGGATCGGGCCACGCTTCGCATCTCGTCCCAGCATCTGGCCAACTGGCTGATGCATGGCGTCTGCACGACCGATCAGGTCGAGGCCGCCCTGCTGAAGATGGCGGTCAAGGTCGACGCCCAGAACGCCGACGATCCGCTGTATCGCCCGATGGCACCGGATCCCGGTGCCAGTCTCGCCTTCCAGGCCGCCCGCGCTCTGGTGTTCGAGGGCGCGGTCCAGCCCAACGGCTACACCGAGCCCCTGCTGCACCGGTTCCGGCGCCAGGCGAAGAAAGGGTAGGGGTAGGGTCAGGGGCAGGGTCTCCCGGCCGCCAAGTCTCCCTGACGATTGCCCCTTCTACTGCTCGCTGCCCGACCGCCACAGGCCGCGCAGCAGCGGCTCGAACAGGTACTGCAGCGCCGTGCGCTTGCGGGTCAGGACCACCACCTCGACCGGGGCACCCGGCCGGACAGCCGAGGCGGCGCGGCCCAGCTTGGCAACCTCGCTCTCCGGCACCACGATCTCGGTGCGGAACCAGCGGCGTCCCGTCTGGGCGTCGGACAGCACGTCGGCCGAGATGCGGGTCACCCGCCCCTGCAGCCGGGGCGGACTGCCCTCGCGCAGTCCGGGGAACATGATCTGGGTCGACTGCCCCACCGCCAGATTGTCGATGTCTGTCGGTGCGATCTCGGCGACGATCACCGGGCTGGCATCCTCGGGCACGATTTCCATCAGCGTCTGCCCCGCCTGGATGACCCCGCCGGGCGTGAAGATGGTCAGGCCCACCACCTGGCCGGCGACGGGTGCCCGGATCTGGTTGCGGGCGATCTGGGCACGGACGGAGACGAGACGCGGCTGCAGCTCGTTCAACTGCACCTCGACGGTCTTCAGCTGGTCCGCGACATCCTCGTTCATGGTCGTCCCGACCGAGGTCATCTGCAGGCGCGTCTCGCCGATCTGCTCGCCGATGCGGGCGATCTGGGCGCGCAGCGAGCCGTCCTCGCCGTCCAGCTGGGCCGCCTGTCGCTCCAGCGCCCGCACCCGGCTGAGTGGGGCATAGCCTTGCTCGGCCAGGCGTCTCACGTCGGCCAGCTCGTCCTCGATCAGCCGCCGCTGCTCGGCGTTGGCCGTCAGCTGCCGCTGGAAGCCCGCCATCTGCTGCTCCAGCTGGCTGACCCGCTGGGACAGGACTCCGCGCTCGGTCGACCGACCCGAACTGCGGGCACCGAACTGGCGACGCTGCAGGCTCAGCGCCTCCTCGGCCAGCGGCACATCCTCGGGCGGCAGGGTGGCGAACTCCGGCGGCGTCGGCACCGATCCCAGGCCGTCCCGCTCGGCGATCAGCCGGGACCTCTGGGCCAGCAGGGCCAGCACCTGGCCTGCAAGCCCGCGCTCGGTGGCCTGCAACTCCCCGCCCGCCACCTCGACCAGCACCTGTCCGGCCCGGACCGTGTCGCCCTCGGCCACGCGCAGGGCGGTGACCACGCCGCCGTCCCGGTGCTGCACGGCCTGCCGGTTGCCCGACACCGCCACCTGACCGGTGGCATAGGCTCCGGCGTCAAGCGGGAAGAAGGCGGCCCATCCGAGGAACAGGACGAAGAAGGCCACGATCACCGCGACGCCGATGCGCAGCTCCATCCGGGGCACGTCGGTGACGGCGTCGGCCTCCGGCTTCGGCACGGGCGGCGGCCCCTTGATCGGGGGGAAGGACAGATCGCTCATCGGCCGGCCGCCTCTTCCGTCGTCGCGCCGCGCATGCGGGCCAGCACCTGTTCCCGGGGCCCTTCGGCGACCACCGTGCCGCCGTTCAGCATCAGCAGGCGGTCGACGCGCGCCAGCACGCCCGCCCGGTGCGCCACGATCACCACCGCCGCGCCGCGGGCCGCCGCGTCCCGGACCGCCGCCATCAGGGCCGCTTCGCCGTCCTGGTCGAGATTGGAGTTCGGCTCGTCCAGCACCAGCAGAACCGGGTCGCCATACAGCGCCCGCGCCAGCGCCACGCGCTGCGCCTGACCCGCCGACAGCCCGGCGCCGTAGGGGCCCAGCATGGTGTCGTAGCCCTCGGGCAGGCGCAGGATCATCTCATGCGCGCCCGCGGCCTGGGCCGCAGCCACGGCCAGCCGGTCCACCTCGGCCGGCGACGTGCCGGTCGCGCCGGAAAAGCGCGAGACGTTGTCCTTGATGGTCCCGGCGAACAGGCTGGGCACCTGGGGCAGATAGCCGATGAACCGGGCCAGATCGTCGCCCTCGCGCGCTTCATACTCGGCACCGTCCAGCCGCACCGTGCCGGCGGTCGGCTTCAGCGCGCCGGCGATCGCGCGGGCCAGGGTCGTCTTGCCCGACCCGGACGGGCCGACCACGCCCAGGGTCTCGCCGGGCTCGAGGTTCAGGCTGACGCCGCGGACCTGTGGCTGCTCCGTGCCGGGCAGCCGCACAGAGAGCGCTTCCAGAGCCAGCCGGCCGCGCGGGGCAGGCAGGGCGGTGGTCGGGGCGTCGACGTCGGCGGTGCCCTCGAACAGGTCGGTCAGCGTCTTCCAGCCCGCACGGGCGGCGACCAGCGAAGGCCAGGCCCCGACCAGCAGCTCGATCGGCGCGACGGCGCGGGTCAGCAGCACCGACGCGGCGATGATGGCCCCGGGCGACAACTGGCCGTCGACTGCCAGCCAGGCCGCGGAGCCCAGCGACAGGGACTGCAGGAGCAGACGGAGGAACTTGATCGCCCCGGTATAGCGCCCGCCCGTGAACTGAGCGTCGGCCTGTCGGTCCGCGGCCTCGCGGCGCTGACCCACCTGCCGCGCGATGCCAGCCCGGCGCATGCCGAGCGCGCGGACCACCTCGGCCTGTTCCGCCACGGCCTGCTGTGCGGCATAGGCCTCGATCGACGCGTCGTGCGCCCGCTTCAGCCGCGGCCGGGCGTCGCGCTCGTTCATCACCGCCAGCACGACGAGGATGCTCGCGCCCACCAGCGTCAGCACCCCGATCAGCGGATGCAGCAGGAAGCAGGCCAGGAGATAGATCGGCGTCCAGGGGGCGTCGAACAGGGCCAGCACGCCCTGGCCCGACACCGCCGTGCGCACGGCGTCGAACTCGCGCAGTGCCTGGGTGCCCGACGCCTTGCCCGGCAGATCGATCATGCGCGCAAGGATGCGATCCGCCAACTGGCGGTCCAGCCGCAAGCCGGCGCGCACCAGAATGCGCGTCCTCAGCCAGTCCAGCGTCGCCAGCGTGCCCAGCGCGAAGACCGCGACGGCGGTGATCAGCAACAGGGTCGTGATCCCGCCGGTGGGCACGACGCGGTCATAGACCTGCATCATGTAGATGGTCGGGGTCAGATAGAGCAGGTTGACCAGGGCGCTGAACACCGCCGCCCAGATCAGGTGGGTCCGACAGGCCTTCAGCGCCTCGGCCAGGGGCTCGACGCCCGGTCGGTCCGGCAACAGCTTGAACACGCACGCATCCGTTCGCCGCCCGGTGACGCGGGCCTCGGCGACAACATAGACCCGCCGATCCCGGCGGAACAGCGGCCTCTTAGTGAAGCGTCTCGCCGTGCAGGGCGGAGTCGAGTCCCTCGATCTCCGCCTCCCTGTCCACGCGCAGGCCGGTGGTGAAGCGGCAGATCAGCAGGATCAGCCCGGTGCCGACCGCGCTCCAGGCAATTACGGCGATCAGGCCGATGGCCTGCTTCAGGATGGTCGCGCCTTCTGCCACGCCATTGATGGCGGCGTCGGCAAACACGCCGGTCAGCAGCGCCCCGACGATACCGCCCATGCCGTGCACGCCGAAGGCGTCGAGACTGTCGTCAATCTTCAGCCAGTGCTTCAGCTTCACCGCGCCGAACCAGCAGGCCACGCCCGCCAGCAGCCCGATCACCATGGCGCCCTGCGGGTTCACCAGTCCGGCGGCGGGCGTGATTCCCACCAGTCCCCCGACCAGCCCCGACAGCATGCCCAGCAGGGTCGGCCGCCTGTGGTCGATCCACTCAACGACCAGCCAGCCCAGCGCGGCGGCCGCGGCGGCGAGGATCGTGTTCAGCGCGGCCACCGCCGCGATGCCGTCCGCCGCCCAGGCCGAGCCCGCGTTGAACCCCATCCAGCCGACCAGCAGGAGGCCCGCGCCGATGGCGGTGAAGGCGAGATTGTGCGGCGCCAGGTTGTCGCGACCGAAACCGTGCCGGGGCCCCAGAACGAGCGCGCACACCAGTCCGGCGACGCCCGCGTTGACGTGAACCACCGCACCGCCGGCGAAATCCAGCACCCCGGCCTCGCCCATCCAGCCGCCGCCCCAGACCTGGTGGGCGATGGGCGCGTAGACGATCAGGTGCCATAGCGCGAAGAACAGCAGGGACGCCGAGAACTTCATCCGCTCGGCGAAGGCACCGGCGATCAGCGCCGGTGTGATGATCGCAAACGTCAGCTGGTAGGCGACCCAGAGGAACTCCGGCAGGGCGGGTGCCAGCGCATGCGCCGTGTCGACCCTCACCCCGTTCAGGAAGGCCGCGTCCAATCCGCCGATCAGCGCGTTGCCGCTGCCGAAAGACAGGGAATAACCGACCGCGAACCAGAGCACGGTCACCACCATGAAGGCGGCCGTGGAATGGGCGATGGCCCCGATCACGTTCTTGCGTCGCACCATGCCGCCGTAGAAAAGCGCGAGACCCGGCAGGGTCATCATCAGCACGAGGGCGGTGGAGGTCAGGATCCAGCCGGTGGCGGCGGGGTCGATCTGCAGGGCGGCCTGGTGCGGCAGCAGGGCGGCGGAACTCATGGGCGGCGACGTCTCCGGGGCAAGCGGTCGGGGAGGTCGGCCGCGCCGTCTCTGCGGGCCGCGGAACCGGAGTGGATCGTATTGCGGCGCAACAGGCAAATCATTTCGTGTGCGGTGCGATAATGGCGGCTCCGTGCGCTCCTCGACCTCATCCCCGACGCCGTTGCACGAATCGACCTTGGCCTTTTCGCGGGCGCGTTCTGCAATTCCCAAGGTTACAAAACGGCAATGTCTCAAGTCTTGCACGGGCCTCGCGACAGGGTGTCAATGCGGGTCCGGGCGCCGCGGGCGCCGTTACAGCCGTGCTTTCCAAGGGGGATTTCCATGAGCCTGCCCACCCTTCGCCGCCTGCTGGCTGGCGGTTGCTGCGCCGCCGCGCTCCTGTCGGGTGCCGCCGTCGCCCAAGAGATGGATCCGAACGCCACCGCGATCCTGCCTGTGGCCACGGTCGACGCGGCCGAACCGGCGCTGCAGCAACTGCCGCCCCTGCCCGACGTCCAGATCCCCTACACCCGCTACGTTTTGCCGAACGGCCTGACCCTGATTGTGCACGAGGACCGCAAGGCTCCGATTGTCGCGGTCAATGTCTGGTATCACGTGGGCTCCAAGAACGAGCCGACCGGCCGCTCCGGCTTCGCCCACCTGTTCGAGCACCTGATGTTCAACGGGTCGGAGAATTTCAACTCCGACTTCTTCAAGGCCACGGAACTGCTGGGTGCCACTGACCAGAACGGCACCACCAACCGCGACCGCACCAACTATTTCCAGAACGTGCCGACCTCGGCGCTGGACTCGATCCTGTGGCTGGAAAGCGACCGCATGGGTCACCTGCTCGGCGCGGTCGACCAGGCCCGCCTCGATGAGCAACGCGGGGTCGTGCAGAACGAGAAGCGCCAAGGCGAGAACCAGCCCTATGGTCGCGTGTTCAACGCCATCACCGCCGCCACCTATCCGGATGACCATCCCTACGGCCACACCGTCATCGGGTCGATGGACGACCTGAACGCCGCCGACCTGCCGACGGTCCAGCAGTGGTTCCGCGACTACTACGGCCCGGCGAATGCGGTGATCGTCCTTGCCGGCGACATCTCGCCAGAGGAGGCGCTGGCCAAGGTCACCCACTACTTCGGCGACATCCCGCCCGGACCTCCGGTGACGCAGCCGGAACGCATGATCGCCCCCATGGTCGGCGAGCAGCGCGAGGTCATGTACGACCGTGTCGGCCAGCCGCGTCTCTACAAGGTCTGGAACGTGCCGCCGGCGGGCGACCCGGAGACCGAGCACCTGGGCCTGATCGCCCAGGTCCTGACGTCTGGCCGCAACTCGCGTCTGTTCAAGCGCATGGTCTTCGACGACCAGACCGCGACCGGCGTCGGTGCCTTCGTCAACGAAGGCGAGATCGGCAGCCAGTTCATCATCACCGTGACCGGCAAGCCCGGCCAGGATCTGGCCGAGCTTGAGGCCGTGGTCGACGAGGAACTGGAGCGCCTTCTGCGCGACGGTCCGACGGCGACCGAGCTGGAGCGCGCCCGCACCTCGACCGGTGCCGGCCTGGTGCGTGGACTGGAGCGCATCGGCGGTTTCGGCGGCAAGTCCGACCGTCTGGCCCAGGGCGAGGTCTTCCACGACGATCCCGACCACTGGCGCGCCAGCTATGCGCGCCTGCTGTCCGCGCGTCCGCAGGACCTGGTCGCGGCCGGCCGCGAGTGGCTGGGCGACGGTTCCTACACCCTGGAAGTCCGGCCGTTCGAACAGTTCGCGGCCGCGGCCACGGGCGCGGATCGCTCCGCCATGCCGGTTCCGGGCGAGACGCCCATGGCCAACTTCCCGTCGTTCGAGCGGTTCGAGCTGTCGAACGGGCTGGACGTCGTTCTGGCTACCCGGACGGGCGTGCCCACCGTGTCGATGAACCTGATCGTCGACGCTGGCACGGCCGGCGAGGGCGTCGACAAGGCCGGCCTGGCGGTTCTGACCCCCTCCGTCATGACCAGCGGCACCGACGACCTCGACGCGCTCGAGATCAGCGACCGGCTGCAGCTGCTGGGCGCGACGCTCGGCGGTGGGTCGGGCGTCGAGAGCACCAGCATCTCCATGACCGCGATCGATTCGCGGCTTGAGGAGTCGCTGGATCTCTATGCCGACGTGATCCTCAATCCGGCGTTCCGCGCGGACGACTTCCAGCGGGCGAGGGTGCAGCAGATCTCGGGCATCCAGCAGGCGGACCGCAATCCGGGCGCTGTGGCCAACCGGGTGCTGTCGGGCTCGCTCTACGGCTTCGACACCCCGTACGGCCGCCCGACCGCGGGCACGGAACAGACCGTCGCCGCCCTGACCCCGGCCGACGCCGAGGCCTATCACGCCGCCTGGTTCCGTCCTGACAACGCGACGCTTGTGGTGGTCGGCGACGTGACCCGCGCCGAGCTGACGCCGCTGCTGGAGGAGAGGTTCCGCGGCTGGACCGCGCCGTCCTCGCCGCCGCCGGAACGTCAGGCCATCGCGCCGGCCGCCGCCGCGGCCTCCGGCCCGGTCATCTACCTCATCGATCGCGCGGGACCGCAGTCGACGATCACGGCGGGCCGGCTCGTGCCCGCGCTCGACCCGACGACGGAACCGGCGATCACCGCGATGAACACCGCCCTCGGCGGTGCCTTCACGAGCCGGATCAACATGAACCTGCGCGAGGACAAGAGCTGGTCCTACGGCGCCGGTTCGGGCATCCGCCTGACCCGCGGCGAACGCATGTTCCTCGTCTCCACGGGCGTCCAGTCGGACAAGACGGCCGAAAGCGTGATGGAGATCGATCGTGAGCTGACCGAGATCCTGACCGGCCGTCCGGTCACGGACGCGGAGCTGGCGGCCCACAAGTCGAACCTGATCCTCGGCATGGCCGGTGACTGGGAGACCAATGGCGCGGTGTCCGGCGACCTTAGCCAGATCGTGGTCTACGGCCTGCCTGACGACTACTTCGATCGCGCCGCGGCCGGTCTGGCGGCGACCACGCCCGCGACCGTCACCGAGGCCGCTCGTACGATCGTCGGGGACGGTCCGACCGTCTGGGTCGTTGTCGGCGACCGGGCGACGCTGGAGCCGCGCCTGCGCGCGCTCAACATCGGCGAGGTCCGCGTGGTGGACGTCTACGGCAACCCGGTCCAGTAAGGCGCATCCAGACCCGGCCGGTTCGCGCCGGCCGGGTCGCCCGCCCTACGGACCTTCGCCATGACCGACGCCCCGCTGGACCTCCATCACTGGATCGGCGGGAAGAGGGTCGCGGCCGACCGGCCGTCCGAGCGGCGCAATCCGTCGGATCTCGACGAGGTCGTCGCCCGCCTGCCCGACGCCGGCCAGGCCGAGGTGGACGCCGCGGTCGCCGCCGCCCGCGCGGCCTTCGCTGGCTGGAGCGAGGCCAGCCCCGAGCTTCGCGCCGACGTGCTGGATCGCGCCGGCCAGATCCTCTGGGATCGGCGGGAGGTCGTCGGCCGGCTGCTGTCTCGCGAGGAAGGCAAGACCCTCGCCGAAGGCGTGGCGGAGACCGGCCGCGCCGCCCGCATCCTCCGCTACTTCGCCGGCGAGGCCGTGCGTCTGCACGGTCAGGCGCTCGACTCCGTTCGGCCCGGCGTTTCGGTGCGAACCCGACGCCGGGCGGTCGGCGTGTTCGGCCTGATCACGCCGTGGAACTTCCCGATCGCCATCCCGGCGTGGAAGGCCGCGCCGGCGCTGGCCTTCGGCAATACGGTGGTGATGAAGCCCGCCGGCCCGACTCCCGCGACCGCCGAGGCGCTGGCCGCCATCCTGCATGAGGCGGGCCTGCCCGACGGCGTCTTCAACCTCGTCATCGGCCGCGGCCGCGTCGGTCAGGCGCTGGTGGATCACCCCGACGTCGACGGAATCAGCTTCACCGGCTCGCAGGGCGTGGGCACGGGCGTCGCCGCCGGCTGTGCCGCGCGACAGGCGCGCTGCCAGCTGGAGATGGGGGGCAAGAACCCGCTGGTGGTGCTGGACGACGCCGACCTCGACCGGGCAGTCACAGTGGCGCTGGACGGTGGCTTCTTCTCGACCGGCCAGCGCTGCACGGCCTCCTCGCGCCTGATCGTGCAGGACGGGATCCACGACCGCTTCGTCGCGGCGCTGGCGGAGAAGGCGTCAGCCCTGCGCGTCGGTCACGCGCTGGACCCGCAGACCCAGGTCGGCCCCGCCGCCACCGACGACCAGATGGAGACGGTGCACCGCTGGATCGAGACGGCGCGCGGGGAGGGGGGGCGGATCGTCGCCGGCGGCGAGCGTCTCAGCCTCTCGCCGCGGGGCTGGCACGTACCGCCGACCCTGATCGTCGACACCGCGCCCGACATGAAGATCAATGCCAACGAGGTGTTCGGCCCGGTCGTCTCGGTGGTCCGCGTCAAGGGCTACGAAGAGGCCTTCGCCGTCGCCGACGCCGGCGACTTCGGCCTGTCCTCCGGTATCGTCACCACGTCGCTGAAGCACGCGACCGACTTCCAGCGCCGCATCCGCGCCGGCATGACCATGGTCAACCTGCCGACCGCGGGGGTCGACTATCATGTGCCCTTCGGCGGCACCAAGAAGTCCAGCTTCGGCCCCCGCGAGCAGGGCTACGCCGCGGCCGACTTCTACACCTGGACGCAGACGGCCTACGTCTTCGCCTGAGCCCAAAAGAAAACGGCCGGTCCCGAAGGACCGGCCGCGTCTCGTGCGCTCTGATCGGGATCAGAAGCGGGTCGTCAGGCTGATCGAGCCGCTCTGGCCCAGATCATAGCCGTTGGCCGTGATCCGGTTTCCGAGCTCCTGATACTCCAGGTACTCCTCGTCCAGCAGGTTCCGCAGTTCGATCGACAGGCCCATGTCGCGGCCCGCGTACTCGAAGTCCTTGCGGTAGACGAAGTCCAGGATGACGCCCGGCTCCTGGATCAGGTCCGGCTCGCCCGGACGGCCACGGGCCGAGGAGCGTTCCGACACCCAGGTGACCAGGAAGGTCGCCTGCGATCGGGCCACGTCGTCTTCCCAACCGAACTGCAGGTTGGCGACGTGCTCCGACTGACCCTGAAGGCGGCTGCCGTCGATGATGTAGTCCGAGGCGGGGCGCGAGGCACCCTGAGCCGACAGCGGGAACACCAGATCGCCGGCCTCAACCTGCACTTCCGACTGGGTCCAGGTGTAGTTGGCCTGCACCAGCCAGCGCTTGTCGGCGATGAAGCTCCAGCCCGCGTCCGGGAAGTCGAAGTACTTCTTCCCGTCGAGCTCGACGCCGTAGAGGATGGCCTTCGGCGCGTTCAGGTAGGTCTGCTGAAGCAGGTTGCCCTGTTCGTTGATCGACGATTCGATCGGGTTCTCGAGGTCCTTGTAGAAGACGCCGGCCGTGACGTACTCGCCGCGGTCGAAATAGCGCTCAAGGCGCGCGTCGAGGTTCAGGATCTCGGTGTCGACCAGGTACGGGTTGCCGAAGAACAGGCGATCGTTGTCCGGGTCGAGGTACTGCTGCGGCGCCAGTTCGCGGAACTGCGGGCGACCGATGGTCTTGGACGCGCCCAGACGCAGCTGGGTGTCCTCCATGAAGTTCCACGTCAGGGTCGCCGAAGGCAGCCAGTAGGCGTTGTCCAGCGAGGTCGGCTGGAACACCAGGGCACCGCCGAAGAGGTCGCGGGGCGACACGTACTGCTCGGCGTCCTCGTAGCGCACGCCGGCCGAAACGCTGACCAGCGGAACCACTTCGGCCTCGACCTGCACGTAGGCGGCGCGGGTTTCCAGACCCGCCTCATAGGCGGCGGCGCCGCCCGAGGGGGTGATCTCCTGCAGCTCCCACAGCAGCGGGCCGATGTTGAAGTCCGAGAACAGGTAGTCGACGCGGCTGTCCTGAACGTCCAGCGGGATCGAGCCGGCCGCCGCATAGAAGCGGAAGTCCCGGCGTTCGGCGTCGCGGGTGTTGTCCATCCAGGCCACGCCGGCGCGCACAGTCAGCTCGCGGGCGTCGGACAGCGGCGTGGTCCAGGCCAGGTCGGCGCCGGCGCTCAGGATCTCGTCTTCCAGCTCCGAGAAGCTGGTCGAGTTGCGATACTGCTCGCCGTCGTGACGATAGACGCCGTCCACGCCCAGTCCGTAGCGGATCACCTTCTCATAGGGCGAGTCACGGGTGGTCAGGGCGTAGGCGCCGCGCCAGGACAGTTCCAGCGCGCCGTCCATCAGGTCGTGTTCGCCGGCCAGCTGGGTCGAGAACAGGCTGCGCTCGAACCATTCGGTGAAGTCGTCGCGGACCTGGTTGCCGTTGATACCCGGCGCGTCGAAGTCGACGCCGGTGCGCGAGCGGGCTTCCTTGGTCGTGCGGCGGACGTAGAGGTTGGTCCACTTCAGCTCGTGGAACTCGTTCTGCCAACTGAGACCGCCCAACAGGTTCAGACCGACGTCGTTCTCGGTCGACTGAACATCGTAGTCGGTCTGGATGGCCAGGGCGCCGGCGTCCAGACGGCCCGACTGCTGGATCGCCGAGCGCGTGCGCCAGTCGTTGTCGTAGCTGGCCACGAAGATCGCGCCGAGGTCACCGCCGCCGACCAGCCAGGTGCGGCCGCCCGACAGTTCAACCCCGAAGTTGGGCTGGATGTAGTCCTGCGTCTGAAGCAGGTTCAGGGGGGCGTTGACGAAGTCACGGCCGATCGCCTGCAGTTCGGCACCGGTGAAGTCCGGGCCGGCGGCGACGCGATTGCCCGTCGCGATGGCTTCGCGAAGCAGGCCCGGAACGTCGCGCGTGCCGTCGTCGAAGCCGGTGAAGTCGGTGCGCGATCCGTAGTAGATCAGGCCTTCCTTGCCGGTCGTCTCCAGATTGCCGCCGACCGAGACCTGGAAGTTCAGGAACGGCTCGCGGGGCGCGCCGACGGTGCGAAGGTCGATCACGCCGCCGCCGAACTCGCCCGGATAGTTGGCCGAGTAGGTCTTCTGGACCGTGACGCCGTCCAGCACCGAAGCCGGGAACAGGTCCAACGGCACGACTCGCTGCAGGGGTTCGGGCGAGGGCAGGGGCGAGCCGTTCAGCAGCGCCGACGAGTAGCGCTCGCCGAGGCCGCGCACGTAGACGAAGCGGCCTTCGACGATCGACAGGCCGGTCACGCGCGTCAGCGCCTGGGCGGCGTTGTCGTCGCCGGTGCGTTCGAGGTCTTCCGCGGTCAGGAAGGCCGCGACCTCGGAGGTCTCGCGCAGGGGTTCGGGGATGAAGCGGCCCAGGACGACGATCTCGTCCACCTGGGTGTCTTCGGGTTCCTGGGGCTCGGGGTCCTGCGACGCGACGACCGGGTCGGTCGGCGGCGTCTGGGCGAACGCCAGGCCAGGCGCGGTCAGCGCGGTGCCGGCGAGCAGGAGTGCGCCCCAATTCCTGGAAAGCGTCTTGGAAAGCGTCTTCATGATCGGCGCCTTGGTCCTATGGGTTCGACGTGGAACGACATGAGGGGCGGCCGCCTGCGCAGCCGCCCCCCGGGCGCAGGATCAGCAGGTGGAGCCGGCGGCGATGCCGCAGGACCAGCCGGCGTACCAGGTGTCGGCGCTGTCGCGGACGGCACCGACGTAGGTCGTGTTGACGAAGAACGGGTTCAGACCGGCGACCGCGGTCGGGGTCCGGGCCGTTTCGTTGGCGCCGTTGGTCACGCCCGACAGGGTCGAAGCGCCCGAGCCGTTGTTGGCCCCCGTGGCGAAGATGCCCGAGGTCGCGGCGTCCTGGTTGCCGTCGGCCCGGAAGGTCGTCGTGCAGCTCAGGTAGACCGAGTTGAACGTCGGTCCGTTCGTCACAGTGGCGGCGTCGTCGATGTCGAAGCAGGTGCCCGGGCCGGTGACGACCGAGTTGTACAGCTGCATGGCATGACCGGTGTTCAGCAGCACGCCGTCGCCGCCGCCCGCGCGGCCGATGGCCGTGACGTTCGAGATGATCGGGCGGGTGAACAGGGCCTGGTTGCCGGCCGACGACGATTCGAACATGCGGTCGCCGCCGTTGTCGCGCTGGCGGACGATCATGAACTGGACGTTGCCGCGATAGCCGGTGTCGGTGTCGAAGCTGTCGTCGTCGTTACCCGTCAGAACCACGTACTTCAGGTTCACGGTGCCGCCGAACGGCTCGATGCCGTCGTCCGACGAGTTGTGGACCTGGATGTATTCCACGACGGTGCCGTTGCCGACGCCGGCCATGGTGATGCCGTTCAGCTCGTTGCCCGGCAGGATCTGGAAGCCGGAGTGCTGCAGACGGAAGTAACGCAGGCGGCCCGAGCTGTCCGAGGCGGTGTTGCCACCGTAGAAGGCGTTGGTGCCTTCGACCTGGGCTTCACAGGCGATGTTCGGCGGGGTCACGCCGGCCGGGCAGGCGGCGATGGGCGCGCGGCCCAGGATGACCAGACCGCCCCACTGACCGATCGAGTCGACACCGGTGGTGCCTTCGATCGACTGGCGGCTGGTGAAGATCACCGGGCTGGTCGAGGTGCCTTCGGCGAAGATCTGCGAGCCGCGGTTGACGACGATGTAGTCCAGACCGCCCGAGCCAAAAACGCGCACGCCCGGCTCGACGGTCAGGATGCCCTGCTGGGCACCGGCGATCGGGGCGGCCGGGTTGGCGCCGCGGTCCTGGCCCACGTCGGTGCGGCCGGACACCGAGTAGATGACGCCGGTGGTGTTCGCGAGCACCAGGTTGCCGACGACCAGGGCCGGAAGCTGGCAGTTGCGCAGCACGGCACCGCCCGCGGCGGTGATGGTGCCGACGTTCGAGGTGCCGGTCGGGCAGGTGGCCGGGGTCGTGCCGCCGCCGCCGCCGCCGCCGCCGCCGGTGCCACCGCCGGTGCCGCCGCCGAAGTTGCCTTCGCCCGGCGACGCCACTTCGGCCGAACCGCAGGCGGCCAGGGCCAGGGCGGCCGCGCCGGCCATCAGAATTTTCGTGAGACGCATCTTGGGTAACCCCTCGCAATGGAATGTGCGGGTCACCCGTGCACTGTTTCGCCCAGCAACCCCGGGACGCTCGATTAGAGCCGCTTTGCAATGGGGTCGTGACGCTTATGTAATGCTATGTGTAGATCGATCCGACATCAGATCGTTCGTCACAAAGTGCGGCGTGAATACTCGAGACGGTGGCGTGACGATCAGTCCGCCTGCGGAGCAAGCGTCGCCGACATGATCTGGCTGCCGCGCCGCCACCGGACCTCGACCGCCCGCCCCGACCCCAGCACACCGGCCAGTTCCGCCACACGTTCCTCGCTGGTCAGGGGCTCACCGCCGACGCTCAGGATGACATCCCCCTCGCGCAGGCCCAGGGCCGCAAGGCCCCCCCCGGCCGCGCCGCGCCGCCAGACGAAGCCCTCCACGGCTCCGTTCCGCATCTGCGGCCGCAGGGCCGAGACGTAGACGTCCTGCTGCGGCGCGCCCAGACCCATGGCCGCCGCCGCCCGTGCGGCGTCCGCGTCGAGGGGGCCACTGGTCGCCCCGGGCGGCGAGGGCGGCGGCGGCGGATCGTCGGTGAATTCCAGCCGCAGTTCCCGTCCGCCTTCGACCAGCACGACATGGTCGGACGCGACGTGTCTCAGCACAGGAGCCCCGGGCGCAGGTTCGCCGCGCGCCAGCACGATCTGCGCCCCGTCGGGCCGCTGCAGGATGGCAGAAGCGTCCGCTCCCGTCCGCGTGCCCATCAGTCGCCAGCCTACGAGGCCGGCTTCAGCAACGAGTCCCGGCGGTGCCGTTCCGGCACGGTGGAAGGCGTCGAACCGCGCGAAGATGCCCGGGTCCGCCGACTTCGCCGACCGTTCTGCCGCCGGGGGAGGAGGCACCGCCCCCAGGCGCCAGGCCCCGCCGATCAGCGCCAGCCCCAGCGCCGCGACCAGCCCGATCTCCACCCGCTGCGAGCGGGTCAGGCGAGACAGGGCGGACGGAGCGTTCGTCATGGCCGCGACATATCCGGCGTTTGTGACGAACGCCGCACGGCTCAGGCCGGTGCCAGGATGCGGCCGCTCAGGGCGGGCAGGCCGTCCGCGTCGCGCGCGCCGACCGACTCGACGACCGCCCATCCCTCCGGCACCGCCCAGTCGCACGGCGCGAAGCCGAGATTGAACGCGCACAGCCGCCGCTCGGCACCCAGCGTCCGCTCGAACACCAGCAGAGCGTCGTCGGCGTGGATCACCTTCATGTCGCCCTTGCGCAGACAGGCCGTCGCGCGCCGGGTCGCGATGAGCCGCCGCGTCGCCGCCAGCATCGACCCGGGGTCCGTCGTCTGGCCGTCGACCGCCAGCGCCGGGTGCCGGGAATCCACGGGGAGCCAGGGCTCGACCGTCGAGAAGCCGGCGAACGGTGCCTCGCTCCGCCACGGCATGGGCGTGCGAGCTCCGTCGCGGCCCAGCGTCTCGGGCCAGTTGGCGATAGCCTCGGGATCGACCAGCCGCTCGAACGGCACCTCGCCCTGCGGCAGCCCCAGCTCCTCGCCCTGATAGACGATCGCCGTGCCGCGCAGGCACATCAGCAGCAGCATCGAGACCTCGGCCACGGCCCGCACGTCCCGACCGTGTGCCCAGCGTGAGGCCGCTCGCGGCGCGTCGTGGTTGGAGAAGGTCCAGCTGGGCCAGCCCTGGCCGTCGCGCCCGTCCCAGGCCGCGGCCGCCCGCCGCACCAGATCCGGCGTCAGCGCGTCGGCGTAGAGATAATTGAATCCATAGGCGCTGTTCAGCCGGTCGGCCCCCTCCGTGAAGGCCTGCATCTCCGCCTCTGCTCCCTCGCCGGGGATCTCCGCCACGGTGAACCGCCCGGGGTAGGTGTCCGTCATTGCCCGGATGCGCGTCATGAAGTCGATCAGGCCGGGCTGGGACTGGTTGTGGAGGTGCAGCTGGAAATCGAACGGCCGCGTGCGCCTGCCGCCCGGCGGTGCCGGCGGATTGTCGGTCAGTGAGGGGTCGTGCATGCCGAAATTGATGGCGTCCAGCCGGAAGCCGTCCACGCCACGCTCCAGCCAGAACCTCGCCACGTCCAGCAGGGCGTCCTGCACCTCGGGGAGGTGGGTGTTCAGCTGCGGCTGCTCCGGCAGGAAGTTGTGCATCCAGTACTGGCCGCGTCGCGCGTCCCAGGTCCAGGCCGGGCCCCCGAACACCGACTGCCAGTTCGACGGCGGCGAGCCGTCGGGCTTCGCGTCGGCCCAGACGTACCAGTCCGCCTTCGGATTTTCCCGGGATCGACGGCTTTCCTCGAACCAGGCGTGGCGGTCCGAGGTGTGGGCGAAGACCAGATCGGTGATCACCTTCAGGCCCAGGGCGTGCGCCCGTGCCACCACGCGGTCGAAGTCGTCCATCGTGCCGAACACGGGATCGACCGCGCAGTAGTCGGCCACATCGTAGCCGAAGTCCTTCATCGGCGACGCGTAGAAGGGCGACAGCCACACCCCGTCGACGCCCAGCGCGGCGACGTGGTCCAGATGGGTCAGCACCCCGGGCAGGTCGCCGACGCCGTCGCCATCGCTGTCGGCGAAACTGCGCGGATAGATCTGGTAGATCACCGCCCCGCGCCACCAGTCCTGATCGATCCCGGTCATGAGCCCTCCGCCGTCCCGTCCTTCGTCGAACATCCCGTCCGGGCCGTAAAGCGTCAGGCCACTTTTGGTTACGGCGAGGCGAAAGCCGCTGGACCCCTCCGCACGCCCGTGGAACCAAGGCGGGAAGGGAGCGGAGCGCGCGCGTCGCGCCCGCCGAGGGAGCCGACATGACCGACACCCAAACGCCGACCGCTCCGAAGGGCACGGGTCTGGCCTTTGCCTATGTGACGACGCTGTTCTTCGCCTGGGGGTTTGCGACCTCGCTGATCGATCCGCTGATCGCGGCGGTGAAGAAGGTGTTCGACCTGTCGTTCGCCGAGGCGACGCTGACGG
>JAESGS010000153.1_pt1 | contig 105385 bp, 107 predicted proteins | sample 9269761 | NCBI WGS metagenome assembly JAESGS01 (sample SAMN15741799, study PRJNA653493) | algae metagenome | isolation source: Cyanosarcina radialis HA8281-LM2 and co-occurring heterotrophs from damp... | place: USA: Makauwahi cave, Hawaii | collected 2011-01-06 | reverse complement strand
CTATACCAAGGCGCGCGAGGACTTCGTGCGCGCCGGGCGCAACAGCGATGCGCTTGCCAAGGCCAACAGCGACACGTCTGCCTTGCAGCAGCAGATCTGGCAGCGGGTAACGACGATCGTCCAGCAGGACCCGGACGCCGTCTCAGCATCGCTGATGGCGGCCGTCAACGAGACCTTCGACGCCAGCACGGCCGAACGCTACGCGCTCGGCATCCGCCTGCCGTGGCAGATCTTCTGGCTGCTGATCGGGGTGATGGTGCTGAGCATGGGCGCGCTTGGCTACCAGTTCGGCCTCAAGGGAAGGCCGGTGCGTTTCCTGATCGTGCTTCTGACGCTGGTGTGGACGTCGATCATCGTCAACATCCTCGATCTCGCCTCAGCCAGGGTCGGCAACTTCCGCACGGATACGTCCGTCTATCAGTGGACGCGGCAGGGGTTCAGCGGGAGCAGCGCGCCGCAGTGATGTCGGCGGGATGGACTTGCGCGCAGGTTGTATATGGAAACGGAGCCGCATCATCCTGTCGATGCGCGGCTCCCACTCGTTGGCTTGACCGTTACTTCACCTTCACCAGATCGTCCGGCTTCCAGGTCTGGTCGTAGAATTCGACGCCCGTACCGTAGAGGCGCACTGTGGCGATGAAATTTCGATCGGGCACCGTCTGGATCCAGTTGCTGTCTTCGGCCCCGGTGGGCTTGCTCGCCCCGAAATAGAGGTCGACGGAACCGTCCTCATTCACCTTGACCTTGTTGAAGGCATTGATCGAGGGCAGCAGCTTCGGCGTCTCCACCATCGTGCCGTCGGTGACGTTGTAGGCCGTTACCGCCCAGAAGAGCTTGGCCGGCGGGTTTGGCGGCAGGTGCAGCTTGTAGCCGTTGGAGCCGTTGAGGAAATCGCCATCGGCATCGCGAAGCGCGGTCGGATATTTCGAGCCGGAATCGATCGTGTGCATGGCCATGGCCGGTGCCGAGGAATAGGCGACCTGGAAGAAGCCGGCGCGCTGGTTGACGTCGAGATAGCTTTCCTGGAACCACTCGGCCGTCGAGCCGGCCCAGACGTTCTCGTACTGCCGGTCCTTGTAATAGAGGTTGCGTCCGTCGGGCCGGCCGCTCTGGCGCAGCGCCATGATCATCCGCGGCGCGGTCTCGACCGCCTTCTTGAGGAGCGCCTGCTGTTTCGTGGTCGGCTTGAACGGCTGGCCCTTGATGATGCCGATGGAGGCCAGCACGCCGCGAAGCTCCGGCGTGATAGCCGAGACGGGCTCGTAGTCGACGAAATCCTTGAGCTTGGTCCAGTAGGTGCTGTCGACCGGGTACATCATGTTGATGCGCTTGCCCGAGCCGTTCGGGAAGTCCATCGGCTTGGCGTCCTTTTCGGTCGCGTAAAGCGGATAGATGCGGGTCTGTTCGGCGTTGGCGACGGCCGGCACCGGATCCGGTCCGTCTTCGCCCTTGCCCATGACCGTGCGGAAGAACAGGAAGACGTTGTAGGTGGACGACGTGAAGGTGAAGTAGCCGCTCGGCACCTGGCCGTCATAGCCCGGCGGCAACAGCAGGTAGAGGCCGCCGCGCGCCCGGTCTGGGCCGATCGCGCCCACGTCGGTAATGGTGCGCTGGAAGAAATCGGTGAACATGCCGATGACGTTCGGCGGTGCTGCAATCACCAGCGGCCCGGTTTCCTTGAGGTCCAGATAGTTCATCGAATAGATGACGTCGGCATTCGGCGTCGGCACCCAGGCGCGGGCATCCATGCGGTCCTTCCAGATCGGCAGCACGTTGTAGCCCTTGCCGAATTCGGCCTCCGACCCGTCGCGCATGCCGATAACGTTCAGCGCCGGCAGCATGGTCATGTAGGCGTGGATGGCGCGCTGATAGAAGAGTTCGTCCAGCAGGCTTTCGGCCTCCGCCTGGTCCAGCCATTTGCCGTTGTTGATCTGCTCGACCAGGGGAGGCGCCTCCACCGCGTCCTGGGCGATCGCCGGCGATGTCAAGGCGATCGTGGTCAGCGCGGTCGCTGCTGCCGCAAGGTAGGCGAAACGGCGGGTCATCCTCTTCTCCTCTGGCTGGGCGGCCTCTCGCAATCGAGACGAAGGAAAACCGCCGTTGGAAGCATTCTGGTTTCACTGGCGCCGCGAAGGCGCCCTCACGGCCTCGCCGAAACACGCCGTTGGCGTCAGCGGGTCGGCGGACGTGACTTCATTCTGTTGACGTTGCCACTAGGCGCAGGAAAATCGCCGAACGGTAAGTACGTAACTGTAAATGGCCGCGTTAAAGGCGGGGCGGTTTCACCGATTGCGCGGGCCGGGCAATCCCCCTAGTTTCCCGCCAAATTTGCGGGAGCTGGAGCATGCGAATTCGACCTGCGGTCAACAACGACCATCTGCCACTCTGCATGATCGACACGATCGCGGCGGGCGATCCGAAACGACGCGCCGATATCGCCGGCTGGATCGAGCAGGGCTGCTGTCACCTGGTCGAGATCGAAGGGGAGGTTGCCGCCTATGGCGTGCTGACGCACCACTTCTTCGGCCATGCCTTCATCGAGATGCTGATGGTGGGGACGTCCTGGCGCCGGCGTGGTCTGGGTGCGGCGCTGATCGCCCACTTTCGATCCATGTCTTCGGGCGCGAAACTCTTCAGCTCGACCAACATGTCGAACCATCCGATGCAGGACCTGTTGGTCAAGGCCGGCTTCCGGACGAGCGGCTACATCGACAATCTCGACGAGAACGATCCGGAGATCGTGTTCTACTGCCCCCTCAAGCCGATCGCGACATGAGGGGGGCCGGATAGCGTGGGGCTCAGGCGGCCGCGCCGAGCTCGGCGAGGTGGCCGGCGAGGTCGGTGCCGCGGCCGGCGGCGTTGATCGTGTCGAAATATTCGTGCCAGCCCGATTGGGCGATGCCGGCGACGAGGGCTTCGAGTGCTGTCGCGTCCGGGCAGCGCCAGACGGCGAAGAAGGTCTGCGATGCCGCATGCAGCTTCGACTGGTCGACCTTGCCGAAGGTGATGAGCTCGACGCCGAGCGCCGACAGGCCCGGCATGGCAGAGCCGATCGCGGCCAGGAACTGCTGGCGCCCCTGGCGGGGAAGGGCGAGCCACGCCGGCTTGGCGCTGTAAAGTTCGGTCAGGTAGTGAGGCATAGTCTGCTTTCTTGTTGTCAGTCTGAGGTATGCAATTCCGGGCGCTCTCAAGCGTTTCCGGAACTGGATTTGGTGGGGATGGATCGAAGCGCGCGGCGGCAGATGCGCGACGTCGCGGGTTCCAAGCTTACGGCGGACCAGCGTGCCGCCAGCGCCTGAACCCACTCGGGCCGATCCTTGGCCGCATCGTTCAGCCAGTTGCCGACCGAATCCTGCACGTAAGGCGAGGGATCGGCGCGCAACGGCTCGAGAACGGGCAGCGCGCGTTCGGGCTCTTTCTTGAGTGCTGAGAGATGGGCGCACCAGACGCCGCGCGGGCGGATGGATTCCGAGGCGAAACGGCGGACGCGTTCGCATGGATCCGGCGTCCAGTCGGCCGCGAGCAAGGCGATCGCTTGGTCCAGATCGGCGGCGAGATGCGGGCGAACGGCGATCCAGGCCCATTCGCGAACACCGAAATGGCTATCGTCGGCCAGCGGCCGGATCGCGGCCAGCCGCTCGGTCAGGGGCATGTTTTCTCCAGTCGCCACCATGAAGCAGGCCCAGCCGCGCACCGTGTCCGAGGAATGATGCTTGAGTGTCTCGAAAGTCGAGGGGCCGAGGCGCTCCCCGATCAGCCGGGCGGCAAGCGGCATGCGCCGGGAGATGCCGGCCGAGGCGGCTTCTTGCATTTCGGCCAACGCATCGTCGCCGATGCCGGGCAGGACGTTGCCCATGAGCGCCGCAAAATCGACTGCGAGGCATTCGGTCAAGGTCGCGGCTTCGGCGCCGGCGTTCAATTGCGCCAGGCGCTCGGCGCCGATGTCACCGACGCCGCGTCCTTTGGGCTTGCTCTCGTTCACGTCCGTGCTTCCGGCGTGTCCTGCGGCGCGCTGCCGGTTCCAAGATTTTGCCAGATGCGCTCAAGCAGCCGGTGGAAGGTCTGGTGTTCCTCGGCGCTGAAACCGGCAAACAGCGAGGCGATCCAGGCGCTGTGTTCGCCGAGCAGGTCGCGGGCCGTCCTGCGGCCGGTTTCGGTGAGCAACACCGCGATCTTGCGCCGGTCATTGAGGCCCGAGCGGCGCTCGACGAAGCCGTCGCGCTCCAGCCCGTCGAGGAGCCCGGTGACGGTGGCGCGCGTTACGCCGGCGCGATCGGCAAGCTCGTGCGGCGACAGGCCTTGCGCTTGATCGTTGAGCAGGAAGAGGATAACGAACTTGCCTTCCGAAAGCCGGTGGGGCGCCAGCCTTGCAGCGCAATCCCGGTCGATCGCGCCTGACAGCGCCAGCAGTTCGAAGCAGGCGCGCATGTTGCCGGTCTCGGCGACCGCCCGACGCTCGGCTTCCTGCAGAAGGGCCCGGTGTTTCTGTTCCAGCATTGTCATAAGGCGACAGATAGTAAGGCGCCTAATTAGAGTCAACGGCTTCTTCATTGTTGGCTGTGGATAGGACGGCGGACTTGCCTTACCGCCCGATCATCCTTTCCTGCATTTCTTCGCCGATGAAGCAATTGTAGCCCTCACCGAACTGGGCGGCGCGCACCGTTTGGGGCGACAGGCGGCTTATCTCCAGGCCGGAGATCTCGATGATCAGCTTGCGCAGGATGGCGCGGGCGAATTCGCCGCTGTCCGTCACCTTCACCAGAAAGGCGCCGTCGCCGCCGATCACGCATTCGCGGTAATAGGCGTCGAGATCGGGGATCGCGGCGCTATCCGAGGCGGCGTGCGTCTTCAGCATGATCGGCAGGCCGTCGATGGTGATGCCGCGCGCGACGGTGGAATTGCGGGCGACGGGGGCGGGGACGCCGGAATTGTTGGGACCGTCGCCCGAAATGTCGATGACGTGGCGGCTGCCCTCAAAGGGGCTGTAGTCGAACAGCCGTCGGGTGAAGGCCAGCGTGTTGGAGATCGAGGTGAAGGCGATCCGCCGGATCGGCTGTCGCCGCAGCAGCTCGGAATATTGCGCGGCCGTGCCGCGGCCATCGATCAGCGTCCAGGGCGTGACCTGCACCGCCGAGCCGCCCCATTCGACGTAGGTGACGGCGATGCGGCCGACGGGACCATTCTCGATCGCCTCGATCAGTGCCGGCTCGAGAAAGGCGGCGACATAGCCCTGCCGCTGCAGGCGCTGCTCGTCGAGTTCCATGGAATAGGAAACGTCGACGGCGAGTACCAGTTCGAGATCGACCCGGAGCGGCTCGGCGGAAGCACTTCCGCAGCACAGGCAGGCACACGCAAGAAGGACCGATCCAAGCTTCATGGCAGCCGATACCGAAGGCGAGCGGGACGGATCATGCTACGCCCAAACCGGCCCAGCGCAATGCGGGGTCCGCCGCCGATGGACTGGCCGGCTGGGCGCCCTACGGTTAAACAAACTTGCCGCCAGGCTCTGGTCGGGTCACCGGCGCAGCTTCTGCAACAGCGGTTCCAGCGCCTCGATCAGCGGCTCAGGCGAAACCGGATCGCCGCCTTCCTTCCAAACATTCTGAAACTCGGCGATTTCGAGCCCGACGACCTCGGTCCTGGCAAGAACCGCACAGGCGGCGCGCAGGTCATCGAGCGACAGCCCATCCTCATGCTGGTAGTCGGTGGGCACGATGCCCGGGCTCAGCACGTCGCAGTCGAGGTGGATATAGACCGGCCGGCCGGCGACGGCTTCGGCCAGCCTTTGCGGCAGGTCAGCGCCGGGGCGGATATGCGGGATGCGCTTCGCCTCGATAAGTTCGGCCTCGAAGGGATCGAGGTCGCGCTGGCCGACGAGCACGATATTTTCGATGGAGAGCCCGTCGCCAAGGCCGGACTGCCAGAGGCCGCAGGGCCCTGACAGCGCCAGCCCGCCGAGATAACCGGTGCTGCTGACTTCGGGCGTGTTCAGGTCGCCATGCGAGTCGAACCAGACGACGACCGCATCCTTTTGATGCTTGGCGACCGCAGGCAGTGTTGCCAGCGAGACCGCGCAACGGCTGGTCGCTGCCAGCGACACCGCCCCCCCGGCATAGACTGCGTCAAAGCGATCTCTCATCAGCCGTAAGGCTGGCATCGCGGCTTCGAGCTCGACCGACCAGTCGGTGTTCATCGCCTGCTCCGGGGTTCCAATCACCACGGCTTCGCAACCGAGATCTTGCGCCAGATGGGCTGCGATGGACCTGGCGCCTGGAATTGCCAGGTCATTGTGGTCGCCGGCGCGACCCTGAAAGCAGGTGAGGGCGATAGGCATCGATGGCTACTCCAACGCATGTTCGGACGGAACGATGCAAAGCACGGCAGCTGTCGATTTGGCAAGGCTGGAAGCCGAACGGCGCAAAGCCGTTGCGTCCGTTCGGTATTCCTTCATGCCGGCGTCCTTGCTCGGTGCGCCTTCTATCCGAACACCAGCGAGCGGTGCAGTTGCGCGCCGGCCCAGGCGCCGTCGCCGACGGCAAGCGAGACGGAGTGGGGAACGCGGCCGACGTCGCCGCAGGCATAGGCGCCGGGAATGGTAGTTTCCTTGGCGGCCGTGACCCGGATCTGCAAGCCCATCGGCGTCTCCTCGATCTCGCAGCCGAAGCGTTCGGCGATGTCGCTTGCGGGCGTGGTTCGGGTGGCGACGAAAATGCCTGCGAAGGGCAGGCGGCGGTCGTCGGTCAGCACCACGTCGGCATGGCCTTCGAGCCGCGCGACCGGGGTTTCGTCGATGGTGACGCCGCGCCGGATGAGGTCGGCACGGCCTTCAGCGTCGAGGTTGATGGCGCCATTGGTGAAGAAGGTGACCTTGCCCCATTCCGGAATAAGCTGGGCCTGGTGGATCGACATGGGGCTTGCGGCGATGACGGCGATCTCGCCCCGGTTCAACTCGTAGCCGTGGCAATAGGGGCAATGGAATGCGCTCTTGCCCCAACGCTCGGTCAGCCCCTCGATCTGCGGCAGGCCGTCCTTGACGCCGGTCGCAAAGAGCAGGCGCCGGCCTTCGAAGGCGGTGCCGTCGGCGGTGGTAACGACGAAGGCATCCTGCTTGCCCTCCGCCTTTTCGGCGCGGCTGTCGATCCAGGTGAGCGTGGGGTATTTGGAGAGCTGCACCCGCGCTGTTGCTGCAATCTCGCCGGGATCGATGCCGTCCTGACCGAGGAAGCCGTGGGAATGGCTGGCGAAGCGGTTGCGGCGAATGCCCTCGTCGATGATCAATACGCGGCGGCGGGCACGCACGAGCTGGAGGGCGGCGGCCATGCCGGCATAGCTGCCGCCGATGATGATGACGTCCTGTTGCATGGGTCTTCCTTTCGGTTGGGCGCAGGTGAGCCCACCGGTTTCTTGAACCAGTGTCTCGACCCGGGCTTTGGGCAATAGGGTTCCGGCCGGAAAACCGCTTATGCGGCCCCGGTGTAATCGGATGTGTCTGGATCGATCACGTCAGGACGGATCGATCGGCTGCTTTCAGTGCGATCGAAGCCGGTGCCGCCGGGCAAAGTCCTCGGCGAGGTCGGCAAGGGTCACGTGGGCGAAGCGGTCGAGCAGCAGCGCCTCGGCCTCGGCAAAGGCGGTGTCGAGGGCTGCGTTGACCGCCTGCTCGACGAGGCATTCCGGCATTTCCTGCCGGTTTCCGATGGCAAAGATCGCGGGTTCGCCGAGTGTTTCGTGCAATTGCCTAAGCGTCACGGTCTTCAGATCGGCGGTGATCGCCCAGCCGCCCGCATGGCCGCGGGCGGAGGAAACGATGCCGGCATCGCGCAGGAATCCCATGGTGCGACGTACGACCACCGGATTGGTGCGCATGCACATGGCAAGCTCGTCCGAGGTCAGGGGCTCGCCGCGCTCGGCCATGTGCAGGAGCGCGTGCAGGACGGAGGAAAGGCGGCTGTCTTTTTTCATGTAACTTCAATTATTACGAATCGAGATGAGATGCAAGCGGTACCTCTAGCTCACGCCTAAAAGTGCCAAACGACAGAGGCTTGCCTGACGAGGCGCCACTCCAGTCAGCGCATTCGGCTAAGATCGCCGGTATGCCCACCACCGCTCTTCGACTGGGGTCTTCGGTCCGCCGGAAGCTTGTACCGTGAAGACAGACGCTATCGTTTCATGGCTGAAATCCGCGACCACCTCAGTTGCAACAACTTCACAACGTTCTCGATCTTCATCGTCAAGAGCTGAGTCTACTAAGAACTCGAGGACGATATTGTCGTTGTTCCAGCCGCACGTTACGGCCGATATCGTCGGCGGGACTGTTCCGAGCAAGGCGCGTTGCACACTGAGGAGCAGTCGTTTCTCGCGATCTGACGCTGGCATAAGTACCTTCATTGCTGGGGCGGTTCGAATCTATGACGCCAGATGGATGGCCCCAAAGGGATTGTACTTGAAATCGTCCTCGTCATAGGCGTCGACGGGCAGCAATTGGGCGCCGCGGCGCTTAAGCACCGCCTCGACGCCGTCGCTGAACACCTCGTCGGCAACGGTGTCGATCAACGCGCTCAAGGCCAACTCGTCGTCGGAGAGCGTTTTCGGCGCGTAGACTTCGGGTATCCCGACCAGATGGAAGCCGATGCTGTAGAGGTGGTCAGTCGTCCCGATCGGCCGCTTGCCAAAGGTGAGGCGGCAGGGGCGGGCAAGCGCAGCGCCCGTCTGGCCGTCGGCGTCGCGGGCAAGCTCTCTCCATCTCTCAACGCCGTGGGCGACGCCGGCGCTCTCGCCCTTGGCGGCGACGATGCCGTTCTCAAGCGTATGAACGACCAGTTGCAGTGCCATGGCCGAGGTCTTGACCGCATCGTCTGCCATCATCGGCGGGCCGAGCACATAGATGACCGAGCGATGGTCGCTGACGGCCTCTTCGTCGGCTCCGGTCCAGGCACCCTTGTGCACGCGATCCCGGTAGACCTCGAAGGACATCGGCATGCGGTCGTCCGGGGCGTCCTCGGAAAAGGTGTCGTCGATCTCGAAGCCTGGCGCGAAACTCTCGATCGCCGACTGGATCATCTCGCAAAGTTCGGAGAAGGGGCGTTGCCCGCCGAGCAGGCAGAGCACGTGACGTGGTTTGACTTCGGAAAAGCTCATGGCCGCTGCCCCCGGGTGATTTGGAGCGAAGCTGTCGCAGACGCCACCACAGGATGCAAGCGGCCAGTGGATGGCTTTCCTAGACGTGCGCCGGACTTTGCCCCCGGGCCGGCTGCCGTGCCCGTGCGACGATGACGATGCCGATGAGAGAGACGACGAGGCCGACGGCCATGGCCCAGGAGAGGGGCTCGCCGAACATGACGAAGGCCCAGATCATCGTCACGGGCGGGCTCAAATAGAGGATGGCGGTGACGCGGGCGGGCGAGGATTTTTTCAGCGCCAGGTAATAGAGGCTCCAGGCGCCGAAGGTGGCGACGAAGACGAGCCAGAGGATACCGCCGACAAAGCCCGGATCGAGCACCGGCAGCACGCTGCCCTCATGCCATGCAAAGAGCGCGAAGATCGCGGCCGCCGAAAGGCACTGGATTGAGAGGCTTTGATGCACCGGCATGGCGCCCGCCGGGCTGCGCTTCTGCAGGAGGGTCGCCAGCGCCAGCGACAGGGTGCCGAGAACGGGCAGGCCATAGGCCCAGAGCGGCACATTGCCGATATCGAGCGACCAGCCGGACGCGATCAAGACACCGGTCAGCCCGATCAATGAGCCGAGCCACTGGCGGGCGGTCAAGGCCTGGCCGAGGACCGGCCAGGAGAGGATGGCGACGGCAAGCGGCAGCATGTCGGTGATCAGCGCCACGAGCCCGGTTGGCACGCCATAGGAGATGGCCAGCGCGAAGCCCGCGAGATAGCCGGACATGGCAAGCGCGCCGAAGAGCATCTGCGGCACGGCGTCCTGCAACCGGATCTTTGGCCCGATCGACAGGGCGAAGGGCAGCAGGATGAGACCGGAGACGAGGCTGCGCCAGAGGAGAATCAGGAAGAGCGGCGCGTGATCGATGGCGAAGCGGATGCCGACGAAGCCGGCGCTCCAGGAGATCACAAGTGCTGCCTCGAGCAGGATCAGGATGATGACGGCCCACACCCGGTTTGGCCGGCGGGAAGGCAGCGCAGCGACGTCGCTCATATCAAGAGTTCCGGCTCTAGCGGCTGGGGAGAGCCGCGTCGATGGCGGCGGCGGATCGCGGGCGTTCGGCGCGGCGGCGCCGGCCCGGCATCGGCAGGGTGAGGATGAAGAGCGAGCCGACGATCAGCCCGATGCCCGCCCAGCCCTCGGCCGGCAGGCGCTCGCCGACGATGACGACGGCAAGCACGGCGGCAATCACCGGTTCGAGCAGCGACAGCGTCGTCGCCATGGTGGCGGACACACGGGCGAGGCCATAGGCGAAGAGCACGTAAGCCACGAGCACCGGCACCAGCGCCATATAGAGGCCGACGGCGACATTGGTCCACGACGCCAAAAGCGGTGCGCCGGTGAAGGCGAGGACCGGCAACAGCAAGGCGCCGCCGACGCCGAAGATCGAGCCCATGGCGGCGCGCGGCGGAATGCCGGCCTGCATCAGCCGCCGCGCCACCCAGGAATAGAGCGCGTAGAGCAGGCCGGAGACGAGGCCGAGCAGGATGCCGTAGAGGACGGCCGTCGCGTCGGCGGCACCGGCGCTGCCGTGGCTTTCCGAGAATGTGAGAAGCACGGCGCCGCCAAGGCCGGCGGCCGCACCCAGCAGCCAGCGCGTGGTGAGCTTCTGACCGTCGAAGATGCGCTCGATCAGCGAAGCGGCGAGCGGCGCCGAGCCGATGGAAATGACGGTGCCGATGGCGACGCCGGCGAGATGCATGGAAGAGTAGAAGGCGAGCGGATAGATCGCGACAGAGAGCGAGCCGAGGATCAGCATCGGCCACTGCGCGGCGATCTTCGCCCGGCTCTTGACGATCGAATGCAGCGCCGTCAGCGCCAGCAGCAGACCGCCAAGGCCCATGGCGACGGCGCCGATGCCGAGCGGGCTGACCCCTGACGCAAAGGTGGCGGTGGTGCCGGTCGTGCCCCAAAGGGCGGAGGCGGTGAGCACGCAGGCAAAGCCGACGAGAGAGGCGGAATTGCGGGAGGTCATAGCTGGTCCATGATCGAAATGGCGATCCGGCGCGCGGTCTTCAGCCGTGCGTCATGCCCGTCGAGCCCGGCGCGCGACATCGCACCTTCGAGCAGGAAGGAGAGATGCTCCGCCGTCTCGTCGATGACGGCACCCGCGTCGGGTTTCATCTCGGCGAGATATTGCTTGAAGAGCGTTTCCACCTCGTCCTTCTGCGAGGCGACGATGTCGCGGGCGGGATCGCCGACGCAAAGCTCGGCTGCGGCATTGAGCAGCCCGCAGCCGCGGAAGCCCCAGGAATAGGCCATCTCGGCATGATCGACATAGCTGTCGAAGATCGCGAGCACGCGGTCTCGCGGCGTTGCCGCATGGGCCAGGCGCTCGTGGTAAAGCGCCTGCCATTCCCGGTGGCGCGCCTCGATATAGGCGTTCACCAGATCGGTCTTGGACGAGAAGTTGTTGTAGAGGCTCATCTTGGCGACGCCCGCATGCGCGGTGATCGCATCTATGCCGGTGGCACCGACCCCGTCCCGATAGAACAGTTCGGCTGCCGCCTTCAGCAGGCGCTCGCGCGCCGGTGCTTTCTCGCTCATGGCTTTCTCCAGTTCATTAGGTAGACCGATCTACCTACTTTGGTTCGATGTCAAGTGACGCGGTGCTTTTCAAAGGGGATGAGGATGCGGTGATGCGCCGGCCGATCGCCGCCGTCGCTGTTTGCGGCTGTAACTGTAACGTACTTCCGCGCGTAGCACGCAACGGGTCTACTGCTCGGCATGCATTCGCACTAAATTTCGCATTGGTGGCCCGCACCGGAGTTTGCGAGGGTAGCGGCGATCGAGAGATTTCAAGGCCGCCGGCCGCGGCGTATGAGGGAGATTCGGCATGCTTCGATTTGTACTCACGGGTCTGGCGCTTCTGGCCGGCGCGACCAACGTCCCGGCGCAGGATACGTTGCCGGCTGAAATGCGGGACCGCACGATCGAGCGTCGGGCGACGGAGGCGGTGATCTGGGGCATGCCGGCGGTCAATGCCGACCTGATGTTGCAGACGATGCTTTCGACGACGAAGGCCAAGGTCAACGAGATCGTCTACTGGTCGAAGCCGGTCAACTGGAAGAACCAGACGCTGACGCCGAACCCGGATTCGATCTATTTCATGTCGTTCTGGAACGTGAAGGACGGGCCCATCGTCATCGAGATCCCGCCGGCCGAAGGCGGATCGATCGCCGGCAACATCGTCAACGCCTGGCAGATGCCGCTCGAAGATGCCGGCCCGCATGGCGCCGACGAGGGCAAGGGCGGCAAATACCTGATCCTGCCGCCGGATTACATGGGCGAGGTGCCGGAGGGCTTCATTCCGCTTCGGTCGGACACCTTCACCGGATTTGCGCTGCTGCGCTCCAATTTGAAGAGCCATGCCGACGCCGAGGTCGAAAAGTCGGTCGCCTACGGCAAGCGAATCCAGATCTACCCGATGCCCGTGACCGAGAATACGCCGGCGACGGTCTTCACCGACGCCTATGACGTGCTGTTCGACAGCACCATCCACTTCGACGCCAGCTTCTTCGACAATCTCAACCGGGTCGTCCAGACCGAACCCTGGCTCGAGCGCGACCGGGTGATGATCGACCAGCTGAGGACGCTCGGCATCGAGAAGGGCAAGCCCTACCAGCCAAGCCCGGAAACCAGGGCGCTGCTCGACAAGGCGGCGGCCGAGGCGAAGGCAGAGCTTTCCGCACGCTACGATGCCGGCTTTCCCGTCATCAACGAGGGCATCCGCTGGTTCCCGGCGGCTGTGGCCGAGATGGTGAAGGCTGCCTCGGAAGCCTATTCCGATCCCGATCTCTATCCGGTCGATGCCCGTGGCGTGACCTATACACTCGGCTTCACCGGCATCAAGCGGCTGGGCACGGCGCAGTTCTACCTGATGGCCAACAAGGACAAGGACGGCAACGCCTTCGATGGCTCCGCCAATTATCGCCTCGTCGTGCCGAAGGATGCGCCGGTCGAGCAATACTGGTCGGTGACCGCTTACGACCGTGAGACCCATGCGTTGATCCGCAATATGGACAAGGCCAGCGTCGCCTCGATCGGCGAGGGGGTGAAGAAAAATGCCGACGGCTCGGTGGACGTCTATTTCGGCGTCAAGGCGCCTGAGGGCAAGGCGGCAAATTGGGTACCAGTCGATCCCGCGCGCAAGTTCGAGCTGCTCTTCAGGCTCTATGGCCCGGAAAAGCCGCTGTTCGAGAAGACATGGAAACTGCCTGACGTCGAGAAGCTGCCGTAGATTTTTTGGGCTTGTAACCCGGTCATGGCGAAGAGGAGCGTAGAATGACCCATCGATGCGCAAGGACGGCAATCCTGGCCGCTTCGCTCGCCGCTGCGGTCGGCCTTCCGGCAGCCACACAGGACGGCGGCAGCGTACCCGTCACGGTCGAAAATTTCGTGCGCGCCGAGTCCGATCTCTATTTCGGTGCTTCGGTCAAGAAGGGCGGGTTCGGCAAGTTCGAGCACAACAGGGAAATGCTGCCGATCGACAAGCAGACCGTCATTCGCACCAACCGCGATACGCTCTACTCCGCTGCCGTGTTCGATCTCGATGCAGGTCCGGTCACCGTCACGCTTCCGGATGCGGGCGGGCGGTTCATGTCCATGCAGGTCATCGACGAAGACCAGTATACGCCTGAGGTGATCTACGCGCCCGGCCAGCATGTTCTCTCCAAGGAAAAGATCGGGACGCGCTATGTCTTTGCCGCACTGAGGATCATCGTCGATCCGAACAAGGCGGGCGATGCCGACGAGGTCCATCGGCTGCAGGATGCCGTCAAGGTGGAGCAGTCCGGCGGCCCCGGAAAATTTGAAACGCCGAACTTCGATGCCGCGAGCCAGAAGAAGGTGCGGGATGCGCTGCTCGTGCTCGCATCGACGCTCCCCGACACCAACGGCGCCTTCGGGGCGAGGGGCGCGGTCGACCCGGTTCGCCGTCTGATCGGCGCCGCCTCCGCCTGGGGCGGTAACCCCGAGAAGGATGCGATCTATCTCAACGTCGTGCCGAAGGAGAATGACGGCAAGACGATCTATCGTCTGTCGGTCAAGGATGTGCCTGTCGATGGCTTCTGGTCGATCAGCCTCTACAATGCGAAGGGGTATTTTCAGGCAAACGCGTTCGACGCTTACACGCTGAACAGCATGACGACTGAAAAAGGCGATGGCGGCGACGTCGATATCCAGTTCGGCGGTTGCGACGGCAAGGTGCCAAACTGCCTGCCGATCATGGATGGCTGGAACTACATGGTTCGCCTCTACCGGCCACGGGGCGATGTTCTCAACGGGAGCTGGTCGTTTCCCGAGGCCGTTCCTGTGAAGTGACGGCGTTGACGCGTTCGGACTGCGCCATACCTATGCCTGGCAGCCACGGGGCAAAGGAGCCACCATGTGCGGACGCGTCTATCTGAAGACCAATCTGGAGGGCCTGCTGCGCGCCTTCGGCTTTGCGACACGCGGCGGCGTCGAGGCGATCGCCAACCAGTTTCCGCGCTATAACGGTGCGCCGACGCTCACCTATCCGATCATCATCCGCGACGTGATCCGCGATCCCGATCTCTTCGGTCCGGTCTTCGTCTCGGCGCGCTGGGGGCTGATCCCGAGTTGGACGAAGGATCCGAAGGCGGGGCGGCCGCTCGTCAACGTGCGTTCCGACACGATCGCCACGAAATTCCGCTCTTCCTACCAGCGCCGGCGCTGCCTGGTGCCGATCGACGGCTTTTTCGAATGGAAGGACATTCACGGCACCGGCAAGGACAAGCAGCCCTATGCAATCGCCATGAAAACGGGCGAGCCGTTCTGCCTTGCCGGCATCTGGGAAAGCTGGCGCAACCCGGATACCGACGAGGACATCCGCACCTTCGCGATCGTCACCACCGACGCCAACGCCATGATGGCGGACATCCACGACCGCATGCCTGTCATCCTGCATCCCGACGATTACGAACGCTGGCTCTCGCCGGAGCCGGAAGCGCCTGACCTGATGCAGCCGTTTCCGCCCGAGTTGATGACCATGTGGAAGATCGGGAGCAAGGTCGGTTCGCCGAAGAACGATACGCCGGATATCTTGGATCCGGTGGATTGAAAGGGGGCGGCTCGATGCAAAACGAAGGACCCGGCTACGTGCTGCATCTGATCGTCGCCGGACTTGCAGCAAGCTCAACGCTCGACAACCTCTCCGCGACCTGATCTAGATACCTGGGCTCCAGACAGAGCGAATGGCAGGGAGTTCGGGTTTTGGTTGACGCCAGGACATGACATATCCATCCGGCAAAGCGATGTTGAAGGCCTTCTCAGTCACATTCGCGGTCCTGATCGCTGCCATCTACATTTACGGCGAAACGCTGCAATCGCACGAAAGTCCGGAAGATCAGGCCAAGGCTCGTTTGAGAAAGCACCTCGCGGAACGTGGAGAAGTCGACCGGATGCGCTACGTGACGTGCTCCCGACACGATGAACCGGAGCACAATCCGCTTCCGAATGTGTCCTACTATGTGCTGTGTGTGATCGAACAGCCTAAGTCTGCGGGGGCGGTTGCCATCGAAGTGGCCTTCGGCCAACGCGATCAGGTGGAGTTTTGGGACCTGTCGCGCTGAAGATCATGGCAACCGCTGCGGTGAGACCCTGGTGTTGCGGCGGCAAGGCAGGTCCGAACACCGGTTCGAACGTCAGCGACCGATAGCCACAAAGTTTGAAGGAAGGCCAGCTCTTGCTCTATCTCCTCCGCCACGGCGAAACCGTCTGGAACACGCTCGGTCGGTTCCAGGGGCAGCTGGATTCGCCGCTGACGAGGTTTGGCGTCGCGCAGGCGGATGCCGTCGCCCACCTCCTTGGCACCGAGATTGGTGATGAAGTGGCGTCGTTCGAGATGCATGTCAGCCCGCTCGGCCGGACCCGCGAAACCGCCGAAAGGGTGCAGCGGGTGCTGCCGCTTGCGAGCCGCGAGGATGCGCGGTTGATGGAGGTTTCGGTCGGCTGCTGGGACGGGATGACCAAGTTCGAGATCGACATGGAGTACCCGGGCAAGCTCGACGGTTCCGATGTCTTCGACTGGTACTTCCGTTCGCCGGACGGAGAAAGTTTCGAGGCCGCCTGCGCGCGGGCGAAAGGCTGGCTTGCGGATATCCGGCGGCCGACGGTCGCGATTTCCCATGGGCTGTTCGGCCGGTTGCTGCGCGGCGTCTATGCCGGCCTCTCCAGGCGGGAAATGCTGGAGCTGCCGGTGCCGCAGGATGGATTTTATCGTCTTAGCGGTGGGGCATTCAGCCTCGTCACCAGCGTATCGACCGGTCGGCAACTGGCATCCGCTACCGAGTGAAAGCACTCGCGCGGCACCTCGTGTCGGCTCCCGGGCTCTTCCGTACACGGGTTTCTGTCTCGCTGCAGGTGCTGCTCGCGGTCGATGATGCCCGCTCCGGGGTGAGCCTGGCGAGCGCCCAATGGTCTATGGCGCGGCCGGCGCGTGCCGCCACCGGTCGCCGCGATATGCTGCGCCGCGGGGCGGCGATGCGTTGCCCGCCTCACAGGTCCCGCGCGAAAATCTGGCCGGTAAGATCCTTGCCGAAGCTGTGGTGCTGTTCTTCCTCGATCAGCGCGAAGCCGGCCTTCTCGTAGATGTGGCGGGCGGCGTCGAGGCCGGCATTGGTCCACAGGACCATGCGGCCGTAGCCGAGAAGGCGGGCATGGCGCATGCACTCCTCGACCAGCCGGCGGCCGATGCCGAGGCCCCGGGCGCTCGGCTCGACATAGAGCAGGCGCAGCTTCGCCGTCGTTTCATCGTGGCGGACGAGAAATACCGAGCCGACGACCTTGCCGTCCTTTTCGGCTATCCAGCAGCGGTCCGACTTCGGATCGTAGTCGTGCATGTATTTGACGACGATCTCGGCGACCAGCGCCTCGAACGCGGTGGTCCAGCCATATTCCTGCGCATAGAGCGCGCCCTGGCGGTGGATGACCCAGCCCATGTCGCCCGGCTGCGGATCGCGCAGGATGAAGCCCGGCGTGCGCTCCTCGGCAAGCAGGCTCTCGATCTCGCCCATGGCGCCCACCAGTTGCTTTTGTTCCGGCACCGAAAGCTTTTCCAGCATGGCGACGACTTCGCGCTGTGATGCATCCTCCAGGGGTTGGAAGATCACGCGCCCCGCATCCGTCAGCTTGAGTTGCGTGACCCGGCCGTCGGCCGGCGAACGGGTCTTTTCGATCAGTCCCTTCTTCTCGAAGCCGGCAATGACGCGGCTGAGATACCCCGCATCGAGGCCGAGCTCGCGGCAGAGGTCGCTTGCCGTCAGACCGGAGCGGTGCGCCAACTCATAGAGAATGCGGACTTCGGTCAGCGAGAAGGCGCTGGCGAGCAGATGCTCGTGAAGCAGGCCCATCAAACGGGTGTAAAAGCGGTTGAAGCGCCGCACCGTCTGGGCGCGGTCGTCGATTTGCTGCGGAGACATGGGATGCCTTTATGAATTTGCCTTGATCAGATAATTAGTTGTCTGAGGCAAGTATTGTCAAGCGGGAATAAGCCAAGGCGTGCGGGACCGCCGGCAGCCGAGCGCCGGCGCAGGTGCGCCTCTTGGGTTTGCGTTTGCTAATTTAGATAGGAGATCGTTTCAGGCTGCGATAATATCGGATCGGATATCTCTTTGGTCCGGAAGTCCGGAACGGGCCGCTTTTCAACGTGTTTGGCAAGCCCATGGAGCAGAGATTAGCCGCAGTGCTGGCGGCCGATATGGCCGGTTACTCCAGGCTGATGGAGGCCGACGAAGCGGGCACGCTTGCGCGGCTCCGCACGCACCGCATCGAGCTCATCGATCCCGCGATCGCCAAGAACAAGGGGCGGTTGATCAAGACCACCGGCGACGGGCTGCTGGTGGAATTCCAGAGCGTGACCGATGCGGTCAAATGCGCGGTCGAGATTCAACAGCGCATGAAGAGGCGGAACTCCGATGTGCCGGAGGACCGTCGCATCGAATTCCGCATCGGCATCAATCTCGGCGACATCATCTTCGAGGACGACGACATCTTCGGCGACGGCGTCAACATCGCCTCGCGCGCCGAGCAACTGGCCGAAGTCGGCGGCATCTGCGTGACGGCGGCGGTGGCAACGCAAGTGGCCGACCGGCTGGAACTGCCGATCGACGATCTCGGCGAGAAGACCTTGAAGAACATAAGCCGCCCGGTGCGCCTCTATCGCATTGGGCTCGAAAGCCTCGGGCTCCCGGCTTCCACGGGGGAAGGTGGGGCGAAAACGGGCGTCTGCAAGCCAACCATCGTCGTCTTGCCCTTCGACAATATGAGCGGCGATCCCGATCAGGAGTTCTTCGCCGACGGGCTGACCGAGGACATCATCACCGAGCTTTCGCGAAGGCATGAGCTCTTCGTCATCTCGCGCAACTCTTCCTTTGTCTACAAGAACCAGTCGGTCAACGTGCGCGAGGTGGCCGCCAGCCTCGGGGCGCAATATCTGGTGGAAGGCAGCGTGCGCAAGATCGGCGAACGGGTGCGCGTCACCGTGCAGCTGATCGACGCGGTCAACGACGCACACATCTGGGCCGACAAATACGACCGGCAGCTCGATGACATCTTCGCCATTCAGGACGAGGTGACGGCGGCGATCGCCGCGACCGTGCCCGGTCGGCTGGAGGCCGCCCAGCGCGACCAGCTTTCGCGCACCAAGCCGGCCAACATGGCGGCCTATGAATGCGCGCTCGCCGCCAAGGTGCTGCACCACCGCAGCAGCGCCGACGACAACAGGCAGGCGCAAGCGCTGATCGATCGGGCGGTTTCGCTCGATCCTGGCTATGCCCACGCGCATGCCTGGCGGGCCTGCATCCTCGGGCAATCGTGGGTCTATGGCTGGTGTGCGGACAAGGAGGCGACCTGGGCCGAGGTCAATGCCGAGCTCGAGCGGGCGCTTGCGCTCGACGACAACGACGCCGACGTGCACCGCATCCTTGCCGCCGTCAACGTCAACACCAACGAACTGACGACGGCGCGCTATCACCAGGAGCGGGCGCTGTTCCTCAACCCCAACTACGATCTCGTCGTGGTGCAGCAGGGCGAACTCTTGACCTGGCTCGGCCGGCCGGAGGAGGGGGCGGAATGGATCCTGAAGGCGATGCGCCTCAACCCGCACCACCCGGAACGCTTCTGGAGCCACCTCGGCAAGGCCCATTTCGCCGCCCGCCGATATGGCGAGGCGATCGAGGCCTTCATGCATCTCTCCTCGATGGACGAAACCCAGCACGCCTTCGTCGCCGCCTGTCACGGCTGGCGCGGTGATGCGATTGCGGCGGGCGCGCATATCGGCAAGGTCAAGGCGCTGGCGCCAAGCTTCGAGATCGAGACCTTTCTGGCGACCATGCATTATGCGCAGGAGGAGGACCTGCAGCATCTGCGCGAGGGGCTGGTGAAGGCGGGGGCGGGGTGAAAAGCGGGCCCGCGCGCTCAAGGCCTGCGCGTGGACGCCAGCACGGATCCGGAGGCGAGGAGGATGCGTTTCCGCCCCTAACAAAGCAATCGCGGAGCCTGCTGCACCGTCGGGAGAGGTGGCTATGGAAGCAGTTCGCGCAGAACGGCGGCTGGTGGCCATTCTTGCCGTCGACATTGTCGGCTACTCGCGGCTGATGGAGGCCGACGAGGCCCGTACGCTCGCAGCCATCAAGGCGTGGCGTTGCGACATCTTCGAACCCCTCATGCAGGATTACCACGGCCGCATCGTCAAACTGATGGGCGACGGTGCGATCGTCGAATTCGGCTCCGTCGTCGATGCCGTCGCCTGTGCGGTCGCGTCGCAAAACAGGGTTGCGGCGCGCCAGGCGGATGTTCCGCGCGAGCATCGGCTGCTGCTGCGGATGGGCATCAACCTCGGCGATGTCGTCGTCGAGGGGGATGATCTGCTCGGCGACGGCGTCAACGTCGCAGCCCGTCTCGAGCAGATGTGCGAGCCAGGGGGCCTGTTCGTCTCCGGCACCGCCTTCGACCACCTGCAGGGCAAGTTCGAACTGCCGCTGGAGTTCATCGGCGAGCATCACGTGAAGAACATCCAGCGGCCCGTCCGCGTCTACCGGGTGCAGTTCGACGGGGATCTCAAAGGTCGGCGCTTCACCTTCGAGAGCCTTCGCGGCTGGCGCATTGCGGCAGCGCTGGCCGTGATCGTTGCAACCGGCCTTGCCGCGACGTGGCTGGTGCAGAGGCGCGAGAGCAATGACCCCGCGTCCGTTGCGCGGACCGCCTTGCCGCTGCCGCAGACGCCCTCGATCGCGGTGCTGCCTTTCGAAAATCTCAGCTCCGATTCAGCGCAAAACTACTTCGCCGACGGCATGACCGACGACCTGATCACCGAACTGTCGAAACTGTCGGGCATCTTCGTCATCGCGCGCAACTCGACCTTCGCCTACAAGGGCAAGCCCACCAAGGCGCAGCAGGTGGGGGCGGAACTGGGCGTCCACTACATCCTTGAGGGCAGCGTGCGTCGGGAGGGAAACCAGGTCCGGGTCAATGCCCAATTGATCGACGCGATCGATGGGCACCATCTCTGGGCCGAGCGCTATGATGGTGAAATGAGCGGCGTGTTCGGGCTGCAGGACAAGGTGATCGGACAGATCGTCTCGACGCTATCCGTGAAGCTGACGAGTGCCGAAAAGAGCGTGGCGGCGGTGCCGGAAACGACAAACCCGAAGGCCTACGATACCCTGCTGCGCGGCTGGGAGCATCTTCGCCGCGACAGCGAAGCGGAAACGGTCGCAGCTTCCGCATTCTTCCAGAAGGCGATCGTGCTCGACCCGCACTATAGCCGCGCCTACGCGTCGCTGGCGGCGGCAAACTGGCGGGCGAGCATCCTGTCCTGGGATTACTCCCGCAGGGAGGCCGCATCCAGGAACCTCGCCAGAAACCTCGCAAAGGCGATGGAGAGGCCGACGCCGCTTGCCTATGCCGTCTCGGCGCAGGTGCTTGCGCAGCAGGGGCGTTACGACGAAGCCTTCGCCGCCATCGACCGGGCGATGACGCTTGCGCCCAACGATCCCGACAACCATGTCGGCATGGCGCGGATCCTCAACGCGACGGGACGCGCGACGGAGGCGGAACAGGAGGCGCGCCTGGCGATGCGGTTCGATCCCCACCCGACGCGGGCAACGCTGCGCATGCTCGCCGTCTCGCTGTTTTCTCAAGGCAAATACGACGAGGCCGCCGCCACTTACGAGCGGGTGCTCGAGAAAAGCTCCGAACTCCTGGGGGATTACGCCACGCTGATTTCGAGCTACGGACATCTCGGCCGCACGGGCGACATTCAGAGGCTGGTCGACCAGTACAACAAACTGGCGACGTCCGCGCTGGGCGATCCGCTCACCGTCCAGGAAAGCGCCTATGACTGGTATGGCAGCGCCTTCAGCTACCACAGGCCCTATATCGCGCGGCTGCAGGAGGGACTTCGCAAGGCCGAATTGCCGGAAGGGGCCGGCACGGACCTTGCCTTCGGCGACTATGCGAAGTTCATGACGCTGACGAAGGGCGAGCTCAGTGTCGAGCGAACGATAAAGGTCGACGTTGCGGAAGTGAAAGCGCTGCTTGCGCGCGGCGTCACCTTCATCGATGTGCGGGCGTCGCTCACCTATGACATCGGCCATCTCCCCAAGGCCGTCAATCTGTCGCTGCTGACCGCGCTATCGAAGGAAAGCCTCGCCAAGGTGGTGGGAAAGGCGGACGAGGTCGCCTTTTATTGTCAGGGCCGAAACTGCACCCATGCCGCCTATGCGTCGGCCAAGGCGATCGCCTGGGGCTACACCCGCGTCTACTATTTCGCCGGCGGATTTCTGGAGTGGGATGACGAGGGCTACCCGCTCGTGATCGAGGTCGGCAAGTAGTTCGGGCAGGGATATCCGCGATCCATCGCTACCGTGGCCTCGTCACCCGCAGCCGCCGCTCGCGGCTTCCCTGGGGCCGCAACAGGCCGTCGGGCGGTTGGTTTCGGCCAGCCAGCGGTCGCGCGGCTTGCAGCTTGCCGGTCTCGGCTCCAGGGAAACGTGAACGCTGCCATCCTTCAGCAGCGGCGCTCCGGCGCAGTAAAGTTGCATCGGCCGCACGCCGTCGCTGACTTCGAAGGTGATGCGCGCCGTGATGGGTTCGGCCGGCCTCCTCGACGTCCCAGAGCTGCAAGCGCATGAGCGATGGCGGCGCGTGTCGCGCTCGCTGGACAACCCTTGATGTATGCGCCAATGATGACGGATGGACGAAATCGTCATTCGGGCGCACAAGCATAGCGCCAACCATCGAGCGGAAATCGAAGCGAGCCCGTCCTGCGGATGCTTCTATTGTTGCGAGATCTTTCCGGCGGCCGAGATCAACGAATGGATCGACGATGACACAACGGCGATCTGTCCCCGTTGCGGCATCGATTCCGTCATCGGCAGCGCCTCAGGCTTTCCCGTGACGACGGTCGAATTCCTGGCGCGGATGAGACGCTATTGGTTTTGAGCGTCGCGCCGTCCGCCCTGAAGCGGGGGGGCGCAACGCCACGTAGACTTCAGCCTGTCTCGATCAAGGCCCAGCTCGTTCGCTGGGCATCGATGGCGGGTCTAGCCGCGATCTTGGTCGGATCAGGCCTCAGCCTCGTGGCAGACAGCCTCGATGTTGTGGCCGTCCGGATCGAAAACGAAGGCGGCGTAATAGTTGGCGTGGTAGCGTGGGCGCAGGCCCGGCGCGCCGTTGTCCCTGCCGCCGGCCGCAAGGGCTGCGTGGTAGAAGGCGTCGACCTGCTCACGGGTCGTGGCCATGAAGGCCAGATGAAGGTGCGCCGGCGTTTCCTCGGTCTGGTACAGGCACAGCGACGACTTGCCGTCCGTGCTCATCTCCACGCCATGCGCACCATGATCGACCACCGAAACGCCGAGCGGTTCGAGCGTCTTCAGGTAGAAGTCGAGGCTTGCCGCATAGTCGCGGACACCGAATTTGACGTGGTCGAACATCGCGTTCTCCTGTGCGGGTTTTACGTGCGCTGGCGAGGCGGCGCATTTGCGGCCGGGATTGGGCTGATACCCCGATGGCCCGTTGCAGGCAACCGTAGGTCCTTGGGGGCGCATTGGTATGCGCTCGCGGGACGCTCGGTGGCCTAGCCTCTTGCCGCGCGGCGCGTCACACGGTGCAGACCTCCTTCACGCAGGCCCGCAACCAGCGATGCGCCGGATCGGCGTCGAGGCGGGGGTGCCAGAGCAACGAGATGGTGATTTCGGGCAGGGCGACGGGCAGGGGGAAGGTGACGAGGTTTTCGCGCAAGCTTCCGGTGTAGCGCTCAGGCACGCTGGCGACGAGGTCGGTGGCGCGGACGAGCGCCAGGGCCTCGGAGAAGCTGCCGACGGAAGCGGCGATCTTGCGGCTAAGGCCGAGGGCCTGGAGGGCAGTGTCGATCGGGCCGACGTCGTTGCCGCGGCGCGAGACGTGGATATGGTGGCCTTCAGCGTAGCGGGCGGGCGTCACTTCGCCTGATGTCAGCGGGTGACCCGGACGGACCACGGCGACGAAACGGTCGTGGAAGAGAGCCTGGGCGCGAAGCTCCGGGCCCGTCGTGTCGCCGACAACGGCAGTTTCGAGATCGACGGTTCCTTCGCGAAGCGGGCTGCTTTCGCGGTCGAGCTTCTGCACGAAGCGCAGACGCACGCCGGGCGCTTCTCGCTCGACGCGGGCAATCAGCGCGGCGCCGAAGTTTTCGACGAAGCCCTCGCGGTTCCTGAGCGTGAAGGTGCGGGAAAGCGTCTTCAGGTCCAGGCTCTCGGCCGGGCGAAGGCAGGCTTCGGCCGCTTCGACGATGGGGCCGGTGAGCGTGCGCAGCTCCAGCGCCCTCGGGGTCGGAACAAGGCCACGGCCGGCGCGCACCAGCAGCGGATCGCCGGTCACCTCGCGCAGCCTTGCCAGCGCCCGGCTCATGGCCGAGGGGCTGAGCCGCAGGCGCCTTGCGGCGCGGGCGACGCTGCCTTCCGCAAGCAGCACGTCGAGGGTCACGAGCAGGTTGAGATCCGGTCTGGTCATCTCCCTTCATAACACGAGTTCATCGATGATGTGGCGTCAAACGCACGAATTAAGTGCAAATGCTGCGCCTTCCGCCACATGAAGCCGAGGTCTAATTTTTCGGAGAACCGACCTTGGAGGGTTTTCCGATGATGCCATGCCCGCTTATGCCCGCCCCGATTTCCCTGTCTGACCGGAGGTCGTTGCCGCATGTTTTGAATCATGAAGGCGCTCTATCATTCTGTTTTTCCGCGATTTTCCGTGCTGCCCATGATCGGCGTGAAACCTCGCGCGCGGGAGCTGGGCGATGAGCGCGACGAAGACTGCAAACGCTCCCTCTGCCGCCTCGGTTCGCTGGGTGCTCACCAGCCTGGCGCTGTCGATGCTGCTCTCTTCGCTTGGCACCAGCAGCGCCAATGTGGCGCTTCCGGCGCTGGCGGACGCCTTCGGTGTCTCGTTCCAGGCGGTGCAATGGGTGGTGCTTGCCTATCTGCTTGCCATCACCACGCTGATTGTCAGCGTAGGGCGGCTTGGCGACATCGTCGGCCGGCGGCGGCTTCTGCTTGCCGGCATCGCGCTCTTTACCGCAGCCTCGGTGCTTTGCGGCCTGACGCCGGGCTTTGCGTTGCTGGTTGCGGCCAGAGCGATGCAGGGCATCGGGGCTGCGATCATGATGGCGCTGACCATGGCTTTCGTCGGCGAGGCGGTGGCGAAGGAGAAGACCGGCAGCGCCATGGGCTTGCTCGGCACCATGTCGGCCATCGGCACAGCGCTCGGGCCGTCGCTCGGCGGTGCGTTGATTGCCGGGCCCGGTTGGCGGGCGATCTTCCTCGTCAACGTGCCGCTGGGGCTTCTGGCGCTCGTGCTTGCCCATCGGCATCTGCCGGCCGACAAGGGGAATGAGGGCAGGGAACGCCCAGGCTTCGATGCCGCCGGCACGTTGCTGCTTGCGCTTTCGCTCGGCGCCTATGCGTTGGCGATGACGGTGGGACGCGGCAGTTTCGGCGCGTTCAATGTCGCGCTGCTTTCGGTCGCCGCTGTGGGCCTCGTGCTGTTCCTGCGGGTCGAGACCAAGGTAGCCTCACCGCTGATCCGGCCGGCGATGTTGCGCGATCCGGTTTTCAGCGGCGGGCTTTCGACCAATGCGCTTGTCTCGACCGTGATGATGGCAACGCTGGTGGTCGGGCCGTTTTATCTGTCGCGCGGGCTGGGGCTCGATGCGGCGATGGTCGGGCTCGTCCTGTCGGTCGGTCCGGTCATCTCGGCCTTCGGTGGCGTGGTCGCCGGCCATATCGTCGATCGCCTGGGCGCGGGCTTCGTAGTCACGGTCGGTCTTGCAGCGATGGTTGCGGGCTGTGCGACGCTGGTGCTGCTGCCGAGGCTTTTTGGCGTTGCGGGCTATATCGCGGCGATCGCGCTTTTGACGCCCGGCTACCAACTGTTCCAGGCGGCCAACAATACGGCGGTCATGGCGGATGTGAGCGCGGACCGGCGCGGCGTCGTTTCCGGCCTGCTCAACCTTTCGCGCAATCTCGGCCTCGTCACCGGCGCATCGGTCATGGGCGCGGTCTTTGCCGCGGCCGTGGCGGCAAGCGACATGGCCGGGGCGGCGCCGGCTTTGGTCGCTTGGGGTATGCAGGTGACCTTTGCGGTGGCAGGGCTGTTGACCGTGACCGCGCTGGCGATCGCCGTTGCGGGCAGGGCGTTCAGGGGAATGCGCACACAAAGGGCCGTCGCCGCGGAGCCAGCGGGAGAGCGGTGATCTCGCAAGAGACGGGCCGGGCCGACACGCCGCCGCTCAGCGATCGGCACCCGCCCGGTTGCGCCACGCCTCTGACGCGAGGCTGTAGCTCTGGTGGAGGATCTCTTCGCCCCTTGAGCGGGAGGCCTTCCGCATGGCTTTCTCAGGGCGAAAGCCGAGCTTGAGCAGCACCTTGCCGGAGGCCGGATTGTCGGCCGCGTGGCCTGTTTTCAGCCTTGCGAGCCCGATCTGCTCGAAGGCGAAGGTTACCACTGCCTGCGCTGCCTCGAAGGCATAGCCCTGGCCCCAGCTTGGCTTCTCCAGCCAGTAGCCGAGTTCGCCTTCTTCGCCGTCGATCTCGTCGAGGTCGACCAGGCCGATCATGCGGCCTTGGCGCTCGATGGCAAATCGAAAGGCCGTGCCGGCGATCCATTCCTGCCGGTGCTCACCGAACCAGCCGGCCATGTCTTCGGCGTCGGGTGGAAACTGCGCCATGCGCAGCATGCGCGTGACGTCCCAATCCGACTGGATCTCGAAGGCGCGCTGCGCATCGGCGGGCGTTGTCGGGCGCAGCGCGAGTCGATCGGTCGTCAGCGTGACCACCGGGCGATTTCCGATGTTCTTTGGGTTTGGCGCCATCGTCGCGGGGCTCCCAATCGATTCGGACTGCGTTCAGGCGGTCGGCAAACGCTCGAGCCGGGCGCGAAGCGTTTCGAAATCCGGCACGAACCAGATCGAATCACCCTTGTTCGTTTCGCGCACGAAATCGCTCAGCGCCTTGCTGGCTTCGAGCCGGGTGCTGATGTCGCCGACGATGGCGAGCCGCATGCGGTAGTTGACGAATTTCTGGAACACCTCGCCGGCGACGCGGGTCGAAGAAAATTGGGCCCCAGTCGCTCTACCGGGACTGCGAGCAAATCGGCCTCGTGTGCCCAGCCGTCGCCAAGAAAATCATTGGCGTCGCCGGGGGCAGACAGCAGGGGGCCATCGTCAGCGCAATGCAGCACGCGCGCGGTTCCGATTTCGATCAACTGGGTCATGCGCCAAGGAGTAGGCCGCAAAGCCCAGGGTTGCAAGGGCTTCTGCCATCGGGGCGGATTACGTTCACTGCCGGCAAGACTGTCTTGGTATGCGAGTGGGCTGGCTGGTTCGGCTGGCCGGGTTTGAGACGATATATTCGAAGAAATATATCGATATTCGCTAAAGCTGATTGTCATCTGCAAGTTAAGCCGGAATGAAGCTTGAGAATTGCTTGGAAATCTGGTGCCGGTTTCCTGTCAATTTGACACAGATCAATGACCCCCACTGTTCGTCATTTACTCTGAGGCACGGTGAAGATCTGTCATCGGCCGGTCACGGGATTGATTTTTATTTCCGGTGGCGCATCTTACCTTGGATTGTGTTGGGGGACGCAGGAATGCCGGAAGTCGTTCAGGCACAGCCGATCGAAAAGCCGCCGCGCTCGCGACGCGCGGAGCTGATTACCTTCTTCGTGCTCGCCTTCGGCATCTGGCCGATCGTCGCCGTCGGCATCGTCGGCGGCTATGGTTTCCTCGTCTGGATGCTGCAGATCATCTTTGGCCCGCCGGGCCCGCCCGGGCACTGAGGTCGAGCCATGAAGGTCGAACCTCTCTCACGCCGTGAACTCTTTACCGGCCGCGCTGCCGCAAAGCCCGTCCGCATCCGCCCGCCGGGCGTTTCGGAGCTCAGCCTTGCCGCCTGCACCGGTTGCGGCGCCTGTGCGGAGCGATGTCCCACCGGCATAATCTGTCTTTCGGACGGTCTACCCTTCGTCGACTTTTCGGGCGGCGAATGCACCTTCTGTGGTGCCTGCGAGGAGGCCTGTCCCGAGCCGGTATTCACCGAGAAGGCCGTGCGCCGTTTCCCGCATGTCGCCGCCGTCAACGATACCTGTCTCGCGCGGCGTTACATTGCCTGCCAGTCCTGCGGCGAAAGCTGTCCGGAGCAGGCGATCCGTTTTCGCCCGCGTATCGGTGGGCCGTTTCTGCCTGAGATCAACGAAGACCGATGCACCGGCTGCGGCGCCTGCTTCAGTGGCTGCCCGGTGAGTGCGATTGCAGTCAAGGCATTGGAAGTGGAGGTGGCGCATGTCTGAGGCCGCAGCGGCAAAGGCGGGTACGCCCTATCACATTTCGAGCGCCGTGGTCGCCACGATGCCGCAGAGCACCGAAGCGATCCTGGCGACGCTCGCGGGAATGGAAAACGTCGAAATCCATGGCCATGGCGGCGGCAAGATCGTCGTCGTCATCGAAGGCAGAAGCACGGGCGCGCTCGGCGAACGGCTGACGCAGATCTCGCTGCTCGACGGGGTGATCTCGGCAAACATGGTTTTCGAGCATGTGGAAATGGAAGAGGAAGGGCAGGAGCCATGAGCGGAGAACTGACGCGGCGTGACATTCTGAAGGCCCATGCGGCCGGCATCGCCGCCGCCACGGCCGGCATTGCGCTGCCCGCTGCCGCACAGCCGGTGCCGGGCGGCGTCAACGCACTGGAGATCAAGTGGTCCAAGGCGCCGTGTCGCTTCTGCGGCACCGGCTGCGGCGTGATGGTGGGGGTCAAGGAAGGCCAGGTTGTCGCCACCCACGGCGACATGCAGGCCGAGGTCAACCGCGGCCTCAACTGCATCAAGGGCTATTTCCTCTCCAAGATCATGTACGGCAACGACCGCCTGACGACGCCGCTCTTGAGGAAGCGCGGCGGCGCCTATGCCAAGGACGGCGAGTTCGAGCCCGTCAGCTGGGACGAGGCCTTCAACGTCATGGCCGAGCAGGCAAAGAAGGTGCTGAAGGAGAAAGGCCCGACGGCCGTCGGCATGTTCGGCTCCGGCCAATGGACGATCTTCGAGGGCTATGCGGCGACCAAGCTGATGCGGGCGGGCTTCCGCTCCAACAATCTCGATCCCAATGCCCGCCACTGCATGGCGTCCGCTGCCGTTGCCTTCATGCGCACTTTCGGCATGGACGAGCCAATGGGCTGCTACGACGACTTCGAGAACGCCGATGCCTTCGTGCTCTGGGGCTCGAACATGGCGGAGATGCACCCGATCCTGTGGACCCGCGTCGCCGACCGGCGTCTCGGCCAGCCGCATGTGCGCGTCGCGGTGCTTTCGACCTTCACCCATCGCAGCATGGACCTGGCCGATATCCCGATCGTCTTCAAGCCGGGCACCGACCTCGTCATCCTCAACTATATCGCCAACCACATCATCACGACCGGCAAGGTCAACAAGGACTTCGTCAACAAGCACACGAAGTTTGCTCGTGGTGTCACCGACATCGGCTATGGGCTCAGGCCCGACAACCCGGTCGAGGTCAATGCCGCCAACTCCAAGGATCCGGGCAAGACCGAGCCGATGGATTTCGAGGCGTTCAAGGAATTCGTTTCCGAATACACGCTGAAGAAGACCGCCGAGATGACCGGCGTCGATCCGGAGTTCCTGGAGCAGCTGGCCGAGCTTTATGCCGACCCGAGCCGCAAGGTCATGTCGCTCTGGACCATGGGTTTCAACCAGCATGTGCGTGGTGTGTGGGCCAACCAGATGGTCTACAACCTGCATCTTCTGACCGGAAAGATCTCCGAGCCGGGCAATAGCCCGTTCTCGCTGACCGGGCAGCCGTCTGCCTGCGGGACGGCGCGCGAGGTCGGCACCTTCGCCCATCGCCTGCCTGCAGACATGGTGGTGACCAACCCGGAGCACCGCAAGCACGCCGAAGAAATCTGGCGCATTCCGCACGGCATCATCCCGGAAAAGCCCGGCTACCATGCCGTACAGCAGGACCGGATGCTGAAGGACGGCAAGCTCAATTTCTACTGGGTGCAGGTCAACAACAACGTCCAGGCGGGGCCGAACACCGCCAACGAGACCTGGCAGGGCTATCGCAACCCGGACAATTTCATCGTCGTTTCCGATGCCTATCCGACGATCACGGCGATGAGCGCTGACCTGATCCTGCCCGCCGCCATGTGGGTGGAAAAGGAAGGGGCCTACGGCAATGCCGAGCGGCGCACCCATGTCTGGCACCAGCTCGTCCAGGCCGGCGGCGAGGCGCGCTCGGACCTCTGGCAGATGGTGGAGTTCTCCAAGCGCTTTACCACCGACGAGGTTTGGCCGAAGGAGATCCTCGACGCCAGCCCCGAGTATCGCGGCAAGACGCTGTTCGAGGTTCTGTTCAAGAACGGCGAAGTGGATCGTTTCCCGCTGACCGATGTCAGCGCCGAATACGACAACAACGAAGCCAAGGATTTCGGCTTCTACATCCAGAAGGGGCTGTTCGAGGAATATGCCACATTCGGTCGCGGCCATGGCCATGATCTGGCACCTTACGACACCTATCACGAGGTGCGCGGCCTGCGCTGGCCTGTGGTCAACGGCCAGGAGACGCGCTGGCGCTACCGCGAGGGCTTCGACCCCTATGTGAAGCCGGGAGAGGGCGTGAAGTTCTATGGCAACAAGGACGGCAAGGCGATCATCCTTGCTGTGCCCTACGAGCCGCCGGCTGAATCTCCCGACGACGAATACGACACCTGGCTGGTGACCGGCCGTGTGCTCGAACACTGGCACTCGGGCTCGATGACCATGCGGGTGCCGGAACTCTACAAGGCGTTTCCGGGCGCGCGCGTCTTCATGAACGCGGAGGATGCGCGCAAGCGCGGCATCAACCAGGGCATGGAAGTGCGCATCGTCTCGCGCCGCGGCGAAATCCGCTCGCGCGTCGACATCCGCGGCCGCAACCGCATGCCGCCCGGCGTGGTCTTCGTACCCTGGTTCGACGCCAGCCAGCTGATCAACAAGGTTACCCTCGACGCCACCGATCCCATCTCCAAACAGACGGATTTCAAAAAATGCGCGGTCAAGATTCTTCCCGTCACCCTGTAGGGTGGTCACGGCTGGTTCGGGCCGCTGCCAAACGGCCCGCATGGATGGCCCTTGCGGCCGGCCTTCTGATGTTCGTCACGACGGCGGCCGTCGCCCAAGTGGCTGAAAAACTGGTGCCGCAGCTCGAAGGGCCGACGCCGCAGATGGCGACGGAGGCGGCGGCACCGCTGCCGAAATGGGTGGTCGACGACAAGCGCAAGATGCGCGCCTATCCCGACCAGCCGCCGGTCATTCCGCATTCGATCGAGGGCTATGAGCTTTCGGTCAATGCCAACCGGTGCCTGTCCTGTCACAAGCGCGAGTTCACCCAGGATTCGGGCGCGCCGATGATCAGCGTCACCCATTACATGACCCGCGACGGGCAGATGATCGCCGACGTTTCGCCCCGGCGTTACTTCTGCACCGCCTGCCATGTGCCGCAGGCCGATACCAGCCCGCTGGTGCCGAGCAATTTCAAGGACATGAGCGAACTGGGCTTCAAGCCGGCCGGAAGCGAGTGACGACATGATCGCATGGATCAGGAAAATCATCCTTTGGGCCTGGGGCATCATGAAGACGCCGGCCGGCACGCTGGGCCTCGGCTTCCTCACGCTCGGCGGCTTCATCGGCGGCGTCATGTTCTGGGGTGCATTCAACACGGCGCTGGAACTCACCAACACCGAAAAGTTCTGCACCTCGTGCCATGAGATGCACGACAACGTCTATCAGGAGCTGACGCGCACCATCCACTTCTCCAACCGCTCGGGCGTACGCGCCAGTTGCCCGGACTGCCACGTGCCGCATGAATGGACCGACAAGATCGCCCGCAAGATGCAGGCCTCGAAGGAAGTCTGGGGCAAGATCTTCGGCACCATCAATACCAGGTCGAAATTCCTCGAGAAGCGGCTGGAACTGGCGCAGCACGAATGGGCGCGCATGAAGGCCAACGACAGCCTTGAATGCCGCAACTGCCATTCCTCCGTCGCCATGGACCTGCAGAAGCAGACGCAGCGCGCGGCCGAGATCCACACCCGCTATCTGCTCTCGGGCAAGGCCACCTGCATCGATTGCCATAAGGGCATCGCCCACGAGCTGCCCAATATGGAAGGCATCGATCCGGGCTGGAAGATGCCGCCGGAACTGGAAGGCAAGAAGATGGCCAATCAGACGCCGATCGACGATCTGAGGCAAGCGATGGCGGACCTGCATATGCAGGCGCAGTAAGACGCGGCGGCCGCCTGAGCCGCATGGAATTTTCCAGGGCCATGCCGGTGCGGTGTGGCCCTCTTTTTTTGCCGTGCTTGGGCAGTGTGAGGCCAACAGTGCCTCCTTCTTGCCAAACGGCCAAGCAAGCGACGGGCTGTGCTGGCGCCAACAATGCGTCCCTCATCCCCGTGCTCGTCACAGGAATCCAGCCGCGTCGGGTCCGCCGCGCGAGGGACCTTCCCAGGAGGCGACGTGCCAAGACCGCACTTCCCGCCGTGCCGACGCACGTCTGCTGGATCTCTGTCACGAGCATAGAGATGAGGGTGGGGGGAGCTGGTCTCGTGCCGAGCCGCCAGATGACGGGAGTGGGTTGGGGGGCTTGAGCCAACGGTGCATTCGGATCTGCGGCGATGATCTCGCCGAGCAGCGCTTTTCTCTGTTCATGTCCCCGCGCCAATCTTTTTTCGGAAAATATTCGACAGCGCTGTCGGCACCGCGTTTTCCCGTTCGTCATTTAGACAGGGAGGCAATCTGGCTTCCTCCACCGGAGCGGGATAGGAAAAAAATCCGCGCGGGTCTTTCGCCCGCAGCCTGCTCTCACTATTTGGGTTTCACCACGCCGGCACCCCCAGAGGTCACGAGGACCGGGACTGGCGTGACAGAGGAGAATGGACAATGCGCGTAGTGGTTTTTGTAAAGGCGACCAAGGACAGCGAAGCGGGCAACATGCCCTCGACCGAGCTGCTGGAAGCCATGGGCAAGTACAACGAGGAACTGGTCAATGCCGGCATCATGCAGGCGGGCGAGGGGCTGCAGCCCTCATCGCGCGGCGCTCGCGTCGCCTTCGACGGGGCCGACCGCATGGTCATTGACGGTCCCTTCGCCGAGACCAAGGAACTCGTCGCCGGCTTCTGGATCTGGACCGTCAAGGACATGGCCGAGGCGATCGCCTGGGTGAAGCGCTGCCCGAACCCGATGCCGGGTCCGAGCGAAATCGAAATCCGCCCGGTCTTCGAGATGGAAGATTTCGGCGATTTGGTGACGCCGGAGATCGCCGCCCGGGACGAGCAACTGCGCGAGAAGATCGCCAACCAGTAAGGGCACTTAGCCGAACCTTGGAGTGGTCTTGCCCATCTCCTCAGGTTTAACCCGAGTGCCAACCCTGCTTGCCCCTCACCCTAACCCTCTCCCCGCAGGCGGGGAGAGGGGACGAGTACGGATCGCAGCGTTTTCGAACGCGGTCGCAACGAGCGTCAAATGGCGTTTGGTCCCAGGCAGACCAATTAGACCGGGGTGTAAACTGGACCGGCATAAAACTGTGGCGCTTGTTATCGAGCCGGAGCGGGTGCCACCCAAGTCCTTCTCCCCGCCAAGCGCGGGGAAGGTTGCCGGCAGGCCGGATCACGGGCAAGTCGTAAGTCCTCACCGGGCGGATGAGGAGTAAGTCCTCACCGCGGGATGAGGGGCCGCCACTGGTGTTGCGTGGTGACAAGGTGCTGCGCGGCGAGTGGGACGAAGGCCGTCCGCGGGATGAACGGCTGCCACAGTGTCCGGATCATGTCGACGTTGGCAGGATGCCTGATCTGCTTCCCGTAGAGATTGTATTAACCGTGTTCGTTTACCTTATTTCCGGGGTTTGAACCGGAGTGGGGCAATGGTCAGGACGAGCAGTTTCGTCATTTTTCTTCTTTCAAGTGTTTCGATCGCGGCGGCTGCCGATATCGATGGTCCGCTGGTGGGGCCGCAGGACGCCTATGAGGTGCCGGTGGAGCAGGCGTCGGGCGGCATCGTCGGCTACGTCGAGACGTCCTACGGCGCTGCCGTGGACTCGCCCGGCGATATTGATGCGGATGCGTGGGACCTGCGTGGTGCGGTGAACTTCGACGCCGGCGCCGGCTTCAACCTGCAGGTCGATCTCGGCTACACGCGCGCCTCCTTTGAGGATATCGACACGAACAGCTATGACGGCGCGCTGCACGGCTACTACCGCAATGATCTCTTTGCGGCAGGCGTTTTCGTGCAAGGCGCACGCCTCGACCCGGGCATCGGCCTCGACCTCAACGATTACATGGGCGGCGTCGAAGTGGCCTACTTCCTCGATACCTGGACGCTGCATGGCGCGATCGGCTACGGCCAGGCGAGTGTGGAAGACTTCGACGACATCGATGCCGATCATTACATGGGCTCGCTCGGCGCGCGCATCTACGCGACCGACAACCTGCGCTTCGACGTCGACGGCTCGCTGCATCGCATGAGCGAAAACGACCTGGATTACGACCTGCGCAGCGTCAAGTTGACGGCCAACTACCGGCTGGACGCTTTCCCCGTCACGCTCTTTGCCGGCTACAAATACACCAACGAAGAGCTTTCAGGGCTGAGCGCCTCGGTTTCCGGCGACACCAGCACCCTCTTCGGAGGTCTGCGCTTCTCCTACGGTTCGACGACGCTCAAGGAAGAAGAACGCCTCGGCCCGGTCTGGTCCAGCAATCGCCTGGCGTTCTGATCGGCTTGGCAGGCGGCAGCATTTTGCGCCGTCGCCGGCCAGGTACAATCATCAAGCAAGAGCATGGTGGCACCGCGCGCCTGAAGAGGCGCGCGGTGTTCTTATGTTATCGCAGGCTCCGCAGATATTTGGCCCGATCGAACGGGTTCGTGCCCAACCGGGGCCGGAAAGGCTGCGTGCCTGCGATCGGCGCGTAGTGATCGAAGCTGTTTTCGAGCACGCCCGCGCCGCTGGTGAGCCCCGGCAACTGCCGCTGGACGCTCTGTACGTTGGCCGATGCGATCGTTCCGGCAAGCCGGGCGACGCCACCTTCGATGATCGAATCCGTCGTCGACGCGCCTGACTTGGCGAGCAGCGTGTGGATGGCCGTCAGGACTGACGCGGGCGCTTCGAGACGAAAGCTGTCGATCGGTTCGCAGACGACGGTGCCGGCCGAAGACAACGCCTCGGCGAGCACCAGCGGCGTCAGCCGGCGAAAATCGACGGCGGTGCTCGCCGGCGAAGTCTGGCGCGCCGCCGTCATGGCGACGTGGCAATCGATCACCTGCCAGCCGAAGAGCCCGGCCTTCAGCGTCTCGGTAACGGCCTCTTCGACCGCCCGGTAAAAGCTCGCAGGCATCTGGCCGACATCCACCTCCAGGGCAAAACTGTTGCCCGCTGCCGCCGGCCGCGGTTCGATCCTGAGGCCGACGGTCGCAAGGAAGGGGTTCGGCTCGCGGAAGATGATCTCGATGCCCGTTCCGGTGCCAAGGGGCCTTTCGACGCAGATGACCGTGCTTTCCTCGAAATGCGCCTCGAGCTCGAAATCGCCCGACAGGGTCGCCTCGATCACCTCCTTCTGCACCTCGCCATAGAGCGAAACATACATCTCGCTGGCATCGTCGCTGGTGCGCAGGTTGATGAACGGGTCCTGTTCGGCCAGTTGCTGAAGGGCCAGCCACAGCGCCGTGTTTTCCGAAGGGCGCCTTGGCCGCACGAGGGTTTCGAGCGTCGGCGGGGCGAAGTGAAACGCGCCGGCACCCTTTCCGTCGACGCCGACCCAATCGCCGATGCGGGCATGGGCAAGCCCGCCCACCTTGGCGATGCGGCCGGCGGCAACCTGGTCCACCTTTTCCAGCCGGCCCTGGTCGAAGAGCTGGATGCTGGTCACCTTCGCCGCGCCGCCGGGAAGGACGAGATAGTCGCGCGTGGCGACGGTGCCGGACGTCAGGTTGAGAAAGGCGAGCTTTTCGCCGCCCCAGCCGCGCTCGATCTTGAAGATCCGGCCTTCGACCGGTGCAGCAGGGGCGGGCGCCTTCGCCGGCAACAGCGTCTCGATCGCGGTGATCAGCTCCGGCACGCCGACGCCGGTCATGGCGATGCCGCAATAGACCGGGTGCAGAAGGCCTTCGGCAAGCTGCGTCGCCAAAGCCTTTCTCAGCCGCTCGACGGTCAGACGCTCCGGTGCCAGCACATAATCGTCGAGCAAGGCTTCATCGTTGGCGGCCAGCGCCTCCGAAAGTGCCGAAAAATGCGGTTCCTGCGCAAAGTCGATCGGCTCGGCTCTCGCGTGCCGGCTGCCGGCCTCGACCGCCGCCGACATGATGACGGGGCGGACCGAGAGTTGGCTGGCGATCTCTTCGACGACCTCGGCAGGGCGCGCCCCGAGACGGTCGATCTTGTTGACGAAGAACAGGAAGGGGACGCCAAGCCGTCGCAAGGCGCGCACCAGCACGCGCGTCTGCGCCTGCACGCCTTCCACGGTCGAGACGACCACCACGGCCGCATCGAGCGATTGCAGCACCCGCTCGACCTCGGCGATGAAGTCCGGGTGCCCGGGGGTGTCGATGAGGTTGACGACCAGATCGCCAAGCCGGAACGACACGACGGAGGCGGCAATGGTAATGCCACGCTGCCGTTCGAGTTCAAGGCTGTCGGTCTGGGTATTGCCGCTGTCGACGCTGCCGAGCTTGTCGATCGCGCCGGTGTCAAAAAGCAGTCTTTCAGTAAGGCTAGTCTTGCCTGCATCCACGTGGGCGAGGATGCCCAGATTCAATGTGCGCATATCCCATCAGCTTCTCAAAAATTCGGATCTGGGTTTCTTGAGAAGTGACTCGGCGCATCGGGACCTCCAGGCTTGAGCTTCTTGCGGATCGCGCAACCCACGGCAGGCGAGGGCGCTCGTGAATCTAAGGACGCCACGTGAAGGGCGTCAAGCGCCGGCTGAAAACTGCGAACCGGTGTTGCAGATTTGCTGGCTGTGGCCGGAGCCATCGAAAATGGCGATGCTCCTTCTCCAGGAGGCTACGCGAGTGCGGGGCGACCACAATGTCTGGTCGTACTTATTAGTATATGCTAACTTCCTTCCGCCAAAGAAAAAGGGGGAGGCAAACATGGATATGACCCGTCGCGCCGTCGCTTTGGGCGGCGCCGGCCTGCTTGCATCAGCATCGTTCTTACCTGCGAACGCGCTGGAATCGCCGCTTTTCGATCCGGTCGAGGCTGCCGATGATTTCTGGCTGGCGGTGGAAGCCTATATCTACGGCTATCCGCTGGTGACGACGGAAATGACCCGCCGGGTGGTGACCAATGTGGCCAAGCCCGAAGGCAGCAAGGGGCCGATGGGCCACGTCATCAAGCTGCGTGAATACCCGAACGCATCCTTCAAGGATGTCACCGCGCCGAATGCCGATACGCTCTATACGACGGCCTTCGTCGACGTCGGCAAGGAACCGTGGGTGCTGTCGATCCCCGACATGAAGGATCGCTTCTTCCTGTTTCCGATGCTCGACGGCTGGACGACGGTTTTTCAGGTGCCGGGCAAGCGCACGACCGGCGGCGAGGCACAGGCCTATGCCATTACCGGACCGGGCTGGCAGGGCAGCCTTCCCGACGGCGTGACTGAATACAAATCGTCAACCGGTATCGTCTGGATCCTCGGCCGCATCTATTGCGACGGCACGCCGGAGGACTATGCGGCGGTGCATGCGCTGCAGGACGAGTGCAAGCTTTGCCCGCTCAGCGCCTATGGCAAGGACTGGACGCCGCCCGCCGGCAAGGTCGATCCGTCGATCGACATGAAGACGGCGGTGCGCGAGCAGGTCAACCGCATGGATGCGGTCGAATATTTCACGCTCCTTTGCGAGTTGATGAAGACCAATCCGCCGACGGCGGCGGATGGCGAGACGATCGCCAAATTTGCCGAGATCGGCATCGTGCCAGGCCAGGATTTCGACAAGAGCAAGCTCGATGCCGCCTTCGTCTCGCGCATCCCTATCATGGCGTTCCATCGCATCATGCTGCACTTCAAGTTCAGCGATGGTGACATCCAGAACATCAACGGCTGGGGCTTTACCACCAAGACCGGCATCTACGGCACCAACTATCTGCAGCGGGCGCTGATCACGGCGATCGGGCTTGGCGCCAATCGTCCGCAGGATGCGATCTATCCGACGTCGCTGAAGTCCAAGGACGGTCTGGTTTCCCGCGCCTATCATGGCTCCAACAAATACGTCGTCACCTTCCCCAAGGGGCAATTGCCGCCGGTGCGGGGCTTCTGGTCGATCACCATGTACGACGAGAACTATTTCTTCGTCGACAATCCGCTCAACCGCTATTCGATCAGCGCCCGGGTCAGCCCCAAGGCCAATGCCGACGGATCGACGGAGATCTACATCCAGAATGAATCGCCCGGAAAGGACAAGGAAAACAACTGGTTGCCGGCGCCGAAGGGCAAGTTCATCCTGATGATGCGGCTCTATTGGCCGGATGACAGTCCGCCTTCCATTCTCGACGGCTCGTGGCTCATCCCGCCGGTGAAGAAGGCGGGATGACAAAGGCGAAAGCTTCCCTGCGTCTTCGCGTGAAGGCGCAGGGCGTCGCGATCAGGCTGCGGCTCAGCGCTTCGGCAGCACGAGATCCCCGACCGTATAGATGTGAAACTCGCTGCGGGAGACTTCGTCCAGCTTGCGGAACTTCTCCGCGAATACCGGATCGGAGAAGAACTCGTCGACATTTCCGGTGCCCTGTATCGCCTCGACATTGACGACGGTCTCACCGTCGGTGCTCTTCGACAGGGTGCTCCAGAGAAATCCTTCCTTCCGTTCGGCAACGTAGTGCACGACGTCCTGGATGACGGCGAAGGCTTCTTCCTGCTTGCCGGGATGGGCGTGGATGACGTTGACGACGAAGGTCGTCGGAACGGGGGACGCCGAGAAAGTGGGGGTAGGGATCGTTGTCATGCTTCTCTCCATTTGAACGCCGCGGCGCATCGACCGCGACGGCATCTGGATATCGGCAGAGAAATAGTGGATAAACGAGCGCGTATTCTCATCACTTCGGAAAAAAATTCCGCAATCGGCGCGCGATGGACAAGCTCGGAACGCTCAGCATTTTCATTCAGGTCGCAGAGGCCGGCAGCTTCGTGGCCGCAGGTCATCGCCTCGGGCTTTCAGGCTCGGCCGTCGGCAAGGCGATCGCGCGGCTCGAAGACGAGATGGGCGTGCGCCTCTTCAACCGGTCGACGAGAAGCATGGCGCTGACGGAGGACGGCAGCTTCTTTCTCGACACCTGCCGCCGCATCCAGTCCGAATTCGAAACGGCCCAGGCGCAACTGTCACGTTCGCATGCGACGCCGCGGGGGCAGTTGCGCGTCAGCCTGCCGCTCGCCGGCATGCTGTTGATGCCGACCATATCGGACTTCATGCGCGCCTATCCGCTGATCAATCTCGATCTCGATTTCACCGACCGGCTGGTCGATGTGATCGAGGAGGGCTTCGATGCGGTCATCCGCACGGGCGACGTCAAGGATACGCGCCTGATGAGCCGCAAGCTCGGGACGTTCCGGCACCGGATCGTCGCTTCGCCGGAATATCTCGCGGCTCATGGGCGGCCGGAGGCGCCGGAGGACCTGCTCGGGCACCGCTGCCTTCATCACCGCTACGCCAATTCCGGCCGCCTCGAACCCTGGCCGCTTGTTCGTGACGGGCGTGAGGTGAAGCTGGACCTGCCTGTGACGACGGTGGCGAGTACGCTCGACCCCTTGATCTTTCTTGCAGAGCGGGCCTTCGGCATCACCTGCCTGCCGCCCTTTGCCGTGTCGCCTGAACTGGCGGAAGGCAAGCTGGTCTCGCTGCTGGAAGATTATCTTCGCGAAACCGGCACATTCCGCGTGCTTTGGCCGACCAATCGATACCTGTCGCCCAAGGTGCGTGCCTTCGTCGACTTCATGGCGGCGAACCTGTTTGCCGCGTGACGGCCGGACGGCACGGAACGTTCCCCGGCGTTGATCCAGCCGTTGCTAAAGTGCTCCAAATGTCCGAAGCTTCGCTGACGCCATCGGGTCTTGCGAGCCGGAGCAGATGCGCACCATGACAGACGCCTCTTCCATTCAGCCTGCCGCCAGCCACGATGCCCGCATCTGCCGGGGATGCTGGGACCAGATGCATGTGCCGATCCCGATCCGCGGGCCCTTGGCGCTGCCGTTCCGCGCCTTCGGCATTACCCGCAGCAAGATGAACCCGAATATCTGCACGATCTGCGAGCGCTCCTTCCGTTACGTGAAGAAGCAGAGTCACGTTGCGGCAAGCGCCACAATCCTGTTTGCCGACATCCGCGGGTTCACGCATCTTTCGGAGCGGATCGAGCGGGTGCGTTTGAGCCAGATCGTCAGCCTGTTCCAGGATCGCTGCGCCCAGGCGATCTGGGCGCATGACGGCATCGTCAACAAGCAGATGGGCGACGGGCTGATGGCGATCTTCAACTTTCCGATCATCCGAAAAGACCATGCGCAAGCGGCGATCATGGCGGCGCGCGATATCCAGCGTCTCTGCGCCGATGCACTCGGCCGCCTCGATCTCGACGACCTCGGCGAACGGCCGCTCGGCGTGGGCGTCGGCATTCATTCGGGCGAGGTCGAGATCGGCGAATTCTCGACATTCCGTAGCGATTTCACCGCGATCGGCGGCACGGTCAACCTGGCCTCGAGGCTCGAATCCCAGGCGGAAGCGGGCGAGATTCTGCTTTCCCCGGAGACGGCCGCTCAGGCGGCAACGCTGACGACCGGCGCCGGCACCCGGCTGCTGGTCCTGAAAGGCATCGACAAGCCGGTCGAGGCGAGGGTGCTCGCGACGCATTGACTGGCCCCCAAAAGTCCGACGCCGGAAGGTGCCCGGTGCGGTGTTTCCGCGGGGCCAGACGGCCGTCGCCGGCGTTGGTCAATGCAGCGCGGCGCTTGCAGCTTGCCGTTCGTCCTTGTCGTGCAACGCAAAGCGATCAACCATGTCGGCGCTCGCCTCGTTGAAGCCGAGCACCTCGACCTCGACGCCGAGGCGGCGGAACTTGATCACCACCTTGTCGAGCGCGCCGACGGCGGTGATGTCCCAAAGGTGTGCCGCATTCAGATCGATCACCACTTTCCGGCCAGTATCCGAAAAGTCGAAGGCCTGCACGAAGCTTTCGGCCGAGGCGAAGAAGATCTGTCCCTTTACGCGGTAGATCGTCGTGCCGGCGGTCTCTTCGCTTTTGGTTACGCTGAAGAGCTTTGCGACCTTTCCGGCGAAGAAGATGCCGGAGAGGAGAACGCCTGTGATGACGCCCTTGGCGAGATCATGCGTTGCGACGACGGTTGCGACCGTTGCCAGCATGACGATGGACGAGGGCAGCGGATTGCGCCTCAGATCGAGCATCGAGCGCCAGGAGAAGGTGCCGATCGACACCATGATCATGACGGCGACCAGGGCCGCCATCGGAATGATCCGCACGAGGTCGTTGAGAGCGACGATCAGGAACAGGAGGAACGCTCCGGCAACGAAGGTCGACAACCGGCCGCGGCCGCCCGAGGTCACGTTGATGACGGACTGGCCGATCATGGCGCAGCCGCCCATGCCGCCGATCAGGGCGGAGGCGATGTTTCCGGCGCCCTGGCCGATGCATTCCTGGCTCTTGTTGCTCGGCGTGTCCGTCATGTCGTCGACGATCTGGGCCGTCAGCAGGGATTCCAGCAGGCCGACGGCCGCAAGCGTCACCGAATAGGGCAGGATGATCTGAAGGGTTTCGAAGGTGAGCGGCACCTGCGGCAGCATGAAGAAGGGCAGCGACGAGGGAAGCTCGCCAAGATCGCCAACCGTGCGCAGGTCCATGCCCGTCCACCAGGCGATGAGGGTGAGCACGGCGATCGAGACCAGTGGCGAGGGCACCGCGCGAGTGACGAAGGGGAAGAGATAGATGATCGCCAGCCCGGCGGCGATCATGAAATAGGTCTCGACCGGGACGCCGATCAGCTCCGGCAGCTGCGCCATGAAGATGAGGATCGCCAGCGCATTGACGAAGCCGGTGATGACCGAGCGCGACACGAAGCGCATCACCCGGCCGAGCTTCAGGAAGCCGGCTGCGATCTGGATGAGGCCCATCAGGATCGTGGCGGCAAAGAGATACTGGAGCCCGTGCTCCTTGACGAGCGTGACCATCACGACTGCGGTGGCAGCGGTCGCTGCCGAAATCATGCCGGGGCGGCCGCCGGTGATGGCGGCGACGCAGGCGATGGCAAAGGAGGCGTAGAGCCCGACCTTGGGATCGACCCCGGCGATCACCGAAAAGCCGATTGCTTCCGGGATGAGGGCGAGTGCGACGACGATGCCGGAAAGGATGTCGCCACGGATGTTGGAGAACCACTCCTGACGGTAGTTTGAAAAAGCGCGCATGGGAAAATTTCACAGTTGAATGCAACGGGCCGAGGGGGCTCGGTCCTGTGGATACAGAAGTTGCGTTGCTGTGTTGTCTGGCGGATCGGCGGCCAGAAGAGCCACCCGGAGTTTCACCGGGTCCTTGTGGATCGCCTTTCGTAGCCGAGAATAGGGTGCCGCGCAACAATCGCTGCCGATACAGGCAAGCGCGGTGGCGAAAGGCGGCCGAGGTTCAGTCGATCCGTCTGACGCTTCCCGCAAACACGCCCCATCGCCAACCCCGCCCCGTGATCGAAACTCGCGAGCCGGGGCCGAGCGGGCCTGCCAATTCCTTGGCAAGACCGCAGAACCTGTTAGCCAGCACGGGCAGTTCGGCGACCGTTATACTGTTCGAGCATCTGAAGTCCGATCCCGTCGACTTCACTGTGAAGGTGTGTTCGATGCCGCTGCCGATGGCGAGAGCAACGAGCATCGGTCCGCCGAGCACCACGACCCTGTATCCGAGCCAGAAGCCAACAAATGGCGCGGAAAGAGTCAGCAAAACTGTCTTTGCACCCAGGCGCTGAAAGCGATCACTCGCAGCCCCCAGCGTGATCAACCATAAGCAATAGACTGCCGCGAGAATGCCGATCACGATAGCCGCCGACCCGCTCCAGGCGATCCAACTGGCTGTGGGCACGTAGGGATGTCCGAACAGTTCCGGCAAGACCGGCGAGACAGCAACGCCGATAAAAGAGAGGAAGAGGCAGCCCGACATTTTAGAACCCCGCGCCGGCTTCGCTTGCTCGAGCATATTCATCTACTTTCTTGGAGCCGATCTGCTTTGATTGCAGCCGTTGCGCAGGCTGGAGCTGCCAGACTGCTTCTTGCCTTAGGTTGCATCTCGTGGTGGTGCAAGCTCCTACGCCCACAGATCGCGCACGCATCGGCCGTCCGATGGCAGGTCCTCGAAGGTGGCGAGGCCGTCGAAATGGTCGATCGGGAGATTGGCGACCTGTTCCAGTGCCGCGAGCCTGAGATTGACGGCGATACGCCGGCGGCCCTGTTGGTCTAGATGGAGGCTGCGCCAGGCGACGACGCCGGCGCAGGTCGGGCAGAAGAGGATTTCGAGCGTCGGGTCCTTCTCGTCGGCGCGGGTATAGGCGGTGAGCTCGCCGCTGATTGCGATGCGCTCGCCCTCGTAATCATAGGCCCAGAGGGTGCCGTAGCGGTGGCAGAGCGTGCAGTTGCAGGCGGTAATTGACCCTGGATGGCCTTTAAGTGTCCACTTTCCGTTGCCGCAGTGGCATGAGCCGTCGAGCATGTGCCGCTCCCGCTGTTGTACCGAGACGGCATAGTGCCCCGTGGGCGGGATGTCCGCAATCGGGGCCGGACATCAATCTCGCTCGCGCTTGCCGGCCAAGGCGGCGTCGATGAACGGAGCCTTCAAGGCGAGGTACTCGCCGATGCCATGCTTGTTCGTGGCTTCCAGGTGCAGCTTCAGCGCCTGATAGCGGGCGCTGAGATCCGGATCCTGCCGCAGAAGATCGCGAAACCGCAGCATTCTTGCAATCTGCCAATGTCCTGATCGGCAGACATGGACCTTGTGGGTTCGAACGCCGTTGACGTCGCGGCGATAGAAGTGGTGGTCCTGCGAAAGATCCGTGCCGCGAACATATCCAAGCGATTTCATACCCTCCGTCACATCGCCCACGTCGCGATGCTCGGACACCTCGACCAGAAGGTCGATTTCCGGCTTTGCGGCGAGACCAGGGACGGCGGTGCTCCCCACGTGGTGGATCATGACGAGCCCACTTGCGAATACGCTGCGGATGCGCTGCTGCTCGGAGAGAAACAGATCGGGCCATCGCGGATCATAGACTGAAATCTGGCTGGTCAGCGGCACGGCGGCTTGCTCCGGGTTCTTGACGGTGGTGCCATGGTAGCACCCGGAACGAATTCATGGACCTTCCCCCGCCTGGACCGAGAAAGGTCGTTTGGTCGGATCGCGTCAACGCCTAGTTGCGGTCGAGCCGCATGACCTTTTCCTCGCCCAGCACCATGCCGGTCTCGCGGAAACCGAAGCGGTGGTAGAGGGCGTAGGCGCGGGCGTTTTCCGGGTAGACGCCGAGATAGATGTCGCCGCATTCGGGGATCTTGGCCATGTGATCCAGGAGGGCTGCGAGCGCCTTGGCGCCATAGCCCTTGCCCTGGTGGCGGGCATCGATCATCAGCCGGTAGATCCAGTGGTTGCCGTCATCGGGGTCGAGCGCATACATGGCGAAACCCACCGGCGCGCCTTCGGCCATCACGGCAAAACCGACGCATTCGGGGCGTTCGGCGAGTTCTTCGAGAGATTCGTCGTTGCTGGCGATGAAATCCATCTGGGTTTCGTGAACGTCGAGCCTTCGGATGACATCGGCATCGACGGTATCGACGGGCAGGAGGGTAATCGTCATTCGGTCCTCGTGGTCGACGCTGTGGCCCGGGCGGCGGTCTCTGTTCAATCCCGTCTGCGGTCACCTCCTCCCCGCGGGGCGAGCGGGGAGAAGGGACCTTGCAGCGCTCTCGGCGTCCACATCCTGCGCCTGGGCGCGAGCGGTTCCCTCTGCGGGGCGGGCAGGGGAACCGAAGGGTAGGCGGAGCCGGGCCGCTGCCGTTCCCTTTCCCGATCAGCGGGCAAGGGAGTTGGGGGCGAGGAGCCAGAGGCACGGGGACACGCGTCCAGCCTGGCAAAGCGTCGGTAACAATCTGATTTATAAGTTTTCAGTTTCTGCTGTACCGGCCGGGCCGCTCCAGGCGGAGAAATCCGGAAAGCGAGCCCTTCTCCAATGGGCGCATTACCGCAACATTGCGACGGCAAGAAAGAAACGGCCTTCGCGCTGGCCGCTCAGGTTTCTTCGATGATCCGTGGCTCTGCTTTGCCCGTCCATTCAAAGGTGAAGGTGTGGCCCTGGCGGACGTTCTGGATGACCGAGGGGCGGAAGACGGCGAGGCACGTGCCCTCGGGATCACGGGCCGACGGATAGATCAGGCCGTTGCCGCCTTCGGCAAGAATGGTGGCGGCAAGCGCCTGGCCGGCAGGGTAGGCGATGGCGGTGTCGGGTGAGAGATAGGCGGCGTCCTTTTCGCCGCGCACGTCATGGAAGCGGCAGGTGAAGCCGGCGATCAGCTCGCGGTAGCGACCGATGTCGTGAAAGCTGCCGGCCTCGCGAAGCGCCCGGGTGCGGTGGTAGAGGATTTCCGCCTGGCAGGTCTGAAGCGCGCGGGCACCGAAGGCGCAATACCAGGCGCCGCGCTCCTCGCCGTTGAAGCGGTTGCCCGGCGGGCGGGCATGGCAGAAGGCGGCATTGATCAGCGACCAGCCGTAGCCGAAGGTCTCGTTCAGGAGTTCGGCCGGGTCGACGCCGATGGGCAGGGCGAGCGGGCTCAGCCGCGCCGAGGTCATCGCCTCCAGCCGGTTGAGAATCTCGATCTCGTCGTCATCGTCGGCGAGCGGCTTGACCGCGGGCTCGTCGATATAGGCGGTGGAGATCAGCCGGACGGTTGCCGGCTCGTTGAAATCGATTTCCGGCAGCGCGATCATAGGCCGCCGCGCAACCCGTCGAGATAGCGCCTGACTTTCATCATCACGGGAATGCCGCCCTCGATCATCAGGTCGACCGGCGAGCGGCCGGAAAACAGCGGACCTGTGTTGACCGCCTTTGGCCATTGATAGGTAAGCGGCCCGTTGAAGAACAGCCGCAGGCCCTTGAAGATGCCAACGATCAGGCTCGCGCGCATGCGCTTGTCCTGGTCGAGCCTGCCCTTGAAGTCGCCGGCTTTCATGCGGTTCCAGGTGGCGATCGGCACGTCGAAGAGCTGGGCCGCCTCTCGGTTGGTGAGGTTCCAGAGGTCGCAGGCCTTCACCACCGCCTTGACGATAACAGCCTCTTCTTGCCGGGCGGGTGCGAAAGCCGGTTGCGCGAGGGCCATGGATGTCTCCTATGCGGTGACTTTGTGTATCATATGATATGAAATGGCGATGTTGTGCGGAAAGTCAAGAGGTGGCCGGCTGATGCCTGTGTTTGCATCGCCGAGCGAATGCGCCCGGTTCTGCCCGCACCCTAACCCTCTCCCCGCCAGGCGGGGAGAGGGGACGCGGGACGACGGCGGTGCCACCAATCGTCATCGAAAGTAGGCGGAGTTTCGCACGTGGGTGAAGGTTTTCGCGGGGCGAGCGGCTGCCGCGGGTTTCCTTCTCCCCGCGTCGCGGGGCGAAGTGGCCGGCAGATCGGATGAGGGGCCATTGCGATCTTGTCTCCACCCGCTGATGGCGCGGTCTCCATCACGGCAATTCGATTTTACTCGGTTGGCGGCCGCCGATAGGCTTTTCGGCACAGTTGATGGGAGAGAGAGCCATGAAGCGCGCATTAGCAGCAATCGCATTCGCCTTGGCCTGTTCCGGCGCGGCCACTGCGCAGGACACCAGCATGAGTTTCTTCGTCACCAGCGTGAACCCCGGAAAAGGCGGCGATCTGGGTGGCCTCACGGGGGCGGACGCCTATTGCGATACGCTCGCCAAAGCGGCGGGGGCGACGGGCAAGAGCTGGAAGGCCTATCTGTCGACGGATGGGGAGAACGCCAAGGACCGGATCGGCGCGGGCCCCTGGTACAACGCCAAGGGCGAGAAGATCGCCGATGACGTGGCAATGCTCCACAGCGACAAGAACAACCTGACGAAGCAGACGGCGCTCAACGAAAAGGGCGAGGTGATCAACGGGCGCGGCGATACGCCCAACCGCCACGACATCCTGACGGGCTCGAAGGCCGATGGCACGGCGGCACCGGACACCTGCGGCAACTGGACGATGGGCGGCGCCGACGGCGCGGCGATCGTCGGCCACAGCGACCGCACGGGATTGAACGATTCCGCCGAGGCCAAATCCTGGAACTCTTCGCACGCGACGCGGGGCGGCTGCACGGTCGAGGCCTTCAAGGGCACCGGCGGCGAGGGGCTGTTCTATTGCTTCGCTGCTAAGTAGGTCGTGCTGACAAAGTAGTTTTCGGCCGTGGTCGCGCTGTTGGCGCGCTACGACTACCTTTCTGCGTCGCCCAGAAAAGGATCGATGCTGACTTGGTGGAGCCTTTTACGCGCTTCCACAGAGGCCTGCCTGACGTCGGGATTTTCTTCTACCGCTCTTCCATACCAATATTTTGCGGCATGCAGGTCGCCAGGGTTCTCGTAGCACTCGCCCAATCGCTCGCCGAGATATCCGGCATCCAGCGACTGGTCGCCATCTGCCATGAAAAGATAAATCTTGATGGCGTCCGCTGCGTTCCCGCTTGCGATCAATTCTTTTGCTCGGCGCTCTAAATGATTGAAGTCATACACGACTTTGTCTCCAGCAACGCAACTTGGGCGCGGTCATGCCTGAGCCGGTTTGGGAATCCACTTTGTCAATACGGTCTAGGGTCGAAGGTCCGCTCCCACGTGCGTCAGACATGCGGCCCGAGCAGCGACAGGTCAGCCTCGCCGAGCCTGTCCTTGGCGGTCCAGAGCTGGTGCCAGTAAGGGTAGATCACCGGCGGCAGGCTGACGGCGTCGAGCAGTTCCTTCTCCTCATCGGTGAGCTTCAGGTTTGCGGCAGCAAGATTGTCGCTGAACTGCGCCTCGGTGCGGCCGCCGATGATGACGGATGTCACGCCCTTGCGGCCGATCAGCCAGGCGAGTGCCACTTGCGCCGGCGACACGCCGCGTTCGCTCGCTATCGCCACCAGCATGTCGACGATCCTCCACAGCCGCTCCTCGTCGCGGATCGGCGGCTCCTTCCAGCCGGCGAGCTGACGGGTGCCTTCCGGTGTCTCGTTTCGCCGGTGCTTGCCGGAGAGGAGTCCGCCGGCAAGGGGGCTCCAGACGAGCACGCCAAGCCCCTGGTCGATCGCGATCGGCATCAGCTCGTATTCAGCCTCGCGGGCCTCGAGCGTGTAGTGGATCTGCTGGCTGACGAAGCGCTGGCGGCCTTCGAGCGCGCTGACGCCGAGTGCCTTCATGATGTGCCAGCCGGAATAGTTGGAGCAGCCGATATAGCGGACCTTGCCGCTCCGAACGAGGCTGTCGAGCGCCTCCATCGTTTCTTCGGGCGGTGTGAGGCCGTCCCATTCATGCACCTGGTAGAGATCGATGACGTCGGTATTCAGCCGCTTCAGGCTCGCCTCGCAGGCGGCAATCAGGTGCTGGCGCGAAAGCCCGCCGTCGTTCGGCCCCGGCCCCATCGAAAAGCGCGCCTTGGTGGCGACGAGCACGCCGGCTTTGCGCTGGCCGCCGAGGACTTCGCCGATGATCTCCTCGCAGTGGCCGGTCGAATAGATGTCGGCCGTGTCGATCAGGTTGACGCCGGCATCGAGACAGAGGTCCACATAGCGGCGTGCCTCCTTCAGCCCGACATTGCCGACCTCGGCGAACTTGCCGCGGCCGCCGATGGTCATCGTGCCCATGGTGATGACAGAGATTTTCAGGCCGGAGCGGCCGAGCAGCCGGTATTCCATGATCTCTGGTCCTTTGCTGGTGCGCTGAACGGGAGGGCGAGCCCCCGTCCGAGATGAAAGCCGAAGGCGACAGGGGCGGTCAAGGGGGAGCAAGGGGCGATCAAAAAGTGGGCGGCGTCCGCGGCGCAGGCAGGGTGTGTAGACCTGCAACACTCTGCAATCGGATGTTGCGGTTCTTGCGGCTCCGGTTTCTTAGGGCTGGCTTGGAGACAGCGAAGTGCTATCGTTTGGTCGAGAGATTAAGGGGAATCACTCGATGAATGTTGTAAAGCGTCGGCTGTCCGCATCGGCGATCGCTGCCGGTCTGGGTTGTATTGTTGCGCCTTTGACGGCGAATGCAGCCGAAAACGGCGCGGGCTTCTATCTGCTCGGCGCGCGCGGCCCGATGGCCGGCCTGCTGGCACCGCCCGGAACCTACGTCCAGAACGACACGTATTTCTACTTTGGCGAGCTCAAGGGCAACAAGCAGCTTCCGCTCGGCGGCGAGATCGTCGGCGAAGTCGATGCAAAGCTGTTTGGCGATTTCGTCACCGGCCTCTGGGTCATGCCGGAGGAAGTGCTCGGCGGCAATCTCGGTTTCACGGCCGTCGTGCCCTTCGGCGGCCCCAACGTCGATGCGACGCTTTCGGCGCCGAGGGCGGGCCGCTCGGCTTCGGTCAGCGATTCCATCTTTACCATCGGCGACCCCGTACTCGGTGCCACGCTTGGTTGGCACGAGGGAGATTTCCACTGGACGGCGAACGCCTCGGTCAACGTGCCGATCGGCGACTACCAGAAGGGCGAACTCGCCAATCTATCGTTCAACCGCTGGGCGGGCGACTTCACGCTCGCCGGCACCTGGTTCAATCCGGAAACCGGCCTCGACCTTTCCGGTGCCGCAGGCTTCACCTTCAACGGCGAGAACCCGGCGACCGACTATCGCACGGGTACCGAATTCCACGCGGAATGGGCCGTCACCCAGCACTTCAGCCCGCAATTCTCCGCCGGTGTCGCCGGCTATTTCTACCAGCAGGTGACCGGTGACAGCGGCGCCGGTGCCAGGCTCGGCTCGTTCAAGGGCCGCATCGCCGCGATCGGCGGCACCATGGGCTACAATTTCAAGATGGCCGAGACGCCGGTATCGCTGACGCTCAAGGTCTTCCAGGAGTTCGGGGCCAAGAACCGGCCGGAGGGCACGGCCGGTTTCGTCACCATCGCCTTTCCGATCGGCACGCCGCCGGCGCAGGTGAAATAGGCTCGAAGCAAGCCTCCCGTTCGTCCACCGGCGCCACTTTCGACCGGCGGGACGAGGGCAATGCATGATCTCCGTCCGGGGCGAAAGCGATCGCCCGCGGCAGGGCTCGCGTGTGGCGACGTTGCTTTATCTCCCGATCAGCGCATACTGCCGCCATCGCTGGGCAGTAATACGGGCCCCGGCGGCTGAAAGATCATTCGCGCTTTCGCCCCAGTTCAGGAGGTCGCGCGATGTTTGATACGGCCAACGCGAGGGCATTTCTCCCACACGAAATGAACAGAATAGAGCAGGTTTTCGCAGAGATCCTACGCGAGCGCGGACTGCCGCGCGACTGCGTGATGGCAGAAGCAATCGCAAGGCGAATATTCAATTGCTACCAGCGGGGCATCCGCGAGAGCGGCGCCCTGAAATACATGATCGGTTTAGACTTGCGGTCGGCGGCGCAATCGGACGCCGGCACGCCGGACCACGGCAGCCAGGAGGTTTCAATGCAGGAGATTGCACGCGAACCGGACAACCAGATCGGCCCTGACGAACTTGACATGCTGCAGCGCACCTTCGACCGGGTCTGCATCTGGTGCGACATCCCGCGCTACGGCAAACGCGCCGACCGGCTGGCCCGCCACATCACGGGCCAGTTCCGCCGCGGTGTTTCCGACGAGCGCGTGCTGTTTGAAAACGCCATGTGGCTGGAGCAGCAGGCCGATCCAAGGCGGTACCGCGCCGACAACTGACGCAACCCGCATCTACATCTCGACGAACCGCGCCGGCATCAGGTTCCGGTAGGGGAACATGTGGAAATAGGGTCGCGCCTCGGCGAGCACGCGGCGCACGGACGCGCGTTCGAGCAGCCGCTCGAAATAGGCCGCAAGATGCGGATGCACCTCATCGAAGGGCTCGACGATGCCACTATAAAAGAGAGCCGGGGTCGCGGCGCAATCGGCGAGGCTGAAGGCATCGCCGGCGGCGAAATCATGCGTGGCGAAATGCGCGTCGGCCATCCCATAGGCCAAGGCAAGCGTGGCGCGGGCGTCGGCAACGCCGCGCTGGTCGTTTTCGCCCGGGCCCCGTAGCGTGTCGGTGACGATCTTCTGCATCGACACGTGGATGTAGTTGTCGAAGAAGCGGTCCCAAAGCCGGGCTTTCAGGGCCATGTCCGGATCATCGGGGATCAGCCGCTGGCGGCCCGGATAATGGCGATGGAGATATTCGATGATGATCGACGTCTCCGGCATCACCACGTCGCGAGCGCTATCCGTCAAGACCGGCATCTTGCCGACCGGCCACAGCGCCGCGAAGCGGGCCGCTTCTTCCGGGTCGAGCAGGTCGACCAGGCTGCTTTTGAACGGGGTCTCGTTTTCGTAAAGCGCGATGAGCACCTTGTGGCAGAAGGAAGCGAGCGGATGCTGGTAAAGCGTGAGGGACATGCGCGTATTCTCCAGTGCGGAAGGGACGCTTGCGGATCGGTCGTCAGGTCTTTACGTGCCCGCTTATCGCAAAACCGGTGCTGTTTCGCAATCGGTTTTCGGATTTAAGGACCAAAAGATCGGGGCGCGTGGCGCCGAACGGCGGCAGCCGCGCCGGATATGCGCCGATTTTTTGGGGACGCCATGCTGATCGATTCCAAGCGGTTAGCGCCGGAAAAGGACGCGCGCGCATAAAGACTTGCCGCCATCGCGCCCGGCGACCATTGAAAGCGCAAAAGCTGCCCTAGAATTAATAGAACAAGGGCGTCGCAACGCTCGGCGCCCGTCGTCATCGCGACAGGGGAGGATTGCCGATGCGCTGCTTCACGGTACTTGGGCCCTCGCAGACCGGAAAGACCACGCTTGCAGACAAGCTGGCCGGTCTGGAGGGGGCCTCCAGAAAAGCTGCTTCACCCTATGGATTGAACCTCACGGAATTCGAGTTTGGCGGCGAAGCCTGGTGCGCGCTCGACGCGCCCGGCGGCACCGAGGCGCTGGGACACGCGCAGCACGCGCTGATCGCCAGCGACGCCTGTGTGCTCTGTGTTTCGCCGGTGCCGGAGGAGGCGGTTCTGGCCGCGCCCTATCTGAAGGCGATCGAGGCGTCGGGCACGCCCTGCATTCTCTTCATCAACCGCATGGACGAGCCGCAGGGGCGGCTGCGCGACGTGATCGCGGCGCTTCAGGATTATTCCGGCCACATGCTGCTCCTGCGCCAGGTGCCGATCCGCGAAGGCGACAAGATCGTCGGCACCTGCGACCTGATCTCCGAGCGCGCCTGGCGCTATCGCGAGGGGCAGACCTCGGCGCTGATCGAAATCCCCGATACGGTGATGGATCGGGAAAAGGAGGCGCGGGCCGAGCTGCTCGAGCATTTCTCGGAATTCGACGACTGGCTGCTCGAAGAGCTGATCGAGGACCGGGCGCCGGCCAACGACACGATCTATGCGATTTCCACGCGGCTCCTGAAGGAAAACCGCATCATCCCGGTGCTGGTGGGCGCTGCAAGCCACGCCAACGGCATCATGCGGCTGATGAAGGCGCTGCGCCACGAGGCGCCTCAGGTCGACGCACTTCGAAAGCGACTGGCTGAGGCCGGACCGATCGCCGAGACGGCACTTTCGGCCGTCAGCTTCCACGCCTATCACAAGGCGAATGTCGGCAAGACCGTGCTGGTCAGGGCGCTGACATCCGGTATCAAGCAGGGCGCGACGCTTGGCGGCGGCAGCCTCGGCTCGCTGCAGGACCCGGCGACCGGCAAGCCGCTGCCGAACGCCACGCCGGAGGCGGGCGCGATCTTTGCCGCCGTCAAGGCCGACCATCTGCCGGTGCCGGCGCTGCTTGCCGCCAGCACCACCGCCGAGCCGCCGGACTGGACGATGCCGCCGACGCCGATGCTGGTGCGCATATTGGTGCCCGACAGCGAGCGCGACGAGACCAAGCTCTCGGGCACGCTCGCCAAGCTCGCCGAGACCGACCGCGCACTCGCGGTCATGCAGGAAGAAGGCAGCGGCGCGCAGCTCGTCTGCGTGCAGGGGCCGATGCACCTGCGCGACCTCTGCAAGACGCTCGCCGACGTCTTCCATGTCGGCGTCACCGACAAGCCGCCGAGCCCGACCTATCGCGAGACGGTGCTGAAACCCTCCGACGTGCACTACCGCCACCGCAAGCAGACGGGCGGTGCCGGGCAGTTCGCCGACGTCAAGCTCAGCGTGCACCCGAACGAGCGCGGCGCCGGCTTCTCCTTCGCCGAGACGGTGAAGGGCGGGGCGGTGCCGCGCAACTTCATCCCGGCGATCGAGGCGGGCGCGCGCGAAGCGATGGAGAAGGGGCCGCTCGGCTTTCAGGTGATCGATGTCGGCGTGACCCTGACCGACGGCCAGCACCATGCGGTCGACAGCAACGACTTCGCCTTCCGCGCGGCCGCCAAGATGGGCGTGCGCCAGGCGCTGTCGCAGGCCTCGGCGGTTCTGATGCAGCCGGTCATCCGCGTCGAGATCCACATCCCCTCGATCTATTCCGGCAGCCTGGTGCCGATCGTCTCCACCTACAAGGGCCAGGTGCTCGGCTTCGACCGTGACGAGACCGCCAAGGGCTGGGACATCTTTCGCGCCCTGGTGCCGGGATCGGCGCTCGACGATCTCGCCCGGACGCTAAGGGCCGCGACGCAAGGCATCGGCTACTTCTCCAAGAGCTTCGACCATTTCGAGGAGCTCTACGGCAAGGAGGCCGACGCGGTGATCCACGCGCATGGGGCACAGCAGGCGGGGTAGCCAAGGCAGGCCACGAAATCGACGCGTGACGATCTCAGCGGCGCCAGTGTCAGCGCACCCGCTATTGCCAGCGGGTGCGGCGACAAGACTGTGGCGCGATCAGCCGGCAAAAGGTAGGCCTCCTGGATATCTGGCGGAGACAATCCTACCCAATTTGGATTGCCGGAGCAGAAGGGGCGTGTGGTGATGCCTTGGACGTCGCACGGCCTCTCTGCCGATGTCATTCATACCCCGCGCGGGCGGGTGGGGGTGTCAGGTCGTGAGATAAATCGGCTAGCCCCACCTTTGCACGCAGTCGGTCAGGGCCACGCCCTGGCCCTCCTTCACCGCTTCGAGAATGATGTGCTGGTCGTCGAAGATCAGGCCCTTGCGGATGCGCGAAAGATTGAGGTCCGGGGAGGCGATCGGGCTTTCTAGGGAACCCACTGCGCTTGACAAAGGCATCGATAGCTTATTTATAACCATCCGGTCGGAAATAAATCGGATGGAGCCATGGGCCGGAAACGCGCAATTGATCAACAGCAGGTGCTGGATGCCGCCGAACGGGTCGTCGGTCGCGATGGCGCTGCCAACCTGACTGTCGACGCCGTCGCTAAGGAAGCCGGCGTCAGCAAGGCGAGCGTGCTTTATGACTACAAGTCCAAGCAGGCGCTGATCGAGGCCATCGTCGACCGGGCGTTTGAGCGCGACAACGAACACCATGCGCGGGTCGAGCAGGAGATCGGAGACATTCAGGATCGAGCGGTCAGGGGGCGCATCGTTGCTGCGGCCGAACCGCCGCCCGAGGAATTCCGGGCGGTGGCACTGAACCTGAGCGCGGCGCTTACGCTCGATGCCGGTTTGCGCCGGAAGATGCAGGCAAGCCAGGATGCGACGATCGCGAGAATTCTCCAGGATTCCCGGTCGCCGCGCGGGGCGTTGCTTGCCTATCTCGCGCTCGAGGGCCTCAAGTTCCTCGAATATCTCGACTTTCACCATTTTGCGCGTGCGGACCGCGACGAGGTGCTGCGCGAAATCAACTGGCTCGTGACTGCGACCCCGCAGGCAGCCGATCTTCCGGACGAGCGCTAAGCGTCCAAACCTCATAGGTGCAGTGAAATGAACCAAACATGCGATGCCACATCCGCCGTGGCCACGGACGAACACGTCCCGTTCCGGCGCATCTTCATCACCGGCGGCAGCGGCTATGTCGGCCGCAACATCATCCGCCATTTCGTCACGACAGGCGCTTCTGTTGTCGCCTTGGCGCGCAGCCAAAAGTCGGCCGACCGCGTCCGCCAACTCGGTGCGACTGCCTTTATGGGCGACCTGCTGAGCCCAGACATCGCCGCGGGAATGGCGGGCTGCGATGCGCTTGTCCATGCGGCGGCCGATACCGATCATGGACCGGGCACGCCGCAGCAGCGCCGGGTGAACGAGGAGGGCACGCGGATCGTCATGGAGGCGGCCCGCGTCGCCGGTATCCGCAAGGCGATCCATATCAGCACGGAATCCGTGCTCGCCGATGGGCACCCGCTGGTGCAGGTGGACGAGACGGTGCCGTTTCCGCGCCGCCCGGCCGGCAGCTACTCGCGCAGCAAGGCGGCGGCCGAGCGTGTCGCACTTGCGGCCAGCAGTCCGGCGTTCCCGGTCGTTGCCCTTCGGCCGCGCTTCGTCTGGGGGCGTGACGATACCACGGCGCTGCCGGCACTGGTCGAGGCCGCCCGCTCCGGCAGGCTCGCCTGGATCGCGGGAGGCACCTATCTGACCTCGACCACGCATATCGCCAACCTGTGCCAGGCCGTGGCGCTTGCGCTTGCAAACGGGCGGGGCGGGGAGGTCTATTTTGTCGCCGATGGCGATGCCGTGCCGTTCAGGACGTTCGTCTCGCAGCTTCTGGAAACGCAAGGGATCGTCCCGCCGGACAAATCCGTTCCCCGCGCCGTCGTCAGAGCCGTTGCCTGGGGCGGCGATGTGCTCGCTGCCCTCTCCAGGGGGAGGATCAGCGTTCCGCTGACATCTCAGGCCTATGCCACGTCGGCCGTCGAGATCTCGCTCGATATCGGCAAGGCAAAGCGGGAACTGGGCTATGTTCCCGTCGTCTCGCGGGAGCAGGGGCTGGACGAGCTTCGGACCGTCAGCACCGGTAGTCTTCCAGTTGCGGCGCCGTGTCCGGCTTGCCTGCCTTGATCCAGTCCACCTTGCCGCGCAGGAACGAGAGAGCCGCGTCCAGCGCGGCCTTCCGCTCTTCCAGTCGCGCGATCTGCGTTTGCAGGATCTCGACCGTTCGTGCGGGCGAACTTTCGCCGGCGCGGTACGCGTCATTGAGGGCCTGAATTTCCCGCAGCGAATAACCCAGCGTCTGTTGCAGCCGGATCATCCGGGCGGCGGTAACGTCTTCCTGGCTGAACAGCTGATAGGGATTAGAGCCGCCCTTGGCGCTGCGCTCCGGCTTCAGCAGCCCCTTGGAAATATAGAAGCGGATCGTATCAACCGGCAGTTCCGTGGCTTTGGCAAATTCCGAAATCAGCATGCAGCGCACCCTTGACCATGGAGTATGGTCGACACTTATAAGGGCTGCTTGTCTGGAATTGGAGACCCATGATGACAAGCAAGGAAAAGATTCTACACCGCGTCCAACTCGGCCCGCATGGCCCGCTGATCGGAGCCCAGGGCCTCGGCTGCATGGGCATGAGCGAGTTCTACGGCACGACGGACGAGGCCGAATCCCGCGCCACGCTGGAACGGGCGCTCGAACTCGGCGTCACCCTGTTCGACACGGCGGACATGTACGGTATCGGCGCCAACGAGGCCTTTCTTGCGTCCTTCGTCAGGACGCATCGTGAAGCGGTCCTGATCGCCACCAAGTTTGGCTATGCGCGCACGCCGCAAAACCCTGACGACTGGAGCATAGACAACCGGCCCGAGTTCATTCGTGCTGCCGCCGACCGCTCGCTGAAGCGCCTGGGCGTCGATGTCATCGACCTCTACTACATGCATCGCCGCACCGATGCCGTGCCACTCGAAGAATCCATTGGCGCGATGGCCGATCTGGTCGCGGCCGGAAAGGTCCGTTGGCTCGGCCTCTCGGCGGTGACTGCGGCAGAGCTGCGGGCCGCGCATTCCATCCATCCGATTGCAGCGCTGCAGTCGGAATGGTCTGTTTTCACGCGTGAGATCGAGGACGATGTCGTTCCCGCTGCATTTGAACTCGGCGTGACGCTCGTGCCTTACTCCCCGCTTGGACGCGGCATGCTGACCGGCCAGGCCTTTACCCAATCCCTGAAGGAGGGAGATGCGCGCAAGAATTTCCCGCGTTTCGCATCGCAGAACGAGCAGGCGAACAGGCAGGTGGTGGCAAAGGTCGAGCAAGCCGCGCGTGGCCTCGGCATTACCCCGGCCCAACTGGCACTCGCCTGGCTGCACACGCAGGCCCGCAAGTTGAATGCCAAGGTGGTTCCAATCCCCGGAACACGCAGGTGCAGCCGTCTTGAGGAGAACGTCGCGGCGGCGTCCATCATCCTCCCCGATGATGTAGCGGCCATGCTTGATCCGCTCGCCGGGGCTGTGCAAGGCGCCGCCGTCTAAGGGCGCGACCGCCGTGCGCGACGGGCGTGCGGTGGCCGGTTCTTCCGTTGGGGAGGAGGGACGTTCGCGGCCGCCGACGGCTAGCTTGTGCCAGATGTCTGCACCGCCTCCGCGCTCTGCCGCTCTCGCTCCTCGATCTCGGCGATCAGCCAGTTGAGGAAGGCCTTTGTTACCGGCTTGGTGCGCAGGAGGTCTTCCTGGCAGACGAACTGGTAGGTTTCGGCCGGCTCGTAGAAATGCTCGTGGGCGAGGCGGATCTGACCGGATTTGAGTTCGTGTTCGACCATGGTGCGGTCGATCAGGGCCACGCCCTGGCCTTCTCTCACCGCTTCGAGAATGATGTGCTGGTCGTCGAAGATCAGGTCCTGGCGGCTGCGCGGAAGGGCGAGGCCGGAGGAGGCGATCCAGCTTTGCCACTCCTGAAGGCCGCGATAGTGCAGCCGGTTGCCGGAAAGCAGCGCCTGGCTGTCGTCCTGCCAGAGGTCGCGGCCGCAGACCGGCACCAGGCGTTCGCGCAGGAGCTTGCGGGTGAAGCGACCGGCCGGCGGCTGCAGGCAATAGGCGATAGTGACGTCGGCCGGGCCGGTGCCGGCGGTGATCGTTTCGAGATGGGAGAGGTGGATCTGTACGCCGGGATTGGCGGCGAGAAATTCGGAGATGCGCGGCGCGATCACCTTCAGCGAAAAGAACGGGCCGACCCGGACGCGCAGAATCTTGTCGCTCGTGCGTGGGCGGATGTGCTGGACGACGCCTTCGAGATCGTCGAAGGCGCGCTGGCAGGAGGCATAGAGCAGCCCGCCCTCCGGCGTCAGTTCGACGCCGTGCTGTTTTCTGACGAAGACACGGAGACCGAGGTTGAGCTCCAGGTTGCGGATCTGGTGGCTGATCGCCCCCTGGCCGATGCAGAGCTCGTCGGCCGCCGCCGTCAGGCTGCCGTTGCGCGCGGCCGCCTCGAAGGCGCGCAGGGATTTGAGGCTCGGCAGGTCACGCATCCGTTGCTCCGGGTCTGGATCGGTCGCAGCCTACATGAATTTTTTCGATGACTGGAATGATTTCTTTCACATTGCGAAGGGTGGAGACCTCACGCATTGTCGAAACATAATAAAGCAAAACGAAAACTGAAATCGGCCGAAAATCCAGGCGGTTTCGCGCAAGTTGCTCCTTTGGCCAGCGCTTGCGACCGGAACTACGTGGGCGGCCGACAGGAAGGACAGAGGGAACGAGATGAAAAAGAAGTTCATGACCGCATCGGTCATCGTCGCGCTGCTTGCGGCCGGCGCCGCCAGTGCCGAGACATTGGCGATCGGCACCGAGGGCGATTACGCGCCGTTCAACTATGTGACCGCAGCCGGCGAGATCAAAGGTTTCGACTACGATATCGGCCAGGCGGTCTGCGCCGAAATCAAGGTGGACTGCGCCTGGAGCACCAACGAGTGGGCGGGCATCATCCCCGCGCTGCAGGCCAAGAAGTTCGACGCGATGATCGCCTCGATGGCGATCAATCCAGACCGCAAGACGCAGGTCGACTTCACAAACCCTTACTATTTCAACGCCATGCGCTTCGTCGCCCGCAAGGATCTCGGCCTCAAGGACATCTCGCCCGAGGCGCTGAAGGGCAAGGTGATCGGCACGCAGTCCGGCTCGGTCGCCGTCGAGGCGCTGCAGCAGTTCTTTCCCGACAGCGAAGTGAAGCTCTATCCGACGATGAGCGAAGTGTTTCTCGATATGGAGAACGGCCGGCTTGACCTGATCCTCGAAGGGCAGATGGCCTTTACCGAGTGGCTCGCCAAGGAAGAGAGCGGCTGCTGCGCCTTCGTCGGCGAGAGCTTCGTGCTCGATACGGCCGAGGGCAACGCCATGGCGGTGCGCAAGGGCGACGCGGCACTGCTCGCCAAGCTCAATGCCGGCCTGAAGACGATCATGGAAAACGGCACCTACGACAAGATCCGCAAGCAGTATTTCGATTTCGACATCATGGCCAAGCCGAAGACAACGAGTGAGTATTTTCGCTGAGCGCGGCTGTGATGCCCGGTGCCTTCCGGCCTTTAGCATCGATGCGCGCTTGCCCCTCATCCGGCCTGCCGGCCACCTTCTCCCCGCGCGCGGGGAGAAGGAACGGTGCGGCGCCCGTTCGCCCGTAACCTCTGACGCTTGTGGTTTTCCTCCCGGAGCGCTCGGGAGGGCACGGCCTCGCGGCTCATCCGCGTTCCCTCTCCCCGCCTGCGGGGAGAGGGTTAGGGCCAGATCCCTCTGAAGATGCTTGAGGGGCAACCTCCGTGGAGGCAGCCCCCTCCAATGGGGGCGTGAGGCAACCTCGAAATACAAGGGCCGCCCAACCACCCAGAATTCGCCTGTCGCGCGCTGCGCGCGCATCGCGCGGCAGGAGAACAGGCGCGGCGCCGGGGTTTCGCGTTTTCCCCGGCGCCCGTCTTCTCGATTTTTCCAGTCAGCAAAATGAAAGTGCATAGGATGAGCTTCCGGGTCGCCGTTCTCGAATTCAACCAGGAAACCAATACGTTTTCGAAGCTCAAGACCGGGTTCAGGGACTTCGAGGCGTGCCACTATTTCGTCGGCGCCGAGATCGAAACCCATTGCCGCGGCACCAATTCGGAGATCGGCGGGTTCATCGACTGCTGCGAGCGCTATGGCTGGCAGCCGGTCTATACCGTGGCGGCGCGGGCCGAGCCCGGCGGCAGGATCGAGGAGGCGATGCGGCAGCGCTTCGTCGCGGATCTGACAAGCGCGCTCGACGGCGAAAAGCTCGACGGCGTCTTTATCGTCTTCCATGGCGCCATGTGCACGGAAACGGCTGACGATGCGCAGATCCAGCTTCTGCAGGTGGTGCGCGGCCTGGTGGGGCCGGAACTGCCCATTGCCGCGACCTTCGACCTGCACGCCAATTCCGCGCCCGAGATGGCCCAACTGCTCGATATCGCCGTCTCGTTCCGCACCTATCCGCATGTGGACATGGCCGAATGCGCCCACAAGGCCGGCGCGCTGCTGGAGCGCGCCATGCGTGGCGAAACCCGCCCGGCGCTCGCGATCCGCCAGCCGCCGATGCTAAACGGCTGCAACGACGGACGCACGACGCATGCCTGCGCCATGACCGAGCTTCTGGAGATCGCCGACGGGATCGCGGCGCGCGACGGGATGCTCGCGACCTCGATCAATGCCGGCTTTTACGATGCCGATATCTTCAACACCGGCCCTTCGGCCGTCATCTGCTACGACCGCAACCGGGTGGCGCCCGAAGACGTGGAAGCGGAGGCCGAGCGGCTTTGCCGCGAGATCTGGGACCGGCGCGAGCATCAGGACGCGCAGCTGCCGCTCGACGCGCTGCCCGGCATCGTTGCGGCGCATCTGGCCAAGGGGGAGGCCGGGCCGCTTGTGGTGGCCGATTTTTCCGACAATCCCGGCTGTGGCGCCTACAGCGATTCCACCTGCGTGCTCGCCAGGCTGCTCGATATCGGCGTCGGAAACGCGGCTTTCGGAGCGCTCTGCGACCCGGAGGTTGCGGCCGAGCTCATCGCCGCCGGCATCGGGGCGACGCGTGAAGTGACGCTCGGCTGCAAGATCGACCCTGAGGTCGGCGGCGGGCCGATCAAGGTCAAGGGCAGGGTGGAGGCGATCTCGGACGGCAGGATCGTGTTCGAGGGGCCGATGTTTCAGGGCCTGCCGGCGACGATGGGGCCGAGCGTGCGCTTTCATGTCGAGGGCATCGACATCCTCATCTGCAGCGAGCGCCAGCAGATGCTCGACCGAAATCTCTTCCGCGCCGTCGGCATCGAGCCGTCCGACTACGCAATCGTCGTCGTCAAATCGCAGCAGCACTTCCGCGCCGCCTTCGGTCCGATCGCGTCCGCTATCGTCGAGATCGACGGCACGGGCCTCAGCAGTGCCAACATCGGCGCGCGCAAATTCCAGCGCGTGCGGCGGCCGGTCTATCCGCTCGATCGCAGCGCATTCGGGTGAGGCCGGCCGCTGTCTATCACTCAAGGCTCCTGGGCGGGATCGTAACTGTTACGTACTTCCACGCTCCCGGGCTCCGGATCTAGCGTTCCCTTAAGGAACGGGAGCGGAGCGCCATGAGCTTCATCGATCTTTTTGCCTGGATCGTGCTGATCGTGCTCGTGGTCAGCACGGTCGCCGTGCTGATCTTTCTCGCCATGCTGCCGGGCTCGATCGCAAAAAGGCGCAATCATCCCTGGAGCGAGGCGGTCAATGTCGCGGGCTGGGTGACGCTGTTCCTTGGCTTCGCGCTGTGGCCGATCGCGCTCATCTGGGCCTATGTGGATGTGCCGCGCCCGAGCGGGGCCGATCCGGGTGCGACCCCTGCGGGCGAGGCTCGTCCAAGCGAGGTGGGCCAGCCATGATCGTCGTCGTCCTCAATGTCTATCTGGCGATCCTTTTCCTGCTGGTGAAATTCAGGATCGTGCCTTTCAACCTGTTCTGGAAGGTCTCGCCGGTCATCGTGTTCCTGCTGCTGCTCGTCGGCCTGTTCATTCCGATGAACTGGGGGGCGCCGCAGGGCGAGGCGCTGGTCGTGCGCAATTCGGTGGCGATCGTGCCCGATGTCGCCGGCGAGGTCACGGAGGTGCCGGTGGCCGCCAACAGCCCGCTGAAAGCCGGCGACGTGCTCTTCCGCATCGACCCCGTGCCTTACCAGGCGAAGGTGGACGCGCTGCAGGCGCAGCTTTCTCTGCAGGAGCTGCGGCTTGCGCAGATGACGAAGCTGCAGTCGCGCGATGCCGCGACCGAATTCGACGTGCAGCAGCGCCAGGCGGACGTCGACAATCTGAAGGCGCAGATCAGCAATGCCGAATGGGAACTCGGCAAGACGACGGTGCGGGCGCCCGCCGATGGCTATGTAACCAACCTTGCGCTGCGCAAGGGCGCGCGGGTGACGACCCTGCCGCTGTCGCCGGCCATGGCCTTCATCGACACGTCAGAGACGATCATCGGGGTCGAGATCAACCAGATCGATGCGCGTTATATTCAACCTGGCCAGAAGGTGGAGGCGACCTTCAAGTTCGCGCCCGGCGAAACCTATACCGGTGAGGTCGAAAGCGTGCTGCAGGCGATCGCCTCCGGGCAGGCCCGGGTGTCGGGCACAGCGGTGACCCCGGATGCAGTCTCCGCCGCGCCTTTCATCGTTCGGGTGAAACTCGACGACCAGGCTTTCGCCACACGGCTGCCGGCCGGCGCTACGGGCGACGCGGCAATTTTCACCGACAGGGTCAAGGCCGCGCATGTGATCCGCCGGGTGCTGCTCCGCCAGATCGCGATCACCAACTACGTCAATCCGTTCTGACCGCAGGTTGGCAGTACTGATCCCATTCTCCCGCACGGATATCTCGGCTGCGCGGCGGGGCGCCGCCGGATGCCCCGCCCGCTGGATGCCGGGCGGGGAAGAGGACGGCTTCGAAGTCTCGCAATTCCGGACGGAAAACGCTGCGTACTTTTCTCGGAACTGCTTGGCCGAATGTGGCAATTCCTGACGGAAAATGGTTTCACCCTTCTCCGGGAATTGCTGGCCAAACGACGCAATTCCGAACGGAAAGCCGCTGCGCACTTTTCCTGGAATTGCTTAGCCGCTGACCGGCAGCGGCGCTTCGGGGTTCACGAGACCGGCCAACCTCAAGTCCCGCCAGAAGTCGTCCGGCACGGTCTCGTTCAAAGCAGCGCGGTCTTCGGCGATGCGGCTCGGCTGGCTGGCGCCGGGGATGACGGCGGCGACCGCGGGGTTGGCGAGCGCAAATTGCAGGCCGGCGGCCTTCATCGAGATGCTGTAGCAGTCGGCGATCGCCTTGATGCGCGCGACCTTGTCGAGGATTGCCGGCGTGGCAGGGGCGTATTCGAAGTTCGGGCCGCCGACGAGCGCGCCGGAGCTATAGGGGCCGCCGACGACGATGCCGAGGCCACGCTCGGCAACCGCGGGCATGACGCGCTGGAGCGCCCGGTCATGATCGAGCAGGGTATAGCGACCGGCGAGCAGGAAGCCATCGGGGCGCGGACCTTCGAGCGCCAAGAGCAGTTCGATCGGCTCCACCCGGTTGACGCCGAGCCCCCAGGCCTTGATCACGCCTTCGTCGCGCAGCCGGTCGAGCGCCTTGAATGCGCCCTTGCGTGCGGTCTCGAAGACATCGAGCCATTCGTCGCCGTAGAAATCCTGGGCAACGTCGTGGACGAAGGCGATCTCGATCCGGTCGGTCTTCAGGCGCTTGAGACTGTCTTCGATCGACCGCAGCGTCGCGTCATGGGAGTAGTCGTTGACGATCTTGTTGGGGCGGCCGTAGCGGAAGACGTCGCCCTTTTCGCCAAGATCGCGGGCGCTGACATCCTCGATCTCGTCGAGGATGACCCGGCCGACCTTGGTGCTGATGACGTATTCGTCACGCGGGCGGCCACCAAGCGCTTCGCCCATGCGGATTTCGGCAAGGCCGGCGCCGTAGAAGGGGGCGTTGTCGAAATAGCGGATGCCGTCGTTCCAGGCGGCCTCGACGGTGCCGAGCGCTTCCTTTTCCGGGATTTCGCGGAACATGTTGCCGAGCGGGGCGGCGCCGAATCCGAGCTTGCCGGGCAGAATATCCTTGAGTGTCATGTGTCCTGTCCTTTGCTGATCAATGGGGCAGGTGATGCTGTGCATCGCCGTTATCTGGAAAAATAGGTCAGCGAGCGGGTGCCCGGTAGCGGGGTACGCTTCGCAGGATATGGGAAACGAATTCACAGATGCGATGTCCGGAGCCGGATGCCTGGTGAAGTGATCCGGGGAGCCCCTCGGCCGGACCGTCTGCGATAGATCGGATGGACAACGCCGGGCGCAAATCCCTCGCGTGTCGGGTCTGGTTTGCGTATATTAGACTAGCCTAAATCCGGGGAGATTCAACGATCTGCAATAGGGGTGTTCGCCATGACCATTGGCCAGAGCATGCTTGCGGGTGCAGCCTTCTTCGCGCTTGGTTTTACGTCCGCATGGGCACAGCAGGTTTCCGGGACGCTCGGCGCCCCGGGAGCGACCACGACAATTACGGGTAAGCAGCTTCCGTCACCAAGTCCGGCTTTTGGCGGTGTGATCAAGGAAAAGGCCTCGGAATCGACGCCCTGGTGGGCTCCGCGGGTCGTGCCGCCGAAAGGCGCGCCCAATGTGCTGCTCATCATGACGGACGATCAGGGCTTCGGTGCGCCCAGCACCTTCGGGGGTGTCATTCCGACGCCGGCCATGGACCGCATCGCCAAGGAGGGGTTGCGCTTCACGAATTTCCACTCGACATCACTGTGCTCGCCGTCTCGTGCGGCGCTGATCACCGGGCGCAATCATCATTCGGTTGGCTACGGGGTCGTCGGGGAGATCGCGACCGGGTATCCGGGCTACGATTCGATCATTCCGATCGAGAAAGGCACTGTTGGCACGATCCTCAAGGAAAATGGCTACGCCACCGCGTGGTTCGGCAAGAACCACAACACGCCGTCCTATCAATCGAGCCAGGCAGGTCCCTTCAACCAGTGGCCGACGGGCATGGGCTTCGACTACTTCTACGGCTTCGTCGGCGGCGATGCGAGCCAGTGGCAGCCGAATCTGTTCCGCAACACCACTGCCATCTATCCGTTTGAAGGTAATCCCAAGTGGAACATGGAAACGGCCATGGCCGACGAGGCGATCCAGCACATCAGGCAGCTGAGCGAGATCGCGCCCGGCAAACCCTGGTTCGTGTACTACGTGCCCGGCGCCACCCACGCGCCGCACCACCCGACGCCCGAATGGATCAAGAAGATCAGCGACATGCACCTCTTCGACGAGGGCTGGAACAAGGTGCGCGAGACGATCTTCGCCAATCAGAAGCGGCTCGGCATCATGCCTGAAAACGCGAAGCTCACGCCGTGGCCGGAAGGGTTGCCGCAATGGGATTCCCTCAGTTTGGAGGCGAAGAAACTGTTCATCAGGCAGGCCGATGTGTACGCCGCCTACCTTGCCTATGCCGACAACGAGATCGGTCGCGTCATCCAGGCGGTGGAAGATATCGGCGAGCTCGACAACACCCTGATCATCTACATCGGCGGCGACAACGGCGCGAGCGCCGAGGGCATGCTCAACGGCACGCCGAATGAGTTCACCACATTCAACGGCGTCGACGTTCCGGTGAAGGACCAGTTTCTCTGGTATCCGTTCTGGGGTTCGGAGCGGACATTCCCGCATTTCGCAGCCGGCTGGGCCTGGGCGATGGGGACACCGTTCAAATGGGTCAAGCAGGTGCCATCGCACTTCGGCGGGACGGCGCAGGGCATGGTCATGTCGTGGCCCGGCCATATCAACGACGCGGGCGGTATCCGCGCGCAGTTCCACCACTTCATCGATATCGTGCCGACGATCCTGGAAGCGACAGGCATACCGCAACCAGAGACGATCAACGGCATCCGGCAGGAGCCGATCGAAGGCGTCAGCATGTCCTACACATGGGACAAGGCGAATGCCGCTGCCCCGACGCAACACAAGACCCAATACTTCGAGATGCTGGGAAACCGCGCCATCTACCACGACGGCTGGGTCGCCGCGACGACGCCCGCGACGCTGCCGTGGGAACTCAGCACCAAGACGCCGCCCGACGTGATCACTGGGTACAATTGGGAGCTTTACAACGTCGACGAAGACCCGACGCAGTTCACCGATCTTGCCGCTAAAATGCCTGACAAGCTCAAGGAATTGCAGGACCTCTTCTATGCCGAGGCGAAGAAGTACAACGTGCTGCCGCTCGACAATTCGACGCTCGCACGCTGGAACGCCCCGCGGCCGAACCTGACGGCCGGCCGCACGGAGTTCACCTATCGCGGCGAACTGAGCGGTGTGCCGGCCAGCGCCGCGCCCAGCACCTTGAACAAGTCCTATACGATTACCGCCGATGTCGAGATACCCGACGACGGTGCACAAGGCATGATTGTCACCGAGGGTGGCCGCTTTGGCGGTTACGGCCTCTTCCTCAGCAAGGGAGACTTCGGTGTCGGCAGCGGGAAGGTCGTGTTCCTCTACAATCTCCTCGACCTCAAGCGCACCCTGTGGGAGGGACCGGAACTCGAACCCGGCAAACACAGGATCGTCTTCGACTTCAAGTCGGATGGAAAGGGACTTGGCGCCGGGGGCACCGGCGTTCTGTCGGTGGACGGCAAGGAGGTCGCGCGGAACAGCATCGATCATGGCATCCCGGTCACTTTCCCCGAGGATGAGACCTTCGACGTCGGTCTCGACACGCGCACCGGCGTCGCTCTTCTGGAACACCGCTACGACACGCCCTTCCGTTTCACGGGCAAGATCGAGAAGCTGACTTTCGAATTGAAGCCAAACGCAACGCCCTAGAGCGCCGTGCCTTTGACTGAACGCACAAAGGACGCTCTAGCACTTTGAATCTAGAGCATTTTCCGCTTCCAGTGGCTCCACTTGAGAGCGGGATGCTCCTGGCGACCTTGCACCGCAAGGCCCGGACACAAACGACTGGCAGAGGTGCGTTCCGATGATACGCGTGCTTGATCTCGCCGCCTTCGGGGAGATGGCAACAGGGCTCGCACTGGTGGTGGCGCCTTCGTTCGTGGGAGAGGTATTGCTTGGCGAAGGATTGACCGGACCTGCTGTCCCGACGGCCCGGGTGGCAGGAATTGCCCTGATTGCCCTCGGCTTTGCCTGCTGGAAGAACTCGGGCCTCCTCGGCATGCTGATCTACAGTGCGGCCGTCACGCTCTACCTGGCCTGGCTGGGAGTGACGGATGGTTCTACCGGCCCACTTCTGTGGCCCGCGATCGCCGTACACGCGGTATTGTCGGTCTTGCTCTGGCGCGGTCGCAACAATCCCGACGCCACCTGAAGCGCGTCGCGCTCTTTCAGAATTGCTCCGTGCGCTTTAAGTTATTGATCTGGCGCATGTCGTTGTCGCGAAACCGCTGCGCACTTTTTGGCAACATGCTCTAGAGCGGCGGTCGATTTTATCTCGGCCACTGTCGGCAAAGGCAGCCTTCGTGCGTCTTCAGCATGTGCACAAGGAGGAGCAAGCCGCATGAAGCTTTATTTCAGCCGCAACCCCAATCCGCGACTGGCCGTCGCCACAGCCCGATTTCTGAAGGCCGAGGTCGCCTTCGAATTTGCCGAGCCGCTGGCGCCGGGGCAGGCGGACCGCTATCGGCCGCTCAATCCCAACCTGCTGTTGCCAATCCTGGAGCGTCCCGGCCGGGCGCTGTGGGAGGCGGATGCGATCGCCTGCTTTCTCTCTCGCCAGGTCGGCTCCAACCTCTGGCGAAGCGATGACGACGAGCCGGAGATGATCCGCTGGATCAGCTGGGGCAAGGAGAATTTCGCGAAGGCCTGCGACATGGTGCATTGGGAGCGCGGCACCAAGCTGCGCTACGGCATCGGCGCTTGTGACGAGGCCATGGTGGAGGAGGGGATGAAGGCGTTCCACAAGGCGGCCCGGCTGCTCGATGCCGAACTCTCCGCTCACGCCTGGCTGGTGGGCGAGGCGGTCTCCTACGCCGATTTTCGCATGGCGACATTCCTGCCCTACAATGATGTGGCAAGGCTGCCGCTCGCGGACTATCCGGCGCTTGCGCGCTGGGCCGGGCAGCTCGAGGCGATCGACGCCTGGCGCGATCCGTTCCGCGGGCTTGATGCGCCCGCGTTGCCTCCGATATCAGGCTGAGCGGCGGCCTTTGCCTGCCGTCGGGCGGAGGCGACGGCAGGCGGCCGTTTCTGTGCATTCGTGGGTTGCGCGATCGTTCTCGCCATCGATTTTCTCTTCTGTTAAAACAGTCGCGCTAGCATGCGAACAGGCTCTTCCTGGTCAGAAGGAATTCGTCCTATGCGTCTCAGCATCGCGATCACCGCAGCAGCCTTGATTTCCCTTCCGACGGCGGCCTTCGCCAAGTCGCCCGCCGATATCGCCGATCTCGTCGGGGCACGCGCGCCCGGTGCCGAGAGCGAGATGCAGTCCAGGGGCTATGTCGACATCGGCGGCAAAAACACCTGGTGGAATGCCGGCACCAAGACCTGCGTCCGGGTGCATGTTTCCCAGGGGCGCTATTCGGCGATCTCGCAGATCAAGCCTTCGGCCTGCGGCCAGGGCGGTGGCAAGAGCACGCCATGCCCGCCCGATCTGTCGCAAGCCGATCTCTACAAGCATCCGGGCTGCAGTCTCTAGAGGGCGGTCGCGTCCGCATGAGGGCTGGGCACGCGACCATTGCGCAATGCGATGATCTCTGCTCTCATTTGAATGGCCTGCCGGTGGCGAGATTGCCCCTGGCGGTCGGATTTTGCGGTTGAAAGCGCCGGAAACCGCTAAAAAAAGGCCGATTGCGGCAGATATTCCCGCCCCAACCATTCCCGCCCAAAACCCGAAAGGTGTTTCGCCTTTTTTAGGAAAGCGAGATTTGCCTACCTTCAGTACCCTTTTGGTTGTCCCGCTGGAGACGGGACATATCGCGAAGGTATGGAGGAGATACCCTTGGCAAGCATTTCAGAGGACACTACGCATACCCAGAATCCGGCGCAAAATCCGGAGGACGAACGGCTGAGCATTGGTGCCAATCTGGCCTATGGCCTGCAGCATGTGCTCACCATGTATGGCGGCATCGTCGCCGTTCCGCTGATCCTCGGCCAGGCGGCGGGCTTGAATTCCAGCGATGTCGGGCTGCTCGTCACCGCCTCGCTTTTCGCCGGTGGCCTCGCCACCATCCTGCAGACGATCGGCGTGCCTTTCTTCGGCAGCCGCCTGCCGCTGGTGCAGGGCGTCTCGTTCTCAGGCGTCGCCACGATGATCGCGATTTCCGGCAATGGCGGCATTCCGGCGATCCTTGGCGCCGTCATCGCGGCCTCATTGATCGGCCTTCTGATCACGCCGGTGTTTTCGCGCATCACCCGATTCTTCCCGCCGCTCGTCACCGGCATCGTCATTACCACCATCGGCCTGACGCTGATGCCGGTTGCGGCATTCTGGGCGATGGGCGGCAACAAGGCGGCGCCGGACTTCGGCAGCACCGCCAATATCCAGCTGGCGGCGGTCACGCTCATCATCGTGCTGGTCTTGAGCAAACTCGGCAACGCTTCGATCTCCAGGCTTTCGATCCTGCTGTCGATCGTTATCGGTACCGGCATTGCCTATGTCGCTGGCATGACCGATTTCTCGCAGGTTGCTGATGGCCCGGTCTTCGCATTGCCGAGGATTTTCCATTTCGGCTATCCGACCTTCGAGCTTGCTGCCATCATCTCGATGCTGATCGTCATCATGGTGACGCTGGTCGAGACCTCGGCCGACATTCTCGCCGTCGGTGAGATCGTCGAAACCAAGGTGGATTCACGCCGGCTTGGCGACGGCCTTCGCGCCGACATGCTGTCGAGCATTCTCGCGCCGATCGTCGGTTCCTTCACCCAGAGCGCCTTTGCCCAGAATGTCGGCCTCGTGGCGGTGACGGGCGTGAAGAGCCGCTATGTGGTGGCAACGGGCGGCCTGTTCCTGGTGACGCTCGGCCTGCTTCCGATCATGGGTCGCGTCGTCGCCTCGGTGCCGACCTCGGTTCTCGGCGGCGCCGGCATCGTGCTCTTCGGCACGGTTGCGGCAAGCGGCATCCGCACGCTTTCCAAGGTCGAGTACAACAACAACATGAACCTGGTGATCGTCGCGACCTCGATCGGCTTCGGCATGATCCCGATCGCAGCACCCGGCTTCTACGAGCATTTCCCGGCCTGGGTCGCCACGATCTTCCATTCGGGCATCTCGTCGGCAGCCGTCATGGCGATCCTGCTCAACCTGCTCTTCAACCACTTCACCGCAGGCAATTCCGACCAGCAGTCGGTATTTGTGGCTGCAACCGAACGCACGATCCGCTACCAGGACATCGCAAGGCTGCACGACGGCGACTATTTCCTCAACGGCAAGCTCTACGATGCCAAGGGCACCGAGGTGCCGCTGATCGCGGCGGAGGCGCACTGAGCCGGCAAGCTCTCTGAAATGACGCAATCCCAGACTGCTTTCCCTGGGGTTGCTTTGAACGACGCAATTCCGGACGGAAGACCGCTTCGCACTTTTCCTGGAATTGCTTGTGAAACCCGCCATTCCGGGCAGGAAGCCGCTTCCTGTTTTTCCTGGCGTTGATTGAAAACCCAACAAAAGGACATTGGGAATGACACGTGAGACCGACAATTACGCGCTGCTCGATGCGCTGCTTCACACGATGGAGAAGGGCATCATTCCGGCAACGGAAGCCGGCGTTGCCGCCGGCAACAAGATCTTCGGCGCCGCGCTGATGCGCAAATCCGATCTTTCGACCGTGCTCGTCGAAACCAATAACGAGACGGAAAACCCGCTCTGGCACGGCGAAGTGCACACGCTGAAGCGGTTCTACGAGATCGAGGGTGAGAAGCGGCCGGACAGCCGCGACCTCATCTTCCTCTCGACGCATGAGCCGTGCTCGATGTGCCTCTCGGCGATCACCTGGGCGGGCTTCGACAATTTCTTCTACTTCTTCAGCCACGAGGATTCCCGCGACAGTTTCTCCATTCCGCATGACCTGAAGATCCTGAAGGAGGTCTTCACGCTGGAGCCCGGCGGCTACAACCGGACGAACGCCTTCTGGAAAGGCCAGTCGATCCACGCGCTGATCGACGCTCTGCCCGAGCCGCAACGCCAGGAACTCAAGGCCCGCGCCGAGGCGATCCGCGCCAAATACGACGATCTCTCCTCCGTCTATCAGGACAGCAAGGACGGCAACGCCATTCCGCTGAACTGACGCTCGCAAAGCCGTCACCTGTACCGGGCCATTTCATTCTCTCATCAGAGCGTGAAATGGCCTATTTCGTTGAAAGAATATGCATTCCTCCTCATGAAGGCAGGTGCTAGGCTCACCTCCATACAGTCGCGTTTCGGGGGAATTGCGTGAACTGGTCCAGGCCTCTCAGGGTGCATCTCAGCGTGCTCGTCGTCGCGCTGCTCATCTTAACGGCAACGCCGATCATCTGGATGGCATTCAGCCAGGGGCGGCAGGCGGCGATCCTTGCCGGCGAAAAGCACATGCGCGAGATGAGCCTGAGGCTGATCGAGGGCTACAGGAATGCGCTGGAGGGCGGCCACGAGGCGGTCGCGCTTGCGTCCACAGTGCCGCAGCTGGCCGTCGCGCCGCCGGGCGACCTGCAGCCGAAGGAGCAGTTCTTCCTGGAGGTGCTCAGAAGCGTTTCCAACGCCACGAGCGTCTATGCCGGCTATCCCGACGGGTCCTACCTGCAGGTGATCAACACGGGACGGGACTATGTTCGCCAAAGTCTGGGGGCACCGGCAGGCACCGCCTTTGCCGTCCGGTTGCTCGCGCACGATAAGGACGGGGGCACCGTCTCAACGCTGCGGTTCCTCGATGGGCAAGCCAGGCAGATCGAAGAGCGTCCGTTCGAGCGAACGAAATTCGACCCGCGGCAGAGCCCCTGGTATCGGACGGCGTTGCGAGCCGGCGGTCCGGTGTCCGTCGGGCCCTATGTCACGGGAACGCTGAAGGTTCCGACGCTGGCGCTCGCCGCTCCGCTGAAGGGTCAGGAGGGGATCGTGGTCGGCACCAACATCCACCTTCAGACCATCAGCCGCCTTCTCGATGCGCGCGAAATCTCGCCGCGGGCCCGGTCCTATGTCGTCGGCAGCGACGGTAACCTCGTCGCCCATTCCGATCCCGCGGTCATGAGCACGATCCTCGGAGCATGGTCGGGTGGCGGCGGCGCCGGCATGCGCAGCCTGGATCCGAGCCTCGAGGCCGTCGCCGGGCTGCGCAAGGAACCCGCCTATGCGACCGGGGGACTGACTGAAGCCGACTTTGCCGGCGAGCGCTATCTGGTCCAGATTGCGCCCGTCAGCGTTTCCGGCCTCTTCAAGGGCAGCTCGGTCGCGATCGTCGTGCCGCTGCAGGATCTGGTGGCGCAGGCAAACCGGCTCTTGGTGCGCAACCTCATGATTGCCGCAGCCGTGCTGGTGGCCGGCGTGGTCGGCTCGCTTATGCTGTCACGCGTGATCAGCCGCAAGCTCGATCACCTCGCCGACGAGGCGCGGCGGATCGGTGATCTGAACTTTGCCGGCACGGACGCCCCGCATTCCTGGATCACCGAGATCAACACGCTTGGCGGCGCGCTTTCCGCCAGCCGTCGGGCCATCGTCCAGTTTGCCCTCTATGTTCCGCGCGAAGTGGTGCGTCGGATCATCGACCCCGAAGGCGGGGCGGCGGTCCGAGGCAAGCGGCAGGAGGTGACGGCGCTTTTTACCGACGTGCGCGACTTCACGACCATTTCCGAACAGCATTCGCCGGAGGAGGTCGTCGACATCCTCTCGGCCTATTTCGAGATGCTGAACACGGTGGCCGAGCAGTACCACGGGACCGTGATCCAGTATCTCGGCGACAGCATCTTCGTCATCTGGAACGCGCCGGTTGCGGATCCGCAGCATATCGAGAATGGCTGTCATTGCGCGCTGGCGATGAAGGCGGCGGTCGATCGCCTGAACGAGACCAACCGCAGAAGCGGCCGGCCGGAACTGTTCACGCGCTTTGGCGTGCATACGGGGCCGGCGGTCGTCGGCAGCTTCGGCGCGATCGCGCGGCAGCAATATACGGCGATGGGCGACACGATCAACGTCGCCTCCAGGCTCGAAGGGCTGAACAAGGAGTTCAACACCTCGATCCTGGTGAGCGGGGCGGTGCATGCCGCCGTTGCCGACGGTTTCGCCTTCCGCTCCATGGGCATGGTGCACGTGAAGGGGCGCTCGGGAGGCATCGATCTCTGGGAGCTGGTCGGCGCGGGCGCCGGCTAGTTCTCACCGCCGCGACGATCGCTCAGCGGCATGCGCGGCGGATCAGCGATCCGCCAGCAGGCCGGTTGCCATGGCGCGGAAGGCGTCGATCGCCTTCGGCAGCACCGCTTTCGGGTCATCGCTGGCGGCGACCCAGAGGGCGGCGTTGAGGGCAGCGCCACTCAAGAGCCGCGCCGCGGCTTCCGGATCGACCGGCTTCAGCACGCCCTTGTCCAGCAGGTCCTCCACCGACCGCTTGGTCGCCAGCAGGCAACTGTTCTGGCTCGGCCATTTCGAGGGGTCGCCGAGCACCGAGGGGCCATCGAGCAGCACGATGCGCTGGACTTCGGGATCGAGCGCCATCTCGATATAGGCCGCCCCTTCGGCAAGCATCGCCTGCCAGTGGTCACCGGCCGCAGCGCCCGTGCCGATCTTCTTGGCGCGCGCGGCCATCTCGCCGTCGATCTGGGTGACGACCGCGGCCAGGAGCCCGCGCTTGTCGCCGAAATTGTGATAGAGCGCGCCGCGCGTCAGCCCGACATCGGCGGTCAGTTCATCCATCGAGGCCGCCGCATAGCCTTTTTCGGCAAAGGCCTTTCGGCCCGCCGAAATCAGCTTCGCGCGGTTTTCCTCCATCGTTTCCTGGCGGCTTCTGACCATGATCACTCTCATTTTCATATACGCAGCGTATATGAAGTTGACATACGCACGGTATTCCATTATCTCAGATACGCGCCGTATATCAAGTGAAGCGGGTATTGTGAAGTTCTGCCTGAAGCGGCAGCGCGTGCCCGTTTGCGCGCCCTGGATTTGAGAGAAGGACCAGACCGATGACCAAACGCAACGCAATCTTTCCGGCAAACCGCCACGCGCTCTACGAGCAGCACCGTTATTCCGCTGCCATCCGCTCCGGCGATCTGCTGTTCGTTTCCGGCCAGGTCGGCAGCCGCGAGGATGGCACGCCCGAGCCGGATTTCGCCCGCCAGGTGGAGCGCGCCTTTGACAATCTCGAAGCGACGCTGAAGGCCGCTGGCGCCACCTTCGACGATATCGTCGACGTGACGAGTTTCCACACCGATCCGGAGAACCAGTTCGAAACGATCCTGGCGGTCAAGGACCGCGTCTTTTCCGAAAAGCCCTATCCAAACTGGACCGCCATCGGCGTCAACTGGCTCGCGGGCTTCGACTTCGAGATCAAGGTGATCGCGCGGATTCCGGAGGCGGGTGGTGCCGAGCGGGGGCGGGCGGCTTAGCGCCTGGTAGGCATTTGGAGCGCTGGAGGACGTCGCGTGGGACGCGGTGCCCTCCCGCGCCGCACAGCACGCAAAATAGATTGCCAGCAAGCCGGTCGCCCCCTGGTCAGCGCCCTTGAAACCACAACCTTCAGTATGCCAAAGAAAGGATAGAACCTCTTTGGACGCGACGGTGTGGCTCTATGGGCGATGTGAACGGTGAGACGCCGCAGCAGAAACTGCCTGGTCCGGCGCGCTACCTGGCTACTCTCCTGATGCTACTCGGCTGGCTGCCACTTTGGGCGAAAATGCTCGGATATCCATTCCTGCCGTCGATTGAATGGATTGCCACATCAGAGCTTCCAGGGGGTGCGGTTGGCCTGATTGTCGCCGCCGGATTCCTGTGGCTCATTTACAAAAGCAAATACCGGATTCGAGGCAGCGAGACCAAGAGGCTGGTCGTGATTTTCGCCGCTCCACTCTACAGCTTCTACGGTTACTATACGGGGAAAAACATCGTCGTATTTGCCGTTCCGATGATCCTTGCCTTGATCGCGGGGAAACAGGTCGAGCTCCCTTTTACCGTGGCAGACGCGAAACGACACGGCACCAGTCGATGCCGCTCTCCCATCGAGTTGCAAGACATTTCGTTCCTCTTCAACAGTCTCTGTCGAGTATCGGACGAGTTCAGGCAGGAGCTTCATCCGGGAGGACACGTTTTTGTCAGCGGTAAGGGCACCAATCTCGGTGTCTATGTCGAGGGCCTGCGCTCCGAAAATTGAGGACGCGGAGCAACAGGTTGCGACAGCTCACGCCTAGTGCAGATGCACCAGCTTGTCCGGGTTGCGCACCACGTAGATCGCCACCACCTTGCCGTTCTCGATCTCGAGTGCGGTCGTCTGCAGCTCGCCATCGGCCTCCCGGGTGACGAAGCCGGGGAGGCCGTTGATGAAGCCGGCGCGCACCAGCGTCGAGCCGTTTTTGGCAAAGAGCGCGGCCAGTTGCGCGTGCACCTTCATCACGGCGTCGAAGCCGAGGATCGGTTGCAGGGCGGCCGGGCGTTTGCCGCCGCCGTCGGAATGCACGCTGACATCGGCTGCAAGCATGGCGCCGAGCGTCTTCATGTCGCCGTTCCGCGACGCGGCAAAGAAGGCATTGGCGAGTTCCAGGCCGCGCTGCTGCTCGATCTGGAAGCGCGGGCGTTCCTCGCGCACATGGGTGCGGGCACGGGCCGCCAACTGGCGGCAGGCGGCGGCATCGCGCTCGATCGTCACGGCCACCTCGTCGAAACTCTGGCCGAAGACGTCGTGCAGCAGGAAGGCGGCGCGCTCCAGCGGCGAGAGCCGTTCGAGTGCCAGCATCAGGGGCAGGGTGACGTCGTCCTCCGGCTCCTCCTCGACGACCGGATCGGGAAGCCAGGGGCCGACATAGGTCTCGCGCTTCAGCCGCGCGGATTTCAATTGGTCGAGGCAGAGCCGCGTGACGGTGCGGCGCAGGAACGCTTCCGGCTCGCGCACGGACGTGCGGTCGGCCCCCATCCAGCGGATGAAGGCCTCCTGCACCATGTCCTCCGCATCGGCGACCGAGCCGAGCATGCGGTAGGCGACACGGACGAGCTTCGGGCGCAGCGGGTCGAAAACCACCGCTGCGTCCTCATGGGCGCTGTCCGCCATCAGGCGGCAGCCTGCGCGGCGGCCTTGGCGGCGGCCGGATCGACCCAGAGGCCGAAGCCGACGGCGAGACGGTTCCAGCCGTTGATGACGTTGATCATCAGCGTGAGCTTCACCTGTTCCTCCTCGGTGAAATGGTCCTTCAGCGCCTGATAGGCCGCTTCGTGGCCGTGGCCTTCCGAAAGCCGCGTCAGCGATTCTGTCCAGCCTAGCGCGGCGCGCTCGCGATCGGAATAGCAGGGCGCTTCGCGCCAGGCGGAAAGCAGGTAGATGCGCTGTTCCGTCTCGCCCTTTTCGCGGGCTTCCTGGGTGTGCATGTTGATGCAGTTGGCGCAGCCGTTGATCTGCGAGGCGCGGATTTTCACGAGTTCGATGATGGTGGCGTCAAGGCTCGCGGCAACGGCCATCGAGACGCTGGTCCAGCTCTTCATCAGTTGCGGGGCGGCGGCAAAGAGGTCGATCTTGGCAGTCATGGTTCCGTTTCCTTTCGTTGGTTCCGATACCATGACGAGCGAGCGACGGCCGGTGTGACATGGCCGCGATTTTTTTTGACAACTCCAGTGCGGATTGTTTTGTGCGGAGCCGGCGCATGCCGCGCCGCACTAACCCGTTTGTATGACTATGCCGCATTCGGCCGATATGTGAGTGTAGCCTGGGGGACCATCTATTGCAGGTGGAGGTGCCGAGTGCTTCGGGAGGTACTCAATGGCAGACGAATTCAATGCCGCACTCGATATTCCGTATGTCTTCGAGATCACCATCAACGACTTTGCCGCGCTGTGGCGGAAGCTTGAGCGGCGAAGCTTTGCGCTGAAGGCGCTTTTGCCCAACTGGTACGGCCAGCTGCAGGGCGAATTCGCAGCAAGTTTCGGCGGGCTCGATGCCTATGTCGGCCACGGCACGGCCGTTATTCCCCGAAACGGCATGGAAAAGGCCGCTGTCGAGGCGGTAATCGCGACAATGCTGATGGGCCGGCTCGGCATGGCCATTCGCGAACTGGCCGTCGAGGCGGGCCAGGCCGCGACCCAGGAGGGCGCGCCCATCAAGGGTCGGCTTCACTATGGCAAGGACAACCGGATCATCGGCGTGGACAACGCGTATCTGCGCCGGGTGCTCGATCCGGCCGAGGACTATGAGGCCGCCGGCTGCGTCTTCGAGGTGCTCGGCTATTCCCCGAGCAGTCCCTTTTCCATGACGTCGAGGATCGCCTCGATGATGCTGTTCTTCAACCGTGGCATGGCGCCGTTGAGCGGCCTGCCGGTCGATTACAACGTCATCCTGAAGACGGTGCACGCCTTCATCGCTGCGGAGAACCTCGGCTATGTCGTGACCTTCGAGAAGCGCAACACCAATGACGACCTGTCGATCTTCACCACCAACGAATTCAACAAGCTGACCATCCAGTCGGAGGAGGGCGACCTTCGCCTCATCCAGAAATACCTGAAGGCCATCGGCTTCTATTTCGGCGATGTCGACAATGCGCTGGGACCGGAGTTCGAGGTCGCCGCCCGGAATTTCGCGCGCGTCTACAGGCTGGAACACTATGCGCACTACAGTGACCGCGAGTTCCTGTACACGTTGGCCAATGCCTATGTGCTCCACCGCAGCCAGATGTCGACGGGCGCGCGCTAAAGCTCATCGCGTGAAGCTCTTGTTTTTATGCATGTCGTTCCGCCAAAACCGCTGGACACATTGCGCGACCTGCATGAGGTCCACAGATCGCGCGTCCCCCGGTTCTGTCATACCCCTGTAAAAGGGTGGCCCTATCCCTCGGCGCCAGTTTCAACACGAGGGTGTATCCATGAAATCGTTTGTCTCCGTCCTTGCCGGCGCCGTTGTCGCAGGCCTGCTTTCGACCGCGGCCTATGCCGAGAGCCTGGTGCTCTATACCAGCCAGCCGAACGAGGATGCGCAGGCGACGGTCGACGCGTTCCAGGCCGCCAATCCCGGTATCGAGGTGGAATGGGTGCGCGAGGGCACGACCAAGATCATGGCCAAGCTGATGGCCGAGATCGAGGCCGGCAATCCGGTCGCCGACGTGCTCTTGATCGCCGACACGGTGACCATGCAGCGGCTGAAGGAAGCAGGCCATCTCGCCGACTACAAGTCGCCGGAAGCGGCAAACTACGACGCGGCACTCTATGATGCCGACGGCGCCTATTACTCCACCAAGATGATCACGACAGGCATCGTCTATAACACCTCGGCCGCCATGAAGCCTGAAGGCTGGCAGGATCTCAGCAAGCCGGACGCCAAGGGCCTCGTCACCATGCCGAGCCCGCTGACCTCGGGTGCGGCTCTCATTCACGCGCAGACCCTGACCGGCATCGATGGCCTCGGCTGGGACTATTACAAGGCGCTCGCCGCAAACGGTGCTACGGCTGCCGGCGGCAATGGCGGCGTCTTGAAGGCGGTTGCGACCGGCGAGAAGGCCTATGGCATGCTCGTCGATTTCATGGCGATCCGCGAGAAGGCCAAGGGCGCGCCGGTGGAATTCGTCTTCCCGGCCGAGGGTGTTTCGGCGGTGACCGAACCGGTCGGCATCCTGAAGACCGCCAAGAACGCGGACGCCGCCAAGAAGTTCGTCGACTTCCTGCTTTCCGAGCAAGGCCAGCAGGCCGCGGTGAAGATGGGCTATATCCCGGCCCGCAACGGCGTGGCGCTGCCTGCGGGCTATCCCGCGCGCGAAACCATCAAGGTGCTGCCGGTCAATGCGGCCGAGGCCGTGAAGAACTCCGACGCGGACCTGAAAACCTTCTCCGGCATCTTCGGCACGAACTGATCGCTTAAATGCTTGAACGCAACGATGCGCGCAGCCGGCACCGCTGGCTGCGCTTTCCCATTCGAAGCCGGGCGAAGGGCGCGCCCAAGGTGCGGGCAGGCGCTAGCCCCGCCGCCGAGCCGCGCTGGCTGGTGCCCTTCGTTCTCGCCTGCCTGTTTCTCCTCTGCCTGCTGCCGCTCTTCAGCCTGGCGAAGGCCGGCTTTTCAGGCCTCGTCTCAGGCCGGTCGATCGGCGTGCTCACGGAGCCCGCGACCTTCTTGGCAATCCGCAACACGCTGATTACGGCGACCGGTGGCATGGTCGTCTCCGTCGTTATCGGCGCGCTCTTTGCTTTCGCCGTGGCGCTGACGGATGTGCGCGGCAAGCTTGCGCTCAGCTTTGCCTTCATGCTGCCGATGATGATCCCGCCGCAGGTGACGGCGCTTGCCTGGGTGGAGATGACCGGGCCGGCAAGCCCGCTGTTGAAGACGCTCGGGATCGCGCCGCCGCTCGGCAGCCCGCAGCCGCTCTATTCGCTCATGGGCATCTCGCTGCTTCTCGGCGTCCAGCATGCGCCGCTGGTCTTCCTGGCGCTGAAATCGGGCCTATCGGCCGCGCCGCGCGACGGGGTGGAGGCGGCACGGCTTGCCGGGGCCACGCCATTCCGTGTCTTTCGCGACATCGTCGCGCCGCTGTCGATGCCAGGGCTGATTGCCGGTGCGGCGATCGCCTTCGTTTCCGGCGTCGGCAATTTCGGCATTCCGGCAATCCTCGGCATTCCCGCAGGGATCGAGGTGCTGCCGACCCTGATCTATACGCGGCTTGCCAGTTTCGGCGCCGGCACCTTCGGCGAGATCGCGCTTCTCTCCAGCCTCATCGCCGTGATCGCGGCTGCCGGGCTGATCCTGCAGCAGAAGGCGCTTGTCGGCAGGGATTACCGCATCATCGGCCTTTCCGGGGCGAATGCCGCCTTTTCGCTCGGCCGCGTCCGCCCGGTCGTCGAACTTGTCCTCGTGGCGATCCTGCTTCTCGTGCTGGTCGCACCGCTCGCCGCTCTTGTCGCGAGCTCGCTGGTGCCGGCCTATGGCGTGCCGCTCAACCTTCAGACCGTGTCGCTACGCGCTTACGAAGAAATTCTCTTCCGCCAGTCGATGACGCTGAAGGCGCTCGGCAACTCCACGTTCCTTGCCATCAGTGCCGCGCTCGGCCTCCTCGCCGTCTCGGTGCCCGCGGCCTATCTGATGACGCGGCGCAAGGGATGGCTTGCCAATACGCTCGGCATCCTGATCGAGATCCCCTATGCGCTGCCGGGCATCGTGTTGGCCGTCGCCTTCATCCTCACCTTTGCCGCACCTCTGCCGATCCTGAAGGTCTCGCTCTATGGTACCATCTGGATCATCCTGATTGCCTACTTCTCCTCGTTCCTCGCCGTCAGCCTCAAGCCGGTGATGAGTGCTTTCCTGCAGGTGGACCCATCGCTGGAAGAAGCGGCGCGCCTTGCAGGGGCCGGTTTCTTCAGGCGGATGTCCGACGTGATCCTGCCCTTGGTGGCGCCGGCCGCGGGTGCGGCGATCATCCTCGTCTTCCTGATTGCCGCCAACGAGCTGACGGTCTCGGCGCTGCTCTGGTCGGCGGGCACCCAGACGCTCGGCGTTGCCATCTTCAATCTCGACGACAGCGGCTCGTCGGACCTGGCCGCAGCCCTTTCGGTGCTCGTGGTTTTCATGGTCGTCGTGCTGATGGCCGCGCTCGAGGCTCTCGCAAATTATCTTCCGGAAGGCGTGCTGCCGTGGCGCAATTGATCCTCAATCACCTCACCAAGCATTTCGGCGGCGGCCGGCCGGTGGTTTCGGATGTGTCGCTGACCGTGCGGGAAGGCGGTTTCCTGGCGCTGCTCGGGCCTTCCGGTTGTGGCAAGACGACGGTGCTCAGGATGATCGCCGGCTTCGAGCAGCCCAGCGACGGATCGATCGATTTTGGCGAAAGACGGCTTTCCGACGCCGCACGGGCGCTGCCGCCGGAGCGGCGCAACATGGCGATGGTGTTCCAGTCCTATGCGCTCTGGCCGCATATGACGGTGGCCGAAAATGTCGGCTATCCGCTGAAGGTACGCGGCATTTCGGGCTCGGCGTGGCAAAGAAGCGTCGCCGATGCTTTGGCGCTGGTGAAGCTCACCGACTATGCCGACCGCCGACCGGCAGCCCTTTCCGGCGGTCAGCGCCAGCGCGTGGCGCTCGCCCGCTGCCTGGTGACTTCGCCCGACGTGGTGCTGCTCGACGAACCGCTCGCCAATCTCGACCAGCATCTGCGCAAGTCGATGGAAGAGACTTTCCGCATCTTCCACGAGCGCTCGGGCGCAACGATGATCTATGTGACGCACGACCAGGCGGAAGCCATGGCGCTTGCGACCGATGTCGCCGTCATGCACGAGGGGCGGCTGATGCAGATGGCGCAGCCGGCCGAGATCTACGCAAGACCCGAAGGCGCCGTCGTCGGCGGCCTGATCGGTCGCGGCTCGCTACTCAAGCTCGCCGTGCCCGAGGGCGCGCCGCGGGCGCTGGAATGGCCGCTGCTGCGGTCAGCGCTTGCCGGCGTCGGCATGGAAGGTGCGGGCGACGGCGCCGTGCGTGACGTCCTCGTGCGCCCGGAACATGTGCGCCACGACGACGAGGGCATGGCCCTTCGCGTCATCTCCTGCGTTTTTGAGGGCGAGCGTTTTGCCCTGACCTTGGCCTTGCCGGACGGCCAGGCGTTGAAGGCCTTTGGCGACAGGGCGATCATGCCCGGAGACACCGCGCGCTTCGTGCTGAGCCAGGGGTGGCGGCTCTAGATCGGCTTGGCGTCAGTCGCAATCGGGTTTGTCGAGTTCGACCTCGAACTCGCGCAGGCCGACGACGCCCGGCTTTGCCGGCAGGCCGACGATCCTTGCGATCACCGTGCATGTGCGGGCGACGACGGCATAACGGTCGCGGCCCTGGCTGATGACCTTGTCGATCGGGTGTTTGGGAACGGCGACGGCGACCGCATTGATGACGGCGTTCAGCTCGCGGGCACGCTGAAAATTCGGCGCAAGCGCGGCAGTGGCCTGACCGGCGGCAAGCAGAAGGGCGAGGCAGACGACGGCAGATCGGGCGAACATGGCGAGCTCCTGTTTGGATGAAGCAAGCATGATCGCCCGGCAGATTCAAGGACAGCGATCGGCCGGGCTGTCGATGGGAACGGTTCGTTGACAGGGGGTGATCCAAAGACGATCCTCGGCCAGCTTCGCATCCAGCCTCTCGAACGGTCCGATGACATCCGAAACGCCGATACAGGAAACGCCGCTTGCGGGCGGGAACGTCAATGCCGGCGTCGTCCGTGTGGGCGACACGGTGCGCCGCGCCACGCGCCCTGAGAGCGCGAGCGTTCACCGACTGCTCCTGCATCTCGAGGCGAAGGGCTTTACGGGATCGCCGCGGTTCCTGGGCCTCGACGGCCAGGGGCGAGAGATGCTGAGCTTTATTGAAGGCGATGCCGGTGTCTCTTCCGACATCTGGCTTTGCGAGGATGCGCTGCTTGCCGCAGGCCGGCTGCTTCGCGCCTATCATGACGCGACGGCCGAATTCGACTTCGGCGCGGCGGATCGCTGGGCCTTCAGATATCCGGACCGGCGCCACTGGGAGGTCATCTGCCACAATGATTTTGCGCCGTACAATCTCGTTTTTCGCGGCGGCGAACCGGTGGGGATCATCGACTTCGATCTGGCCGGGCCTGGGCCGCGGCTGCGCGACCTTGCCTATCTCGCCTATTGGACCGTGCCGCTTTCCTTCCATTCCGATGACTCGAAGGCAGCGGCGCTGGCGGATCTCGATGATGGCAGCCGGCGGCTGAAACGGCTGTGCGCGACCTACGGTCTTGCCAGCGACGACGCCTTGCTTGCGATGGTCGCCGATGTGCTCGGGCATATGGGCGACGAGGCGGCGATGCTGGCAATGATCGGCGCGGCCGCGACCGAGCGGCTGAAACGGGGCGGGCATCTCGACCATTGGCAGCGGGAGCTGCGCGCCTTCGAGCGCCATAGGACGCTATTGTCCCGAAACCTTGCCTGACAACCGGCGAAGCGGCGGGGCAAGCCGATAGCGCTCGCGAAAAAGAATTGTCACCCTCCTAAATAAACCATTGAGTTAAATGAAACTGGTTGTTATAAACAACCGGAGTTCCGCTTTTATGCGGTTGAGGAGGAACGAGGCGAAGCGCCTCATCAACAGGAGGATCAGATGAAGCTCTATCAGGGCATGGGCCCGAATTCGTATCGCGTGCGCATCTTCATGGCCGAGAAGGGGATCTCGCTGCCGATGGTGGATGTCGATTTCGCCAAGGGCGAGCACAAGGCGCCGGAATTCCTGGCGGTCAATTCGCTCGGTCAGATCCCGGTGCTGGAACTCGACGACGGCACTGTCATCACCGAGAGCGTCGCGATCTGCCGCTATCTCGAAGAAACCAAGCGCGAGCCGCAGCTCTTCGGCCATGATGCCGTCAGCCGCGCCAAGGTGGAGATGTGGAACCGGCGCGCCGAACTGGTGATCCTCGGCACCGTCGGCAATGTGGCGCTGCATTCGGATGCCTTCTTTGCCGAGCGGCTGACGCAGTTTCCGGCCTTTGCCGAGACCGAGCGGGTGGCAGTGCCGAAGAAATGGGGCTGGCTCGACGACGAGCTTTCCGACGGCCGGCCGTATCTGGCCGGCGACCAGTTCTCGATCGCCGACATCACCGCCGGCGTCACCGCCTGGCTCTGCGACGTCTTCGGTCTGGAGATCCCGGCATCCGCCCGCCATGTCCAGGGCTGGCTGGAGCGGGTGCGCGCGCGGCCGAGCTTTGAGGCTTAAGGGTCGGTCAGGTGAGGGGCATTCCTGGCCCGTATTCGGGTGGCGGGATTAGCCCCTCATCCGGCCTGACGGCCACCTTCTCCCCGTTTTGACAGGGAGAAGGAGACTCGCGGTGGCCGCTCGCCACAATGCCCGCCCGTGGTCGCTGCGGCTTGCGCTAATGGCGGAACGTCGGGACGCGGCTGTAGTCGTCATCCCCTCTCCTCGAATGCGGGGAGAGGGTTAGGGTGAGGGGCTGATACGTCCTAGGGCCTTGATTGTCCGGCATATTTCGCCGTTCGGTCGCGGAATTCCGATGGCCGATTTCCCGCCTCTGCGCCCCCGCTAAAATTCATATGTGGATAGGCGCGTCGCCCTTTTTGCTTGCCTTCTCCATGGCTTTTTTCAATTCCTAAAATACAAGCTGCCCGATTCGCCGCTGCCGGGCGCCTGCAAGGCGCTGGCTCTAGGAGACAAGCCATGACCGATTTCAAGAAGCCCACGATCACCGAAATGCGCCCGAAGATCACCGTGATCGGGGTCGGCGGCGGTGGCGGCAACGCCATCAACAACATGATCAACGAAGGGCTTCAGGGCGTCGATTTCGTGGTCGCCAACACCGACGCGCAGGCGCTCGCCATGTCGAAGTCGTCGCGCATCATCCAGCTGGGTGCAGCCGTCACCGAAGGTCTCGGCGCCGGCTCGCTGCCGGATGTCGGCCGGGCGGCGGCGGAAGAATCGATCGACGAGATCATGGATCACCTCGGCGGCACGCATATGTGCTTTGTCACCGCCGGCATGGGCGGCGGCACGGGAACAGGTGCGGCACCGGTGATTGCGGCTGCGGCGCGCAAGGCCGGCATCCTCACGGTCGGCGTCGTCACCAAGCCCTTCAGCTTCGAGGGCAAGCGCCGCATGGAGACGGCCGAGCAGGGCATCGAGCGGCTGCGCGAGGCGGCCGATACCGTCATCGTCATCCCCAACCAGAACCTCTTCCGCATCGCTGACGCCAAGACCACCTTTGCCGATGCCTTCGTGATCGCCGACCGGGTGCTCTATTCGGGCGTCGGCTGCATTACCGACCTGATCGTCAAGGAAGGCCTGATCAACCTCGACTTCGCCGACGTGAAATCGGTGATGAAGGGCATGGGCCGGGCGATGATGGGCACCGGCGAGGCGACGGGCGAAGGCCGTGCGCTGAAGGCCGCGGAAGCTGCGATCGCCAACCCGCTGCTCGACGAAGTGTCGATGCGCGGCGCCCGCGGCGTTCTGATCTCGATCTCCGGCGGCATGGACATGACGCTGTTCGAGGTGGACGAAGCCGCGACCCGCATCCGCGAAGAGGTCTATGACGAGGCCGACATCGTCGTTGGCTCGATCTTCGACCGTACGCTCGACGGTACCTTCCGCGTGTCCGTCGTTGCGACCGGCCTCGACGGCGCACGCTCATCCGCCAACCCTGCCGGTGCCGCTGTCGGCCAGTCGGCGGCAGAACCTGCACCGACCCGCACGCTGCAATAGCCCACGCATCCATCGCCTGCTTCAAGGACCCTCCCGATGTGATGACGCCATATCGGGAGGGTCCTTGCGTTTGGAGGCTCGCATGAGCGACGAAGGTATGCCCGCCGATGAGGCGGTAAAGCACGCGCCAACGGCCTCAGGCCGCGCGGCGCGAGCGGTGATGGCGGCTGAGGCGGTGCTTGCGGAACGCTTTCCGCAGGCAATCTTTGCGATCGTTGCGGGCTCGATCCTGCGCGGCGAGGGTACGCAGACCTCGGATATCGACCTGGTGGTGCTGCACGAGGCCCTGCCGGCCGCCTGGCGGGAAAGCTTCCATTTCGACGGGTTTCCGATCGAGGCCTTCGTGCACGACTTCGAGACGCTCAACTGGTTTGTCGACCAGGATCTGGCGGGCGGTTGCCCGGTGCTTGCGGACATGGTGGCGGGCGGCGTTGCAATCGGGCCTGAGCGGCTGCGTGCCAACCCGCTTCAGGCCGAGGCGCAACAGCGCCTGGAACGAGGGCCGGCGCCGCTGACGCCTGAGAGACGCGACGGACTGCGCTACCAGATCACCGATCTGGTGGATGATCTGCGCGATGCACGCCCGGCCGCCGAGATCCGCGCCATTGCTGCCGAACTGACGAAGCCGCTCGGCGATCTGATGCTGCTTGGCCGCGGGCGATGGTCTGGGCGCGGCAAGTGGCTGCCGCGGCTGATCTTGCAGGCGGACGCGGCCCTTGCCGAGCGCTTCGACACGGCATTGCGCCATGCGGGCGCAGGACAGGCAGCAGAGTTGATCCGGTTTGCCGAGGATGAACTGGCGCCGCATGGCGGGCCGTTGTTTGCCGGCGACCGGCGGACGGCGCCGCCGGGTGCCCGGCGTCCCGGTCGTCTTGCGGAGTGAATGCGCCGGCTCGATGGCATCGCCTCCGATGCCTTGCGCGAGGGGGGGCATGACCTTTTGGCGAGGAACCGCCGGGACGCTTCAACACGAGCGCCGGCGCCAGCAGGGCTGACGGCCGCCAAGCTCTGGATGAGCCAGCAGCTACGATGCGTGCAGAGGTGAGGCCTTTGGTCTTCACTCGCCGCGCGGAGGGCGTGGCTTCCGGCGTTCAGCTTCCTCGACCACCGAGAATGGGAGGTCCTCGTACATCGAGCGGTTGAACTCGGCGAAGGTCAGCCTGCCATCGATGAACACTTTGAAGTAGCGCCGGCACACGTCCTCCGCCAATTCTTTCCGACTGGAATAGGGCGTTCCCTCAAGCGCATCGTCCCTTAGGGCGGGCAGGTACTCCGACACGCATGCCTCCACATATTGCCGCTGCGCGCCCGGGCGCTTGCGCAACGCGGAGATCGCCCAATCATATTTGGAATAGCTCATATATTGCTCGGTTCGCGGCGCGAACAGGGCGATGGCGATTGCGCACAGCAGAGCGACAAACATGCCGCCGGCGACGAGACGAAGGTCCATTTATTCAATCGTATAAATTGTTGCCCGTGCCTATGTAAGACAACTTTAGCGGTTAGCAAGAGGCGCGGTTACACGTCCGGTGGTTTCACGAAATGTTCCTCCCCCATTTGGGGGAGGAGGCTACGAGAAAACCACTTTCGTGCTTGGACCGTTCTCCGATCGTTCGGTGTCTATTAGAGGTTGCGAAATTGGGCGCTCCCAATTGCGCCCTTCGGCCGGAGCGGGGACGGACGGGCAGGGCGCGATGCGGCGGTGGCGTAGCTATGTCGGGCGCCTGCGGGGCAGCGGCCAGAGAAACCTGGGATGAAAACGGTAACGGTCGGCGGGCCACGGCGGACCGCGACCGATGTCCGTCGCGCCGACTGGACGAAGGCAACCCCTGTGGTGGCGCTTCGAGTGCGAGCGCCGCCTTCAGCCAGAGATGGGGAGGATGGAGAGCTGTGGCGCCCGGCCGGAGCATCGGTCTGGTACCGGCAGCGCGATCAGAGGGCGGTTCTTAAAGGGCGGCCAGCTGTTCGGCTGTTGCGACGATCTGCGTGTTGCCGAGGGAATGATCGGCGTATTTGAACACCAGGATGCTCATGACTGAGGCGACAAGGGCTACCAGGATGATGCGCATGGCGTTGCTCCGACTTCCTTCTTGCCCGGCCTTGATCCTTCGTTGCGCCGGGCGGTGATCGATCCGGAAGCCCTGTGCTTTCCGGTGAAAGGCCTTCCGGCCTTTGTTGAACCTGTTCTAGCAAATGGGCGGGGCCGACTATTGTTCCCGTGGGGACAGCGGGAAATCGCGTGGGCATGCAGCTTTTCGGTGTGCTCTGCCCCGCCCTAGGCCGGAGAATTCCCTGGGGAGCTACAGGCCGTGCTGAAGCGGTTGCGCGAGAACGACGGATCGAAGACGCGGCCGGCCACCGAGAAGTTCAGCGGGCGGCTGAAGGGCGTAGCCGGGTGATTCGGACGCGTGAGGAGCGCCTGCGCATCCCCTCGGGCTTCTGGGCCATCGATGTCGATTGGAAGAGATGGCCGCCGAACGACCTACAGGCCGAGGATCCAGAAGAGGACGCCGAACAGCACGATGAACGCGCCGACGGCCAACAGGAAGCGGGCCATGCCGGTGTTGGTGTCCTTCGTGCCGACGAGACAGAACCAGAGGTGATCGTTATCCATTCCTGACGCTCCATCGAAAGGCGCTCCTGCCGCGCCCGCGCGCCCCACCATACACGCAAAGGTCGTCGCGACACATGGAACGATTGCGTGTCCTCGCGCCGGACCGAGGTCGGCGGAGGACGCGTACCGTTGGACGTTGTCACGTCCCAGCTCGGTTGTTCAAGAGCCAAGTGGGGCAGGTTGCGTCTCGCGGCAACAACGGCATGTCCATACCGCAGTTGCCATCGACTGCCTGCCTATCCCTCCGCGTCGGCCGCTTCGGTCGCTGCCGGCTTTCGCGCCAGTGCCAGGTTTGCGGCGGCCGCTTCCGCCTCGGCTGCACCGGCAGCGCCGGAGCGCACGGTGACGGCGTTGGAGGCGAGATCGAGGCCGGCTTCGCGCAGCGCCGGCAGCAGGCGCTTCATCGACTCGCGCTGCAGGATACTGGGGTTGCCGGGGCGGGCGGTGAACTTGAGGCGCACGACGAGCGAGTTTTCGGTGACGTCCTGGATGCCTTGCATCTTTAAGGGCACCAGGAATTCGCCGCCGATTTCCGGGTCTTCGAGCATGGCAAGGCCCACCTTCTTGATGGTCTTGCGGATTTTCTCGGGGTCGGCATCCCGTTCGAATTTCAGCTCGAACTTCACCGTGCTCCAGTCGCGGCTGAAATTGGTGACTGCCTGCAGCTGGCCGTAGGGGACGGTGTGGATCTGGCCGTTCTGGTGGCGCAGCCGGAGCGAGCGCAGCGAGATGCGCTCGACCGTGCCCTTGAGCTTGCCGGTATCGACATATTCGCCGACGCGAAAGGCATCATCGGCGATGAAGAAGATGCCGGAGACGACATCTTTTACCAGCGTCTGCGAGCCGAAGGAGAGGGCAAGGCCGAGCACGCCGAAGCCGGCGATCAGCGGCGCGATGTTGATGCCGAGAGCGGAGAGGATGACGAGGCTGGTGACGGCGAAGATGCCGCCGAAGATGAGGTTGCGCACGAGCGGCAGGATGGTCGACAGCCGGCTTGTGTGATGAACGATCGTCTCATCCTCGCTGTCGCCGGGCATGGCGACGCGGGCAGACGGCGAAAAGGCCTCGAAGCTGCGCCAGAGGAAGCTGCAGATCACCCAGGCGGCGACGACCGCAAGGCTGATGCGCTCGAGAACGACGATCCAGCCGACGGCGGCGGCGGTGTCGTCCTGGACCATGATCGGGCGCCAGAGCTCGATGATGATGTGCAAGCCGATCAGCCAGGTGGCGCCGGCAAGCGCCGTCTGGATGCTGCCGGAGATCGCCGCGTGCAGCCGGGAAGAGGCGGACGTGCGACGGCGCTCGGCGGCGGCGCCCACCAGCGAATGGATGCCGAAGGCGAGGATCGGCAGCGCGAGCAGGATGATCTGCGTCGTGCCGCCGGCAAAGCTCCAGGCGGCGCTGTTGGGGCTGCCGGCGACGATCACGCTCATCAGCCAGAGCACGATGGCGCTCAAGGCATAGAACTCCGGCACGCCGAAGGCGATGGCGCGGCGCACCGGGCCGGGGTTCTCGCCGGCAAAGAGCGCGCGGATATCGCCGGCACCGGCGATGAACCAGTGAAGCTTGACGAGCGTCAGGATGCTGACCCCGATCAAAAGCCAGCCGTCTGTGGCGGCAATGTCCAGCCCGCGCTGGTGGGCGAAACGCAGGCTGGCGCCGACCACGGCGCCGAAGGCGCCATAGGCGAACAGCATGTTGGCGTGAAAGCGCGGATGGGCGATAGCGAGCAGGCGGATCTCGGGCCGCGTCGGGGCAAAGAGAAAGCGCGCGCCGACGGCATAGGCGGCGGAGGCAACGGCGACGGTGATCAGCGCATGGGCAAGCTCGGCCGAGGCGGTGCCGCGCGCCAGGAGCAGATGCGCAAGCCCGTGGGCAACGGCGGCGAAGATCACGAGATAGGCGATGTCGAAGCCCAGCCGGATGATCGATGCGCGCATGCGGTGCAAGAGGTCGACCACCTCGAAGGAGGCGCCGAACAGCCGATGGATGACGAGGCGGAAGGCAAAGGCGGCGGCGAGCCCCGCGGCAACGGCGAGCGCTGCCACGGCCGCGACCGAGACGACCGACCAGCCTTCGGCGCGAATGCCTGCCGCGACGTCAGCCATGACGCCGGCGATGCCGGACATACCGGCAAGGCCCATCTGCAAGCCATTGATAAAACGGGCGGAAAGGGTATCGAAGGAATCGTCAGGATCGGCGCTGGCGGGCTGCTGTGGCGTGGCGGCAGCCGGCGTCGAGGCAACGGCCGGTGTCGCGCTGTGGCTGTTGTCAGGCGTTGCCGCGCTGTTGGGTGGTGCGGCCTTGTCTGTCGCCTCGCGCCATTCGACGGTGACCGGGCTGCCGGCTTTCGCCGCGGCGCGCAAGGTCTCCTCGATGTCGGCTGCACTCTGGCCGGGCGTGAGGATGACGATGATCGGTGCTGGCGCCGTCTGGGCGAGAGCAGGCAGGGCAAAGGCGGGCAGGGCGACCGCCAGGAGCAGCGCCAGGCCCGCCAGCAGGCGACGGCAGAGGAAGAAGACACGCATGAAATTCATCCATCAAGATCGGTTATGCGCCAGGCGGCCGTGCACACCACGTTACATGCGCATCACATTACATAACGTCCTAAAATTCCAATCGTATTTTGGGCGGCAGCGTGAGGGGCCGGGCCAGTCGACATTGCCCCTCACTGTCGTGCCGGACATCTCTCCCCGCGCGCGGGGAGAGAGCCGCTGGGAGCGCCTTTGGGTGCCAAACCCACCGTCTCATTGTCCTCGCTCGAATTTCGCGAGGCCGGCGAGCCGCTTGTTGCTTCTCCCCGTCAGAACGGGAGAAGGTGCCGGCAGACGGATGAGGGGCTACGGCATCTTGTCCGCCTCGCAAGGGCGTGTTGTCGCGAACCGTGTCGAACTCCTGTAAGCTTATCCGAGCGCGTCATGTCACCTGCGATCTGAGAAACGGGGGGCAAAAATGTCCACTCAAGCTCTGCTAATCGTGCACGCCGAGGTTCCCAATGAAGCGGACCGAGCCTCCATCGACCAATGGTATGACCGCCATATGCCAGACGCGCTCAGCGCCTTTGGGGCGGTCCGGGCCTGGCGCACCTGGAGCCGAACCGATCCTTCGAAGCACACTGCCTTCTACGAGTTCTCCAGTCTGGCGGCTGCGAACGCCGCCAATCAATCGCCGGGCACGGAATTCGATGCCACCTGGCGCGGGCGGGCGACACGCACGCGGGACGTGGTCGAGGTTGTTCAGCGGCTACCGAAGCGGGACTGAGGCGCAATCGAGAATTGGTTCGCTTGCGTCTGTCTGAGCCGTAGGTGGCATGGGTCAGCGACTTCATAGCCTCTCACCTGCGTTGATGGCGGAGCGGGAACATCCCTGCCTATCGGCAGCGGGCTTGCTCGCGGTGTCAGTCTGCCCGCGCTGTCCTGTGGACCTCTCGTCCCTTGGGCGGGGAGAGAGGCGCCGGGCGCGCGCTCGGATGCACTCCTCGTCGCTTCACGACCAGCCTCAGGTTTGGCAAATCCGGTGCCGCTTGTCCCTTCTCCCCGTCAGAACGGGGAGAAGGTGCCGGCAGGCGGATGAGGGGCAGTGCCCGCAGCGCGCGGATGACTGCGCCACCCATCGCGCGCGATGTGGTCACTTCGTCGTGTAGCCGCCATTGACGAGGATCGTCTGGCCGGTCATCCACCAGCCATCGGAGACGAGGAAGCGGATGTAGGGGACGATGTCCTCGATATCGGTGAGGCCGGTCTTGGAGAAGGCCGAGAGGGCCGATGCGGTTTTGTGATAGGCGACAGCGTCGGCGCCTTCGGCCGGGTAGAAGAAGGGCGTGTCCATCGGGCCGGGGCCAATTGCGGTCACGGAGATGCCGCGCGCGCCGAACTCCTTGGCTGCGGCCCGGGTGAAATGCTCGACCGGCGCCTTGGTGCCGGCATAGGCCGCATAGAAGGGGGTGAAGGCGCCGAGAAGCGAGGTGACGAGGGTGCAGGCCTTGCCGTTGTCGCTGACATGTCTGCCGGCCTCGCGCAGGAAGAAGAAGGCGGACTTGGAGTTGACCGCGCTCATCTCGTCATATTCGGCCTCGGTGATCTCGACGAAGGGCTTTTTCAAGACCTTGCCGACGGTGTTGACGGCGATGTCGATGCTGCCGAGCGCCGCCTTGGCGTCGGCAAAGAGCTTTTCGACATTGGCGGCGCTGGTGAGATCACCGGAGAAAGCGTGGGCCGCGGCACCGGTCGCCTTGATCCCAGCCACGGTTTCATCGGCTGCCGCCTTCGTCGCCGCGCTGTTGTAATGGATCGCGACGCCGCGGGCGCCGTGTGCGGCGAAATCGCGTGCGAGCAGGCCGCCGAGGTTCTTCGCGCCGCCGGCGATGAGAACGGTTTTGCCGTTGATGCTGTGGTCTGCCATGGGTTTCTCCTGTTGTGGCCGCCTGGTGGCGGATGTTTTGGTTCGCGGGCGGGGCTACGGATTTGCCCGAAATCGCGCCGCTCTCCGGTACGGTCCGCCTGTGCGACCGCCGCTCGTTCCGGACGTCGTGTCTCTTGCTTCAAAAGGTTGCGCGCCTTGTCGCCGCCGACGCGAGAGGTCGGTGATGCGACCGGCATCGCGACCAGGAGAATATCGTCGTCGCTGCTGGCATAAAGTGCCCGTCCGTGACATGACTTGTCAGATATGACGAACAATGGGGCGAGGGGTCGCGAGCCGGCATGGACAGGATCGAGCTTTTCCGCATCTTCACCCGCGTCGTCGAAAGCGCGAGTTTTACCCGGGCGGCCGACACGCTGGGCCTGCCGCGCTCCTCGGTGTCGGCGGCGGTGCAGACGCTCGAAACCCGGCTCGGAACGCGGCTTCTCCACCGTACCACCCGCAAGGTTGCGCCGACGCAGGATGGCGCCGCCTTCTACGAGCGCTGCCTGCGGCTGATCCAGGACATGGACGAGGCGGAGAACCTGTTTCGCCGCGACACCTCCGGCCCGACCGGACGGTTGCGTGTCGACCTGCCGAGCCGCATCGGCCGGCTGATCGTGGCGCCGGCGCTGCCGAAGTTTCTCGACCGCTACCCCGGCATCGACATCGATCTCGGCATGACCGACCGGGCCGTGCACCTGATCGAGGAAAGCGTCGACTGCGCGCTGCGCGTCGGGCCGCTTGCCGATTCCGGCCTGATCGCCCGGTCGTTCGGCACGCTGCGGCTGATCAATGTCGCAAGCCCCGACTATCTCGAGCGCCACGGCACGCCGGAGACGCCCGCCGATCTCGCCAGCCATTTCGCCGTCAACTATGCCTCGCCCTCAAGCGGCAGGGTGGAGGACTGGGAATGGATGGAGAACGGCGAGGCGCGCATGATTTCGGTTGCCGGCCGGGTCAGCGTCAACAGCGCCGAAGGCAGCATCGCCTGCTGCCTCGCCGGCCTCGGCCTGATCCAGATCCCGGCCTATGACGTGATCGATCACATCAGAGAGGGCCGGCTGGTCGAGGTGATGCCGGATCACGTGGCCGCGCCGATGCCGATGGCTTTGCTCTATCCGCACCGCCAGCATCTTTCGCGCCGGCTCAAGGTGTTTGCGGACTGGCTGGAGGGGCTGATGCGGGGGGTGATTGCGCGGTGAGGGGGGCGTAAGGTCCTGCAGCGGAGAGGAAGCCGATGCGGGTCTTTTTTGCATCGTGGCTCCCGTGAAGAAAATATCTAAATATCCGAGACACCAGTTTGTGAAGAATTGTTAGAATCTCTGCCGAAGATCTAGCTATTGTCTCTTTGTCGTTTCTTGTAGCTAAGTTGAAAGGAATGTTTGCGTGGGCTTGTTGTCTAAACTACTGACAATGTCCAAGCGTTACGGAACGAGGGTGGCTCATCCCATTTTTTCGGTTTGGACGGATGAGATCGTAGAACTGATAGACTTTGAAACCAAGTATAAATACGGGAAGGTCTCGTTTCAGCTGCGAAAAGATAAATCATCCGGTGCCGAATATCTCATGATGGAGCATCGAGGCCCCGAAGGCGTTATATGGGTTCCGATCGTAGCAAGCGATGCCAAGAAATTATCGAAATTCTTGATGGCAAAATTCGATGACGAATACTGAGTGAAGCCTCAAACAGGTTCCATCCTCCTGCCGGCGCTGCGGTGAACACGCGGCGTAAACTTTAGCTGATCGTCTGATGACACCGCCGGCCGTTCCACGGCAGGAACTCGGATCCGCCGGCATTCCACTTGCCGGAAAATTCTGAGAAGTCGGGCGTGAAGGTGACGAGCAACCGGCCGTAGCCGTATTTGTCGCGCCACATGAAGGTCCGGGTGAGATCGCTGCCGTCGCCATCGTCGCCGGTTTCGGCGAGATCACCGTCGACGGACTGGCCCTGATCGGAAAACACGTATTTGCCGACGACCGTGCCATCGGCAGCGGTTTCGAAATGCGTCTCGGCGTCCGACAAGACGCCGGCGGAGGAAAGCTCGCCACAATAGTTGCCGGAGGGGGCGTGGTTCGTGTCGTCGGCCATCGCCGTGGAGGCAAACGAGGCCGCAATCAGGAGCGCGGCGGTCCATGAACGGCTTGCTGTCAAGGCGGCCCCTTTGCCGTGTGGGTGCAGTTTTTCGCGATCGCCCAGGTGGAGCGAGTCGCGATGGCTGCTGCCATGGGCTGGCATTCGGCACGTAAAATCAAGGCCGTTGCGGCGCGGCTAGTTTTCCTGAACCGAAACGCCGTCCTGTCCGATCTTGATCTCGACGCCCGGCTTCGTCTCTTCCTGGTAGACATAGATGCCGAGGCCGACGACGGCGACGGCGAGCAGGGCGATGACGAGATAGAGGCCGTTTCGGTTCATGCGGAGCTCCTGGGTTTGGTTTCGACGGGAAATAGGAGCTTCCGCAAGAAAGACAACAGGATAGCGAGATTTTCGCACGGCGCCGCCGAAGCGGCCAAAAGGCTGAATGCAAGCTGGGACGTGGTTTGCCGGTGCGGGTCGGAGCGGGATGTGTTTCCACGTCCCGCTCCATTGCTTCATCGCCTTGCCAATCAGCTGGCGTCAAAGCCGGCGTGGTAGCTGACGCGCCCTGATGGCACCGGGCCTTCGAAGGCCTGCGCCATGAAATACTCGGCCGGTACGCCTTCAAGGCGCAGGGCGGCGTGGTTCTCGAAGCCGAAGCGCTTGTAGTAGTCGGGCTCGCCGAGGACGACACAGCCCCTGGCGCCTGACCTTTCAAGGCGCGCAAGGCCGTCGCGGATCAGCCTGCCGCCGGTGCCGCCCTTCTGGCGGTCGGGCCTGACGGAGACCGGGCCAAGGCCGAACCAGCCCTTGTGCTCGCCGTCGATCGTGACCGGGGAAAAGGCGACGTGGCCGATGATTTCGCCCTGGTCGAGGGCGACCAGCGAGATCGTCAGGGCGCCGGCGTCGCGCAGCGCGTCGATGATTTCGGCCTCCGTCTGGCTGCTATAGGCCATCGGCGCGAAGGCAGCCTTGGTGATCTGTCGAATGGTGGGGATGTCGCTCGCTTGTTCGGAGCGGATGCAGATGGTGGTCATGGTAAAACCTGTTCTTAACCGTGGTCGCATGCCAAGGACCGCGAACGACGGATATCGTTCGCCGGTGGCGCGAATGAACGTCTCGACGGGCGAGACGTCAGTGGGTGAGAACAAGCTCCAGCATCGACAATTCCTCTGCGCAATTCAGGCGAGCGGCCCGGTATAGGTTCAAATCCTCGCCATGGTCAACCGCCGACCGGGAAGGGCGGTGAGAGGAACCCATGGATGTGCGCGTGTTTGAGTGTGGCCTCCGGTTGATTTTTCGCTAATTGAGGCAAATAGCTTGAATGACGACGAACGATTGAATGCGGATGGTGGCCGGGATGATGGCGCTTGGAAAGCTCTACCGAAAAACCTTCGATCTGGACCATTCGGACACGAGCGCCGCGGAATTCCTGAACAGGGTCGTCAAGCTCGTGGTCGGGTTCTGGACGGCCGAGTTTTTCATGACCACCACGCTCTGGCTCCTGGTCGGCGTCAATCCCGCCGAATACGTTCCCGTCAAGCTTGCGGCGTCGCTTGCCTGCGTGCTTCTCACGCTCGTCATGTCGCATATCCTGGCGATGGTGCGGGCGGTGAACATTGCGGCCCAGGTCTTTGTCTCGGCCGTTCTGTCGGTGCTGGCGTCGTTGATCGTCACGGCGATCGACTACCGGCTTTACACCTATATCAACCCATCCATCGGCATCGAATACGATCTCCAGAACTTCTGCTACACGCTGTTCTTCGGCATATCGCTGTTCTTCGGATGGTCCTGCTTCTTCATCGCCTATCTGTACAATCTGGATGCGCGCACACAGGAGCGCAGGCTCGCGATTTCGTGTGAAGAGGCGCTGGGCGCCAAGATGCAGGCGCTCTACTACCAGATCAATCCGCACTTCCTGTTCAACACGCTGAACTCGATCGTCGGCCTGATCGAGGAGGGGGCGCAGTCGCAGGCGAGCCGGGTGGTGCTGTCGCTGTCATCGTTTCTGCGAAAGACGCTGGAGATGGATCCGCTGCGGGATCTGGCGCTTTCGGAGGAACTGGCGCTGCAATCGGAATATCTCGCGATCGAGAAGGAGCGTTTCTCCGATCGCATCAGCGTCACGCTCGACATTCCGCAGGAGCTGAGAACGGCGCTGGTGCCGAGCCTGATCCTTCAGCCGCTCGTCGAGAACGCCGTGAAGCATGGGCTCGGGCGCTCGTCCGGCGATCTGAAGATCACGATCAGCGCGTCGCAGGAGGAAGACCGGCTGCAGCTTTCGGTCGACAACGTGTCCGATCCCGGCGAGGTCCTGCCGATGGTCAAGCGATCCGGGCTCGGTGTGGGGCTTGCGAATGTCGAAGAGCGCGTAAAGGCGCGCTTCCCCGAGGGCGGTTCGCTCATCGCCGGGCCGGTCTCCCCGGCCCATTTCCGCGTGACCCTGACCATGCCTTTGAGGGCACCCGCCGCCGATCGGCTTGCCGATGCTGCCATCAACGCCGCACCGGTCGCGACGGCCTGAGCGGGTGCGACAATGGTTGGCGCGCGCCCTGAGGGCGCGACACGGGCTGGCGCGCGCCCTGAGGGGCGCGCGACGGGAACAACAGGGGCGGCTCGCGCTTAGACCGAACGCGTCAGGCCGCCATCCACCTTCAGATTCTGGCCGGTGATGTAGGCGGCACCATCGGAAGCGAGGAAGGCGACGGTGGCGGCGATCTCGGCGCTGGTGCCGTAGCGCTTCATCGGCACGGCATCGCGGCGCTCTTCGGTCGCCGGCAGGCTGTCGATCCAGCCGGGCAAAACGTTGTTCATGCGCACATTGTCGGCCGCATAGGTGTCGGCGAAGATCTTGGTGTAGGAGGCAAGGCCGGCGCGGAAGACGGCGGAGGTCGGGAACATCGGCGAGGGCTCGAAGGCCCAGGCGGTGGAGATGTTGATGATCGCGCCGGCCTTCTGCTTCTGCATGATCGGCGTGACGAGCCGGACCGGGCGGATGACGTTCATCAGGTAGACGTCGAGGCCGGTGTGCCACTGCTCGTCGGTAATTTCGAGGATCTGGGCGCGCGGGCCATGGCCGGCGCTGTTGACCAAAACGTCGATCCGGCCCCATTTTTCCATGGCCGCATCGACAAGGCGCTTCAGGTCGTCGTTCGACTGGTTGGAACCGGTGATGCCGATGCCGCCGAGCTCGGCGGCGAGCGCTTCTCCCTTGCCGGAAGAGGAGAGGATCGCGACCTTATAGCCGTCGGCTGCCAGACGCCTGGCGCTCTCGGCGCCCATGCCTGAGCCGCCGGCGGTGATTACGGCCACTTTTTCTACTGCCATTTTACCAATCTCCTCATCCATATTCGTGGAATGCCGCTTTCGCGGGTGCTGCCATTGAAATACCATCTCCTCCATGCGACGACGAAGCAATTTCGCTTTCATATGGCAGTAGAAAAACTATTGGATGAGTGACGCACCGGGAAAGCTCCCTTCGCTGAATGGCTTGAAAGTGTTCGAGGTGGCCGCGCGCCACCTGAACTTCCGCCTCGCCGCCGAGGAACTGGGCGTGACGCAAGGCGCCGTCGCTCAGCAGATCCGCGGGCTCGAGGCCGAGCTTGGGGTCAAGCTCTTCGAGCGGCTGCCGCGCGCGCTGTCACTGACCGGCGAGGGGCGCGCTTACATCGCCGATGTCAGGCGGGCGCTCGAAATCATCGCGCGGGCAACCGATGGGCTGAAGCCGCAGCCGGTGCGGCTGACGATCAGCACCACGCCGTCCTTCGCGTCGCGATGGCTGATCCCGCGCCTGCCGGATTTCACCGCGCGGCATCCGGATCTCGATCTGCATATTCTGGCGACCGACCGCATGTCGAGCTTCCAGGCCGATGGCGTCGATCTCGCCGTGCGCTACGGGCGGCCGCCCTTCGGGCCGGGGCTTGCGGTGGAACTGCTGTTCGAGCAGGAGATCGTCGCGGTCTGCAGCCCGATGCTGCTTGCCGGGCGGCCGGCGCCGAAAACCGCCGAGGAATTGGCCGGCTACACGTTGCTGCACGACGCCCATAATTTCTGGCCGGAGTTCATCGAGCGGCATTTCGGCGGCAGCCGGCAGGCCTCGTTCAAGGGCATCAGCTTCAACCAGACCTCGCACGCGATCGAGGCGGCGACAGCCGGCCAGGGGATCGTTCTTGCCAACCGCGATTTCGTCGCGCGCGATCTCGCCGAGGGGCGGCTCATCCGCCTGTTCGAGGCTTCGATGACCGGGCCTTCGGATTTCTACCTGGTCTGGCCGCGCTACCGAAAGTCGCTCAGCCTTCAAACTGTGATCGCCTGGCTCAGTGACGAGGCGAAAAAGGAGCGGGGAGGCCCGACCGATCCAAATCTCGCAGATGGAGCGCTGAGCGAGGGTTCTTGATCAGTGACGCAAGCCCGTGTCGAGCCGGTAGAGCAGCGCGTGAAACGCGCCTTTGCTGGGCTTTCGTCCCGGCAACTTGCCGACGATGCCTCGGATTTCCGTCGATGCGAGCGCGACCAGCTGCAGAAGTTCCGCTTCGATGGCGGCCGCCTCGTCGGCTGTTCCGATCGAGAGCGCCTGGATGGCATAGGCGGCCGGGCCGAGGATGTGGTTGATCTGGTGCGGCGTCTCGATCGGGTGGGTGTAGGGCGCACCGGCCGCAGCAATGGCCGCGCGGGCGGCCGCCTTGGCGGCGGGATCGCCAACCGCGCGCGCCGCTGCCTGGGCGCCCCAGGCCGCCTTGCGCAAGGCGGCCGTGCGCGGACCGCCCTCGGCAAAGGCGACAGCCGCGGCGATCGCGTCGCGCGGCCGGGTATCGCCCGGCACCGCCGCCTCGAAGACCGGCAGGGCGCGTGCGGCGCAGAGGATCGCCCAGCGGGTGATCTGGCGCAGGTCGTCTTCGGTCAGGAGCGGTGCCCGGGCTTTGTCGGTCATGGGGTGCTCGTTTTGAAACGGGCCGAATGCATATCATGCGGTCGCCACGTGACAACCCTATCGGTTGTGTAAAGGACGCAGGTTGCATCCCTTGATAAATGCCATATCTTTCACCGCCGAGCCATTTGCAGCCGCAAGCTCAGGAAAAGGGAGGCTCTATGCCGGCCGTTGGTTCCGATTATGGCGATGTCGTTGCCTGGCGGCGCGACATTCATGCCCATCCGGAGTTGCAATTCGACGTCCACAGGACGGCGGAGTTCGTGCGTTCCAAACTCGCCGCGTTCGGATGCGACGAGGTCGTGACCGGCATCGGTCGGACGGGCGTCGTGGGCGTTATCCACGGCCGGAAGCGGTCGAGCGGCAGGGTCATCGGCCTGCGGGCGGATATGGATGCCTTGCCAATCGAGGAGGCGACCGGGGCCGCCTGGGCGTCAAGGACAACGGGCGTCATGCACGCCTGCGGTCATGACGGCCACACGGCGATGTTGCTGGGGTGCGCGCGGGAATTGGCCGAGGCGCGGGCGTTTGATGGCACGGCAGTGGTCGTCTTTCAACCGGCCGAAGAGGGCGGCGGCGGTGGAAAGGCCATGGTCGATGATGGCCTTATGGAGCGTTTCGGAATCAACGAGATCTATGCCATGCACACGGAGCCCGGTTTGCCGATCGGGCAGTTTGCCACCGTTCGTGGACCTCTGGCCGCTTCGGCCGATGGCTTCAGGATCCGGATCGACGGCAAGGGCGCGCATGGCGCTTCCCCGCACGTCAGCGTCGATCCGCTGGTGGTCGGCGCCAATATTCTTCTGGCCCTGCAGACGATCGTTTCCCGCAACGTCCATCCGCGTCAGTGCGCCGTGGTCACGGTCGGCTGGATGGCAGGAGGCAAGGCCGGCAACGTCATCCCCTAATCGGCTGAGATGGGCGGGACATCAAGGACCTACGATCCCGGCACGAGAGACCTTATAGAGGCGCGCGTTACCTCCATCGCGCAACGGATTGCTGAGGCCTACGGAGCCAGCGCCACGGTCACCTACAAACGCATGTTTCCGCCGACCGTGAACCATGGCAGCGAGACCGCCTTTGCCGTCAGCGTGGCGCGATCTCTGGTCGGAGACGCGCACGTCAACGACACTCTGGAGCCGCTGATGGGCTCGGAGGACTTCGCCTTCATGCTCGAAGCGCGCCCCGGCAACATCATGCTGATCGGCAATGGCGACAGTGCGTCGGTGCATGACGCGCGGTTCGATTTCAATGACGATGCCATTCCTTTCGGCGTGGCCTATTTCAGGGCCATCGTGGAGGGCAGAATGCCGCTCTGAGCGGCGGGGCCGGACGTGGGCCGGTTGGAGATTGTCTTGGCGTCGCAGCTACGAGACCCGGTTTCCTGTCCTCAGCGCTCCCAGCCCTGCGTAAACGGAAAGCGCTCCGCCCAGAGCGTCGCAAGCCGCGGGTCGGCATCCACGCGGCGCACGATGTCGGCGAGTTTCGGGGCGACCTCGTAGAAGCGCCGCCGACCGGGCGACCAGCGTGAGGCGGTGGCGACGTAGAGGTCGAGGACCGACAGTTCGTCGCCGAGAAGGTATTTGCCCGGTTGCAGTTCCGCGCCCATTCGCTGCCAGCAATGGGCGACGCGGTCGAAGACACGGGCCTTGACGGTTGCGTGGTCCTCTTCCCGTTCGGCGATGCGGGAGGGGTCGTCGGTGATCCAATAGAGCGCGTAGATGGCGGCGGATACGAAGGTCATCCATCTGAGAAACGCCGGCCGTTTCGGGTCGGTTATCGCCGGGGCCAGACGGCTCTGAGGGTGTGCGTCGGCAAGCCAGATCAGGATCGCGGCACTTTCGGTCATCAGTTCGCCGGTCGGGAGTGCGAGGGCCGGAACCTGGCGCAGGGGATTGATGCGCGCCAGCCTGTCCGCCTCCTGCTTTCCTTCCCAGGGCGCGTGTTCCTCGACGCGGTAGGGCACGTCGATGAGGCTCAAGGAGGCCTCGATCGGAACCGATCCTGAGCCTGAGGCTCCGTAGACGACAAACGGCTCGGCCAACTGCTTTTCTCCTCCTGATCGTGCAGCGACGAAACCGGCCGAAGCTTGGTCGCCCTGCGTCGAGACTGGGCGGGGCGGCTTTTTCGCGTTGCAGTCGCATAGATCCCCGCTTTCGCGATACAATCAAGGCCCTGGGGTGCAATCGGACGTTTCGCCGCAAATCCCGGTTGCAGCGGGCAGGCGGGCCGTTTCCGCTTTCCGCGGCAAGGGGCTCCGGTTCCATCTGCCGGAGCGACGGTTCGCCCGCATGCCGACGTTTTGACCGTGCCCGGTTGCCGTTGGCGCGGTTGCGGGCTGAAGCAGCACACGAGGATCGATCCGATGTCGCCACTCACCGCCGCTTCTCCGACGCTCGATCGCGACCTTCTGCTGAAGACGGCACAGGAGCGTCTGCAGCGATCGGAGTGGTCGCGGGCGCAGTTGCGATCGTTTCAAGGCGGCGCACTGCAATCCGCCCTGCAGCATGCAGTCACTGCGTCACCCTACTATCGCGAAACCATTGGCGACCGCGTGGCGCAGGGGGCCGCACTCAAGGATCTGCCCGTGCTGACGAAGCGGGCGCTTATGGAGAATTTCGACCGGATCGTTACCGACCCGAGGCTGAGCCGGCAACTGGTCGAGGGGCATCTCAGCGGACAGTCGTCCGGCTCGCTTCTGCTTGGTGAATACAGAGCCGTTGCCACGGGCGGCACGACCGGCGAGCGTGGGCTCGCGGTCTTCGATCCCGCAGCCTGGCTATCGGCCATCGCCAACATGGTGCGTTTCCAGGCGATCGTCGGCATCGACGAGACGACGCGCAGTGTTGCCATATTCGCCTCGTCGCCGGTCCATATTTCCTACCATATCGGCGTGGAGCTTCGGGCGTTGAGGCCGCCGGCGCCCCGGTTCAACGTGCTGATGCCGATAGAGGAGATCGTGGAGGGCCTCAACCTGAACCAGCCCGAGGTGATCTCGACCTATCCGTCCTTCGTGCGTGTCCTGGCGGGCGAGCAGCAGGCGGGGCGGCTGAGGATCAGGCCGCGGCTTTTTCGAACCAGCGCCGAGACGCTGACGGAGGAGGTGCGCGAGCTTGCGGCCGAGACCTGGCAGGCGGCCATCGCCGACAGCTATGTCTGCACCGAGGCCGGACCCATGGGCCACGAATGCCTGCTTGGCGACGGGCTGCACCTCGCCGAAGACAGCTTCGTCTTCGAGGTGGTGGACGGAGACGACCGCCCGGTGCCCGACGGCGTGGAGGGCGCGAAGCTGCTGGTGACGACGCTTGCCAATCGCGCGCTGCCGCTGGTGCGCTACGAGATCTCCGACATCGTGGCGATGGCGACCGAGCCGTGCCGCTGCGGCCTGCCGTTCTGGCGGATCGGGTCGATTGCCGGGCGAAGGGAAGAGACGCTGCGGCTGCCCAGGCGTGGTGGCGGAACGGTCAATGTGCACGCCCACCGGCTGCGCTCGCCGCTGACGGGTACAGCCGGGGTGCGGCAATTCCAGTTCGTGCAACTGCCGGATGGTCTGGAAATCGCGATTGCCGTGTTTGAAGGCGCCGATGCGGCCGCCGTCGGCGCTGCGGTCGAACAGGGCGTGCGTGCGGCACTCGACGCGGTCGAAGCCGAACCGGCGGAGTTGCGTGTGCGGGTGGTGGATGCGATCGCGCGTTCGGGCGGCGGCGCCAAGCAAAAGCTGGTGGTCTCCAGCGGCGACTAGGAGAGAGCGGCGACTAGGAGAGGGCAGGATGCACGCGTGGTGCAATCGCCCTCCGGCTTCGGCCTCACGGCAAGGGATGGACATTCCGGTGGCCGACGGGTGGGCAAGCCGCTTATAGTGTTGATTGGCCGGTCCGGGGCCGATATGCACCCGGCCTCTTGCCGGCGACTTGCCCGGCCTCTTGCCCGCCACAGGGAGTGATCGAAATTGAGCGTTGCCTTCACCAAGGAAGAAAGTGCCGAAACCGCCGCCGAGACGTTGCTGCCGGACCGGGCGATTTCGCCGCATCCGAACCTGGTGACAAAGGCGGGGCTGACGGCGCTGGAGGCGCAGATGCAGGAGGCGCGGGTCGCCTATGAAGCGGCAGCCACGATCGACGACGTGAACGAAAAGCGGCGGCAGCAGGCGGGACCCTTGCGGGAGGTGCGCTATCTCTCCGAACGGCTGCGCACCGCGCAGCTGATGCCGGAACCCGCCTCGAACGCGGTCGTCGCCTTCGGCAGCACGGTGACCTTCAGCCGTGACGACGGGCGGGTGCAAAAGTACCGGATCGTCGGCGAGGACGAGGCGGATCCCAAGGCTGGGTCGATCTCCTATGTCTCGCCGGTGGCACGCATCCTCATGGGTAAGGCAGTGGGCGACCTCGTCACGGTCGGCGACCAGGAGCTCGAGGTCGTCGCGATTTCCTGACCTTTAGCGTATCGGCTCGATCGTGGGCTTGCGGTTATTATTATCGTATCCGATTTAATAGCGTCATCTTGACATTCTGTTGTCGTTCCATATTTATATCGCGTCCGATCTAATTTGGCGGTGCCGGATGATCGGAAGCGTCTGCCGGAGGCAGGCGGCCAAGACGGTTTGCTCGGGTTCGACGGTACGGAGAATGGACATGCACAACAAAGGTGACGCTACGCCCGTTCGCGCCTATCGCGAGTTTTCCCGCGTGCTCGATCCCGATGTCTACGAGCCGCTGCCGGACGACTGGCTGATCGGCATCACCGACGTGGTGAATTCCACCGGCGCGATCCGGGCCGGGCGTTACGAGGACGTCAACTATGTCGGCGCCTCGGCGATTGCCGCCATCGGCAATGCGCGTGGCGATTTCGACTTTCCCTTCGTGTTTCGTGGCGATGGCGCGGCCTTTGCGCTGGCGCCCGGCGGGGAGGCAATGGCAGCTTCGGCGCTGCGGCAGCTCGCCGCCTTCGCAAAGGACCGGTTCAACCTCGATTTGCGCGTCGGCCTGCTGACGGTCCGGGATATCAGGGAGCATGGCCAGGATGTGCGAATCGCCCGCTATGCCGCATCGGAGCATGCGACCTATGCGATGTTTGCGGGCGGTGGGCTCAAATGGGCCGAGCGGCAGTTGAAAGAGGGGCGTTACCTGCTTTCGCCGGAAAGCCATGGTGGCGAACCGGATCTGACCGGCCTTGCCTGCGAATGGCGGCCGTTTCCAAGCCGGCAGGGGCAGATCCTGTCGCTTTTGGCCGAACCCGCCGCCGACGTGACGCCCGAGCGCTTTGCCGCCGTGGCGCGGGCGGTGATCGCTGTCTTCGATCAAGGGCCGCGGCAGTCGCATCCTCTGCCGGAGCAAATGGGTGTGCCGAAGGACGCGCGGGTGCGGGTTGCGCCCGAGCGCTGGGCGGGAGTGGCCGCCAGTTCCGATTTTCGCAAGTATGACGACGGCCTGCGGCTGACGGTGGATTGCACTGCGGAGCAGATCGACCGCATCGAGGCGATCCTTGCTGCCGCCAAGGCGCGTGGCGAGGTCATCTTCGGGCTGCATCGGCAGAGCCACGCGCTGATGACCTGCCTTGTGCCCTCGGCGCGACCGGATGCGCACCTGCATTTTCTCGACGGCATGGACGGCGGTTACGCCAAAGCTTCGGAAATGATGGCGCCGCGCGAGCGGTTGAGCGCCTGATCCGGCCAAGCTGCAAGGGCGGCGGAGAGCCGCCCTTGAGCGTGATGTTGGCCGCTCCAATCGCCGTCCCGGCCTTTACGCGAGCGATAATCGCCGCAGCGGCAGGCGGGCGTTTCAGCGACCTTCACTATTTCGGTTTCCGGGCTGACCAGCGCTTAGCAGGTTGTCGCGCAGCTTTGCCACCGACCGCTGCACCGTCTCAAAGTCGTCACCGAGGCCGATCGCGTCGGTCAGCGCAGCACCCGGCTCGGCATCCACCACCGCCTGGCCGGCCGGCGTCAGCGTCAGCCGCACCTGGCGTTCGTCTGCGGGATCGCGGCGGCGCTGAAGGTAACCGTCAACCTCGAGCTTCTTCAGGATCGGCGTCAGCGTGTTCGATTCCAGAAAGAGCTTTTCGCCAAGCGCGCTCACCGTCTGGCCGTCCTCTTCCGACAGCGCCACGAGGGTCACGTATTGGGTATAGGTGAGGCCGAGCTTGTCGAGCAGGGGCTTATAGGCGCGGCCGAAGGCAAGATTTGCCGAGTAGATCGCAAAGCACAGGAAGTTCGAGAGCTTCTTGCCGCCCTTGGCCGATGCAGTGCCAGGGTCCTTGGCAGTCTTGGACGTGGACATGGGAATCTTTTTTCCTTTTCGTTGTCTGCACTTAATATAAATCGCATCCGATTAAATCGCAATGGTGTTGACGGTGTCTCATGCTTC